>ODAK010003168.1_pt1 | contig 17153 bp, 14 predicted proteins | sample 1539591 | NCBI WGS metagenome assembly ODAK01 (sample SAMEA3539303, study PRJEB22396) | soil metagenome | biome: tundra; feature: field; material: soil | place: USA | collected 2010-05 | depth 0.15 m
CTCCTTTCGTTCGACGAAACCGTACCCGAAGGCCGCCGTACGCGCAAGACCCGAACGTACCGGGCTGTCCGCGACCACCGAACGCGCCTGGCGCCGCAGGCCGGCCCGACCCGACCGAAACTCAGGCTGCCCGCTCGAGCGGCCCGGTTGCGCCGGTCGTGGCCGCCAGCACCTGGAGGGCCCGGTCGAGGACCGGATCCATTCCGGCCGGCGTGTTGGCCGGGACGACGACAGGGACGTCGGGGGTGAGCCCGACATGGTGGATCCAGACCTTGTTCGGGGTCAGCCACTTGGCGATCGTCAGGCGGAAGCCACCGCTATCGTCCGAGAGTTGCTGGAAGGCCTGGATCGTCCCCTTGCCGTACGACTGGCTGCCAATCAGCAGGGCTCGGCCACGGGCCTGCAGCGCGCCAGCCACGATCTCGCTGGCCGAAGCGGTGTTGCCGTCGATCAGGACCACCACCTTGATCCGGGGGTCCGTGGCGGCCCCGCCGGGCGTTGCGTCCGTGGCCACCTGCGCTCCGTCCGCCCCCTGCTCGTAGAAGACCACGCCGCTGTCGAGGAACTGGCTTGCGACCGCCTGGGCCGCCGTGATGTAGCCGCCCAGATTGCCTCGCAGGTCCACGATCAAATGAGTCTGGCCGGCGGCCACATCGGCCTTGACGGCTGTCGCGAAGTCACGGGCCGAGCTGTCGCTGAAGCCCAGCAACTGAACGTAGCCGACGGTGCCGCCGGCGAGCGAGCGGGTCTGGACTTCTTTCTGGACGACGATGTCGCGGACGATCGAGATCGAGATCGGGCTGGACGACCCGCCCCGCTCGATGCCCAGGACAACGGTCGTGCCCTTCGGGCCGCGGATCTTCGCGACCGCATCAGCGACGCTGCCGACAAGGGTTATGCCATCGATCGACACGATCCGATCGCCGGGCAGGACCCCGGCCCTGTCCGCCGGCGCGCCCTGGATCACGCTCGAGACAACGAGGGTGCAGTCCGGGCCGAGGGTGGTGCAGGACGCGTTCGTCGAGATGGTGGTGGCAGGGATCGTCGCTCCGATCCCGCTGAACGTGCCGGCCAGGCTCTCGAGCGTTGTCTGGAAGTCGGTCGGGCTAAGGTACTGGCTGAATGGGTCGCCGAGGGCGTTGATCATCCCCCGGATCGCCCCCTCGATCAGCGTCTTTCGATCCACCGGATCGAGTGCGTAATCGCTCTGGATCGAGTTGTAGGTGTCCCAGAAGGGCTCGAACGCCTGGCGATCAGCGAGCGGCGTGCCGGGGGTCGATGCGCGCAGCGCGCCAAGGGCGAACCCGGACAGGAACAGGCCGGACCCCGCGAGGATCGCGACAACCGCGATGAACCAGGGCAGGTGGCGCCGGCGGCGTGCTTTCGGCTCAGCCGTCGACGCGGCGGTGTTCACCTCCGCGCGAGGGGCCTCCGCGCCAGGGGCGTAGGCGGCGGTCGCATCCGGGGCGGGGGCGTCTACGCCGGCGTCTGCGGCGGGGAGATCGCTGGGGAGCATCGGATCGTCCTGCGTTCGGGTCGCGTTGGGCTCCGTATCGGCGGAGCTTGGGCACCGGCAGCCTACCGCGGGTCGTGCCGGCACGCCGCCACGGGACGTCGAGGCGCGCGTACAGGTCGCCCGCGCCGACTACTTCAGGAGGTAGCTCCGGACCGAGACCCACGAACCGATCGTGCCTAGGCCGATGCCGGTAGCCAGGACGAGGACCGCGAGGTTGCGCGAGAGGGAGCCGAGCTCGAGCGGCAGGATCTCGAAGAAGCGGGTCATCACGTTGCTCAGCGGCGCTGCCCCGAGGGCCAGCAGGACCAGCGTAATCAGCGCGCCGAGCAGACCCACGAGGGCGCCCTCGAAGATGAACGGCCAGCGGATGAACGCGTCGGACGCGCCGACCAAACGCATGATCTCGATCTCTTCGGCGCGAGCGACCACGGCCAGCCGGATCGTGTTGACGATGATGAACAACACGGTCAGCCCGACCAGTCCGAGCAGGATCAGGCCGCCGGTCCGGAGCAGGTTGGTAATCGTCAGGACCCGGTCCACGAGGTTCTGGACCTCTTCCACCGTGGCCACGACATCGGTCCGGGCACGCAGCGTCTGGACGACGGTCCCGAACTGGTGGGGATCCTTGAGCTTGATGTTCAGGGTGGCCGGCAGCGGGTTCGAGTCGAGGAACTGGGTGAGGTCCTCGCGGCCCTGCTGAGCCATCCGCTGCTTGAACTGGGCGAGCGCCGTTGGCTTGTCGATGTATTCGACCGAGGCCACCTCCGGCAGCGCGGCGATGTCCTGCTGGAGCTGGGCGACCTTGAGGTCGGGCGCGTCGTCACGCAGCTCGGCCACCACTTCCACCTTCTGCTCGACGAACTGGAGGCCGGCATCCAGACCAGACAGGACGACAAAGAACGTGCTCAGGAGCACGAGCATCAGGACCATCGTGGCCGTGGCGGCAATGCTCATCACGGCGTTCCGCCAGAACCCCTGCCAGGCACGCCTCAGGCTGAACGCGATGAATGAGAGCACCAGCTCAGTCCTCGCGGTGGTAGGCGGCGCCGAGCTCGTCGCGGGTGATCCGGCCATCCTCGAGCGCCACGACCCGCCGGCGCAGGGCAGTCACGATCTCGGCGTTGTGAGTCGCCATCAGCACGGTCACGCCGAGCTCGTTGATCCGGGACAGGAGCTGGATGATCTCCCAGCTAATGAGCGGATCCAGGTTGCCGGTCGGCTCGTCGGCGATGATCAGGCGGGGATCGTGGACGAGCGCCCGGGCGATTGCCGTGCGCTGCTGCTCACCGCCGGACAGCTGTGATGGCAGTTGGCTGGCCTGGGCGCTCAACCCGACGAGGGAAAGGACCCGCGCGACCGCCGGTGCGATCTGGCGGTGGGGTGTGCCGGTAACCTCGAGCGCGAAGCCGACGTTCTCTTGAACGGTCTTGGTCGGCAGCAACTTGAAGTCCTGGAAGATGATCCCGATCTTGCGCCGGATCCGGGGCACGTCGCGCCGGTTCAGCCGGGCAACGTCCTGGCCGTCGAGCATCACCGCGCCCCGAGTCGCGATCTCGTCCCGGATGATCAGCTTGATCAAGGTCGACTTGCCGGCCCCGGAGGCGCCAACCAGGAAAACGAAGTCGCCCTCGGGGATGACCAGGTCGACGTCGCGCAGGGCCGTCTTGCCGTTGGGGTAGGTCTTGCTGACGTCGTGCAGCACGAGGATCGCCTGCTCGTCCGGCGTTTCGCCGATCGGATGGGCGGCGGGCTGCTCGCGGAGCGAGCGCGCGGGGGCCCGGGGCGGGGCCGCGTTGGGGGAAGCCACGCTCGGAGGCTACCACCCTCGACCGGACCTGTCCGGCCGACGAATGTCCTAGAGCAGGCCGGGCGAGATCGGCAGGTAGCGCCCGAAGTCGGCAAATGGCCGGTCCCAGCCCAGCAGGATCGGGAAATCCTCGAATCGGAGCCCAGCCCGGAGCAGGGTCCCAACCGCCGATGCTGCGTCACCGGGCACCCACACGGCTTGCGCCCCACGGGCCGGGACCGCTCGCAGCAGGTGACCCAGGGCCGGACCCATGAGCGCTTCGTGGCGGACTGCCACCGGTCCCACTCGACCGGTCTCCCAGGCGTAGCCGTAGCCCTGGCTCACCCCAATCGCATCCCGGTACAGAAAGCCATGGCGACCCTCGAGGCGCAGAAAGCGATGGTCCTGGGGATGCTCCACACCGAGCAGCTCGCGGTCGAGCGCTCCGACGGCGGCGCTCAGCTCGCGGTGGCCCGCGCCGTCGGGAGGTCCCGCTGCGATCGTCTCGAAGGGTACGGCGACCATCCCGGGCGGCAGGTCCGGCAGCGTCTCCGGGTGGGTCACGTAGCCCGCGACCGAGAGGAGCGGCAGGCGCGGCACGATCCCATAACGGCTATACATCGCGTTCGAGATCGGCTGGGCGCTGTCCGTGGCGGTGGCCAGGATCGCCCCGACGTTGGGCGGCGGAAGGATCGCCTCGACCAGCCGGCGCCCCAGGCCGTGGCCCTGCTCGGCCGGACGGATGAAGCACATCGACAGGAACCACAGCCGCTCGCGCATCACCGCCGCAGCGAAGCCCACGATCCGCTCGGGTCCCACGGCCACCACGAACCGCTCGGGATCGGTGGCGAACAGGTGCTGGTGCAGGCGGATGATCCGGCCAAGGTCGTCAGGAATCGGCGGCTGGTTGAGCCGGCTCGTGTAGTCGTTGATGCTCTCCCGCCAGATCTTGGCGCAGGTCGGGATCTCGGCAGCAGCGGCGGGCCGGACGTCAATCGAGGTCACCCGGCGGGCTCGGGTCCCGCCCCGGAACCGCCTCCGGTGGCGAGGCGCTCGAGTTCCGCCTGCATGAACGTGTCCAGATCGCCGTCGAGGACGGCCCCGGTGTTGCTCGTCTCGACGCCGGTCCGCAAGTCCTTGACCATCTGGTAGGGATGGAGAACGTAGCTCCGGATCTGATTGCCCCAGCCGGCTGTGATGTGCTCGCCCTTCAGCTCGCGAATCTCCGCTTCCTTCTCCTCCAGGCGTCGTTCGAGGAGGCGCGCCTTGAGGACCTTGATCGCCGTCTCCTTGTTCTGGGTCTGGGATCGCTCGTTCTGGCTCTGGGCCACGATGTTCGTCGGCAGGTGGGTGAGCCGGACGGCCGAGTCCGTCTTGTTGACATGCTGTCCACCGGCGCCCTGCGAGCGATACGTGTCGACCCGGATCTCGTCCCAGTTCAACTCGATATCGGGGTCGTCTTCCTCAACCTCGGGCAGGACCTCGACCAGCGCGAAGGTCGTCTGGCGACGGTTCTGGGAGTCGAAAGGGCTGATTCGGACGAGGCGGTGGACGCCCCGCTCGGCGCGCAGCCAACCGTAGGCGCGGGGGGCCTCGACAGCGACCGTGACGCTCTTGAGGCCGGCCGTCTCGCCCTCGGTCTGGTCGACGATCTCGGTGTGGTAGCGATGGCGCTCCGACCAGCGGAGGTACATCCGGAGGAGCATCTCCGCCCAGTCGGTCGCCTCGGTCCCACCGGCCCCGGCGCTGATCATGAGGAGCGCTGCGCGCTCGTCGTACTCACCGCTGAAGAGGAGGGCGGTGCGCTCGCGGTTGAAGTCGATCTCGACCGTCCCGGCGTCCTTCGCCAGCTCCGATTCCATCTCCGGGTCGGGCGAATCGCGGAGCAAGTCGGTCAGCTCGTGGAGCGAGGTGGCCCGGGCCTCGAGCTGGCGCCAGGTGTCGATCTCGGTCCGCAGTCCATCCGCCTGACGGAGGACCTTCTTGGCCGTGCGCCCGTCGTCCCAGAACCCCGGGGCGAGGGTCAGCTGATCGAGTTCGGCCAGGCGGACTTCCTTGACGCCGAGGTCAAAGACGCCCCGATGTCGACCGGATCCGCTCAGTCAGGTCCCGGATGGCGGCGGCATCCATCTAGCCGCGCCCCTGGGCGTCCTGGAGGAAGATCGGACGGAGCTCGATGATCCGCAGGGCGGTCTTGCTCCGGGCGACTACGGGGTTCACGCAAGGGCAGTAGCCGTTGTGAGGGCAGACGCCGCAGTTGCCGTCACAATCCAGTGCCGCAGCGTAACTGCAGGTCCGGCAGTCTCGCTCGCAGGCGATCAGATCAATGAACGACTCTTCCTCGGCCTGCTTCACGGGCTCCCTCTCTCGTGGGCTGGGGAAGGGGTGTGGCGCGGCGACCGGAAGACTGCTCGCGAACGCGGTTTTCGGGCTTCTTTCGTGTCTCCAGCCCCATACCCCGCTGGGCTTGGCCCAGTGTACCGACGCAAGCCGGTTTCGCCAAGAGGGAAAAGTGCGAGATTCGTGCCCAAATTGCGGAATTGGCCCCCTTTTCTCGTGACTTTGTTCTACCCGAGGACTCGGTCTCGAGCGTCGTCGGCCGGCTCGCGACCTTGCCTCGCACCGTCTTACGTCGTCTTACCTCGGCCGCGAGTCGCCCGGCTCTGCCCGCGAGTGCACACAGGACATCAAACGAACCGTCGCGGGCGGCCCACAGCCGCGGGCAGCGTCCCCACTCGGACGTTTGTCCCTGCACGAGCGTGGCGCGGGACGAGTCTGCGAGTCATCGGTCGAGCCCAGGGCGTTCGGCCCTCGCAATCGGTCGAATCAGGCTCAAATGGGCTCGAATCGGCCAATCGATCGCCCATTTGATGTTGAGTACACAACGTCGTCGCCGACTCCGTCTGGCGACCAACAGCGGCGCGGTCGCCGTAGCGTCCCGACCCGTTCCACCAAGAGCGTCGCGGCAGCTGCTCCGTCGCGGCTCGCGGCCGCGGCGACGAACAGCCGCTGCGGCTCGGACCCGGCGCCGGATCAGTCGGGTGGGCTGTTGCCCGTGATGAAGTAGACCGCCAGGCCGCCCAGCTCGTGGAGGGTGGCCTCGACCACGTGGAGCGGGTCGCTGTCACCGGGGCTGTCGGGGGTGGGCGAGCCGTAGCCGGTGATTCCCAGGTCCGACGCGATCCGCAGGACCCGCAGCATGTGGCTTCGATCCGACACGAAGACCGCATCGTGAATCGACTCGGCCGCCAGGGACGCCTGGACCGCGTCGAGGGACTCGAGGGTGTTCCGGCCGTGGTCCTCCATCAGGATCTGGTTGGCCGGGACCCCCTGATCGATCGCGAACTGGCGGGCTACGGCCGCTTCCGTGGTCCGGTCGCCCGGCTGCTTGCCGCCGGTCACGAACAGGAAGCGATAGTCGCCGGTCTTGAACAGGTCCACGGCGTGCTGCAGGCGGGATTGGAAGATTGGCGACGGCCGGCCGTCGTACTGGGCCGCCCCCAGGACCACGACGGCACCGGCCGGCCGACGCTCGTCCTGGAGACCTTGCTGCCAGATCCTGAAGGCGCTATAGGCGCCGACGCACACGAATCCAACGACGGTCGCCGCCGCGAGGCGGATCAGCGCCCGGCGCCTGCCGGTGTCACCGGCCGTGGCACTTCTTGTACTTGAGGCCGGACCCGCAGAAGCAAACGTCGTTGCGGCCCATCCGTCGGCCGTCGGGGGCGAACCCTGGCCGCAGGGCGCCCGATCCATTCGATCCGCCAGCGGACCCGATCACCTCGTCGCCAAGTGACTCCTTTACCCCCCGAACGGCAGGTACCGGTGGCAGGCCGCGGGCAATCGAGCCGAGGATCGCATTGCCCGCAGCTGCGTCGCGTCCGGCTCGGCCAGTGAGGGCAACCGACCTGGCCGAGCCCGGGACCAACGTGCCAGGAATCGCCCCAACTGCGTCATCCCCGTTGGAACCAGGCTGGACCAGGCCCGGCTGGCCGGGCTGCCCAGGACCCGCTAAGGGTACGGGTGCCACGGGGTCCTGGCGGGTGATCTGGACTCGCAGGATTGACGAGGCGAGCTGATGACGGATGAAGCCACGCAATTCGGCGTACAGGTTGTAGGCCTCCCGCCGGAACTCGACCAGGGGATCCTGCTGGGCATAGCCGCGCAGGCCGATCCCACGGCGCATGTCGTCCAGCTCAGTCAGGTGTTCGACCCACAGTGAGTCGATCGTGCGCAGCAGGATCACCCGTTCGATGCTGGTCCAATCGGCCTCACCGACCTCCGCTTCCTTGGCGGTCAGCTTGGCGTCGACCAGGTCGTGCAGGTGATCGCGGATCGGCTCGCGTGCGCCCAGCTCCCACAACTCGTCCTCGGTGGTGCCCGGGCCATCGAGGCCCATTGCCCTGAGCGCGGTCGCCAGGCCCTCGATATTCCAATCCTCGGGCAGGTCGCCCGAGCAGTACGATCCGATCAGGGCATCAATCTCCTCATCAAGGAAGCCCACGATCGTCTCGCCGAGGTCCTCGTTGTGGAGGACCTTGTCGCGCTCGGCGTAGATCGTCTCGCGCTGCTTGTTGATCACGTCGTCGAATTCGACGACGCGCTTGCGGATATCGAAGTTGAAGCCCTCGACCCGGCTCTGGGCACTCTCGATCGTCTTGCTCACGAGGCGCGACTCGATCGCGACATCGTCCTCCAGGCCCATCCGCTCCATCAGCCCGGCGACCCGCTCCGAGGCAAAGCGTTTCATCAGGTCATCTTCGAGTGACAGGTAGAAGCGCGACGAGCCCGGGTCGCCCTGGCGCCCGGCGCGGCCCCGCAGCTGGTTGTCGATTCGGCGGCTGTCGTGGCGCTCGGTGCCGATGATGTGCAATCCGCCGGCCGCCACCACCAATACGTGATCCGCATCGCAGATCAAGCGGGCCTCGGCCAGGGCTGCCTCGTTGGTGGCCTTGTCCACCTCGGCCGGGTTCAGGCCGCGCTGGTGGAGGAGGTCTGAGGCGAGGCCGCTAGGGTTGCCGCCGAGCAGGATGTCGGTGCCGCGGCCGGCCATGTTCGTGGCGATCGTGACGGCACTGCTGCGCCCGGCCTGGGCGATGATCCCCGACTCCTTTTCGTGGAACTTGGCGTTGAGGACCTCGTGCTTGATCCCCCGCCGCTTGAGCATCTCCCCCAAGATCTCCGACTTCGCCACGGAGACAGTCCCGACCAGGACCGGCCGGCCGAGCTCGCTCATCTCGACGATCTCGTCGATCAGCGAGTTGAACTTGCCCATCTCATTGCGGAAGACGAGGTCCGACTCGTCGTCGCGGATCATCGGCCGGTGGGTCGGGATGGCCACGACTTCGAGGCTGTAGATCTTGTGGAGCTCCTCGGCCTCGGTCATCGCCGTACCGGTCATCCCGGCCAGCTTGTCGTACAGCCGGAAGTAGTTCTGAAAGGTGACTGTGGCCAGGGTCACGCTCTCGCGCTGGACGCGCAGGCCCTCCTTGGCCTCGACCGCCTGGTGGAGGCCCTCGCTCCAGCGCCGGCCCGCCATCTGGCGACCGGTGAACTCGTCGACGATGATGATCTCGCCGTCCTTGACGATGTAATCCCGATCGCGCTTGTAGAGCGCATGGGCCCGGAGCGCCTGTTCGAAGTGGCGGGCCAGGGCCGGATCTGCGTCATACATGTTCGCGACGCTGAGCCAACCCTCCATCTTGGTGATGCCCTGCTCGGTCGGCGAGACGGCTCGATCCTTGAGGTCGATGAAGTAGTCACCGCCCTCCTCGGCGCCCTCCGGCCGTTCGGTCAGGCGGGGCACGAGACGCGCGAAGGTGTAGTACTTGTCGGCCGACTCCTCGGCCTGGCCGCTGATGATCAGAGGCGTTCGCGCCTCATCGATCAGGATGTTGTCGACCTCGTCGACGATCGCGAAGCTCTGGCCACGCTGGACCCGTTGGGCTAGCTCGGCGACCATGTTGTCACGCAGGTAGTCGAACCCGAATTCGTTGTTCGTGCCGTAGGTCACGTCGGCGGCGTACGCCTCGCGCCGCTCGACGGGCCGGAGGTTGATCAGGCGCTCGTCGGTGGTCGGATAGCCAGGCTCGAACACGAAACTCGCATCGTGGGTGATCATCCCCAGGCTGACCCCCAGGAAGTGAAAGATCGGGCCCATCCACTGCGGGTCACGCCGGGCCAGGTAGTCATTGGGGGTGACGACGTGGACGCCCCGACCGGCCAGCGAGTTGAGGATCGCGGCCAGCGGCCCGACGAGGGTCTTGCCCTCGCCGGTGCGCATCTCCGCGATCTTGCCATGATGGAGGACGACCCCGCCGATCAGCTGGACGTCGAAATGGCGCATCCCCAGGGTCCGCTTCATGGCCTCACGGGTCATCGCGAAGACTTCGGGGAGGGCGTCGTCGAGGGCGGCGCTGATTCGCTCGTTTTCGCGCTTGCGGCGAGCCTTCAGCAGGTCGCTGCGCCGCTCCCGCTCAGGGTGGTTGAGCTCGTCGTCGCTCGGTTCGTCGGGCAGGGCGACGATCCGGATCTCGTCCCGGAGCACGTCGAAGCGCGCCTGGATCTCCGCTTCGGACAACGCCTCGAACTCGGGTTCGAGGGCGTTGGCCTCGTCGATCTGGGGCTGAATCCGCCGGATTTCCCGGTCGTTGGAGTCAACGAACCGGTTGAGGAAGCCTAGAACCATGGGGCAAGAGTATAGGCGAGGCCGTCACTGGCCCCCACCGGTTACTTCCAGAAGCCCGTCCCGTAGCCGGCGATGAGGAGCACGAAGGTGAGCCCGGCCAGGGCGACCCAGAACAGGACCGACCTGGCCGTTGAAGTGGGGTTCATCTCCGAGTTGGCGAGCTTGGGCAGGTGTCCGCCCCGGAGGGCCGATCCCCAGCGCGGCGACTCGAGCTGGGTTCGCCAATCGTCGGGCTGAACGGTTCGCTTTTCGAGGCCGCCCTTGCCATCGGGGCGGTGAAGCTGGAGGGTCATTGGTCTTCCGTTCCTGGGTCAGGATCCGGATCGTCGCCTGTTGGCAGATCATCGCTCAGATCGAGCGTTCGTGGAATGCCGTCTTCCCACATCAGCATCTGCTGGGTGAGCGCAACGTCGCTGCTGAACAGGGCGCCGACCGATTCGCCCCGATGGATCCGTCGGATGGCCTCCCCGATCAGGGGTGCGATCGAGAACGTCTTGATCTTCGCGATCCGCTTGGCCGGCGGCAGTGGGATCGAGTCGGTCAGGATGACTTCCTTGATGCTCGATGTCCGGATCCGGTCGACTGCCGGATCGGACAGGACCCCGTGGGTGGCGGCGGCGTAGATCTCGTCGACACCTTCGCGCTCCAGGGCCCGAACGATCTCGATCAGGGTGCCACCGGTATCGATCTCGTCGTCGACGATGATCGCCCGCTTGCCCCGGACCTCGCCGATGACGTTCATCAGCTCGGCCCGATCGAGGTTACCGACGCGCCGCTTCTCGATGATCGCAAGGGGGGCGTCAATCAGCTCGGCAAACGTGCGGGCACGCTTGGCGAAGCCCAGGTCGGTGACCACCACGAGGTCGTCGAGGTGCTTCGTCTTGAAGTAGTTGCTCAGGATGTGGACGGCGGTGAGCTCGTCCACCGGGATGTTGAAGAAGCCCTGGATCTGGCCCTGGTGGAGGTCCAGGGTGAGGACCCGGTCGGCGCCGGCTACGGTGATCATGTCGGCGATCAGGCGCGCGGTGATCGGCACCCGGGGCTGGTCCTTCTTGTCGGACCGCCCGTAGGCATAGAACGGGACCACCGCCGTGATCCGCCCGGCACTCGCCCGCTTGAACGCGTCGATCAGGATCAGCAGCTCCATGATCGACTGGTTGACCGGGTGCGAGGTGGGCTGGATCAGGAAGACGTCCTTCTCGCGGACGTTGTCCAGGATCTTCACGAAGATGTTCTCGTTGGCGAACTGGAAGACCTCGGCCTTGCCCAGCTCGACATCGAGATAGCGGCAGATCTTGCGGGCCAGGTCCGGGTTGGCATTGCCCGTGTAGATGTCGAAATGATCCGAGTACACGGGAGGCTCTCCTCCGCCCAGGATCGTCACCGGACCTGAGATCAGGACGCGGGTGTGCCCGTCGGTGGCGCGCCGGCCGGGCCGTCATTGTCGTCTACCCCGTCGCGCTCCGCCAGTCCCTCGCGGAAGGCAGCGATGGCGACGACCCGGTCGCCTTCGGCCAGACGCATCACGATCACCCCGCGGGCGGCGCTGCTGTAGCGGTTGATCGTGTTCGTCTCGGTCCGGATCACCTGGCCGCCGGAGCTGATCAGGAACAGCTCCTCGTCCAACTCAGTAACCTGCTGGACCGCGGCGACGTTGCCGGTCTTGCGGCCCTCGAGGGAGATCAGGCCGACGCCTTGCCCGCCGCGGTGCTTGACCCGGAACTCGGTCAAGGGGACGCGCTTGCCGTAACCCGTCTCGGTCAGCACCAGCAGGTCGGCATCGGGCTGGACGACGCTCATCGAGATCACCTCGTCGCCCTTGCGGGCGAGCCGGATCCCGATCACCCCGCCGGCGGGCCGGCCCATCGGGCGGACCTCGGCCTCGTGGAACCGGGCGATCTTGCCCAGCGCAGTGGCGATGATGATGTCGTCCGATCCGGACGCGACATCGACCCAGGCCAGCTCGTCGTCCTCGTCGAGGGTGATCGCGATGATCCCTGAGGAGCGGACCTTCTCGAACTGCTCGAGGGGGCTCTTCTTAATGATCCCGCGTTTGGTCGCCAGGACCAGGTACTTCGCGTCCCGGAAGTCGGTCAGCGTGATCGTGGCCATCGGGACCTCGCGCGCCTCGACCTGGACGCCGGGCAGATTGATGATCGGGATGCCCTTGGCCTGGCGGCTGGCGTCCGGGATCGTATGGACCTTGCTGCTGAAGACCCGGCCGCGATTGGTGAAGAAGAGCGCCCAGTCGTGGGTGTTGGCGACGAGCAGATGCTCGACCGCATCTTCTTCACGGGTCACATGGCCGATGATCCCCTTGCCGCCACGGTGCTGGCGGCGGTAGGTGGCGATCGGTTGGCGCTTGACGTAGCCCCGGCCACTGACCGTGATCACGACGTCCTCGTCGGCGATCAGGTCCTCGTCGGTCATCTCCCGGCTTGAGTCGTCGACGATCCTGGTCCGGCGCTCGCCGGCGTACTTGCGCTTGAGCTCGGTCAATTCGTCCTTGATGATCGCCAGGACCCGGCCGGGATTGGCCAGGATGTCCTCCAGCTCGGCGATCAGCTGGATCACGCTGAGGTACTCGTCCTCGATCTTCTTGCGCTCGAGGGCGGCCAGCCGGGCAAGGCGCATGTCGAGGATGGCCTGGGCCTGGACCTCGGACAGGGTGAACCGGCTCATCAGGTTGGTGCGGGCGGTGTCGACATCGGCCGACTCGCGGATCGTCCGGATTACTTCGTCGAGGTGGTCGAGGGCGATCTTGAGGCCCTCGAGGATGTGTGCGCGCGCCCGCGCCTTGCCCAGGTCGAACTCGGTCCGCCGCCGGATCACATCGCGGCGGTGCTCGATGTAGTGCTGGAGGACCGACTTAAGCGAGAGCGTCTGGGGCTGCCCGTCGACCAGCGCCAGCATGTTCAGGTTGAAGGCCGACGACATCGGCGTGTGCTTGAACAGGTTATTGAGGACCTTGTGCGGGTTGGCATCCCGGGCGAGCTCGATATACATCCGCATTCCATCGCGGTCCGACTCGTCGCGCAGGTCGCTGATCCCGTCGACCCGCTTGGTCTTGACCAGCTCGGCGATCTTCTCCATGAGGGTCGCCTTGTTCACCTGGTAGGGCAGCTCGGTGACGATGATCGCGGTGCGGCCCTTGTTGCTCTCCTCGAAGGCCACCTGCGCCCGGACGACGACCCGGCCGCGGCCGTGGGCGTACATCTCGCGGATCGCGTCGATCGTCTCCATCTCGCCCGTGATCGCATTGCGCCGGGTCTCGAACCGATACATGGTGCCGCCCGTCGGAAAGTCGGGACCAAGGACGAGCTCGCATAGCTCATCGATCGTCTTCTCCGGGTCGTCGATCAGGGCGATCGTGGCGTCGACGACCTCGCCCAGGTGGTGGGGCGGGATGTTGGTGGCCATCCCGACGGCGATCCCTGACGAGCCGTTGATGAGCAGGTTCGGCAGCTTGGCCGGCAGGACCGAGGGCTGTTGCTGGGTGCCGTCGTAGTTCGGCACGAAATCGACGGTTTCCTTGTCGATGTCGGCGAGCAGCTCGGCGGCGATCGCCGTCAGGCGGGCCTCCGTGTAGCGCATCGCGGCGGCGCTGTCGCCGTCGACCGAGCCGAAGTTGCCCTGGCCGTCCACCAGCGGATAGCGCATCGAGAAGTCCTGGGCCATCCGGACGAGGGCGTCGTAGATGGCCGCGTCGCCATGGGGGTGGTACTTGCCCATCACGTCGCCGACGATCGCGGCGCACTTGCGATAGGACGACCCGGACGACAGGCCCATCTCGCCCATCGCGAAGAGAATCCGGCGATGGACCGGCTTCAGCCCGTCGCGGACATCCGGCAGGGCGCGCGACACGATCACGCTCATCGCGTAGTCGAGGTAGCTCACCCGCATCTCGTCCTCGATGCGGATCGAGCGAATATCGCCGATGTCGTCGGTCACGGTTCAGGATCTCCTGGGCGGCTCAAACTGGCGTAGCGGCGGCGGGTGCCAGGGCACCGAGCGCCGCGGCTTCGGACGTAGCCGGAGCGCCGGCACGCCGGCGGATCAGGCCGAGCTGGGCCTTGATGGCTGACGCTCGCGCTGCGGGCAGCTTGACGAGCACGTCCCGCAGGACCCACGCCCGGTGGCCGTCGTTCGTCGCCGCGGCTCGCGCTGACTCACGCTCGACGAAGGCGAGCACGGGCTCCGGATCGACGAGGATCAGCGAACGGAGTGCCCAGGCCAGGGCCTTCTGCACGTTTGGCTCTGCGTCGCCGAGCAGGCTACCGATCAGCCCGAGTCCGTGGACCGCGATCTGACGCTCGCGACCGAGCCGCCGGTCGATGAACGGCGTCGTTGCGATCGTGGAGCCAATCAGCCGCCGCTCCCAAGGAGACCGGGAGTAGACGAGCTGCTCGAGCTCGGCCCAGCGATACGGCTCAAGCAGGATGCCCCGGCCATAGGGGTGGGCAAGTGCGTCGACCGTGATCCAGTCGGCGGCCTCCCGAGCCGCCCGCCGAAGGAGCTGCCAGGCCCGCTCCGGATCAACCGGCAGGAGTCGATCAAGGAGCCCGAAGGCGAACCAGCGCGGCTCGAGCTCGGCCTGGGCAAAAAGCCGCTCGGACAGCTCCAGGTAGCCTGCTGGCCGCTCACCCCGGGTTGCCTGACGGAAGCCTCGATCGACGGCCGCATTCAATGGCCAGCGCACGCCGAAGGTGGGCCCAAGACCGGGCGCGATCCGGCGCTCACCCTCGCGATACTCCGGGTCGGCCAACCCTGCGAAGCCACCCGAAAGCGCGCGGCTGAACCCGTCGGGATCGGCCGTGAGCTCCGCCAGCCGCCCGCCCAGTCGCTCGGCCTCGGGCGTCTTCGCTGCGACGAAGGCAATGGCCCGCGCCGTGATCGCTGAGCCGCTGGTCACTTGCTCATTCCGGTGCCGTTCGCCCGGGCGTTCCGGATGCGAACGCCGTAGCGGGCCATGAGCTCGCGCTTGCGCTCCTCGGTTGCCGCCACGTAGACCGCTTCGGCCGTGGCCAGCGGCGTTCCGTTCGCATCGACAATCTGCCCGGCCGTATTGACCAGCCGACGACGAGTGCGCACGATCCAGCCCTCCGCGCGAACGGGCGTACCGACCGGAACGGGCCGCTTGAACTCGATCGTCATTCGGGCGGTCACGCCCCAGTTGTCCTCGGCCACGAGGGCCCAGGCCATGACCTCGTCGAGGATCGTGGCAATGATCCCGCCGTGGGTGACGCCCCGCCAGCCCTCGAACCGACTGTCCACGACGAATTCCGTCCAGGAGCGGCGCTCCTCGAGGTGGAGTTGGAGCTGCAGGCCGTGCTCGTTGAGCTCGCCGCACGCAAAGCAGTTGTGCGGCTCGAACTCGAATGACGGTCCGCCGGCAGCGGCCTGGACCTCAGATGTCAAGATTCTGAACCTTGCGAGCTTCGGACTTGATGAAGTCCTTGCGGGGCGCCACCTTCTCGCCCATCAGTGTTGTGAAGATCTCGTCCGCGGCCGCCGCGTTCTCGCTGTCGACCCGTAGCAGGGTCCGCGTCTCCGGGTTCATCGTCGTCTCCCAGAGCTGCTCGGCGTTCATCTCGCCAAGGCCCTTGAAGCGCTGGACCGAGACATTCTTCGCGTTCATCTGCTCGACGATCGCCTCGCGCTCCTTCTCGCTCTGGGCGTACTTTGTGACCTTGCCCGTGCTGACCCGGTAAAGCGGCGGCTGGGCGATATAGAGGTAGCCCGCCTCGATGACCTGGGGCATGTGCCGGTAGAACAGGGTCAGGAGCAGGGTCCGGATGTGGGCCCCGTCGACGTCGGCGTCGGTCATGATGATGACCCGGTGGTAGCGCAGCTTGGTTAGGTCGAAGCTATCGCCGATCCCCTCGATCCCAGCGCCCAGGGCGATGATCAGCGGCCGCACGTTCTCGCTTGCCACGATCCGATCCAGGCGCGCCTTCTCGACGTTGAGGACCTTGCCCCGCAGCGGCAGGATCGCCTGGAAGCGCCGATCCCGACCCTGCTTGGCCGAGCCCCCGGCCGAGTCGCCCTCGACGATGAAGATCTCGCTGCGCTCGGGGTCGCGCTCCTGGCAGTCGGCCAGCTTGCCCGGCAGGGACAGCCCGTCCAGGGCGCCCTTGCGGATCACCAGGTCGCGGGCCTTGCGGGCCGCCTCGCGGGCCCGGGAGGCGGTCAGGCATTTCTCGATGATCCTGCGGCCGTCGCCGGGGTTTTCCTCGAGGTATTGGACGAGCCCGTCGGCGAGGACCGCCTGGACCTGGCCCTTGACCTCGGCGCTGCCGAGCTTGGCCTTCGTCTGTCCCTCGAACTGGGGCTCGGGGAGCTTGACGCTGATCACCGCGGTCAGTCCCTCGCGGACGTCATCGCCGCTCAGATTCGCGTCGGAGTCCTTGAGGATCCCCGACCGGCGCGCCCAGTCGTTCAGAGAGCTCGTCAGAGCGGCCCGGAAGCCCGTCACGTGTGTGCCACCATCGACCGTGTTGATGTTGTTGGCGAAGGCGAGGACGTTCTCGGTGTACGTGTCGTTGTACTGGAGGGCGACCTCGACGAGAGTCTGGCCTTCCTTTCGTTCGACGTAGATTGGGCGCTGGGTGAGCACTTCCTTGTTCCGGTTCATGTGCCGGACGAAGGACATCAGCCCGCCTTCAAAGTAGAAGGAACGCTCTCGGTCGTTGCGGTCGTCGATGAACGTGATCCAGACGCGCTTGTTGAGATAAGCCGACTCGCGCAACCGCTGGGAGATCAACTCGAACGAGTAGTCGATGTCCTCGAACATCTCGGGGTCCGCCCGGAAGCTCGTTTTCGTTCCGCGCCGAGCTCCGGCCGGTCCAACCTTGACGACCTTGGTCGAGGGCTTGCCGCGCACGTACTCCTGGGACCAGACGAACCCGTCGCGGGACGATTCGACCCGCATCCACTCGGATAGCGCGTTGACCACGCTGACCCCGACGCCATGCAGGCCACCCGAGACCTTGTAGCCGCCTTGCTCGAACTTCGCGCCGGCGTGCAGGATCGTATGGACGACTTCGAGGGCGTCGATGCCGCTCTTGTGCCGACCGACCGGCACGCCGCGCCCGTCATCCTCGACCGTGACCATCCCGGCCGCGGTGATCTGGACGGTGATCCTGGTGGCATAGCCGGCCATC
>ODAK010003169.1_pt1 | contig 17152 bp, 14 predicted proteins | sample 1539591 | NCBI WGS metagenome assembly ODAK01 (sample SAMEA3539303, study PRJEB22396) | soil metagenome | biome: tundra; feature: field; material: soil | place: USA | collected 2010-05 | depth 0.15 m
CGTTGAGCGAGCCGAACGAATCGCGCAGGTGAAAGAAAAATACGCCGAACAGGATGGAGGCGACGAGGACGTCGAAGGCCACACCCAGCTCGACGATCAGCGGCATGCCATAGGTCGACACCACGGCGGCAAAGAATATGCCGCTCTCCATCGACATGAAGCCGATCACCTGTGCCACCGCTGACTTGCGCACCGACATCAGTAGCATGCCGAGAAGTTCGATAGCGATGCTGACGGCAATCGTGTGACGCGTCGCTAGGCCCGACAAGTGAACGATCGACTGCGCCACGTAGTAGCTGAAGATGACCAGCCCCACGCCACCGAGCAGCAGCAGCGTCGGGTGCTTGATCACCTCGGCGTCGTAGTGCATGTTGAGCCGCACGCTCAGACGGTACAGCAGCCACGGGATCACGATCACCTTGAGCGTGACCGTGAGTGCCGCCGAGACATAGAGATGGGGATGCTTGGAGACGATGGCCACCAGCACCGACACCACCGCGAGCAACAGCCCCTGCCAGGCGAAGGTGAAAATCAGCGGCATCATGCGCGCCTGGGCGAGCATCATGAAAGAGGTGAACAGCGCCAACGCCGCGAACAGGATGATGGCCTGGCTGTACAGCCCGAGGGTGGAGATCGCCATCTAGCCTCCAGTTTCCAACACCACGTGGGTCAGCATCGCGAGCAGCGAGAGCATGAAGGCAAAACCGAGGAACTGCGGCACCCGAAACAATCGCATCTTGGCCAGCACCGTCTCCCACACGACCAACACCACGGCGAGCAGCATCAGTTTTGCCACTACCGCCACGAAGCCGATGGTCAGCGCCAGGGCGCTGAAATCGGTGGCGATGCCCCACGGAAAAAAGAAATCGACGATGAGCACCGCGTAGATCATCAGCTTGACTTGCGAAGCCCACTCGATCAGCGCCAGGTGGCGCCCGCCATACTCGAGGATCATCGCCTCGTGCAACATCGTGAGCTCGAGATGGGTGGCGGGGTTATCCACCGGAATGCGGCTGGTCTCGGCCACCGCCACGATGGCCAGCGCCAGCAGGGCGAACAGGAACGACGGTCGCAGCACCAGGCCCGATTTCAGGATGTATTCGGTGGCCACCGACAGGTTGGTCGTGTTCGCCGTCATGGACAGCGTGAAAACCGCCATCAGCATGGCCGGTTCGGCCAACGCCGAGACCATCATCTCGCGCGAGGCGCCCATCCCGCCGAAGGCCGTGCCGATGTCCAGGCCGGCCAGCGCGGTGAAAAAACGCGCCAGCGCAAAGAAGCCAACCAGCACGATCACGTCGGCGATCGCGGCGGAGGGCAGGTGCACGGTGATGAGCGGGACCACCGCGGCGGCCAGCAGCATCGCGCCGAAGACGATGTAGGGCACGGCGCGAAACAGCCAGGAAGCGTTCTCGGCCAGCAGCATCCTCTTGCGCAGCAGCTTGGCCAGATTGCGGTACGGCTGCCACACCGCCGGTGCGGCGCGGTTCTGCATGTGGCATTTGACGCGCTGCAACCAACCGCCGAGCAGCGGCGCGGCGGCGATGAACAGCAGCGTTTGCGCCGCGGCAAACGCCCAGGCCGTCAACTGACGATCCAAAGAAAGACGAGCAGGGTCACGAAAGAGAATTTCAGGTAGGTATGAATGTTGCCGGTCTGGATGAAGACGATGCGATTGGCCGCTGCGAGCACCAGACGTCCGATCGGCACGTAGCACTTGAGCCACGACCAGTCCTGCGTGCGCAAGCTGTAATGAAGACTCGTGACGCGCGGAATCGGCCCGGCGCTGGCGAGCGTGTCGATCTGTTCGTCGACCTTCCAGACGCCACCGAAGACGCGCCGGATCGGTTGACTGAACGCGGTCGAGGTGTACTGCATGCGCTGCGTGAGCTGGCCGAAGCCGCAGTCCCATGCGTAAGCCCTGCGCGGCGCGATGGCGCCACGCTTGAGGATCAGGTAGCCCAGACCGAAGACAGCGACGATGGCGATCAGAACAAAAGGTGCTGAGTACGAAGCCACCTGAGGCGAAATCGGCGTCAGCCACATCCAGCCCTGGGCAGCTGCGGACGGCAGCGCTGCTTGCACCAGCATTTGCGTGATGGGCGCCATCGCTTCGATCACCGTGGTCGGGAAGACGCCGAGCAGCAGGCACAGCGTCGCGAGTAACCCCATTCCGCCCAGCATGCCGGCGGGCACCTCGCGTGCGCGGGCTACGCGACGCGAGCGCGGCTGACCCAGAAACCCGATCCCGAAGGCCTTGACGAAACAGGCCGCCGCGAGCGCCCCCGTGAGTGCGAGCATTGCCGCTGCGATCGGGATCATCGTGCGTAGCAGACCGTTCTCGAGCGCCGGCGCCTGCAAGGCCGTCTGGAAGGTCAGCCACTCGGAAACAAAACCGTTGAATGGCGGCAGTGCCGAGATCGCCACGCAGCCGACCAGAAACAGCAACGCGGTGATCGGCATGCGGTGGATGAGCCCGCCCATGCGATCGAGGTCGTGTTCGTGCGTGCGGTAGAGCACCGCGCCGGCGCCAAGGAACAACAGCCCCTTGAACAGCGCATGGTTGATCGTGTGATAGAGCGCCGCCACCAGCCCGAGCGTGCCGAGCATCATGTGTCCGCTGCCGAGAAAGATCATCGACAGCCCGAGACCCATCAGGATGATGCCGATGTTCTCGATCGAGTGGTAGGCGAGCAGGCGCTTGAGGTCATGCTGCATCAGCGCGTACAGCACACCGAGCAGCGCCGAGGCGGTACCGATGCAGAGCACCACCACCCCCCATTCCCAGCGCACGTCGCCGATCAGGTCGTAGATCACGCGCACCATGCCGTAGATGCCCATCTTGATCATGGCCCCGCTCATCAGGGCCGAGATGTGCGATGGCGCAACGGGGTGGGCGTCGGGCAGCCAGACGTGCAGCGGCACCATGCCCGACTTGGTGCCGAAGCCGGCGAAGGCGCAGCCGAAGGCGATCGTCGCCCACAGCGGTGAGAGCTTGGCCGCGCGCATCTGGTCGAAGGTGAGGCCACCGCCGAAAGCGGCGAGCACCCCGAACGAAAGCAGGATGACCAGGGCGCCGACGTGGGCCAGCAACAGGTACACGAAGGCAGCGTGGCGATTGGCGGCGTGCTGGTGCTGATAGACCACCAGGAAATATCCGCTCAACGACATCATCTCCCAGAAGATCATGAAGACCAGCGCATCGTCGGCGAGCAGAAGCATCTGCATGCCGACGATGAAGAGCGCGCTGAACACGCCCAGCGGGGGCAGGGGTTGAGCCGCCTCGCCGCGCGCGAACTCGCGCGTGTAACTAGGGCCGTAGAGCGAAATCGCGACCACCAGCGTGCCGAGCAGCATGAGAAAGAAGCCTGAGAGCGGATCGATCCGCACGTGCCAGTCGAGCCAGGGCAGGCCAAGCGCGAAGTGGTCGGTGAGGCTCAGCTTGGCGAGTAGCGCCCAGGCGCCGGCGGCGATGCTCGCCGCGCCTGAGAAGAAGAGAAACAGGAACGAGCCGAAGTGCAGGAAGTTCGGGTGGCGGCGCACCGCGAACATCGAGACGACGCCGGAGAGCAGGGTGCACGCCACTGCGGCATAGGCCAGAAGAAGGGGGATTTCGTTCGTCCCGCTCATCGCGAGAGCTCCGGCAACCGAAATTTCAACCGCACTCCTGACTCTCCAACTTGATAGACGGTGGCAACCGGATCAGTCTACGCCCGATGCCATCCCCGTTCAGGTCCGGTCCGGCGTCGGATGGCCCTGGCGACGCCGAACCGCGCCGAGGATCCCGCGCAGGATTTCGAGCGGCGGGGGCGGGCAACCCGGCACCACCGCATCGACTGGGATCACGTTCGCCACCTTGCCGCGCGTGGCATAACCCTCACCGAAGATGCCGCCGGTGCAGCCGCAATCGCCCACCGCGACCACCAGCTTTGGCGCCGGCGTGGCGTCGTAGGTGCGACGCAGGGCTTCCTCCATGTGGCGCGACACCGGGCCAGTCACCAACAGCATGTCGGCGTGGCGCGGACTGGCGACGAACTTGATACCCAGCCCCTCGATGTTGTAGTAGGGGTTGCTCAGGGCGCTGATCTCCAGCTCGCAACCGTTGCAGGACCCAGCATCGACCTCTCGGATGGTCAGCGCCTGGCCGAGGATGTCGAGGATGTCCTGGTGGATGCGTTCAATCGCGGCGCCATCGGCGTCGGTAACCCGCGGCGCTGGCTCGGTGACGATGCCGATACGGACGATTTGATGGATGACGTGCCACATCAGAGGTCGTGACCCGAATAGCTGAGGTTGAAGGACTTGTTGATGAGTGGGAAGTCCGCGACGATGTTGCCGATCACGGCATGCTCGACCACCGGCCAGTTCTGCCATGACGGATCATGGCAATGGCAGCGCAGGATGCGGCCGTCGGCCCCGATTTCGAGTGCGACGAGCACCTCGCCGCGCCACCCCTCGACCCAACCTGCGCCTATCGACGGCGCAACCTGTGGCTGTAGGTCGGCACGCGTGGGGCCACCCGGCAAGTCAGTGCAAATCGTGCGGATAAGGCGCAGCGACTCGAACGTCTCTTCGAAGCGCACCGTCACGCGCGCGGCGACGTCGCCGTTGCGGTGGGTGGCCATCTTGACGCCCAGGCGGTCGTAGGGCGGCCAATCGTGGTCACAGCGCAGGTCGGCCGACTGCGCGCTGGCGCGTCCGGCCAGACCCGTCAGGCCGAGCTGGGCGGCCAACTGCGGCGTCACGAGCCCGGTGGTCAGGAATCGATCCTGCATGCCGGCGTGCTCGTCGTAGATGACCTTGAGCGCGCGCACCTCCTGCTCGATCTTGTCGCAGTGCTTGCGCATACGATCGAGCATCGGCTGTGGCAGGTCGGTCGCGACGCCGCCGGGCACCACGCCGTCCATCATCAGGCGGTGGCCGAAGGCCTCCTTCGACAGGCGCAACCAGTCCTCGCGCAAGCGCGAGAACTGCGCCAAGCCGAAGGACAGGGCCGCATCGTTGCCCAAGGCCCCGAGGTCGCCCAGATGATTGGCCACGCGCTCGCGCTCTAGCATCAGCGCGCGCAGCCAGGTCGCGCGGTCCGGGATTTCGCAGCGCCAGGCCGATTCGAGCGCCATGCAGTAGGCCCAGGCGTAGGCCACCGTCGAGTCGCCCGAGACGCGGCCCGCGAGTTGATGCGCCTCGAGCGGCGGTAGCTCGGTGAAACGCCGCTCGATGCCTTTGTGCGTGTAGCCCAGGCGTTCTTCGAGCCGCAGCACTTTCTCGCCGACCAGCGAGAAGCGGAAGTGGGCGGGCTCGATGATGCCTGCGTGCACTGGACCGACGGCGATCTCGTGCACTCCGTCGCCCTCGACGCGAACGAAAGGATAGGCGGCAGGCAGCGTGCCGGCAGCAACGTCAGTGGCTGGCTGCGCGCCGGATTGCAGCGGCGCGTGACCGGGTGACCACAGGCCATGGTCGAGCCAGGCGCGGACGTCATGACCACCCTGGGCATGCAGGCCCGACAGGTCGGCCATCGCGCGCTGCATCCGCCCCGCACACGGGAAGGTGGCTGCCAGGTCCGGGAACTCCTGCTCGGCAGCGTCGAGCCGCAGTTCGAGCCAGACCAATCCTTCCAGCAGGGCATACGCTGCACAGGCCGCCATCGCGTCGCCCGCGGCGCGTCGATCGACGCCCCACACCGCGACCAATCGCCCGCCCGCATCCGCGACGCTGTGTGGCGCGGCGCTCCAGGCAGCGCGATCGACCCGCGCGTGCCAAACCGCCAAGGGGGCCGGCAGGCGCCGCAGGTCGAGCCCGAGTTCGGCCAGTGCCATACGATCAAGATCCCAGCATGGCGGCCGCCTGGCGGTACCAAGTGTTCAGATAGGGCGGGATGTACAGGCCCAGCATCAGCCCGATCCCGAGGTGAAGGAAGACCGGAATCAGGGCGGGCGGGTGAGCCAGCGGCTTGAGGCTGGTCTCGCCGAACACCATCGGCTGCACGCGGCTGAACACCGAAGCGAACGCCACGCCGAGCGCGATCAGCAGGAGCGGGGTTGCCCAGGGTTGGTCGCGCATCGCGGTCGTGACAATCAGGAACTCACTGGCGAAGACGCCGAACGGCGGCATGCCCAAGATGGCCAGTGACCCGAGCATCAGGCCCCAGCCGACCGTCGGACTGACGCGGATCAGCCCGCGGATGTTCTCCATCACCTGCGTGCCGGCCTTTTGCGCCGCGTGGCCCGCGGCAAAGAAGATCGCGGACTTGATCAAAGAATGCACGGTCATGTGCAGCAGGCCGGCAAAGTTGGCGATTGGCCCGCCCAGCCCGAAGGCAAAGGTTATCAAGCCCATGTGCTCAATGGACGAGTAGGCGAACATGCGCTTGATGTCCTTCTGGCGGATCAGGAAGAACACCGCCGCCACCACCGACAGCAGGCCGAAGCCCATCATCAACCGGCCGGTCAGCTGATGGTTGTGCAGCGCGCCGTCGGTCAGCACCTTGCAGCGCAGGATCGCATAAAGCGCCACGTTCAGCAGCAGACCCGACAGCACGGCCGACACCGGGGTCGGCCCCTCGGCATGCGCGTCGGGCAGCCAGTTGTGCACCGGCACGAGGCCAACCTTGGTGCCGTAGCCGATGAACAGGAAGGCGAATGCCAGCGTGATGATGTTCGGGTCGAGCTGGGCCTTGACCGCATTGAGGTTGGTCCACAGCAGTGCGCCGCCTTCGGAGCTGATGACCTTCTCGGCCGCCATGTAGAGCAGCACCGTGCCGAACAGTGCCTGGGCAATGCCCACGCCGCACAGGATGAAGTACTTCCACGCCGCCTCGAGGCTGGCCGCCGTGCGGTAGACGCTGACCAGCATCACGGTGGTCAGCGTCGCGGCCTCCATCGCGACCCACATCAATCCGAGGTTATTCGTCGTCAGCGCCAGCAGCATCGTGAAGCTGAACAGCTGGTACATGCTGTGGTACAGGCGCAGGCGCGGCGGCGTCATCTTGCCGTGGTCGCGCTCGACCTGCATGTAGGGCCTGGAAAAGATCGCGGTGGTCAGGCCGACGAACGCCGTCAGCGTCACGAGAAAGACATTGAGCGGGTCGATGTAGAACGCGCTGTCCCAAAACAGCGTCGGACCGCGGTCGACGGTCTGCACCGTCAGCACGCACGCCGCGATGAAGGTGCCCGTGCTGAAGGCAACGTTGACGTCCCGCGCGCGGTCGCGATGACCCATCAACCCCAGCACCATTCCGCCGGCGAGTGGGGTTGCGAGCAAGAAGGCGAGCGCGTTCAACGCAACCCTCGCCGGTCCGTCCCAAGCGGGCTGCCCCCCGGGGACCAAGACGGGGCCACTGGAGGGCCCTGGGGGCGACACCGCGGGTGTCCGGGGGGCTTCATCAATCTTCCTTCAGCTTTTCGAGGTGACGGATGTCCAGGCTGTCGAACTGCTCGCGGATCTGGAACATGAACACGCCCAGGATGATCACGCCGATCAGCACGTCCAGCGCGATGCCGAGCTCGACCACCATCGGCATGCCATAGGTGGCCGACGTGGCGGCGAAGAACAGGCCGTTCTCCATGGCCAGGAAGCCGATCACCTGCGGCACCGCCGTGGCACGCGTGATCATCATCAGGAACGACAGCAGCACGCACGCCAGCGCCATGCCCAGGGTGCCGCCGGCCAGCGTCGACGATAGCTGCGAGATCGGAATCGCGAGGTTGAACGAGAAGATCACGATCCCGATCCCGATCAGCATGGTGGTCGGGATGTTGATCAGCGTCTCGACGTCCTGGCGAATCTCGAGCCGATCGATGACGCGGTGCAGCAGGTAAGGGATGACCAGCACCTTGACCACAAAGGTGACGCCGGCCGAAAGGTAGAGGTGCTGCTGGTGGGTCACATAGCCGACCACCGCTGTGGCCAGCGCCAGGGTTGCGCCCTGCATGGTGAACAAGTTGATCAGCGAGACGATGCGGCGCTGCGAGATCATCGCGAACGCGAGCATCAGCAGCACGGCGCCGAGCAGGTTGACGAACTGGGTCAGCAGGTCGGTCATCTCAATGGACAAGCAGCAGATGCACCAGCATGCCAATGACCGAAAGCAGGAATGCGGTGCCCAGGAACTCCGGGACGCGGAAGACGCGCATCTTGGCGTTCAAGGTTTCCAGCACGGCCAACAAGAAGCCGCCGATGGCGAGCTTGAACACCAGTGCCGGCAGTGCCAGTAGCATGGCCAGCGGCGCGTCGGCCTCGGCCACGCCCCAGGGAAAGAACAGCGCCAGGCCGATACACGAGTAGGCGAACAGCTTCAGGCTCGCCGCCCACTCCAGCAGCGCCAGATGGCGGCCCGAGTACTCGAGGATCAGCGCCTCGTGGATCATCGTCAGCTCGAGGTGCGTGGCCGGGTTGTCGACCGGCACGCGCGCGTTTTCAGCCAACGACACCATCGTGAAGGCCACACCCGCCATGGCCATCCCGGGGTAGATGGTGAATTCGCGATGGGCCAGCGTCTCGACGATGGTGGTTAGCGAGGTCGACTTGGCGATCAGCGAGAACGAGAACAACACCATCAACAGCGCCGGCTCGGCCAGGAAGCCGATCAGCATCTCGCGCCGCGCGCCCATGGTGCCGAATGAGGTTCCGATGTCCATCGCCGCCAATGAGATGAACACCCGGGCCAGCGCGAACAGCCCGACCAGTGCGATCGCATCGGCCGCGGGCGCCAGCGGCAGGTCGGTGGACAGGGTAGGGATGATCGCGCAGGCCAGCGTCATGCAGCCGAACACTACGTAAGGCGCGGTGCGAAATAGGCGCGACGCCTGGTCGGCCACCATCGACTCCTTGTTGAACAGCTTGTGCAGCAACCGGTACGGTTGCCATAGGCTGGGCGCGGACTTGTTCTGCAGCCAGGCACGCCACTGGTTGACCCAGCCGGTCAACAGCGGTGCCAGCGCGATCGCGATGACGATCTCGAGCAGCTGCGACAGAAATCCGGTAAAGCTCATCGCTGCCTCATCACATCACTGCCAACAGCGTGGCGGCCAGCGTAACGAAGCTGTACATCAGGTACACCGAGATGCGTCCTTGTTGCATCAGGCCAAAGAGTCGCGCCAGACGGTTGGCCAGATCCACGATTGGTAGATAGAGCCAGCGCCAGAAGTGGTCTTCCACCGTCACCCGGTAGCGCGGCTGTTCGTCGAAGGGCGACGGCAGATCGCGTTTCATCAGGAAGAAAGGTTCAAAGATCTGCCGTATCGGCTGGCCAAAGCCCTCGGCCGTATCCTGCATGCGCGCGTTGCTCCAAGGAAAGCCGCAGGCCCATGGCAGGCCGCGACGCATCCGGCCGTGGTAGAACCAACGCACCAGCAGGTAAGCCAGCGCAAAGCTGCCCAGGATGCCCAGCAGGAAGATCACGGGGCCGTAGCTCGCCTGCTCCAGGCTGTTGGGCGCCAACAGCCAGCCACTGGCCGCCACCTGAGCGCCCAGACCCGACGCGACGAGTTGCCGCGTCACCGGGTCGATCAATTGAATGAACTGCACCGGCAACAAGCCGAGCGCGATGCAGCCGAGCACCAGCCACAGCATGCCAATGCGCTCCCACGGGCCGGCGTCGTGGGCGTGCGCGAGCTTGTCCTCGCGCGGCTGGCCAAGGAAGATCACGCCGAAGAACTTGACCATCGTGTAGCCGGCCAGCGCCCCGATCAAGGCGATCAGTGCGGCCACCACCGGTATCAACATCGTCAGCAACGGCACCGGCAGGCCGGTCGTGAACAGGAAGCTCTGCAACAGCAGCCACTCCGAGACAAAGCCACCCAGCGGCGGCAGGCCGGCGGCGGCCAGCACGCCGAGCAGCATGAGCCAGCCGACCCAGGGCATGGTCCGGATCAGGCCCCCGAGCTTGCCCAGGTTGCGCTCGGAGGTCGCGTGCAGCACGCTGCCGGTGCCGAGGAACAGCAGGCTCTTGAAGCAAGCGTGGCTGGCGACGTGATAGAGCGTGGCCGTCAGGGCCAGCGCGGCCACCGCCATCATGCGATAGGACGAGAAGATCACGGCCAGGCCCACGCCAACGAACAACAGGCCCATGTTCTCGATCGACGAATAGGCGAGCAGCCGCTTCATGTCGGTCTGCACGGCCGAAAACACCACGCCAAACAAGGCGGTGGCCAAGCCGATGGCCAAGAGCAGCTCACCCCACCACCACAAGCGCGTGTGCAACAGGTCGAATGTCACCCGCAACAAGCCGTAGACGGCGGTGTTGAGCATCACGCCACTCATCAGCGCCGACACGGGCGACGGCGCTGCCGGGTGTGCCTCGGGCAGCCACACGTGCAGCGGCAGGATGCCGGCCTTGGCACCAAACCCGAAGACCGCCAGCAGGAAGCCGATCGAGCCCCAGAACGGCGACAGCGACTGGGCGCGCATGTTGCCGAAGGTGTAGTCGCCGGTGTTGGCCTGCAGCACGCCGAAGCACAGCAGGATGCCGACCGCGCCGATGTGCGCCATCAGGATGTACAGGTAGCCGGCGCTTCGAACTTCGGGGATGCGGTGGTTGGCGGTGACCAGGAAAAACGACGCCAGCGCCATCGTCTCCCACATCACCATGAACGAGTAAGCGTCATCGGCCAGCACGACCCCGACCATGCTGGCGAGGAACACGTGGTATTCCAGGCACAGGAGGCCGGGCGGAGTGCCTTCACCCTTGCGGAAGTAACCCGCCGCAAACGCCGAGATGCCCGCCGACGCTGCGCCGATCACCATCAGGAAAAAGGCGGCGAGACTGTCAAGGCGCAGGTGAAACGGCAACGCCGGGAGGCCGATCGGCAGCACCGCGACTTCAGGGGTGGTGCCAAGCAGCGCAAGGAGTGCCACACCGGAAAGCGCCAACCCCAACAACGCGCCGACAGGGAAGAGCACGCGGGAGACCAGCGCAAATCGATGCAGGGCGAGCACTCCTGCGGCTCCGACGAGCAGCCAGCCCACCACGATCACGAGCAACCAATCAAGGCAGAGCCAAGATGCACCGAGATGCAGGCTATTCATTCAGGCATCGTGAAGCTCTACGCGTCGCCGCGAGCGATGGCGTGCCACGCGCTGACGTGGGCGCAGGTCAAATTCGCGGCCCCGCAATCGACCGCCATTCCCGCTGGCCACGCACCGTGCGCCACCCAACCACTGAATCAGCATCGTTGATCCTTCAATGCCGACGTGATCAGCGCGAACGCGGCGAGCAGTTGGTTCGCCGCCAGTCCGTCCAGGTTGTTCGGACCACGCACCACGCCAGGCCTGTGTCTTTCGAAGGCTTGCCCTCTACGCGCGAACACGATGCTGTTGCTCTGCTCGCCGCCGTCGACAACCAGGACCGACCCCTCGAAGCTGCTGCGGATGCGGTCGACGAGAGCGTCGTAGTGCCGATGGTCACAGTGTAAGTTTGCGACCATGATCCCACCGGGTTGCAGCGTTTCGTGGCAGTCGTTATAGAAGCGTTGGGAGCAGAGGCGGGCGGGAAGCCCCTGGCTGTCGAACCCGTCCACCAAGAGCACGTCGCACCGGCTCGCTCGGTCGCGCACGTATTGCGCACCATCGTCGCGGATCACACTGAAACGCTCGTCGTCCGGCGGCACCTGGAATTCGTCGCGCAGCGCTAGGACATGCGGATTGATTTCGACGACGTGTATGCGAGCGCGAGGCAGGTATCGGTAGCAGAACTTGGCGAGCGAGCCGCCGCCCAAGCCGATCATCGTGATGTCGTGCGGCTCAGGATTGAACAGCAGGAATCCCATCATCGTGCGGGTGTACTCGAGAGCCAGCGCGCTGGGATCCTGATACTGCATCCGGCTCTGGGTCTCGCAGATCGAAAAATGCAGGGCCTTGGAACTCATGCCTTCGTAGACGAAGGGCTTGACGTATTGCGCGGATTCGATGCTGTCGGGCATTGGAGAGTGCTTGAGAATGAATGATCGAGGCTTCGATCAGCGCGGGGCGTTGATTTCCGCCACCGTGAGTGCGGTCATGTTGACGATGCGGCGGACCGTTGCGGAGGGCGTCAGGATGTGAACAGGCTGTGCCGCTCCGAGCAGTACTGGACCGAGTGCTATGCCGCCCCCTGCCGCCGTCTTCAGGAGGTTGTAGGCAATGTTCGCGGCATCGATGTTGGGCATTACCAGAAGGTTTGCGTCGCCGGCGAGCGTGGTCGACGGCATGACCTCGCGACGGTAGGCGCCGTCCAGGGCAGCGTCCCCGTGCATCTCGCCGTCGACTGCCAGCCAGGGCGCCAGGCTGCGGACCCGGTCGAGCGCTGCGCGCATCTTCACGGCAGATGGTTGATTGCTCGAGCCGAAGTTCGAGTGGGACAGCAGAGCTGCCTTCGGCACCAACCCGAAGCGCCGCATTTCCTCCGCCGCCAGCACCGTGATTTCAGCCAGCTGCTCTGCGCTTGGGTCATAGTTGACGTGCGTGTCCACCAGGTAGATCTGCCGGTTCGGCAGCATCAGGCCGTTCATGCAGGCGTAGACGCCGACGCCCGGGCGGCGGCCGACCACCTGATCGATGTAGTGCAAATGGATCGCCGTGGTGCCCCATGTGCCGCACAACATGCCGTCGACTTGGCCCTTTCGCAGCAGCATGGCGCCGATCAGAGTGAGGCGTCGGCGCATCTCGATCTTCGCGGTCTGCTGCGTGACGCCCTGTCGCGACATGGTCGAAAGGTACGTCTGCCAGAAATCGCGGTAGCGCTTGTCGTGTTCCGTGTTCACCAGATCGTAGTCCCGGCCGGATTCGAGTCGCAGGCCAAAACGCTCGACGCGCTGCTGGATCACTTCGGGGCGGCCGATCAACGTTGGCCGCGCGAGGCCTTCGTCCACGACGACCTGAGCGGCGCGCAGGACGCGCTCCTCTTCGCCTTCCGCGAACGCGACGCGCTTGCGCTCCGCGCATTTGGCGACGGCGAAGATCGGCTTCATCGTCGTCCCGGAGGCATACACGAATGTCTGCAGCTTCTCGCGGTAAGCCGGAAGGTCGGCGATCGGACGCGTAGCTACGCCGGACGCCGCAGCCGCTTCGGCGACGGCGGGCGCGATTCGCATCATCAGCCGCTGATCGAAAGGGCGTGGGATCAGGTGCTCGCGCCCGAAACTCGAGGCGCCGCCTGCGTAGGCAGCCGCCATGAGGTCGGTTTGCTCGGCCATCGCCAGTTCCCGCAGGGCGTGGACGGCAGCAACTTCCATCTCGGGGGTGATCGTCGTCGCGCCGCAATCCAAGGCGCCGCGGAAGATGTAGGGGAAGCACAGGACATTGTTCACCTGGTTTGGGTAGTCGCTGCGACCGGTCGCGATGACAGCGTCGTCGCGCACTTTCTTGATCTCCTCCGGCATGATTTCCGGGGTCGGATTCGCCAATGCGAAGATCAGGGGGTTCGGCGCCATGCTCGCGACCATGTGCGGCTTGAGTACCCCGCCGGCAGACAGGCCGAGGAAGATATCGGCATCCGGGATCACATCGGCCAGCGTTCGCAGCTTGGTTTTCTGAACAAACGCGGCCTTTTCGATGTCCATCAACTCGGTGCGGCCCTCGTAGGTGACTCCCGCCAAGTCGGTGACCCAGATGTGTTTCCGTGGGAACCCGAGGGTGACAAGAAGATTCAGGCAAGCCAACGCCGCTGCCCCGGCTCCGGAGGCAACCAGCTTGACCTCCTTGATGTTCTTGCCGACGACCTGCAGGCCATTCAGGATGGCGGCCGCGACGACGATAGCGGTGCCATGCTGGTCATCATGGAAGACGGGAATCTTCATGCGCTCGCGCAGGCCCCGCTCGACGAGGAAGCAGTCCGGTGCCTTGATGTCCTCCAGATTGATGCCGCCGAATGTGGGTTCGAGAGCCGCGATGATCTCGACGAGCCGGCGGGGGTCCGGCTCGTCGATTTCGATGTCGAAGACGTCGATTCCGGCGAACTTCTTGAACAGGACGGCCTTGCCCTCCATGACCGGCTTCGCCGCCAGCGGCCCGATATTGCCCAGTCCGAGCACCGCTGTGCCGTTCGTGATCACCGCGACCAGATTGCTGCGGGAGGTGTATCGGAATGCGTTGGCAGGGTTGGCAACAATCTCTTCGCAGACGGCGGCGACGCCGGGCGTGTAGGCGAGCGCCAGGTCGCGCTGGTTGGTCAGTTGTTTGGTCGCGCTGATCGCCACCTTTCCTGGCGTCGGATGTTCGTGGTAGTCAAGCGACGCTTGGCGCAACCCAGCGTGTTTGTCGGGCGGGGTGGTCATAGGATTGATGGCAACGCGGCGATTCGAGGCTTAGCGTTGGGCCATGCGCACCAGCGAGGACCAAATTTGAGCCGAGTCCATGGCCGCGACCACGACTCGTGGCGTCATGAACATCGGTTCGTGAATCTCGAGGCCGGGGATTACGAGCAGACACTGCTCCCAGCCGTTGCGCCCGAGCATCATTTGATGATGCGCCAGCATGGCCTGGCGGTCCACGTCGTTAGGCCCGACGTCAGGCAGCAAGGTGACGCGCACCACGCGGTCGAGACCTATTTCCAATGTTGCAACGTCATCTTCCTGGTCCAATGTGGCGTCGATTTTTGCGTCGACCAATGTCGGATCGTGCTTAAGAATCTGTTTGACGAGCTCGAGAAGGCAATCGCGCACGAGCGGCTTCGGCGGCAGGGCGCCCCTTTCGGCGGCCCGGATGAGCTCCCCCAGCCCCAACAGCGCCGCGTCGCCACCGTCGTACCGAATGCAACTCAACTGCCATTCCGGATGCTCCTGGCAGGCCGCCTCGACCTCGTGCGGATCTGTGGCGGCGTAGCAAGCAGCGTCCAGCCAAGACATCGTCTCTTCGAATGTGTCCAATGATGCGAGCGAGTCTGGAAACAGCCGGACATAAGCTTTGGGATCCCGTAGGCCGTTGCGGCTGCGCAGCAGCGGCGACGCAAGGCGAACGTACTCGCCGTTCCGCCAGATAGCTGCACATGCATGTGGCTCTCCGCCGGGCGGCCTGTACTGGACGAGCTTCAGATGATGACTGGACTTCGACGGCCGCGTTGCCTGTGAGTTCGGGAGTCGCTGATCGTGTTTCGTTGTGTCCATATTCGTCAATGCCACGAAGTTTCCAATCGCCTGATTGGCGTGCCAGGCACTTCAACAAACCGCTCGTCACGCTTCCGGGCGCAGGATCGCCAGGAGGAGGAAGGAGCAATGAATCCGAGAGGGCAAAAGAAAGGAAATCCGGGGCTGCTTAAGCGTTTTCCGTCGCCACCCTTTCGTCAACGGCTCACCGACTGACGTATATGAGGTCGGCGCGACGGTTCCTTGCCCGTGCCGCTTCATCGTGGCCAGGGTCCGCCGGCTTTTCTTCACCGAAGCTGATCGCCTCCATCTCGCCGACGGGCGCCCCGATCAACCGCAGCGACGCGAGCACCGCGTGGACCCGTTTCTGGCCAAGGGCCAGGTTGTATTCCCAGCTTCCCCGCTCGTCCGAGTTTCCTTCGATGCGCCCCTTCGAAGTGCGGTTCGATGCCAGGTACTTGGCATGCGCCTCGATCAGCGGCCGCTCGCTGTCGTGGATCAGGAAGCTGTCGAAGTCGAAGTAGACACTGCGCTTCGCCAATGAAGGCCTTGGGTCGTCGAGCGCTTGCAGCGTGACGGTCTTGATCGTGGTTTGTATCGGGTGAGCCGGATAGGCAGGCTTGGCGGCACTCGGGGCTGGCGCCGCTGCACCGGCCAGCATCGTTGAACTACAGCCGGACACTGCGGCGAGTACGACAGGAAGGATCAGGCGACTTAGTTGCACGAGGCTTGACTTTCCCATCGGAAGTTGCAACGAATGTTTTAGCTGAGCGTCAGCTTGGCCGAGTCAGCAAACTGGCGTATGCTGGAAGTCAAATATAAGGCGTCGGGTGTGTGATTGCAATGCTAATCGTATTAACATGTTTTCAGGCCGTGAGATTTCCTTTGTTACAGGTGTCGGGCTCGCCGGAGGCCGTGCGCGTCCGCATGCCGTCGCGGCATCAGCGCAGACGATGCTCGTGAAGAAAGAGCTACGGCTTGCGAGCCATTCATGAACCCGAAAATCTATCGCAACATTCACGTTTCGAAGATCGTCACGTATCGGTTGCCTCTGGGCGGCGTCGTGTCGATCCTGCATCGCATCAGTGGCGCACTGATATTTGTCCTGCTGCCGTTGAGTCTGTGGTTGTTCGACACGAGGGTGTCATCCGAAGCCTCGTTCGCCGAACTGGCGCGGGCCTTCTCCGGTGGCATCGGGTTCGCGCCGGGGTGGTTTGTCAAGCTCGTTGTATGGGCCCTGACTGGCGCCTACATCACCCACTTCACTGCGGGTCTGCGACATTTGTGGATGGATGTGAGCCACAGGGTGTCCCGGGCGCAAGGCGGGCGCTCGGCGCTGCTTGCGCTCGTGATCAGCGGGCTGCTTTCGCTGCTCGTCGGCGCCAAGATTCTGGGTCTGTACTGAGGACGGCACGATGGCGAAAAGCTACGGTTCCAAACGCATCGTCGTTGGAGCGCACTACGGCCTGATGGACTGGCTCAGCCAGAGAGTCACCGCTGTGCTCATGGCGGCCTTCACGATCGTTCTGCTGGTCCAGGTGCTGATGCCCGGCGAAATCGGCTACACGCCATGGGCAGCCATCTTCGCGACCCGGTGGATGAAAGCGCTGACCTTCGTTGTGATCGTTGCCGTGCTGTGGCACGCCTGGGTCGGCGTCCGCGACATCTGGATGGACTACGTGAAGCCGGTTAGTGTCAGGCTCTTCTTGCAAGTTTTCTCGATCGTCTGGCTGGTGGGCTGTGCGGGGTGGGCGATTCAGGTGTTGTGGAGACTGTGATGACAATGAGCTCGTCCCTGCCAAAGCGCAAGTTCGATGTGGTGATCGTCGGCGCCGGCGGCTCCGGCATGCGCGCGTCGCTACAGCTGGCACACGCCGGCCTCAACGTGGCCGTGGTGTCCAAGGTTTTCCCCACCCGCTCGCACACGGTGGCGGCGCAGGGCGGCATAGCGGCTTCGCTGGCGAACATGAGCGAGGACACCTGGCACTACCACTTTTACGACACTGTCAAGGGCTCCGATTGGCTAGGCGACCAGGATGCGATCGAGTTCATGTGCCGTGAGGCGCCGAACGTCGTCTACGAGCTCGAGCATT
>ODAK010003171.1_pt1 | contig 17151 bp, 19 predicted proteins | sample 1539591 | NCBI WGS metagenome assembly ODAK01 (sample SAMEA3539303, study PRJEB22396) | soil metagenome | biome: tundra; feature: field; material: soil | place: USA | collected 2010-05 | depth 0.15 m
CCTTCAACCTACTGATTAAGAGTCAGTTGCTCTGCCAATTGAGCTACGCGCCCTGCCTTTTATTTTGAATGACTTGAGTGAAGTCTGCGTCGAGACTTCAACGGAACTGTCACTGAACTGTCACTTGAGGCTTTGAGTTCTAGTGTCCGCATAGCAGTGCTCAGATCGTCGGTTGAGACGATGTTGTAACGCCGGAACACTTCAGCCGTTCGATGACCTGAGATTTTCATTATGATGCTCTCGTTTATTCCAGCTTTCCTCAAGTTGCGTACGGCGCTGCGTCTCAAGTCATGAAGAAGCAGCCCCTTATATTTGTACCACACGTAGCCGTCTTCATTCTCAGGTTCAATCTTCGTTCGTTTGCCCAGCCCGCAGGCGTCGCACGCTTTTTCAAATTCCACTCGAAGATTCACGTCGGAAAATACGCGCCCGCTCTTCGGCTCGACTTCTTGCAGCATCGCAACAAGCACGGACGGTAGAGGAACGACTCGTGCTTCTGCCGTTTTCGTCTGCTCTTCTTCTAGTCGGATGAGACGCGCATCAAGATTGACTTGCGGCCATTCAATCTGCCTGGCTTCGTTGACGCGGACACCGCAGTAGTACAAGACCGCAATGAGCGGCCGAAGGTGTGTCGGCAACAGCTTCACCAGTTCGTCGAACTTCTCCTGCTCAAGAAAGCCCTTGCGGGCCGGCGGTTCTTTCAATAGTCGAATCTTCGGGATGAACTGTAGCCTGTTATCCTCATGCGCGATTCGGAGCATTCGTCTCAAGCAACTCAAGCTGCGATTCACCATCGCAGTGCCGACACCATCCGCCTGACGCTTCTCGGCAAAATCGCGTGATGTGTCAGTCGTGATCTGTGTCACTGGTGGTCCGGGGTTGTCTGGTCCGAAGCTAAAAAACTCATCGAGTTGCTTCAGGCCGTTGATGTAATCTTCACCGTCTGCTGTAGTCGTCAGCGATCTGTTTCCCTTGGCCGTATAGTCCGCAATCAATCCGCGCCGCAAATCCGCATATCGAATCTTGTGAGCATCTGGCAGCGGTGGAAGGCCGCGTGCAGAATCACTCATGAGCCGCTGCAGAACTGCGAGTGCTCGTTGCTTCACGCTCTCACCGGTTGAGACACGGAAGACTTTTCCGTTGCTGTTGTACTGTGCCCTCCAGAATCGTGATCCCTTGACCCTGAACAGTCCACCCTCACCCTTTGCTCTGCGCTTCGCCATGAAAATCTCCCGTCACTGAAACATCATATGCTCTAATACTGTCTGACAGTAGCGGTCCGCCAGCCCACCGTCCAAATCATTATCAGACATTGCAGTGTTAATGCGGCTCTGAGTCGTATAAAAATGTGACTTTTCAGCAGCTTCTAAGACTATCAAAACAAAAGACTTATTGATTTTAAGTGATAAACTGTTATTGATAACAAAAGACTTATAAGTCCACCCCGTTACACCGCTCGGACATGTTGACGATCCAAACCACCATTCAAGAGTTCGCATGACGATCAGCAAGTCGTCTAGCACTAGTCGAGCACGTCGGTTATCGACGTGTGGACACACTGTGCTCCTCGGGCTGTAACGGGCGTTTTTTGATAGTGTGCTCAGACTCACCTCTAGCAACTCGTCGTTAGACCCATATGTAGTGACAGCACATGCGTGCTGTGCTTGCGGAACTCTGTGTCCGCTAACTGAACGAACAACAAAAAAGGATGGATACACATATGACGAACGAACTTGAACAATGGATTGCGGCAGGCAGCGCGCTTGCCGAACAACACACAACTCACAAGTGGGCACTCGCCGACTGGCTTGTTGCCGGTGACACTGCATTCGGCGGCGATGCTTATGATCAGGCTCAACGATTGTTCCCGGACCTGAGTCGCAAGTATCTGACGCAGATCGCATACACGGCACGGAACGTCACCTCTACTGTTAGACAGTATAAGTTGTCGTTCGGTCACCATGAACTCGTTGCCGGACTCGAACCGACTGTTCAAGATCAGCTCTTAACCAGAGCGGTCAAGGATGGATGGACATGCGGTGAACTACGGCGGCAACTCAAAGAGGTAGAGCACGCTCAAGAGTTCTCCCTACCAGTATCGGCGGAACTGTTCAAGCAACTGAACGAGTTCTCGAAGCTTGTCAACGTGGCTCCGAGCGCTCTCTTAACAACAGCGGTCACGCAGTTCCTGCAAGCACCCCCGGCTGAACTCAAGGCTCAGTATGAGGCTGCCTTGATTGCTCAACGGCAACGTTACGAACAGCAACAAGCCGAGCGCGCTGTCAGAGATGCGGAGTGGGCGGAACAACAAAAGGAACAGAATAGGAAAGCAGCTGAACGGCAGAACTTTATCAATGACTCAAGCATCGTGGTGCGTCAGCTCGAACATGAAGGTCGTATGGTGGGTGAGGCGGCGGATGCTCTCAGCATACTGAGAAAGATGTTGACGCGAGATCAGCCGCTAGCCGAACTACAGAACCAGCTCGCCATAGTGGTTGCTCTTGCCAAGCCGCCTGCTCCAGCACAGGAGGAACAGATCACCTGTACTGTCTAACAGTATCGGTGTGTAAGAAATGCCCGTCACAGGACGACGGTTATAGTGAGCGGATATTCAGACGACGAGTAACACAATATTTTTCACAAGCTTCACCACGGCTCGTCACCTGGTGTCCGATCACCTCGGAGATTGCTCTCAAAAAGCAGTCTCCGGGGTTCCTTAACACTTTTTAGATCGGACTTTTATGACGAATCATTCTGAACTGTTAGCCAACATCCCGCAAACACTTAAGCCGCGCTTGCTCAACATCAAGCAAGCTGCGCTCTACTTATCCTGTTCCTGCTGGACGTTGCGTCAACTCGAATGGTCCGGCTCACTTCCATCTATCCGCAACTTAGGAAAACGTCTGTTGTTCGACATTCGCGACCTCGACAGGCTTGTAGAACAGAAAAAGGCGAGCGTATGACGACGAATCATTCCGAACTTCTATCTAACATTCCGCACGAGCTGCGAGAGCCTAAGCGTTGGCTACAGTATTATCTAAAGACTGATGCAGCTAAGCCCGATAAAAAGCCCGGCAAGTGCCCGTGTGTGAAATACGGCACTCCCGAAGACCGAGAAGCCAATCTCCGCTCTCTTGACCACTTGATGACGCGCCCTAAGCAGGCAGGCTTTCAGCGTTGGGTTGGCAAGGATGAAGGCTTCATCTTCGTTGATCTTGATCACGTCCGCAAAACGGACACAGGTGAGATCATACCCTGGGCGCAAGAACTCATCGACCAGCTTGACAGCTACACGGAAATCTCCGCGAGCGGCACAGGCTTTCATATCATCTGCCGGGGCAAGTTGTCCGAAGACTTTCACATCGATCCGAGCCCGGTAGAAATCTACTCCGGCAACATCCCCAACAAGCTGATCGCTATGACAGGTGATGTCATTGACGTATTCCACGAAACGGTAGAGGACAGACAAGAGCAGCTAGAGCAGCTCCTCAAGAGCGTTAAGAGCAAGAGTATGCCGTCTGCTGCTCCCGCTGCTCCCCTGGACTGGCGGTCCAAGTTCCATACAGTAAGTGAACTCGCTGACGGTGACATCGAATGGCTTATAGAGAACGCACTCCCCAAAGGGGTCATTTTCGTAGGTGCATTGTCCGGCGCTGGTAAAACGTGGTTTTGTCTGAGCATGGCTCGTGCACTGACAACAGGTAAAAGGTTTCTCGGCAACTATTCAGTTACCGAACCAGTTGACGTTTTGTATTTGTGTCCGGAAATGAATGAGAAAACCTTCAAGAAACGTTGCCGACTTTTCGGCATTCCAGATGAACGATTTCACTGTCAGACAATCTCCGATGGCGTTCCGATTAACTTATCAGATCCGTATCTGAAGGCGGCTGTTGAAGAAGTCAAGCCGGTAGTCTTCTTGGACACGGCGATCAGATTCTCAAATATTGAGGATGAGAACAGTGCAGGTGAGTTCTCGCAGGGTATGGCAAAAGCAATTTTCGCTCTTATGCATACGGGAGCCAAGGCTGTTGTGTGCTTACATCACCGAGCAAAAGCTGGCGCTGAAGCTGAAGAGTTAACGCTAGAGAATACCTTGCGCGGATCCGGGGACATTGGCGCGATCTGCGATGTGGTCTGGGGTCTTCAGTACGAGAAAGGTAGTAGCAGCCAATATGCTAAAGAATCTCGCAAGCTTGTCCGACTCGCTGTCCGATGCGTGAAGGCGAGAGACTTTTCACAACCAGAGGACATCAGGATCCAGCTATCACCATTCATCGAGAATATCGGCGACTTTGCGGTGTTAGCTGGTGATGCGCTGTCCACTGAACTTGAAGGACGCAAGAGTGAAGCACAAAGGCTCAGTGATGCTCTAACAGAAAACCCCAACCTAACTTACCGAGAACTTGAGACGACTGGCATCAACAAAGCCCGAATCAAGAAACTGGCGGCTGAAGCTGGTTGGCAACAAGATGGTGGAGTATGGCGCCGAATAGAAGAAGAGATTGTTCAGTAGACTGTATCGGTTTTATTCTGTCTCGTCTTGGTGCCCCTATATAGGGGACACCATGAGACAAGACAAAATACAAAACGTCCTGTCTTGAGACAAAGCCAAGACAAGACCAAGACAGTGTAACAGCATGAGGACATTATGAGACTGTATGGTATACAGAGACAAAGACGATCAGTTGTGGGACCGAGGGCTATCGGGCGGTCAGTTAATGACAACCGAACAGCTGGCTATGCTCAGCACATTCAAGCCGATAGTGCCGTACAAGCCGGAGCCAGTAAAACAGCGCAAGCCTCGACGCAGTCGGTCAATGTACGCGACGAACAGCCGTGTGTCCGCAAACTGAACTTCGTCAAAGCTACGATGTACTTCCCTGCCGACGTGGATCCTGCTGACACTGATTGGGAACCACTCAGCCTGCCTGCCTAATGAGCCTGGGCAGTGCGGTGGAACAGAAGACAGAGCAAGACAGCAGAGCAAACCCAACAGAGAGCCAGGAACAGATTACCCGGATTTCCACCACTCCCCGATATTCCGTTTCATAACTCTAGCCTATTCCTCGCTTCAATCGGATTTGTTAAACACTGAGCACTCGGCCCATATACCTGGCGGTTCTGCTGGGGGTTGAAGTGCCACACATTGTCTCAAGTGATGAACGACACCGCTGTCCTCGTAGGTAACTTGCATCACAATCATTGCAATTGCTGTTCCGTTGTGCAAATTGTCCAAATCCAATTGGGTTACATTGTGCCACTGTCCTCCATCCCATTTGAAGGCAGTAAAGAAAAAGGTGACCCCTGCTGCCCGCGTTTGCGGCCCAACATGCTCTTGAACCGATAGTCGCTTCTTAAATTCATCTACAGTCGCTTGCTGGGTCTGATTGCTGAAATCAGATACCAAGTACGTTTCGCCATATGTCTGGATAACATCCACCTGATTCGGACCAGTGACCATTAGCGGGATGTTGAATCCCAACCATCGGCCGACTTTAAACTGTACCCCCTTGTCGAGCGACGCTGTGATTTCTGCCGGGAATAGAAATCCTTTATCAGTCAGTGCGATATAGCTTCGGACGGGTGCGGGAAACTTTGAACTTGAAACTTTCTGTTTCTGCGCTTCCGTTACCGCTTGTTGCGCTTCAAGCATCGCTTTCTTTGATGTATGGGTCGGTTCAGGCGCAGCTTCTGGTTTTGGAGGAACGAAAATATCAATTTGCGGAATTGGGTGCCAAACATCAACTGCGTTCACAACGGCCTGTGGAAAATGTGACCAAGGTTGGTTCCCTTTGTGGTCCCACGCGATAAGTAAAAACATTAGAAATAATCCGACTACACCAATCCATCCAACGATCTTAAGAGCGGCAGTCCAAATAGGATGACTAACAAAGCCTACCCAATGGGCAGTCTTCGACGATAGCGATATGCTCGACAAAACAAGCACGAAGATGCCGAAGCCATATTCGCCAATCGACATCAATGCAAGCGCTCCAAGGAACAGGATTCCAAACCATGCCAACTGAGCGCTATAGTGCCAAAACTTTGTAGCAGACCTGCGTGCTGCCCACGCTGGATTGCGCAGCGCTTTGGCTGCCCGAGTCCTAAAGTATTCTGGTAGCTCTCGGTAGAGCATGACAAAAACTAAAAAAAGAAAGGGGGGAACAAATATCAAGAGCACCCATCCCAATACGTTGTAAACCGACCTAACCACACACACCTCCGCCTCGCTTGGAATAATACCATTATAGGTTGCTCATAGGAAAGGGGATAGGGGTACTTGCGTTGCAATTTGACAGGTGACGAAAAGCGCCAGATTGAAAACCATTTTTTTGTGGGCCGTCCTGAATAGACTTACATAACGGCCACTTACGTTAAGTAAGCGCACACTTTTCACTGACTTACATAACCAGACCCGTCACATCAGGTGGACATAGTGAGCACTTCTGCTCGACACAATGCCAACTACACTTTTGACGATCCTCGCCGAGTACGGCAGAAATGAACACGGCCAGCGGCTTGTGCGCGTGAAATGTGCGTGCGGATCACCCGAGTTCATTGTGCGCTTTGATAGCGTGAAAAATGGCAATACAAAGTCATGCGGCTGCCTGCAAAAGAAAAAGCACAAAGAACCGAAGCTGAAATATGCGCCAGTTACTGAACAGAAAAGCACACCGGATCCTGTATCAGAGCTTGAGTACGGAAGCATTGCGTGGATTGACGCACATATTGAGAGTAAGAAATCCGCTGCAAGAAGTGCCGAGATTCGAGTTAAAGAACTGCAAGACAGCCTTGCAGTATCTGAATCTACGGACCTGACATTGCTGAAGATGTGGACCGCAGAGTCGGCCGCCTTTGAAAAGCTGAATCACCAGATCGCACGATTGCAGGCTCAGAAAGACAAAGCCGAGACAGGCTTGAAGAAAGACGAACGGACGCAAGCAGAAATCATGAAGGACAGAATCAAAACACTGAAAGCGGGGAGACAATGACGACCAAACAGTTAGCAGCTCTTATGGCAGCAATCCTTCTATCGCAGATGATGTCGGAACATTCAGACGGTCTAGAGACTCAGAAAGACCTTAGAGAAAGAGCTTTAGTGGACACTCACGACTTGCTCTCTGCTCTTGGAATGATAGAAGGCGTTTAAGAAAAGTGACACCCTACGAACAAATCTCGCATGAGTGGCAGGAGCAGATACTCAGCGGCTTTCGGCCGTCTTGTGTCTGGACTAAGAAAGCAGTCGAGAGACAGCGTCGTGACTTGCTCCGTCAGAACACGCCCGAATTTCCATATACGTGGTGTCCGGATGACGGTGGAACAGTCATCGACTTCATTTCTTGCTTGACTCATCTCAAGGGCGAGTTCGCTGGCCGTCCGTTCATCCTGTCCGACTGGCAAGTATTCTGCATCCTGTGCCTGTTCTCTTGGAAGCGGGCGGATGATACTCGGCTACGGCGGTTCAGGCGCTTCACTCTGCAAGCCGGGAAGTCATCTGGCAAAACTACGCTCAGTTCCGCACTTTGCATTTTCATGCTGGCTGCTGATGGTGAAGGAGGTGCTGAAGTTGTCACTGCTGCCCGTGCAACCGCACAGGCCAGGCTCACCTTTGACACAGCACGAGATGTTCTGAGAGCAAATCCGAAAGTGTGCCAAGCGTTCGGATTGAAGATTCTCCAACACTCAATCTTGCAGCCGTCATCGGCGTCAACAATGCAGCCGGTGAGCAGCCAAGGTAAGTCACTCGCCGGAAAGATTCTGCACTACGGTGCGATTGACGAACCGTGGTCGCACAGGGACAGAGAAGTTTACGAGGAAATCTCTCTCGGCTGTGACAAGCGGAACAACTCACTGCTCGCATGTATCGGCCATTGCGGAGAAGATATTCACTCGGTCGGGTACGAGCTCTATGTTGCTGCGACTAAGATTCTGAATCAAGATTTGCCTGATGAACGAACGTTCGCACTGATCTTCTCCGCCGAAGGATTCGACTGGGAAAGTGATGACGCTATCCTTGCAAGCAATCCGAACGCGGGGATCAGCAGCTATCTGAACACGATCCGTGAAGCGCGTGACAGAGCTGTTGCGATTCCGAGCCTGCAAGCCGCTTATAAGTCGCACTTGCTCTGCTTGTGGAATGATGGTGACGTTGCAAAGAAGTGGTTACAGCCGGAGCAGCTCACATCATGCATTCAAGAAAACAAGCTGCAAGACTTTCGCTTTTATCACATCGGTGAACATGAGGCGATTGTTCAGCCATCTGAGCTACGGCCGTTCGTGCTCGGACTTGAGCGCAGCTCACTGCAAGAAAAAGCCGCTCTCGTGCTCTGCTGCAAAAACTACCTCGCTGGTGTCGAGCACTACTACTTGTTCGCTCAGTATTTTGAACCTCTCGCCAACTCTGATGCACAGTTAGCGGATGCGATTCTCGGCCAGTTCAGAAAACATATTGGCTATGGCGTGACGCTCAATGCTGAAGACGGATTCAATTTCAAAGCACTCGCACATGATTTATGGATGGCTCCGGATCCGAAGATTGAAGCTTCGGGCATTGCTTGCTTGCCGTTCGCAAAGAATGCGAAGACATTCTCCCCGGTCATGGATTGGCTGGTCAGTCTGATCATTTCGAACCGTGTTCACTTTTCTGATGAGACACTGCGCGAGCACTTGCTTGCGATACATGCTCATCGCGATCTAAATAACAATCTCTTTCCGCGCCGTGCTGATCCAGAGAAGCCGATTGATGCTGCAATCGCGACGTTGTATGCGCTGCGCTGTGCAATGGTCCCGACATTCCTTGCACCACCTGTTGCTTCCGATGTGAAGTGCACCTTCTTATTCGAAGACGGCAGTGTGAGTGAGAGCACACCGGATGGCCTGAAGCAGACATTTGCTCCGTTAGCTGTGAAAGCGGAAGGATCGGTGGAGCAGTCATGAAGTTCTGCGCTGAGGGCGGCTGTCCTGATGTAGCACTGAACGGCAACTTCTGTGCAGCGCACAGTGATCCGGTGAAGCGCGCTGTTCGCAATCAACCGCGCAGTATCTACGACAAATGGTACGGGCTTGCCGCTTGGAAAGGTAGGTACGGTGTTCGTGGTTTGAAGATCAGGAGAAATCCGAACTGCGAAACGCCTGGCTGCCCGAACAGAGCTGCACACGTTCATCATCTCGATGATACGTGGAAGCAAACAGGCTCATGGTTCACCTTTATGGGTGGCTATGACTGTGAGCTGTTGCAGTCACTCTGCCAGCAGTGCCACTCGCATGAAACGATGCGGGCGATGATGTACGGCCAGAAGAAAGAAAAGGAGAAACAATGCAGCAGTCAATAGTAGTCGAGCACCAAGAAGGTTCGGACTTTGCAATCGTGATCGTAGCAAGTCGCAATGACTACGGCCGGAGAGAAATCGTTCCGATGATCTTTGCCTGTGAGGGCTGCGGAGTTCTTGCAGCAGCACCGATGGTCAAGATGTGGGTGAAAGCAGGGCTTCTCGCTCTCTACAATCCGCCTGCTGACAAGAGAGAAGAGCTGCTACGCAATGCTGTCATCGAGTTTAGCCGCCAAGTTGCTCTGCGGTCGTTCATCAAAGAGCGCAGCAAAGTCGGGATTGTTGCGAGGGCTAAGGCACGCCGAGAAGAGTTCAATAACTCGATTGAGGGGTTCGAGATCAGTGCTCAAAGAGAACCGGCATTCGCCTGGCTCTTCGAGCATTCAGAAAATGTACAGCAAGCCTTGCGAGTCGCAAGATACCTGATCGCAAAACATAAGATCGGTGAGCTGACCCTTGCAGAGCGCGAAGCACACGGAGAGAAGCTGCTCGCTGGCGGCGATAAGTTCAAGACTATATGGAGGCAACAATGAGATTCAATCTGTTCCACAAAAAGCAAGGACCTACATTCACCGTAATCCGCCCGCACACAGCAGAGTGCTTGCCCGATGGTTATTTCTGGGTTGAAGCAGGTGATCGCAAGACTCTAGGTTTCAAGTGCGTTAGTTTCTTCTCTTATGAAGTCCGCACTCCCGTGAATGATGGTAAGGCAATAATCCATCTCGCTGACTTTCTCAAGGCGAACGGAATGAAGAGCGCGGAAGAGTTGCCCACAGTTGTCCTGACTCTACAGAAAGCGGATCGGACACAGCATAACATCGAAGGCACGAACGTCATTGAGACTGAAGCACTCGACGATTTTTCAGGTGAAGTTGCCTACGACGGAGTGCCGAACTCCGGTGTCCAGTGGCAGTAGCCGGGCCCGTCACGGGAACGCAGTCATAGTGAGCAGACAAGTTGCTCAGCTTTTTAACTTAGCACGTCAGGAGAACATCATGAAAGTCCGATTTTTACCCTTCTCGCCAAAAGCAGGCATTGAAACCCACATCGACAACGCTACAGGTCGCATTCTAGTTGCAGGCGGCTTTGCAGAACAGATACCGTACAAGAATGCCGCTGAACGTTTGGCGGCTGAAGCTCCAGCACAGACTGTTGGTGTTTATCACAATGTCTCCGTCGTCGGAGTCGAGTGGGGATTCGATACGAAGCAGTTTGCTTCTCCAGTAATCATCAAAAGACAAGGTTCAGAGACGACTTACTATGATGCACCGGTTGCTGGTTGCCCTGCTGCAATCATCAAACAGTGGGAAGAAGCAACGAACCAAGTGTATGTGAGCCAAAATGCCGGACTTGAAGCAGCTCAGAACGCACAGATTCTAGCCGACACTGAAGCGAACAATGGCAAGTGGAAATATCTGGCTCGCAAATAAAGCCCGGAACACTTACAGGACAGAGAGAGGGACTTTTTATGGCAATCGAAACTCGATCATTTTTCAAGTCTGAACTGCGAGCTGCTGCTGGCGATGAGATGGCACTCGAAGGGCGTGCTGTAACTTACGAAGCAATGTCAGCACCGATGCAAGGCTTCCGTGAGCGCGTGGCACGCGGCGCCTTCACAAAGTCACTAGCTAACTCGAAGCAGAACGTCATTGCTGACTTCAATCACGACGAGCGTTCTTTACCGCTTGGCACTACTCAAGCAGGCACATTGAAGCTGAAAGACGGACCTGATGGTCTGGACTTCCGTTGCGTGCTTGACCCGAATCAAGAAGCGCACCGTAGCCTATACAGCGCAGTGCAGCGTGGGGACATTTCCTGTTGCTCATGGGCTTTTAACATCGACGGTGCTGATGGTGAAGACTGGGATCAAGCACAGGATGAAGAAGGGCGCAGTTACAATCGCCGGACAGTCAAGCGTGCGATCTTGCATGGCGTCTCAGTAGTCCTGCACCCGGCGTATCCGGGTGACGCAACTTCAGTTTCTGCACGCAACCTTGATGCCGGTCTCGAACTCTTTGAACTGCGGCAGCGTCTTGCTGCTCAGGGTGTGCAGATCAACAATGATGCCGAGTGGCTTGCTCTGAAAGCTAGGGCGCTTCAACTCGAAAAAGAAATCTGGAAATAATATGGCATCCTATAAAGCACCGAGTGCTCCCTGCACTAAGTACAACATGACTGCGCGGGTCACTGAGTTAGAACGTGTTATCTGCTCCGCCGACGCTGCTATCCGCGAACTGACAGCACGCTTTGACAGACTACCACCGCGCGGGGAGCAAGGTCCAACTGGTCCGATGGGCTTGCAGGGGAAAGCAGGGGAACCAGGGCGACCCGGAAAAGACTCTACAATCGCAGGTCCTGCAGGCGCTTCTATGATTGGTCCGCGCGGGGAAAAAGGTGAAAAAGGATTGCGTGGGGAAACTGGCAGGTCAGGGCGCGACGGCACGAACGGTAAGGACAGCACTGTTGCCGGACCAAAAGGTGATAAAGGGGACGCCGGTGCAGTTCTTGTGATTTCAGATTCTGAACTCGCTGCTGAGTTGCACAAGATTAGAGCACTTCGTGCGGCATCATATGCCAAGTTGATCCAGTTCATTGTAGACAACGACAGGGCTCCGCGGGGTCATGCTCGGGACAAGATGAGAATACATCTCGAAGAGCTGAAGCGCATGATGTCTATGGATTTGTGTGAAGAAGACGTGAAGAAATACCGATGAGCAGACTGTCAAGAAATGAAATTGATCGCGAAATCGAGGAGCTAACAGTGAACACGGAAGAGAAGTCCGAACAGCAAATCACACAAGAGCTGAGCGCAGCGGCATTTGCGAAGCATCAGCAGATGTTGAAACCGAAACGCAGACTTGAATCAGATGTGCGCCCCGACTGGATGCAAAATACCTGGCCGAAAGATCGCAACGGCAAGATCATCCAGCCGATGTCGCCGCAATAAGTTTGAGCGGACGCAGGGATAAGCGGCGCTCAAACGGCCCGTGAAGCCTCCTTACCGCCCCTGCAAATTTCACCCCTGCTGCTAGGGTGTGAGCCGACACCGTAAGGTGCAGACAGGATTCGCAGACGGCGTGTTGCTGACGACCGCACTCCAAATCAGGCACGGAGCAGAGCACACTTCTTCCCTTGTTGAGCTGCTGCTCCCACTTTTTGCTCTACCGCTTCGTAGAACCTGACAGGCGGTAGAGTGAAACACTTTTCAGCGACAGAGGGAACACTTCGAATGGTGCCGATCACTTTTTGTCCGCCGCATGCTGCTTCCGGAACTGCTCCTGATCCGCAATTCCACAAATTAGCAATGCCAATATCTACAACGTTTGACGCACACGGTCAAGTACGCAGCAATGGAATCGGTTTTGAAGAATATGGCCGCATGCAAAGCAGCGGCGGTCGCGTGCAGCACTGGCGCAAAATTAAGCCGCTCTGGATCCGCGACACAGATAAATTCCGCGAAGTTGTCACTCGCATGGTTGAACACAGAGCAGGCTTCTTCACTGCTCAGCCGGGGACGCATCAGCAGAGAATTGACCGCGCACAGAACCGTCTCAATCGCTCTCGCGATAATAAAATCGGACTGCTCGACAAACTCTGTGAGCGCTACATCGCAGCGAAAGCAGCAGGTGAACCGACAGGATTTCTTGCACAGAAGATTGAAGAGGCAGATACATCCATCGCACATCTCGACCGTGCTGCTGCACTCGTGACTGCGATATTGTTTTTGTCGTATCGGGCAGAGTTGAATAGCGTGGACGTGTCAGCAATTCTTGTCTGCGTCAAGCCGCCGCTGGTCCGTCAAACTTGCTATCGTGCTCGCAAGCTTGCCGAGCGAATCTTTAGCGGTGAAGAGCTGCGTCGGAAGCAGGGGACCTCGGCAGAGGAAAGCAGTATGTCAGAGCATCACTCGGGTGCTGGCGAGCGGTCCTGGCTCACCTAATGAGCAGTTTGTGGCATTGTAAGTGCAGGTATGTCGAACCGGACAAAGAAATGGAAACTGGCCTGATACGGCCAAGGGTCGCAGGACAATTCGGAACTTCCTAAAGTTAGTCGTCCTGCTCAGAAGGGAACTCGTAGCCTCTCAGAAACTGCAATTCGTCGCGTATGAAACTCAGTTTTGCAGAGGAAAGTTTAAGAATTTCCGCTGCGCTTTCATCTAACGTTTGCTCAAGATCGGATAGGTCTTGCTTGCCTGCCTGATGGCATTTCTTCGCCAACTGAGCGACCTTGCGGTGTAAAGCATCTTTTTCCACGTACGCGGGCACGCGAACATAGTCGAATATGTGACCGGAAATTGATGTTGAAACAGCATAGCTCCTGACGAACAGCCCGATGGGAGCGGAGTTGAGAATGCCAGACAGGAAATAAGCGGGTTCTTCCGAGTTGAAGGCAACCAGCACGAGCTTATGGTCGGGAATTATGGTTTCGCCGTCTTCGGCAATAACGGCGGCCTCGATCTCCGGGCAGATTTCTTTCCACACGACCTTGAACGGCGCATAGGTATATGATCCAACGTTGTATGAAGAATAGAAAGGGTCAACCTCTGGATCGAAAAACTGCGCCAGCAGCGCACATTTACGAATCTGTCTTTCAAATTCCTTGAAATAGGCGAAAGTCTTCGGGTATTCGACTTTGAGCGTGCTCTCCGGCATGGCCTTCGACGGCTGCTCCGGGTCTTGCGGAAGAATGACTTTGAATTCGCTGCGCCAGTTCCAGCGTTGAATATCTTTACCGCGAACCAGCTTATGCACAAAAGCGGGTTCAACCGCTGTTGTCATCTTGCGGACCGTTTTCTTGCCGGAGTCCGCAAGATTGGTGACGATCAGCTTGTCGCCGGGTCCGAGCTGCCAGCTATCAAGCCAGTAAATCGTATTGGTGGGACAGTACACGCCTTTCCGGCTGCCATATGTGGCGGCGCTGTTCCCGTGGAGGACGGACAAAACATCGAGAACCGGGAGCGTGCCGGTGATCCAAGGTGAACGCGGATCGTTCTTGTCAACCGGGTTAGCGAATTCGTCGCGGCGATCCACCTTCGTCAGCACTTCCTTCAGTGAACTGTCCTGGGTGATCTTGACTTTCTTGTGCTTGCCCCACAGTACATATGGCACGGGAAATTTCACGGCATTCTTGCGCTTGCCCGCGATGAATAGAGCCGTACGGTTTGTCGCGCCCTCGAACACCTGTATGGTGCTCAGGTCTTCCACTTCGACCGGCGAAAGAAACTGCTCAGCCGAGCCGGGGCGCGCATAGCGAAATCCGCGAAATCCGTCGCCGCCTCCTTTTGTTTTGAAAATGGATTGCGTAATGACGAAGCCGAGCTTGCCCGAATCCTTCAGGTACGAGTCATGACAGACATACGTCATCAGGATCGAGATGTCGTCCTTCGCTCCGCCGAGTTTCGCTTTGTAGCCCTTGTGGCGGAACAGGCCGTATTCGTGCCATAGCGATTTGGTTGAGGCTCGATACACGTCCGGCAGGCTTTCCCAATTCACCCAAGGGGGATTGCCGACCACAATATCGACGCACGGCGTAAACAAGGGCGCAAACGCATTCTTGATGATCCTGGCCCATACGCCATTTTTGTTTTCTTGATCGAGCCGCAGGAGTTCCTTGTACAAGCCGGAATGAATGACGGTATCGTCAACCGATAGGCCTTCCTCCTCGCATCGGGCGACGAATTCGTCTGCCGTGTAACCGTTGCGCACGCATTCTTCGAGCAACTCGGCATAGCGGGCAATATCGCGCTGTGTTCGGGCAATCTCGGTCGGAATGATGAACGTCGCTGCGGCAGTCTTAAGCTCCCGCGCCTTTTCAAGATGCCCGGCAAACAAGCCGCCGTGCTCGGAAGGGGTCATGATTGAGTCGCACAGGTAAACCGGGATTTCGATACCGTCCACATGGCTGACGAGGTCGCGGATGGCGATAAGGTAGTTGGTGCGTGCCGCCATGACGGCCAGAGGGTTCAATTCAAAGCCGATGACATTGGCAAGAATCTTACGGCACAAGTCGCCTTCGTTGAAACTGCACTTCTCGCGGTTCTCGTCATACCAGCGCCGAATCCGGGAGATCGCCATCACCAGAAAGGTGCCGGAACCGCAGGCGGGATCGAGAATGCGAACGTCCGGGTTGCCTTTGTACCCCAAACGGTCGAGCAGGTGCTCGGCCAGCCAATCCGGTGTGTAGAATTCGCCAAGGTCGTGGCGGACGCTGCGCGGGAAAAGCTGGTGATAGAGTTTCTTGAGAAGGTCGCGGCTTTCCGACGGGTCTTCGGACAGGGAGCCGGGGTTGTAGCCGTCAAGTTGCGCTACGAGTGACCGAACCCACGTTTCGACGGCGGGTGTCCAAACCGGCAGGTACCAAGTGAACAGGTCGCCTTCCAGAAAATTTGTGATGCTGAAATGCCGGAAGATGCTGCCCGCCTCAAAATCTTCTAGTTCCCGTCTTAGTTTGGCGGTCGTCGGCGCTTGGATCATCTTGCTGAGCGGCGTCGGTAACTGATGTACGAACGTGACAATCTGCGATGCCAGCAGCTTCATGAACAGTGCATAGTACGTGTGCAGCGAGAAGAGAAGGTTCGCCGCTTTCAAACCTTTGATTGGTATCTCGTAGGATTCCGCCAGCCGCTTGATCTTCTCGGATGGCGTGTCAACGTCGTAGCCGCATACCTCGCCAAAGAGGATTTTCCACTGATTGAAAAAGACCAGGGCTTTCGGGTGGTCAATCGCCAGCAAGGTTTCATACAAGCCCTTTACCGCTGAACGGGCGAAAGCCGCGTCCGCTCCGAAGTCGCGCGCCAGTTGGTCCGCCGTGAACGGTTTGCCTTTTTGGCCGAGATTGAAAAGCGCCCACAGGAACCGTTCGGCTGAGTGCGGCGTGACCGGCACCGGCTCTTGAACGTGCCATTTGTCTTCGCGGAAACGAACAAAAACGAAGTATCGGCCATCAAGGCCGACGCCGAACAGGGAGTTGAGCGGCTGGCCGTGTTCGGCGCGCATGTCGAAGAAACGGCTCTGAATTTGCTCGACAACTTTCTTCGTGCCCGGCGAATCGAGCCTGGGGCCGAGCTTGGCGCTTGCGCTGCTCGGATTCTTGTACTCAATTAGCACGCGGTCGTAGACGCTATCTACAAAGCCGCTGGCGACCGTGAATTCGTGTTTCCCTTCGAGCTTGATCCCTGCCGCCTGTTCGATGAAGGCAAGTTCGCGCTCGGAAGCGATGCGGATTTCTTCTTCCTTTGTTGCCCGGAGCGCGGCGGCGGTTATGTGCTCGGCATAGAGCTTCGCACGGGCGCTGATAAGCTGGTCGATCTTAGTTTCGATAGTCACTCTTCTGGGTGAATTATTCTTAATTATCTTCTATTCTGAAGGTACCTGTTGTGCAGTTATACCAACAGTGCCACACTTGGCCCCTGTAGAATACCCACATCTCTGCGTGAACCTCAATCCGAAACGCGGTCAGCCCGCGTCTCAGGATGCCCCGCTTTTTGCGGATACAGCCCCGCTGGCAGCGTTGCGAGCCGTCATGAGTGATTTGATGAAGTGGCTACAATCCCCAGACACTTCACCTGAGATGCATTATAAATTCGTGTTACTCGCCGTGAACGTCATTGAACAGCACAAGCGCAACACCAGTGCGGCGTCACCGAAGAAGTGAGTGCTCGAACAGCTATCACTTAACTGTCACTGATCCCAGCAAAAACAGCATCATTTCACAGCACGCTACAGCATATAAGCTGCTGAAAAGTAAGAAAACTTGCTGCTGTGTGAGTGATTAAGAGTCAGTTGCTCTGCCAATTGAGCTACGCGCCCACTGTGGACAGCAA
>ODAK010003172.1_pt1 | contig 17151 bp, 11 predicted proteins | sample 1539591 | NCBI WGS metagenome assembly ODAK01 (sample SAMEA3539303, study PRJEB22396) | soil metagenome | biome: tundra; feature: field; material: soil | place: USA | collected 2010-05 | depth 0.15 m
ACAAATTGTCGGAGCGAAGATTGGCGTGCCCGTCTTCAATCGTGGCCCGGAATGTCTTGTGAAAACGAACCGGAGCCTCAAGATGCCAGCGGTAGTGCGAAAAGCGCGATCCCGCCTCCCACCCATGGAATTCCGTTAACCCAATGAGCGGGAAGGAATACAGCGAACTGAATCCCCAGGCGCCGTTGAAGTAATCTTCGCCTCCCGTACCGTGAATGCGCGGCTCCTTCTCGCCGTCAATCCACATCATCTCGTCGCCTTCGTTCCATCCGCCCCACTGATTCTGAAGAACGGAAAGGGTTACGCCCACGAATTGGCCTTCTCCCTTGGCCTCGAGAAAAGTGTAATTGCTATCGCCGGAGACATTCTTCCAGCGCGGATCCTGATGGGCCTCATGAAAGTTATTGCTGTAAAAGTCGCCGTGATACCAACCTTTGCAAGGAGTACATTGCCGGTATTGGGCGTGAAAATATGCGGTATCGGCAGGCAGCGGAGGCACCCGCACCCAATCAATGTTGAAGTAAAAATCTCCGGCGTCCTTGCTGCCTTCATTCGTTACCGTGATCTTCCCTGAATGCGCGAATGGCATGGGAAAGTAGGCATTCAGAGCTTTGTCGGGGGCCACCACGATGGCAGCGGAATTAAATATTGTGTAGGTTCCCAAACCGAGGCCGAAGAAATCGCCCAGAGGAACTTCCACGCTGGGAGTTTTTTCGTTATCCCAATACATCCGCAGAACGATCTTTTTCAGATGGTAGGCTTCCGGATCGTCCACCGTAATCCAAATATGGCCGATTTCTGCAGGCCCGGTTTCATTGAATAAGGTAAGCTCCTGGCCGGATTTGAGTTCGCTCGAATCGTCGTTGCCTCCACTGCGGTCGTAACTGGAGGAGCGCTGCGATTCGTAGTTGCGCAATCGCGCCAGGTCGGAGACCGAGTACTGAGACCACGCAGGCACCGAGGCGAGCAAGGCCAATACGAGAGTAAACAATCCCGAGAACCGTCTCACCGCACGCCAGCCTGTACGCCAGTTAACTCCGCCGATGGTGCATTGTTTCCGTTGAGGAAGCCGCCCGCCCGCAGCGCCTCTTCGATGCCCTTCGCCACCGCATCCGTGGGCCAAGTAAGAGGACGTCGCGGCTTAAGCACGCCCCGCTGTCCCACCAGCGTGATCGCATATTTTGCGTTTCCCGCAAAGCCCACGCTATCCACCGCCCGCCATACCGGAGCCAGTCTGTTGTGAAAAGCCAGCCCACGATCGAAGTCCCCGGCAAGAACCGCATTGCGCATTTGCACAGTCTCCGCCGGGAAGATGGCGGAGGTACCTGAAATCGTCCCGTCCACGCCGAGCATGAACGAGGGAAAAATCATATCGTCAATTGCCGAGAACAGCTTCACCTTCTTGTGAACCGTAGCCAGCAGCGCCGCCAAGGTATGGATATTACGGCCGCTCTGTTTGACCGCGATAATCTTCGGATTCGCGTCAATAATCTTTTCCAGCGATTCCACCGCCGCCTGCGCCGTGGGCATGACATTGTAGATAATGAGCGGCAAGCCGGAGCTGCCAGTCAGGGCGCCGTAGTACTCAGCCAGAATGGCGGTATCGCCAGTGGGGTAAAAATGCGGAGGGGGGACTTGCAACCCCGACGCTCCCGCAGCAGCAACTGCCTTCGCGAGCCGAACACCCTCTTTGGAAGTATCGGCGATAATTCCGCCGAACACCGGCAGGGTTCCGTCCGCGGCCTCGATGGTCGCGCGCACCGCTTCCGCCAGTTCTTCCGCGCACATGCCGGCACCCTCGCCCATGCTGCCGCCGATTACCATGCCGGCGACGCCGCTCTTTTTCAAATAACGCGCTTCGTTGGCGAGGCCCTTAAAATCAATTTTGTCATCCGCCGTAAACGGCGTAATCATGGGGGGAATCACACCCGAGAGATTTTGCAACGTGTTCGTAAACGCCTCCTTACAACGCGATCAAAAATGACTTACCAACAAAAACCGTACGATATCATGGGAAATCTCGGCTGTCAATAAGTTCGGAACGCATTCCGATTATTCAAATTCACCAGACTCTCAGCAGTTCGGCGCCATGCGCTCCTACTTTCGAATGAAAATCTTCCTTGAACGCGCCCAGATCCTTCTGCCTCCACACATCCCGGACCTTGTGCTCGCCCTGGAGCGATAAATCTGACCACTTCACGGTCACATCACTGTCCTCGTCCCCTCGATTAAACAGTCCGACGGCTTTCGAACCATCTTCGAGCGGCTTCAGCCAGACTTCCAGCTTGCCAGACTTTGAAACCGGAACACCTTGTTTGCCGAGAACGTCCTGATTGACCGCGATGACTTCGTCGTTGGTCAAGACATTCAAAGTGAAATCATCCAGTTGGGTCATGTCGCCGCCAAAAACCAGCGGCGCGTCCAAGACGCTCCACAGCGTCATCCACGTGTACTGTTCGTTCGGCGTCAACGGAGTCGGAACAAGCTTATCCTTCCAAATGATCTTGCCGAGCAGGATGTTGTCAGGATCGTTCCATCCTCCGGGACCAGCATACTTTTCCAACCCTGCCTCTCCGAAGCCATAAGCATCCATGCTCTTCCACAAGGAGCCGTCGAGGCCAGCGCCAACATCGTCGGTGGTGCGCCAGAAGTTTCCGCCAACCTCCCTGGCCCATTGTGAAACGTCGCCCCAGCCATACTCACAAAGGTTAAAGACAAAGTCCCGATCAAGTTTGGCAAGAATAGATCCCATCAACTGATAAGGCTTCTTGGCCTCGTCGTTGTTATGCCGATCTTTCATCAGCTCAGCGTACGAGCACAAATCATACTTAAGAAAATCGAAGCCCCACGCGGCAAACTGACGTGCGTCCTGCTCTTCATGCTGATAGGTGCCTTGGTATCCCCCACAGGTCCGCGGACCCGGCGAAGTGTATATTCCGGTCTTCAAGCCTTTGCCGTGCAGTTCGCCGGTCATGGCTTTGAGATCAGGGAAGTTCGAACTCGTCAACATATTGCCCTGGGCGTCTCGCGTCGGCGGGTCAATGGAAGCATCCTTTGAGTCCGGCTTCCGGTTCCAGCCGTCATCAATATTGACGTAAGAATAACCATGATCGGCGAGACCGCTTGAAATCATGGCATCCGCCTGAGCTAGGACCATTTTTTGGCTGATGTTGGTGTACGCCATGTACCACGTACTCCAGCCCATAGGAGGCGTCAAAGCCAGACTGTCGCCGATCACGATGCGAAACGAACGCCCGGCCTTGCCTCGCGCGTTGCTCGCGTGAAGCTGAACTACATACTTTCCGGCGCTCTTGACGGAACCGGAAATAATGCCGGTTTCCGAGTTGAGCATTAGGCCTTTCGGCAAACCCTTGGCAGAAAACTTGATGGGCTTGGCGCCAGTCGCAGGAATTCGATAGAGGAACGGATGCCCAGGATGCGCACCGTAAATGCCAGGGCCATTGATACGCGGCATTGCCGGCGGCGGGGGTGTGCGGATTTCCTTATCTGCACCTATGCCCTGCGCAAAAGCCGCAGTCATGGAAAACAACAAGAAAAGTAGGAGCACAAGATTTTGGCTTGCGCCCAAAAAAGAAGTGGACGCCCTCATCAGGCGTCCACCGGATTTCACGTCACATTCGAGTTGCCTATGCACGGAACCTCCAACTCAGAACTTCACAACATTCAGTTTCGCTGGCTGCGGCCGTACTATGGCACCTCTCGGCTGTGCCGGCTTTTTCAGTTACAGTTTGATGATTACGGACTTGATCTCGCTGTACTGCTGCAGGCCGTATTCACCCATTTCGCGGCCGATTCCGGACTGCTTGAAGCCGCCCCACGGAGCGCCCGGATCGAACACGTCGTAGCAATTTACCCAAACCGTACCCGCGCGCACGTTGTTGGCAATGGCGTGAGCCTTGCCGATGTCGCGAGTCCAAACCGCGGCCGCCAGACCGTATGCGGTCCGGTTCGCCCGATCAATCACTTCATCCAGGCTGTTGAACTTGATGATGCTCATGACCGGGCCAAAAATCTCTTCCTTGGCGATCGTCATGTCATCCTGCACATCGGCGAAAACCGTCGGCTCAATGAAGTAACCCTTCGAGCCAACGCGCTTGCCACCAGCAAGCAGCGAGGCGCCTTCCTTCTTGCCCGTCTCAATGTAGCCCATGATCTTGTCGAACTGATCCTCATCCACCTGCGGACCCTGCTCAGTATCGGGATCAAAAGGATCACCCACTTTGCGCTTCTTGGCGCGGGCGATGCTCTTCTCCACGAACTCGTCGTAGCATTTCGCTTCGACGAATAGCCGTGAGCCAGCGCAGCAGCACTGCCCCTGGTTGAAGAAGAGAGCGAAGTGGCAGCCTTCTACCGCTTCAGCCATGTCCGCATCGGCAAACACGATGTTTGGACTCTTGCCGCCGAGTTCCAGGGATACCCGCTTCAGGTTGCTGTTAGCCGCAGCCTTCATGACCAACTTGCCAATTTCCGTGGACCCTGTGAACGCGACTTTGTCGATGTCCATGTGGTTGGCGATCGCCGCGCCCGCGGTGGGACCGTAACCAGGCAGAATATTCACGACACCTTCAGGGAAGCCAGCTTCCAGAATCAATTCACCGATCCGCAGCGCGGTCAGCGGAGTCTGCTCTGCGGGCTTCATCACGATAGTATTTCCAGTGGCCAGGGCCGGAGCCAACTTCCATGCCTGCATCAGGAGGGGGAAATTCCAGGGAATGATTTGCCCCACGACGCCCACTGGCTCGGGACGGGTATAGCTAAAGTAGTTTCCGGCTACCGGGATGGTCTTGCCTTGGATCTTGTCGGCCCACCCCGCGTAATAGCGATACGAAGCAATCGATAACCCAAGATCAGCGGCCTTCGCAACGCTATAAGGTTTGCCGTTGTCGAGAGACTCCAGCCGAGCCAGTTCGTCGGCGTGCTTTTCCACCAACTCAGCGAGTTTGTATAGAAACCGGCCGCGTTCCGCGGCAGACATCTTCCTCCAAGGACCCTTTTCAAAGGCGTTGCGTGCAGCCTTTACAGCTTCGTTGACATCGGCCTCATCGGCTTCAGCAACCTGGCAAATCTCCTCGCCGGTTGACGGGTTGATTGTGGGAAACGTCTTGCCGGAACGGCTGTTCACCCAACGATTGTTGATGAGCAGCTTGGTTTGTCCGATTGCCACTGGAAGTTCGTTCACGAGTGTTGCCATGATCTTTTACCTTTCCGCGCCCATGACGCGTCAATTCTGGAATAGCGCGCGCAGATCAGCATCCATTACGAGCCCGTTCTGGTAGAGACCGGCTGTGCTACCGGACAAAAGGGACAGCACACAGGACCATCCTCCTGCGACGCTGTGTGCCTGGTGAGAGGCGCACAAACATCTGCTCCGGCCTTGGCGCCGGACTGCGCTTGCAAGCACCCGTTAGGTTAGCAGGCGGCCTGAAGGGTGTCAACGGAATCGGAGCCCATTCCGAAGGCGCCCTTAGACGACTATTCCGTTGCAATCAGGCCGTGTTTTTACGCGTAGTGGAGAAGTTTATGGAGATTGAATTACCAGCCGCTATCACCACCGGAACACCGAAATCCAGCAGCAAATCCTTGCCTTTGGCCTCCAACTTATGGCTGGTAAGGAGCTTTCCGCCCGGCCCGGTCAGCCCGGTTACCGTCAAAACTGCACTGCTATCGTTTCTCAATTTCAAGAAACGCAGCGGAACTTCTCCATGATGCACTTCGAGCCGCACCGCAAGCGATGCACCCTGCGCACGCTGGCTATATGCTCCCCAACCCGATCCAGCCGCGAAAAAACAACGGAAATTGTCGGCATTCAGCAGCGGCGCAAAGCTCATACGCTGCTCTTTGGCGGAATACCTGTAACCAGAAAGCGCCAGCAGAACCGACCAGCTCGCCAGCGCCCGGGCATAGTGGGAACCGCACTCAACTTCGTTCCATGGATTGCGCCGGGCCCCGTCATACCGATCCGCAACGCCCTTCACGATAGCGAGCCCCTCTTCGACCAGTCCCTCATAAATCATGTGCGCGGCTACTTGAAATTCGATTCCAGTCCAGACCTCGTCCGAGTACGGAAATGGCAACGCCGGGCGCCCCCCCTTCGGCCAACTGCACAGCAACAGGCCCTTCTCATCGTTCAGGGCGTAAATGCGCTGAGTATTAGGATGGTCGTAAAAATTGTTGCGGAAGTTATAGCGATAGATGGATTGCAGAGTCTTGTGCATGCGTTCCGAGGACCAGCCAGGGTCCAGGCCCAGAACCGTCGCCATCCAGGCACCGAGAAGCTGGTCAGACAAACACCCTTCGCCAAACTGATACCGGATCTGCCCGTCCTCCACGGTGTCCTTAAACCAATTCGCATCGGAATATTTTTCCATCGGCCGAATCTTGTCCGCAGGCGGAACCTTTTGGACGTAAAACTCCCCATTCCATAGCTGCTCGAGATTTTTCACGCCCTTCTCGCGCACATGCCGGTAGGATTCGGCTGCCTCCGTATCCCCCATGGCAGTCGCCATCAGTTCGCCCGCCCGCAACGCGCCCTGATACAAGGTGCTCATCATGGGATTGGGACCGTAGAACTCGATGTCGTAGGTATTGTGTTGCTGGCCTTCGAACAGCCCGTCCTTGTCCGCATCCCAGTGGGTCCAGGAGAATTCCAGTGCTCGTTTCGCACCGGGCCACAGCTGCTTTAGAAACTCGTCGTCTCCAGAAATCTGCCATTCCCGGTAGAGCTTCATGATGGTGCCCATCTGGCCATCCGCCGCGGGCCTGAAATCCCATTGCGCACGGCCGACCGGCACAAGAGTCCGAAACGCCATGCTGTCATCGGAACGCATGTCGTAGGTGTAATCGGTGTGGCGCATAGAGCGCTCCAGTTCGGGATACAAGAAAGCTAGCGCCTGTTCATAGTTCCACACGTGAGCGCAATTCATGGGACAGCAGCCCACGTTATCGTCACAACCTTCAAAGGCAAAAAACTGCTTGCCCTCCAGGAGCATGCAGGTATTGGTGCGGATGATCGCAGCCTGACTGGAAACGGCCTCCAATACATAGCCCGGCAAACTAGTGGAATAGAAAACCTCGTCGAAAGTCCGGGTCCTATCCTCGAGTTCCTTCAATCGCGAAGCCGCGTGGCTACCTACTTCCCAAGCGCTCTGGAATCGAGTGCCATAGTAATTGCGTAGTTTCTGTCCTTTTACTTCCTTCTCATCATTCCAATAATTCTCGCGAACCGGAAAATACCAGGCCAGCAAGAACGTCACCGTCTTCGATTCGCCAGGTTGAAGCCGCAAGCGCGGAGCCAACGTCGCATAATTTGACCGGCCGTCTTCCGAAGGCTTCGGCGATTCAAGATCGTGGACTTCGCCCTTGGCAGCAAACCCGTCGTACCACTTCTGGAACGAATCCCACCAGTCGCCATGCGCCCAGGAGGTTTGCGCGGTGACTTCTGGAGAGGTCGTCAGCAGCGCCATCGAACCGTAACTTAAATCCTCCGGTCCATATTTTGCAGAGGTCAAATCTAACCCGTTAATTTCCACTCCCCCAGCATCCTCGTGCCGCATTGCGGCCAGATTCTTGCCGAATCCTGCATGCCTCGTGCCATCAAGATCCGCTTTCCCGTCGTAGCCCACCGCGTTCAACAAGGAAAATGCCAGGGCCAAATCCACGGGCTTTTTGCTGAGAGAACGCAGATGATATTGAAAGACGGCAACCGGCAAGCTCGAATCGTCCACGTTCAGAGGAATAAATGGATTGAAAGCCTCAAGAGAGACTTGCACTGGCAAAGTCTCGTCTTCGAAATCAATTCGAGCGAAGGGGTAGGTGCCGGTAAAACGCGCTCCACGGAAGCGAGGCAGCCCCTCGGCTGAATCTCGGTGATATCCGCCCCCACCCCGGAAAGGAGGCAGCAACGGCCCTTCGACTACCTTAACTGTGGAATGCCCACCTTCCGGCTGCACCCACAGCGCCGCGAAACTGAATGGCAGAATCTTGCCTTTGCCCGGACGATTAAAAATCTCCCAGTCGCGCAATTGGCCGCGTCCACCGAGCGAAATAGTTCCCGTTCCTATGCCTCCCAGCGGAAAAGCTACCTCGGAGAGATGTTCCCCGGTAAGCACTCTTTGCTTCTTGCCCTGCAGCATCAACTCTTGTTTGGAATAAGGAATGACCGAGCCAGCCTGCGAGCGGAATGCCTGCGGGCCTTTACTCGCGGACACTTCCTTCCCTTGCGCCAGAGTCGCCGCGCCCAGCGCCGCGGCGGAGGTAGACACCAAAAATTCTCTGCGATTAATGCCTTTGGACTTGTTTTCGTCTCTATTTTGATCTTTCGCCATGTCCATTCCTTAGTCGAATCTCAATTATGCTTCGTTCCCTCAATTCGCAGCCCGCGGAACCGGACGCTGCGGAGGCGCTGGAGCAAATGACTCCAGATCCACCACCGTCGCCGAAACTCCTCGTTCCCGCGCCGCGGACTGCAGCGCATCTTCTACGATCCGCCGTAATTCTTCGGGCCTCGCCCCAACCCGCGCGTTGATGATGGCGGAACTCTCCCGGACAAGACCAAGATTCCCTTCCCCATCCCACACCGCTTGACGGGAGCTCGTCGTTAGCGCAATCCGATCACTGCCCCCCGCGGTCACAAGCAGAATCTTCAAGTGGGCGATAGCACTTTCTGTAGCCCGGCACTGTTCCTGAATCTTGCCCACAACTACCTCGCCCAACTCGGCCGGGGGGAAATATTTGTCGGAAACCAGGTCCACGGTAGCGTTCAGCCATCCCAGCGAGGCCTCGGCCTGACCATAAACTTCGTAGTCGAGATCGAGAGTCTTCTCTCCAGCTGCTCGTTCGCCCAAAAGCTGATCCACCCACTCCTTGACGCCCGCTCCAGTTTTCGCGCTCATCACAATTACAGGAATTTCCCCAACCAGCTGCTGAACTTGCGCAGTCAGATTGTCAACTTCCGCTCGCGTCAGCGAGTCGCTCTTGCTAAGAACAATGAGCTCGGCTTCGGCTAGTTGCTTTTCAAAAAGATAGCGAACGCTATCTTCAAACTGGCTGGCGGGACCAAGTATCTCCCGGATGCGGTCTGGTTCGACAAAAACAGAGAGTGGCGCCAATTCAAACTCCGCAGCGTGAAACCGCCGCAAGGGCTCATACACGGTAGCTGCCAGATCGGTACAACTTCCAACAGCCTCGGCAAGAATAATGTCAGGGCGATGCTGCTCCACCAGCCGGGCAGCGTGCTTCACAAATTCCGTAAAGCGGCAGCAGAAACAACCGCCGGTGATTTCTTCGGTCTGCAACCCCTGACTCCGGACCAGCGCTGTGTCCACTAGATTGCCGCCTTGGTCGTTGGTAATGACCCCAACTTTCAATCCGCGTGCCATCAGGTTTCGCGCCGCTTCGATCAGCGCGGTCGTTTTCCCTGCTCCAAGAAAACCGCCTACACACGCGAGTCGGACCATTCGGATTTCATCTCCCGCACGCAATTCTTACTGAGGAACCTGTGCCGCAGCTAAGCTTTCTTGGCCGCAATCGAGTCTCTGCCCCCCAACACCGCGCCAGTCTCGATGGGCTGGACAATTTCTGCATAGATGGAGAGCCAACTGGGCTTGAGCCTCCGCTCAGGCAGCTTCCACTCCCGCACGCGCTTCTCCAGATCAGCGGCGTCCACATCAATCCGGCGCGCATCAATGTCAAGACGAATTGTCTCACCCTCACGAATCACAGCCAAAGGACCGCCCCGAGCGGCTTCCGGCATGACCTGCCCCACCGTGATTCCCCGATTCAAGCCAGACAATTCACCGTCCGTCACTACCGCGACCTGATCGCCCAGTCCAGCTCCCACTAGGGCCGCCATGAAGCTGCACGCGAACACCGTGCCCGGACCACCAAAAGGCCCCATCATCCGCAGAACCACGACATCCCCAGCGTGGATATTGCCTGCCCCGAGCTCTCGGATCGCGGCATCTTCATCGTCAAAAATTCGCGCCGGTCCGGAAAACTTGCGCATCGCCCCCGGCACCGCAGAGATTTTCATGATCGCGCCGTGAGGAGCGAGATTTCCGCGCAGGATGATAAGCCCCGGCTCCGGACGAAATGGTCTGTTCATTGGGCGAATCACCGCCTCATCAATCTTGATGGACTCTTTGAGGATCGCGCTGAGCGGTTTGCCCGTTACCGTCATGGCATCCGTCTCCAGCACATCGCGAAGTTGATACTGCACGGCCCTGGTGCCGCCGGCCGCATCGAAAGCCTCAATCCGGTCCGGACCATTCGGTTTGATTTGCGTGATCTGCTTCAGTTCTTTGCCCAGGGTTTCAAACAAACTCACCACATCCAAATCCAATTCACCTTCAGTCGCAATGGCCGCGAGATGGCGAATCACGTTGACCGACGCACCAATGGAAATGGCCACGCGAACCGCATTCCGCAAAGCCGCTGCCGTGAGAATTTGACGCGGCCTCAAGTCGTTGGCAATCAAATCAAGAATCGTGGCGCCCGCCCGGCCCGCCACTTCATGCAAACGGTCGCTGCCCGCTCGGATCGGCGTGGTTCCCGGCAATGCCATGCCCAACGCCTCAGCCATCACGTGCATCGAATTCGCCGTTGCCAAGCCCGCGCAGACCCCAGGGCCCTGGATCGCAACTCGCGTCCAACATTCAAGGTCATCTACGCTCATGTGGCCGGTCGCCACCGTTCCTACCGCCTTATACACTTCCTCGATGTCCACATCGTGGCCGCCGCATTGACCGCCTAATTGATAACCGCAAGGCACGACAATGGAAGGGACATTCAGCCGAGCGGCAGCCATCAAGTGGGCGGGAGTGGTCTTATCGCAGGAAGCAAGCAGCACCATACCATCCAGACACGCGCCCTCGACCATCACTTCGATGTCGTTCACAACTAAATCACGGGTCGGCATCAGATAGCGCGCCTTCAAGCCAGCCGAGGTCACAAAATCCGACGGGGCTGCGGTGCGGATCTCGAAGGGCAAGCCCCCCGCGTCGCGGATTGCTTTCTGCACGGTCCGCGAAACTTCGTCCAGGTGGATATAGCACACGGAGAGCGTTGAAGAAGAGTTCACCACCGCAATCTTCGGCTTCATGAAATCTTCTTCCGGGATGCCCATGGCGATCCACTGTGCCCGCCGAACCGCCCAGCGCGTGCTTCCCTTTTCGAAGTTACTTCGCAACATTCATGCCTCCCTTGCTGTTTTCAAATGCTGATCGTGCATCCAGTTTTCGACATCCACGCCGGTGAGTTGTTGGGACGGAATCTTCTCCTTGAGCATCAGCGCGCAAGCCGCGCCCGCCCCGTATCCCATGCCAAAACACTGCGCCGTAACACGAGCAGATGCCATCGCCTCATGTTCCGCTGACAAGCATCGGCCGGCAACCAGAAGATTCTCTCCACTCGGTGGGATAAGCGTCTCAAACGGAATGTCGTAGGTGTCTTCTTCCAGATAAACAATTTTCAGTTCAGCCGCGCCGTGCGCCTCAATCGGCCAAGCGGAAAACGTGACCGCGCCTTTCACTTTGCGGGCATTCAACACATCATCGTTCATAAGCCGCGCCTTGCCCACCAGCGAGCGGCTTTGCCGTATGCCGACCTGGGCGCCAGTGTCAATCAAGTACGAATGCTGGAAGCCCGCAACTTTGTCCTTAAGAAATTTCGCGTAGCTCCGTGCCTGAATGCGTCCTTCCATCTCGGCGAAGGTCATATCCTTGCTCGAAATTCCCACCGGAATCGAACCATCGGGATACGTAATCCGCGTCATGTTGCACAACACTTCGTGTCCGTTCGGCAGGGGAAAGATGTACACATGACGCCGGGGAAGGCGATACGCGCCCGATCTACCTGCCTCGACGACCAGCTCGTCAATGCTGCGCGGATCGAGCTTCAGGAACACATCCATGTCCACGCCGCCCAGCCGAAAGATCATGGTCGGGGATTGCACCAAACCGTTCTTACCCATGGTGGTTGGCGTGCCGATGCTGTGCACCACCTCCGCGTCTCCCGACGCATCAATCACCAGCTTGGGCTGGATGGCTCGCAGTCCTTCCATGCAGCGCACCAACAAAGTTTCCACGCGATTGTCCAGCGAGTATGCGGAAATCAAATTCGTGTGGTACAGAATGTCAATACCTTCACTGTGCAGGTAGCAGTCCGCCAGTTCTTTCCACACAAAGCTATCGTGGGGCACCAGCATCGTTCGCCCGAACGGGACTCGACCGCGCACTCCGCCCATGGCTTCCATACGGTCATGGAACTCGCTGGCAAACCCGAAGACAATGCGCTCGGGATGATTGCCGCTGCTGTAGAGCCCGCAAATCGTTCCACTCAGCCCGGCGACGGTGGCACCACCGCAGAAACCGTATTTTTCGATCACCAGAACCTTCAAACCGCAGCGGGCCGCGCCGATGGCCGCAGCCAACCCTGCGGCGCCGCCGCCAACCACGCAGACATCGGGCGTGGCGATGACCGGAACCGTGGACGCGGGAACTTGAAAGGTATCCGACATTAGAGCTCTTTTGAGATGATACCGTTTTATGGCTCGGCACTGCGGCAGGAAAGCAATCGCCCTACGTTAGCAGAACCGCTCACTTCCCTTCCCGGTTGCGTAAGTAAGGCTCCCTCAATAAGTGGCGCTGTAGTTTGCCTACTGACGTGCGCGGAAACTCTTCGCACCACTCAAATGTCTCCGGCACTTTGAAAGCCGACAGCCGCTGCTTGCACCATTCCTGGACGGCCTGCGTGGACCTCTGGCTTCCGGGCCGCGCGATTAAGAACGCCACAACTTTTTCATCGCGAAGAGCATCCGGAACACCCACCACCGCAGCATCCAGCACGTCGGGATGCTGCTTCAAAGTGTCTTCGATCTCCATCGGCGAAATGTTTTCTCCCGAGCGCTTGATCAACTCCTTAAAACGGCCGAGGAAATGAAACTCTCCGTTTTCATCCTGCATGGCACGGTCACCCGTGTACAACCAACCGTCGCGAATTAACTCCGCCGTTGCGGCAGGATTTTTATAATAGCCCAAAGTTGCGGTCCATCCTGGCTCGACACGCACCACGATTTGGCCCGAGGTTCCGTGGGGAACATCGTGGCCGGTTTCGTCCACGATCTTGACCTCGTAGCCAGCCACCGGCAGCCCCATGCACCTGGTGTTGCGCGGGCCGTACAGGGGCGTCATGAGCGGCAAACCAGTTGTCTCTGTCATCCCCCAGAGCTGAAGCAAAGGGATACGGAACTTCGTCTCCCACTCCCGCATTTCCTCCTCTGACAAATTCTGAGCGAATGTGATCAACTGCAGCGGATTGGCCGGCACCGGAACCTTGGCGTGGTGACTGAGCAATATCCGCAAAGGCGCGCCGAACAAGGCTGCCCGCGTGGCTCCATAGTGAGCCGCCCTTTCCAAGAACCGGCTGGCGCTGAATCGTTCCACGATGATAATGCTCGCCCCCGCTACCAACGAGGGAACCATAGCGTGGCACTGCGCTGCCGCGTGATGCAGAGGCAAAGGGATGATATGGCGGTCGTTGAGGGTGAGCCCCGTACTACGCGCGAAAATTTCTGCGCCATAGAGGTAGCCCGAGTGAGTCAGCATCACGCCCTTTGGCTTCCCCGTCGTGCCGGAGGTGTAGAGCATGCCTGCGAGATCCTGGGCGACTGGCTTATGCGGAGGCTCAGAGCCCGGCTGTGCCAAAATCCGCGCACCCAGTTCGGACTCGGAAAATTTTCTGGCTAACGACATGGTCGTAACTTTGGGAAGCTTCGTGCAGCCCTCGCAAGCTGTGCTTGCGGAAACTACGGTCTCCTCCAACGTGACCACCATGCGAGCATCGGCGTGATCCATGATGTAATGCAGTTCTGGAGTCGACGATCGCGGATCCACCGGAACCGAGACCACACCGGTTCTGCAAGCGGCCAGCCATAGAATGTAAAACTCCAGACTGTTGGGAATATGCAAGACGATCGCGTCGCCCTTCTGCAGCCCCTGCTGCAAGAGCCAGTTGCCGGCGCGATTCACCAGTGCCCGCAGTTCCAACCAGGTCAGGGATTGCACAACCCCGGCATTGCTTTCCGTGGTCACGGCGGTCACATCGGGCCGCGTGGCAGCGTGAAACTCAAGGAACGTTGGAATGGTACGAAGGCCGGTTACGGTGTTCATGTCAGATGCGCCAAACTCATTCTGGAGTTTTACTAACGGCCTTTTCATATCTGCGGGTGCTGGCCTGGGCATCGGACGAAGCCAGGCATTGTCTGTATAAGCGAGCATCCCGCTTATCCGCCCGCAGCAGTTGCGCGCCCTGAGCCACCCAAAGCGATTGCTTGATGGCGGCCAGACCCGTGGCGGGAATCTCGAGAAGCCTCTCCGCCAGCCTTCGGCACGCCGCCAAAACGTCTTCCCCAGCAGCGACAACCTCCGTAATGCATCCTTGGCTGGCTGCTTCCGATGCAGGTATTTCTGTACCCAGCATCAACCATCGGTTTGCCACGCCCAAGCCAACCAGTTGGCACAAACGTTGAATGCCAAATGTAGGATTCCACCCCAGCTTAACCTCAGGCAAGCCGAGCCGCGCATCCGCTGCCACGACTTGGAAATCATGATGAACGGCCAGGCAAAGTCCGCCGCCGAGCGCATATCCGTGGACTCCCGCAATGGTGGGTTGCGGCAGGCGCAAAAACTCCCGGCAGACTTTTGCTTCCAGCAGTTGCGATTTCTCCGCTCGCAGGGGCGAGAGTTTTGCCAGTTCTCTAAGGTCCGACCCGGCGCAAAAACCTTTGCCTTCGCCCACCGTAATTACAACGCGCACGCGCCGGTCCCGGCGCAAGCTGACTTGCAACTTGTAGATTTGCCGCAGGAGTTCGCTGTTTAGGGCGTTGGCGCTTTCGGGGCGGCGCAGGTGCAAAATGCCGATTCCGCTTGACTGTTCAAATTCAACCAGCATTCCCGACTCGTTGCTTTTTCGCTGCTAAGCGCGCTTCAAACTTGGCGACGTTTACGGATGCTCGCTTGTGCGAACCTTCACCGATCTTATCGACTTCATCAAACGCCTCGACTTCAAAGGTGAAGACGCGGCCTTCGGTCTTAACCAGCTTTGAAACCACACGCACCTTCATCCCCACCGGCGTTGCCGCCAGATGCTTCACATCAACCTGCATCCCTACCGTGTCGTCACCAGGATTCAGGGTGGAATGCACATTGTCCCGGCAAGTGTGTTCCATCCAGTTGATCATGGACGGCGTGGATAAGACCGGAGTGACTCCTGGCCCCATAAAGTGAATCGCCACGTTATCCGTGACCGTGAAATTCGCCTCAAAAACCTTGATTTGCTCCGACATAACCTTCCCGCTGCTTGGAATAAATTGCTCAGAAGAATTTGATGTTCAGATACACAAATCCCGCCACCACCACCACCGCATAAAATTCTGGCGTCCTGTACCAGGGCCCCGTCCTTTCTATACGAGCCGCACTATCGTAAGTAAGCCCTTTAAGCGTTGCCGGGTCGGGCGCCTTGGTGAGGAAAGTAGTGATCAAGATACCAATCAGCCCCCCACCCAGAGCCCAGACTGAAGTCCAAACGTTCGACGCCATCGGAGTCTTGAACTTAAGAATATCGAGTTTGTATAGTATTAACTCGCTAAAACTGCCCACAAGCCCCATTACCATGCCCACAAAGCCGGCGGTGGCTGAAACTCTCTTCCAGAACATTCCCAGCAAGAACACGATGAAGAACGGCGCGATCAAAAGGGCCCCGATCGACTGCATGTAGTCCATCAGATTGTTAAAATTGAGTGCGATATAAGCAGAGCCGCAACTCATCAGCGTGCCCCACACCGTGGCCCACTTACCCACCGCCAGGTAGTGCGAATCCGGCCGGCCCTTGACCATATAAGTCTGGTACAGATCGTAGGTGAACACGGTGTTAAACGCCGTAATATTTCCCGCCATACCCGACATAAAACTGGCGAGGAGCGCCGTAAGACCCAACCCCAGCATCCCGCTGCCGTAGTATTTGTTCAATAGCATGGGAAGCGCCAGGTTGTAATTGCTCTTGACAACATCGGGGCCCACCACCAGCGCGAGCATGCCGAGTAACGTGACGATGGCCGGAAAGAGCATCTTGGGAACAGCCGCCACCAGGGGCGTTTTGCGCGCGGAGTCTAAATTCTTGGCCGCAAGTGCACGCTGCACCAACAGGAAATCAGTACACCAGTAAGCGGGAGCCGCGGTCAGCCCAATGCCGATCACCATGACCCACCAGGGAACGCCCAAGGGGTCACCCGGCCCGCCCATCCCCTTCCAGGTATGCGCGAACTGGTCAGGAAGACGTGACACCAGCCCGTGCCACCCACCGACTTTGTGCAAACCAATAAACGTAAGCGGCAGAAATCCGAAGACGATCAGGAAAAACTGCAACACCTCGTTCCAGATAGATGACGCCAGCCCTCCCCAGAAGGTGTACAGCAGCACGATGAATCCGGAGAGCACAACACTGAAAGTAAACGACCACCCCAGCATGGTCTGAAAAAGTAGCCCGAATGCATACATGTTGATGCCGGACATCAGAATGGTTACGAAAGCAAAGCTGCCCGCATTCAAAAGATGGGCGCGATGGTCGTAGCGCATGCGCAAATATTCGGGCACGCTGCGGATACCGTTCGCGTAGTAGTAGCGGACCATGAATAAACCGCAAAAAACCATGGCCGGGATGGCGCCAATCCAATACCAATGATTGGTGCGCATGCCATATTTCGCACCGTTGGCGATGTGGCCCATGATCTCCAGCGACCCCAGATTCGCCGACATGAAGGCGATGCCGGTGACCCAGTGCGAGAGCGTGCGGTCGGTGAGAAGAAAATCGGAAGAAGTCTTGATCTTGCCTTTGAGGAAATAGCCTACCCCTAGAACCATAACAAAGTAGGAAATGATGATTCCTAAATCGAACGTACTCAAATTCATTCTTAACAAGGTATGGAGCCCTCCTTTAGAACGCCGCAAAACGCCGTGTTTCGCCTGTTGCCGGGTGAGTTCTCATTCCCGCCCGCGCCGGGGGAATAGTATCAGTTCTTCCCCTGCAATTCGAGTTCGAGCAGGGTAACCGTGAAAGGCGCAAATCCATACTCGAATT
>ODAK010003173.1_pt1 | contig 17148 bp, 12 predicted proteins | sample 1539591 | NCBI WGS metagenome assembly ODAK01 (sample SAMEA3539303, study PRJEB22396) | soil metagenome | biome: tundra; feature: field; material: soil | place: USA | collected 2010-05 | depth 0.15 m
AAGAAACTCCGTGCGGGCGATCCTTCCGCCACACCAGGAGCGCGCGGGCTCGCGCAAGGCAAGCCGACTTTGCTCGCGCCTGAGCCGGCCAAGCCGATCTCTTCCATAGATGCGTCAGCCTCGCGTCTCAACAGCGACGCAGCGCTCGGTTCGCAGTCGCTTGATGTCGTCTTTCCCGTGCTTCACGGAACGTTTGGCGAGGACGGCACAATCCAGGGTCTCTTTGAATTGGCCGGAATCGCCTACGTAGGCTCCGGCGTGCTCGGCTCGTCCGCGGGCATGGACAAGGACGTAATGAAGCGTCTGTTTGCCCAATCCAGACTGCCCATCGTCAAACACGTTACGCTCCTGCGCACGGAGTGGGAAGCGTCGCCGCGCAAGGCCATCGCGCAGATTGAGGCAGAGCTCAAGTATCCTCTCTTCGTTAAGCCCGCCAACCTGGGCTCCTCCGTCGGAATCAGCAAGGCGCACGACCGCAAGGAACTGGGGCCGGCCCTCGATCTCGCCGCCAAGTACGATCGCAAACTGGTCGTGGAGCAGGGCGTCGGCGGCCGCACCGCCAAGGCTCGCGAGCTTGAAGTCGCCGTGCTCGGCAACGACACGCCCGAGGCCAGCGTGGTCGGCGAAATCGTTCCCGGCAAGGAATTTTACGACTACGAGGCCAAGTACCTATCTGAAGGATCGGTCCCGATTATTCCTGCCAAGCTCACGCGTGCTGAGTCCGCGCAGATTCGCCAGATGGCGGTCGCCGCCTTTCGCGCCTGCGACCTGTCGGGACTGGCCCGCGTCGACTTCCTCATGGAGCCCGACGGCAGGCGCCGCATTTACCTCAACGAAGTCAATACGTTGCCCGGCTTCACCCAAATCAGCATGTACCCCAAGCTGTGGGATGCGACGGGAATCAAGTACCGCGACCTGATCACGCGCCTCATTGAATTGGCCCTCGAACGCCAGCACGAAAAGAATCGCAACACCTACAGCAGGGAAGAGTGAGAGAAGCAGGGACTAGAGTCCAAGGAACAGTTGTAGCGCGCTTGGTGTCTAACTGAAAAGGATTAACTGAAGCGAATATAGGCAACGGAGCCGGGCAACTCATCGAACGCTGCTGCTAGTCCTTGGGGCCTGGTCCGTGGTCCCTGTTCTCTCCGGTGCCGTATTCTTATCCACGAGGAATTTGTTCGATGACCCTGCTCGATGCTCCTGTATTTGACGAAGGCCGCGACCGCCGCCGCCAGTTAATGCTCTACAGCGGCGTGGGCTCTGTTTTCCTGCTTGTGATAGTTTTTTGGCTGGTATCGGGAATGCCTTTCGATTGGCCCTGGGAATGGTATAGCCATCTGGCCGGCAAATCGGCCGCTAATCATTTTCTCGCGGCGGTTGAGAAAAACGACCTGCAAAAGGCATACAGCATCTGGCTGCACGATCCCGACTGGCAAAAGCACCCCGAGAAATATGGCTCCTACCCCTTCACACGCTTCGAGCGGGATTGGAGTTCCACCAGCCCGGACAACGAATATGGCGTGATCCAGACCCACAAGATTGTGGCCGCTCGTGTGTATCACAACGTGCTGTTGATGGGCATCCTGATCAACGGCCGCAAGAGCAAGGCGCTCTTCCTAACGTATTTCCCCAAAGACAAAACGCTCAACTTCGCGCCGCCCGACGAAGAACTTTACTTAGGGCCGTAGGCGCAAGGTTTGCCGCGTAGAGCATGGCTGATTGCCTTCAGGCAAAGGCAGCAGTGACGACTATAGCAGTTTCGGAATTGGTGTAGACCGAAAGCACGCACTCAAGTGGCTTTTTCCTCAAGAAAAAGCCACCTTTCACCGCGCTCAAATGTCTACGTGTATTCCGAAACTGCTCTAGGCTTTCAGCTCAGCCAGGGTCTTCTCCAAACTCGCAGGGTCCTCGACGTTGAGCGACTTCTGTGCCGGATCGATCTGCTTCAAAAGCCCGCACAGCACCTTGCCCGGTCCAACCTCAATGAACAGGTTTGCGCCTGCGCCCACCAGCGCCTGCATGCAATCGACCCAGCGCACCGCCCCGGTGACCTGGCGAATCAGCGCATCACGCGCGGCCTGCGCAGACGTCAAGAGTTCCCCCGTCACATTCGCTGCCACGGGAAACTGCGGATCAGCCACCGACAGCCCCGCCAGCACGCGCGCCACTTCTTCCTGCGCCGGCTGCATCAACGCGCAATGAAAAGGCGCACTCACAGGGAGCATCACAGCGCGCCGCGCGCCCTTCGCTTTAGCCAGCGCCGACGCTCTCTCTACAGCCGCGAGCGCGCCTGAAATCACCGTCTGCCCCGGCGAGTTGAGATTCGCCGGGGCGACTGGCAAGCCTGTCTCATTCGCAGCTTCGATGCACGCCTCGGCCACCTGAGCGGCGTCGAGCGCCAACACCGCTGCCATCGCCCCCTGTCCGGCAGGCACCGCCTGCTGCATGGCCCGTCCGCGCGCCTTGACGGCACGCACCGCATCGGCAAACTTCAGCGTTCCCGCGGCAACATGAGCCGACCACTCGCCCAGCGAGTGCCCGGCCGCCAGCGCTGGTTCAACGCCGTGCGCCTTTAAGACACGCCATGCCGCGACGCTCACGGTTAGAATCGCGGGCTGCGTGTTTTCTGTCAGCTTCAGGTCGTCTTCAGGACCCTCAAAGCATAACTTCGAAAGCGCAAATCCGCATGCCTCATCGGCTTCGGCAAGGGTGTCAGCCGCGACGGGAAAACGCTCGGCAAGTTCGCGGCCCATGCCTACTGCCTGCGAACCCTGCCCCGGAAAAAGGAAGGCAATCTTGGTCGACATTTCAGAGTGGATTGTATCTCTTTATCCCAAACCACTGCGCGCCGCTGGTATTGCTTCGCATCGCTATTCCGCGCACCGCGCTCGTTGAGTCGTCTGGTGCTGAGAATTTTTCTTCTGGACGGTCCACATCGAACTAGCAGATGATGTGAAAGCTCAACCGCGTTGGCGAGTCGTCAAACTGCATTGTTCAGGCCAATTTATTGCTGAGCCGCGGTCTGATGGTTCTCTTTTTCCCAACATCGATGGAGGTCGGATTGAATCACACAATCGTCAAAACCACAGGCTCGTTTTTTCTGGCTCTTGTTTTCGTTACCGCTGGCTGCGGTCAGCATCAATCCAGTTCTACAGCGCAAGCCGGCACAACGGCGCACGCCTCCAAGGCCGGGTGGTCGTCAACACGCAAAGTTGAAGTTGCCGATCCCGCGTATCAGATGACGGCCTACACCCTTGAAGTACCTGCCGACTGGAAATACGCGGGCACCATTACGCGCAATCCCGGTTGTCACGCCAACGGCGCAGCACTCAAATACACAGCGCAGAGCGCAGACGGTATGAGCGCGGTCGTGCAGATGCCCGGCATGGCGTGGAACTGGTCCACCAGTCCGCAGATGCAGCGCATCATGGAGTCGATGCACTGCCCCGGTGTGGATATCAGTTCCGCAGCCAGCTTCCTCGTCAACATCGTTGTGCCCAACCTGCGGCCCAACGGAAAAATCATCGAAGTGTTGCCGCTGCTGCCCCAGGGTCAAGCCGCGCTTGCTGACCAGCTTCAAAAGATGCAGCAGCAAAATGCTGCCTTGGCGCGCCAGTATGGGCAGCCGCCACAAAAGCTCATCCTCGACGGGGCGCGCGTGCGCGTGCAATCAGATCACAATGGCAAGCCGGTAGAGGAAATGATTTCCACCGTCATTGACTGCACCGAGTCGCAAACGCCCGCAATGATAGGACAACCGCCGTCAACTCGGCGCGGGTGCTCGTCGCGCGGCGAGACAATCGTGCGCGCTCCCCGCGCCCAACTTGACGCGTTAATGGCGTTGCCTCAGTTCAAGTCGCTCTACAAAACCATCCAAGCCAATCCGGAATGGCAAAGCCGCCTGCAGCGCGATCAGCAAGCGGCGTTTCAGCAAGCGCAGGCTCAGAGCAATGCGCAGTTTCAGCAGATGCTCAAGAATGGAGAGGCGCAGCATCAACAAATGCTGGCGAATGGCAGAGCCCAGAACGCGGCACGCGCCGAGGGCACACGCCGCGCCATGGCAAATGATGCGGCCACGCAAAATGCCATCGACGCGTCAGCGCACGCCACCGCACTCTACTCACTCGACCGGCAGGACTTCAAGAATCCCAACACAGGGCAGACCATCGAGGCCAGCAGCCAATTTAACCACCAGTGGATTTCGTCGGATGGAAGCACCCTGATCCAGACCAACGACCACAGCTTCGATCCCAACGGCCAGGTTTATCCCGTCAGTCAAAGCTGGAGCGAACTGGTTCCGCAATAACCCGCGAATCAATAAGGGAGGATTGTTCTCGCGCTTGGATTGTCACCGTCGCCTGCCGGATCAGTTAGTTCAGTTCCAGCGCTTCTTGTCTTCGTGGTCTTCATCTATCTGGCGTCCGTTGCCATCGAAGCGTACCGTGCGTCCCTGCGAACGCATGTAGACCTCGAACTTGCGCGCGGCGCGGCGGCGCTTCCAGCGATAGTAGCGATTGCGCAGTCCATACCAGTGCTCGCTAAACGCGAATGAGACCCCGCGCTTGGGAGCCATGCGCACATAGAGGAATCCGGCCAGCGCACCACCCAGCTGCGAAAAGGCGTACATGCGCTGTTCGCCAAACATCATGGCGATCGCGATCAGCGCGTAGATCACCACCATGTAGCGGGCCTTGATGCCGATGGTAAAAAACAACAGAAACTGCGTATCGCCATACAGCAGCCCGATCGCCACCAGCAGGCCAAAAATTCCCCCGAAGCAGCCGTAGAGAGGAATCACGGGAAGCGCGGATCCGAACGTGCCGCTCACCGCGTAAAGCGCCAGAGCGGCCAGCGCCGTGCCCAGTACCGAGCACCCGTAGAGGCCTGTCAACCAGACGTCCGAGTGAAATGCCTCAAGAAACCCCGCCAGGAACCACAACGAAAGCAGTTCAAACAGGGTTCCCATCAGCGACGGGTGAATGAAGCTGTAGGTAAAAGGCTCCCAGATGGCGCCGTGTGAAAAATATCCGGGATCAAAGGCCAGCAGGCGAGCCACATGGCTGGTGGTGGCTGCAAACGCCAGCCCGGCCAGCACCAGCGCAAAATACGCGCCAAGATTCACAAGTACCAGGCGGCGGGTAGCGCCGCGGAACTCGGGGAAAGCGAACGGAGTGGCGCCAATCCTTGCCATGGTAGTCAACAGGTTAAATCGTTGGACGCAGATATGTCATGGAAAGCTCGCTGCGTTCGAAACAACAACCGATTTATTGGTTGTGGATTTCCGCAGGACGAACCCGCAACCAACCGCGATTTGTTTCGTCTGTTGTTGGTAAGCGAGCACCGATTGCTTCGGCTCGTACGAGGCAGATATGCCTGTTCTGGAGTCAAACCGCGCGCCATGAGGCAGATAATGGCGTCCGCCTTGGGAGGGATGCGGTGCCAACAGCAGTTCTAGCTGTCAGACCGACAACGGGAAATGCGCGTGATACTCTCCAGGTTCAACGAATCATTACCTGGGTGCGCTCTCGGCTCTTGACCTTTAAGGCCGTTTGCCTAAAACTAGCGGAGTCGTACCATATAGGTACCGCAATCCTACCCACCATGTGTTTTAAGAGAGGAGGCTGCCATGACCAGCTGCCCTGAATGCGAGAATGATCTAGACATCGAATTGGACGAAGTAGAGGAAGGCGACCTGGTCGCCTGTGATGAGTGTGGAACCGAATATGAGATTGTCGGCGTCGAACCGCTTGAGCTGTCGCGGGTCGAAGGCGGCCTCATCGAAGATGAAGAAGATTTGGTTTCAGAGGAAGAGGAGGACGATTGATCGTGAACCGCGCACGACTTGTAGCCTCGGTGGCATTTGCTGCCTTGACCGCAGGAATGGTTCCGTTAGCGCCGCACCTTGGAGTCGCTGGAATTCCGGCGGCCCAGGCGCAGAACATGGGCCAGCGCAATGTCATGGGCAGCGTGGTCGACGATACTTCGACGCCCGTTGCCAGCGCCACCGTGTTCCTCAAAAATCTCAAGACCAAGGCCATTCGAAGTTACACATCTTCGAGCGATGGCCGCTTTCGCTTTACCCAGGTGAACATGGCGGACGATTACGATCTTTGGGCCCAGAAAGACGGCAAAAAGACCGTGACGAAGACCGTCAGTTCCTGGGACGCGCACAAGGATTTTGAGACTGAGTTGAAGATGAAGTAGAGACGTGCGGCAATCTCCACGATCGCCGCGCGTTCTTCTTAAGCCGCTCTTCGATTGCGGGCTTCGGCTTTAGCCGTCCAGCTTTTTCGTCACCAACTCATTCAGCAGTGCCGGGTTCGCCTGCCCCTTCGACGCCTTCATGACCTGGCCCACAAAGAAGGCTGCGACCGTCTTCTTTCCGCCGCGATACTGCTCCACCTGCTTGGGATTGTTGGCGATCACTTCGTCGATCATTGCCTCGATCGCTGAAGAATCCGTAATCTGCTGCGGCTTCTCTCGTTCATACACGACAGCAAAATCTTCGCCCTTGACGAAGCACACATCGAAGAGCTGCTTGAGCTGCTTCGAGCTGATCTTTCCCTCATCGAGCAAGTCCGCTGCCAGCACCACGCCCGCCATCGAAACAGGGGACTGTTCCAACTCCAGACCCTGCGCTTTCAGCCGCCCGCCAAGCTCACTCAGCAATATGTTTGCCACCCTGCGCGGGCTCTTGGCCGTGCGCGCGGCAGCCTCAAAGCGATCCGCAAACTCCCGCGAAGCCGTCAAAGTACGCGCGTCCTGATCGTTCAGTTCATATTCGGCCATCATGCGCGCACGCCGCGCCTCGGGCAGCTCCGGCAGCTTTGCTCTAGCTGCATCCAAAAACTCCGCGCCGACGATCAACGGTGGGAGATCCGGCTCAGGAAAATAGCGGTAATCGTGGGCCTGCTCCTTCGACCGCATCGAATACGTACGGCCCTCGTTCGAGTTCCACAGGCGCGTCTCCTGAATCACGCGCCCGCCTTCTTCGATCAGTTCGATCTGCCGCTCAATCTCGTATTCGAGCGCCGAGCGAATATAGCGGAAGCTGTTGACGTTCTTCACTTCTGCCTTGGTGCCAAATTTTTCCTGACCTCTTGGCCGCACACTGACATTGGCATCGCAGCGCAGTGAACCCTCTTCCATGTTGCAGTCGGAGACGCCGGTATAGAGCAGAATTTCCTTGAGCCGCGTCAGGTATTCAAACGCCTCCTCAGGTGTGCGGATGTCGGGCTCAGAAACAATCTCGATCAACGGCGTACCGCAGCGATTCAAATCAAGATACGTGCGCGTGGCGGAGTCGCTAAAGCCGTCGTGCAGGCTTTTGCCGGCGTCCTCTTCCATGTGCAGGCGCGTGACACCGATGCGTTTAATCGAGCCATCCGCCGTCGGCACGTCGATCCAACCGTGCTCTGCAATGGGCCTATCGAACTGCGAAATCTGGTAGCCCTTGGGCAGATCGGGGTAGAAATAGTTCTTGCGCGCAAAGATGGAGCGCTCCCGCACCTGGCAGTTGATCGCCAACGCTGCGAGCGTCGCAAACTCGACAGCCTTCGCGTTCAGCACCGGCAACGCGCCCGGCAGACCGAGGCACACTGGGCACACATTTGTGTTCGGGGCCGATCCGAAATGATTGGCACATCCGCAGAACGCCTTGGTGGCGGTCAGCAGTTGCACGTGAACTTCAAGTCCGATGACCGGCTCGTACTTGGTCATAATTTCCGGCGAAAGCGTTGAAGCGGGCATGTATAAATTCTAGCGCGATTGAGGCAAGCACTGACGTTCAGTGGAGCGACTTCCCACTCTTCGCAGATGACGCGAAGGATGGGGCACCCGGATCTGGGGTGATCGCAAGATCGTTACGAGTCGCTACTCCGCTGGATCCTGCGCCGTAAATGGCGAGCAGCAGGGCTTCTCGGTTGCATGAAAATTCATTAGCTCCAGCCGTATGCCGTCCGGATCGTAAAGGTTGAACTGGCCCTTGCCGTCTTTGCCGATCTGCGTGTGTCCATCGTTCTTGACACCCTCGAGGCGCCCCCCATCCTTCAACGTTTCATAAGCCTTGTCGACCGACACTTCGCCGACCGAGAGGTGATCGAGCACGCCCAGCTGGTGCTGCGAGATGTTCGCCGGAACCCCCGTGCCGGAAGGCCCACTAGTCAGCATGTATTCAAGCCAGTCATGGCTGTCGGGCGTCTGCTGGCTCACCCAGTCGATCTTGCTCTCCTGCATGCCGCCGTACCAGTAAGGTTTGAAACCCAGCAGATCGCGATAAAACTTGTCTTCGGCGCTACGGTCATGCACCAGGATGCCGACGTGAATGATGTGATGGCCAACGACATTCGGCGCATCCGGAGCCTTGGCGTTCGCCGGCGGCTGCACAAACTCCACCTTGTTGCCCTCGGGATCAAGCACAGTAAACCACGAACTGCCGTCAGAGCCCTTTTCGACTTTGGCGGGACTCTTCCAGCCCTTGGCTGCAAGATATTTGCGCATTCCTTCGGCGCTGGTCGTGTTGTACGCGGTGTGGTCGAGACGATTGACGCCAGAGTTCGGCGGCAATGGCAGCACCTCGACAAACTGCGTCGCACTGAACGCATAACGCACGCCCTGAGGATTCTGCGGGTCAGGCACCTTTGCCGCGCCAATCACTTCGCGGTAATAGTGATCCGTCGCCGTGGCGTCCGACGTGTAAACAGACAGATGCGAAATGCCCGTAATCCTGGGGCGCGCCGGCGTGGGCGCAGCGATAGCAGATACGGTTAGGGCGGAAAGAACGACAACAGCAAAAAGCCTTGACTGCATGGTGCACCTCGAAACTTATAGCCGCACTACGATAAATCGATTTGGCTCCTGCTGTAAACCCGCCGGCGGCACGGCCCGAGTCGCGGCGAATCCATCCGCCCCAACTGCCCGCCGTACAATTCCGTAATGCGCTGCAAAACCTTCCCTGCCAGCATTCTGACCCTCAGCTTTGCCGCTTGCCTCTACCTGCCCGCGCACGCCCAGAGCGCGACGGCGGCAGTCTCAACCTCGCTTCCCACCACGTCAGAAGCCGACCGCGCCCAGGCTCGCGAAATTTTCAAGCAGCTGATCGAGATCAACACCACAGACACAGAGAAGGGCAGCGTAACCGCAGCTTCTGAGGCCATGCAGAAGCGTTTTCTCGATGCTGGATTTTCACCATCCGACGTACACCTGCTCGGCCCTGACGCGCGTAAGCAAAACCTCGTCGTGCGTTTTCGTGCAGCCGGCACACCCACAGAGAAGCCGGTGCTGTTTCTCTGCCACATCGATGTCGTCGAGGCTCTGCCCACCGACTGGCATACCGACCCGTTTCAATTTGTTGAGAGAGATGGCTACTACTACGGCCGCGGCACGCAAGACATGAAGGAGTCAGACGCCGCACTGGTGGCCACATTCATCCGCCTTCATCGCGAGGGATACAAGCCGAAACGCGACCTCATCCTCGCCCTCACCGCCGATGAAGAGGGCGGCAAATTCAACGGCGCCGACTGGCTGGTTCAAAAGCATCGCGACCTCGTCGACGCAGCCTACGTGATCAATCCTGATTCCGGCGGCATCGATCTCGATCACGGCCGACCCTTGGTTGCTGATGTGGAGGCCACCGAAAAGATCTATGCGGATTTCCAGGTCACGGCAACAAATCCCGGCGGTCACAGTTCGCGTCCCCGGCCCGACAACGCGATCTACGAGCTCACAACAGCCATCAACAAGCTGGCCGCTTACACGTTTCCATTTGAAATGAATGAGATTACCCGCGCCTCCTTCAAGATACTTGCCACGCAGGAAACGGGCCAGACCGCGCAGGATATCCACGCCATCCTCGCCACGCCGCCGGACCTTGCAGCTGCTGCGCGGCTCAGCACCGAGCCCAGCTTCAGCTCCAACTTCCGCACCACTTGCGTTACCACTCGACTGATGGCAGGCCATGCCAACAACGCGCTCGCTCAGACCGCTCAGGCCAACGTCAATTGCCGCATCTTCCCCGGTCACTCACCCGAAGAAATTCGCCATCAACTCATCGACTTGTTCGGCGACACCAAACTCAACGTCAAATACGTGTCCGATGCTGGCGTCGTTGCCGACACCGCGCCCGACCGCAAGGCTATGACTCCGCCCGAGCCCATCAAAGAGGTTTTTGAACCGCTCACCCGATTTACGCAGGCCATCTGGCCGGGCACTCCCGTCACTCCGATCATGGAAAACGGCGCCAGCGATTCCATCTACTTCGCGCAGGCAGGCATCCCTTGCTACGGCTTCTCGGCCATCGCGCTCGAGCGCGGCGACGACCGCGCGCACGGCCAGGATGAACGCCTTCCCGTCGATTCATACTGGAAGTCGCTCGACTTCTTCTACTCATTCACCAAGGCTTTGGGCGACGAATAAAAAGCAGTGCACGAGGAGTTTTTCATCATGGCGGGCAAGCTTGAATTAATGCTGGGGCCGATGCGCAGCAACAAGACTGCGGAACTGTTGCGGCGCGCCGACATGCGCCGCCAGTATGCCAAGCAATATGTGCTCGTGCTCAAGCCCAGCGACGACACCAAGGGTGGCCCCGGCGTCGTCGAGAGCCGCAATCCCATCGGCCACGGCAAGATGGACGCGCTCGAATTCGATTCCGTCAATCCGTGGGGCGTTCTCGATGCAATCGCCGACATCGAAAAGCAGATCGGCAAAACCATCGAGTGCATAGCGATCGACGAAGGACAGTTTGTCGACGAACTGTTTCTCTTCACAAAGCATCTGCTCGACGCGAACCACGACGTGCTTGTCGCAGGGCTCGATCTCGACTTCAGAGCGTTGCCATTTGGCGAAATGCTCAACCTGACGTGGCTCGTGAACGCCTACGGCGGCAGCATTACCGAATGCATGGCCTACTGCAGCTGCGGCAATCGTGCGCTCTACTCGCAGCGCCTCATCGAGGGCGAACCCGCTCCCTACAACAGCCCCATCAAGATGCCGGGCGATTCGTACGAGCCGCGCTGCGCGGAGCATTTCGTATTGCCGGGGCGGCCTCATTAACAGCCCCCGCGTTGAGGCTGCGCCAATGAGCCCGCTCTACCGCAAGATCGCGCTCCGGCTCGTTCCATTTCTGATGCTGCTCTACATGGTGGCGTTTCTCGACCGCGTGAATATCAGCTTCGCGGCACTCACCATGAATCGCGATCTAGGCATCTCCGCGAGCCTCTACGGATTTGCCGCAGGCGTCTTCTTCCTCGGCTATTGTCTGTTTGAAGTTCCCGCGAATCTCATGCTGGCGCGCATCGGAGCGCGGCGTTGGATCGCCCTGCTGCTCGTGGTCTGGGGCTTAGTTTCAGTAGCGACCGCATTCGTCAGCAGCCGTCCGCAATACGTCGCAGCCCGCTTCCTCCTGGGAATCGCCGAGTCGGGCTTTTATCCCGGCGTCATCTTTTACCTCACGCTGTGGCTGCCGCGCACGGTCCGTTCGCGCGTGATGGCCGCGTTCATGGTGGCGTTGCCCATCAGCAGCCTTCTCGGTTCGCCTATTTCCTCGCACATACTGCTGCTGCACAACGTGCTCGCTCTCAAAGGCTGGCAGTGGCTCTTCCTGCTCGAGGGATCGCCGGCGATCGTGCTCGGTGTGGTCACGTGGTTCGTGCTCGCTGACACGCCTGCGAAAGCGCACTGGCTCACTTCATCTGAAAAAGCCCAACTCGCCATTGAAATCCATGCCGAAGAGCAAACTGGCCACTCTGGCTCCGGTGCAGCCTGGCTTCACATCGCCCGCGCGTCGATCACGTACTTTCTGTTTAGCGTGGCACTGTACGGACTCAGTTTCTGGCTGCCGAAGCTGCTCGTTTCCGCAGGATCATCGGCCCTTGCGACCGGTTGGTGGACTGCGCTGCCCTACCTCTGCGCAGCAGTTACGATGCTTGTCGTAAGCCGCCTGCGCGGTGCGCACTGGCTGCCGGCGATGTTCCTCGCCGCTGCCGCCGGATTTCTCTTGGCCACGCTGCTCCATAGCCTTGCCGGCGCGCTGCTCGGCTTTTCGATCGCCGCCTCCGGCATCTTCGCTGCCATGCCCCTCTTCTGGAGCGCAACAACCTCACGCATGAGTGCCAAAGCAGCCGGCACCGCCATCGCCATCATCAATTCCGTCGGCGCCATCGGAGGCTTCACCGGCCCGTTCCTGATGGGCTGGCTCTACGACTTCACCCACAGCTACTCCGTGGGCCTATGGACAATCGCCGCCTGCCTGCTGGTCGGCGCCGCCACGTCGGCGACCGGTGATTCTACGCGCAAGCCCGCCCCTCGCTGAGCTAATCAGCACGCTCCCAGCCAGCGAAATGCGCAGTCGCCAACGCTGTTAAACTGGCAATGCATGATACTCCCGTTTGTCCGCGAGATTTTCGCGGAGCTGGAGCACTCCTCCTCCTTCGATCGCGTACGCAGGCACCTCAGCCTCGCTACGGGGCGTAGGCGTGTGTCTGGACTTACCACGACAGCCCGCTCCCTCTATTTGCCGCTGATGGCGCGCGCCGCCAAAAATCCCGTCATCGTTGTGGTGGCTGACAACAAGGCCGCCGAGGAACTGGAACCCGCCCTGCGCGCCGGCTGCGAACTCACCGGCGCCATCGACCCCGCGGGCGTCGTCCGCATGCCCGCGCACGACGTGCTCCCCTTCGAAAACCTCTCGCCCCACCCCGACGTGCAGGAGCAGCGCGCCGCCGCGTTGTGGAAGCTTGCTACCGGCGTCGTCTCCATTCTGATTGCGCCTGTCGAGGCTGTGGCGCTCAAGCTGTTCGATCGCAACTACTACACCAGCCTCTCCGTCAGCGTGCGCCGCGGCGAAGAAGTCGACGTCGAAATGCTTACCGCGCATCTGGCCGGCGTCGGCTACACGCAGATGGACCTCGTCGAGATGCCCGGTCAGTTCACGCGGCGCGGAGGCATTCTCGATGTCTATTCGCCTGAGTCCGACCGCCCCGTGCGTATCGAGTTCTTCGGCGATGAAATTGAAACTATTCGCAAATTCGATCCCGAGACGCAGCGTTCGCAATCGGGACTCGATGAAACGCAATTGCTTCCGCTGACCGAAACGCCCGTCACGGAACATCTGCTCGCCGCTGTTCATGCGCGTCTTAGCCGCCAGCGCATCGAGACGGAAGAGGGCGACGAAGACAACGACATGGCCGTCGAAGCCGCGGCTGCCGGCGGTGTCAGCGTCTTTCCCGGCTGGGAATTTTTCTCTGCCGTCGCCGGCGCTGAGAGCCACCTGCTCAAGCTGCTGCCGCGCACCGTGCTGTTTGTTGACGAGCCCGCCATGGTGCGCAATCAGATTGAGCGCTGGTGGAACAAGGTCGAGCAGCGTCACGATCGCTCCGGCATCGGCTCGCTCATTCGCCCTGAAGACATTTACCTTCGTCCCGAAGTTTTGCAGGGCCTGCTTGAAACCCATCACGGCCTCGATCTCGATCAGCTTGGCGCCGTCGATGTGCTCGACCAAGACAACACGCTCGGCGAAATCGCCGTCAATTCGCGTCCCACTTTCCGCTTCCACGGATCGATCCCAGCTCTCGTTGAGCAGTTGCGCAATCTCATGGCGGAGGAACAGCGCATCGTGCTCGCCGCGCCCAGCCAGGGCGATGTCGAGCGCCTCGCCACACTGTTGCGCGAATATCAGATTCCTTACCGTCTCGGCAGCCGCTCCGTTCATCCCGGCGGCGAAACCATGCTCGACGAGGCCAGCTTCATGGCCGGCGACTTGCGGGTACCCGTCATCGTACGTACGCCCATCGCCTCGGGCGTCAGCTTTCCAGACGCCCGCCTCATCGTCTTCGGCGCCAACGATCTCTCCGATGATGCCGATGTCACGGCGCGCCCCGAGCCCAAGCGATCAAAGACGGCGGCCTTTCTTTCCGACTTTCGCGACCTCGCGATCGGCGATTACGTCGTTCACGTCGAGCACGGAATCGCGCAATACCAGGGCCTCAAAGAAATCGTGCAAGATGGGCTCTCCGTCGAATTCATGATTCTCGAATTTGCGGAGCAGGCCAAGCTCTACGTGCCGCTCACGCGGCTCGACCTGATTCAGAAATACCGCTCCACCGACACCGGCCCTGCGCCCATCTTGAGCAAGCTCGGTTCGCAGCAGTGGACCAAGACCAAGGCGCGCGTCAAGAAAGCCATGCAAGACATGGCCGGCGAACTGCTCAAGCTCTACGCCACGCGCCACACCGCGCAGGGCACAGCCTTCGCGCCCGACAACGAGTTTCAGCGTGAGTTTGAGGGCTCGTTCGATTACAACGAGACCGAAGATCAACTCTCCGCCATCGCCGCAATCAAGCTGGACATGGAAGCGACCACCCCGATGGACCGCCTGCTCTGCGGCGACGTGGGGTACGGCAAAACCGAAGTCGCCATGCGCGCCGCTTTCAAGGCCGTGCAGGATGGCAAGCAAGTCGCCGTGCTCACGCCCACCACCGTGCTCGCATTTCAGCACTACGAAACATTCAAGCGCCGCTTTTCGCAATTCCCCATCAACGTCGAAATGATTTCGCGCTTCCGCACTGCGAAAGAACAAAAGGTCATTGTCGAAAAAGTTGAGACGGGCAAGGTCGACATCCTCATCGGCACGCACCGCATCCTTTCCAAAGATATAAAGTTTCAGGATCTCGGCCTGCTCGTCGTCGATGAAGAGCAGCGATTTGGCGTGCGCCACAAAGAGCGTCTCAAGCAGATGCGTAAAGAGATCGACGTGCTCGCCATGTCGGCCACGCCGATCCCGCGCACGCTGCACATGTCGCTTGTCGGCCTGCGCGATATGAGCGTCATTGAAACGCCGCCCAAAGATCGCATGGCGATTCAAACGGTGGTCGCGAAGTTTGACGAAAAAATTGTGCGCTCCGCTGTTGAAGTGGAACTGGAACGCGGCGGGCAAGTCTACTTCGTGCACAACCGCGTCGAGTCCATCTATGAAATCGCCGCGCGTATTCAGGAGCTTGTACCCGGCGCGCGCGTTGCTGTGGGCCACGGTCAGATGGGCGAGAAGGAACTCGAAGCCGTGATGCTCGCCTTCATGGGCCATCAATTCGACGTGCTGGTAGCGACGACCATCATTGAAAACGGCCTCGATATTCCGCTGGCCAACACCATCCTCATCAACCGCGCAGATCGCCACGGGCTCAGCGAACTCTACCAGTTGCGCGGTCGCGTCGGCCGCTCCAATCGCCGCGCCTATGCGTACCTGCTCATTCCGCCCGAGCAGGAATTGACAGAGATCGCGCGCCGCCGCCTCGCCGCGCTCAAGGAATTTTCCGACTTGGGCGCGGGCTTCAAAATCGCAGCGCTCGATCTTGAATTGCGCGGCGCCGGCAACATGCTCGGCGGCGAACAGAGCGGCCACATCGAGGCAGTAGGCTTTGAACTCTACACCTCCATGCTCGAGGCCGCCGTCAAGGAACTGAAAGGCGAAAGCAGCGAAGAGCGTCCTGCAACGCAACTCAATCTCGGCATCGCGTTGCGCATCGACGAGAGCTATGTGCCAGAAGAAAATCAACGCCTGCGCCTCTACAAGAAAATTGCCGGCGGCACCAGTGAAAAAGAATTGGCCGACCTGCGCGCCGAGATGGAAGACCGCTACGGCCCGCTCCCCGACGCGACCGTATACCTGCTCGAGGCTGCGTCGCTGCGTCTCGAATGCGAGCGCATGGGCATCGCGCAAATCGATCGCAAGCGTTCCGAACTTCAGGTGCGTTTCACCGAGCACGCCCTCGTGGACCCCGAACAGCTGATGCGCCTGGTTGCGCGCTATGCGAAGCGCGGCGCACAATTCACGCCGCAGGGCCTGCTCAAATTCCCGCTCGCGGCAACGCGTCCCGACGATGTCTTACTCGAGATCCGCGATTTACTTACCAAACTGGCCCCCGCGCCGGTCAACGCATGACAACTCTATTGAACATAAGAGGCCACGTGATCAAAACTGCTGTCCTGTTGGTGATTGGAGCTTGTATGTCTTCCGCAATCCCTGTGCACGCCGAGAGCAACAACTCCGAGCTGCAATTTCAAAAAGTTTCCGATGAATATCTAGACAACGTCTATTTCTTCTATCGGCCCGCCGACGGAACCACCGCTGGCTATCATCAATACGACACCAGGCTTGAAGACTTTTCGCAGAAGTCGATCAACGCCGAAATTGCAGCACTCAACAACTTCGAGAAGCGAGTCTCGGCAATTCCCTCTGACTCGCTCCAGCAGACAGCACGCGCCGACCGCACCATCGTGCTTGGAAACATTCATTCGCGCCTTCTGACTCTGCAAACCATTCGTTCCTCAGCGAAAAACGCCGACAACTACTCAACCACCTGCGCTAATGCCGCCTTCACGTTGATTGAGCGCAAATTTGCTTCGCCCGACGACCGCCTGCGCTCGCTCATCGCCCGCGAAAAGCAGATGCCCGCCCTGCTCGACGAAGCCCGCGTCAATCTGAAGAATCCACCGCGCGTCTTTACCGAAATCGCCATCGAGCAACTACCCGGCGTGATTCGTTTCTTTCAACACGATGTTCCGCTAGCTTTTGCCGATGCGCAAGACCCCACACTCAAACAGCAGTTCTCTGCGACCAATGCCGCCGTGATCGCGGCCATGAACAACTATCTCTCGTGGCTTAAGACAGACCTGCTGCCACAATCCAATGGCGACTTCCGCATCGGCGCCGACGCCTTCGCAAAGAAGTTGCATTACGACGAGATGGTCGACGTGCCGCTCGACAAGCTGCTCGAAATCGGCTGGGCCGATATGCGCCGCAACCAGCAACAGTTCGCCGAAGTCGCTAAGCAACTTGAACCCGACAAAGATCCCCGCGCCGTCCTCCTCCAGCTTGGCGAAAACCATCCCGCACCCGATCATCTGATTGACGCGTTCCGCGCCACCTTCGACAGTCTTCTCAGTTTTATCCGCACGCATCACATTCTGACCATCACGTCCGACGTGCGGCCCATCGTTGAAGAAACTCCGCCCTTCATGCGCGCCACAACCTTCGCCAGCATGGACTCGCCCGGCCCTTTTGAGACGCATGCGACTGACTCCTATTTCAACGTCACGCTCCCCGACCCATCCATGACGCCCGCGCAGGTCGAGGGCTTCATGCATTCGTTCAAT
>ODAK010003174.1_pt1 | contig 17144 bp, 10 predicted proteins | sample 1539591 | NCBI WGS metagenome assembly ODAK01 (sample SAMEA3539303, study PRJEB22396) | soil metagenome | biome: tundra; feature: field; material: soil | place: USA | collected 2010-05 | depth 0.15 m
GCAAGCCGATGACGCGCATGCGTCTCGCCACCAACAGCATCTGGCGCGACTCCGAAGGCAACCGGCAGGAGGAGACCGAGTACCACGCGGTCGTCTGCTTCGGCCGGCTCGCGGAGGTCTGCGCGCTGTACTGCACCCGGGGGCGGCGCGTCTACGTCGAGGGCAAGCTGCGTACGCGCGACTACACCGGCGGCGATGGGCTCCGCCGTTTCAGCACGGAGGTGGTGGCCGAATCGGTCAAGCTCCTGACTGCCCGGCATCCCAGCGAGGACCTGGCGACCGGGGAGCCGGAGGAGAGCTCACGGGCTGCGCTGCCCGTGGCGAGCTGAACGCCATCGCCCACCGTCCTGGGGGCGAAGAGCCACACTGATCTGGCCGGCGCCGGCCCACCACCGGCGCCGGTCTACGACCGAACCCAGCCCGCCGCGATGCCGAGTCCAACCAGTGGCTCCCAGTCCAGGACCTGCTCCCGGTCAACCGCCTGCCCCGGCCCAGGCGTGCCGCCGCCAGTCTCGGCGCGGAGCGCCGCCCGTCGTGGCGTGCAACAGGAGGCCGGGATGCGACAGAGGATGGGGATGCGCGCGGTCACCATCGCCGACGGACGGATCTTGATCTGGGATCGGCCGGACCGGTCCACTCCATCCCGCCGTTGACGGGAACCACGCGATCGGCCACAGTGGTAGTGTCTACACGCTGAGACAGGGAAGGGAGGGACGCGGATGCTCCGCACCGCGGCTGGAGTGAGATCCCACGGCGTGCGTCGGATCGTCCGCCGCCACGGCGGGGGCGGCCCCGTCGGCCGGCGTCGGGCCCGTCTCGGTATTGGGCTGTCCGTCATCCTCGGTGTGGTGGTGGCGACCATGGCGACCGGCCTTCTTCTGCCCCAACGTGCCGTCGCCGCGCCGCCGCCCACGGGCCCGCTCCTGTGGAACATCGTCTCCAGCCCCAATGCGCCCGGCAGCTCGGGCAGCTCGTCGAGCACCCTCTACGGGGTGGCCTGCCCCAGTTCCAGCGACTGCTGGGCCGTCGGTACGGGCGCCAACCAGACCCTGATCGAGCAGTTCACGCCCAGCGGCTGGGCCATCGTCCCCAGCCCGGCCCTCCCCACGGGGAGCACCTATGGCCTGCTCAACGCGGTGACCTGCGTGAGTGCCGCCGACTGCTGGGCTGTCGGCTACACCCTCGACGCCGGCGGCGACCAGGTCGTGCTCATCGAGCAGGATACCGGCAGCGGCTGGAGCATCGTCCCCGAGCCGTCCGGCAGCACGCAGGGCCAGCTCTATGGCGTGACCTGCGTGACCGCCGCCGACTGCTGGGCGGTCGGTGACTACGTCGACAGCGTCGGCGTGTGGAGCCTCGCGGAGCAGTTCAACGGCACCCCTCCGTCGTGGGCCGTTGTCCCCAGCCCCAACCCCAACGGCAGCACCTACACCTACCTCGACGCCATCGACTGCGTCAGCGCAGACGACTGCTGGGCGGTCGGCGGCTCCGAGACGGCCAGCCACGGTGCCAGCCTGGTCGAGCAGTACGACGGGCCGGTGACGGGGTGGAACCCCGTCACCAGCCTCAACCCCGCCGGCGCCTCGCAGAGCTGGTTCTCGGGCGTGGCCTGCGGCGCCACCACCTGCTGGGCGGCGGGCTCGTACGAGGATGCAGAGGGCAACGAGTACGTGCTGATCGAGGGGTATGCGGGCACCGACTGGACCATCGCCTCCGCCCCCGACCCCCCCGGCAGCGAGGAGGACTTCGACGGCATCACCTGCCTGAGCGACAGCGACTGCTGGGCTGCCGGCCACTATATCGGCACCGCCACGACCGACTACCAGACTTTCGTGGAGCAGTACAGCGGCACCCAGTGGAGCATGGTCTCCACTCCCAACCCCGCCGCCAGCACGGGAAGCGGCCTCCAGGGCGTGACCTGCGCCAGCGCGAGCCTCTGCTTCGCCATCGGGTACACCTCCGTGGGAACCTTGATCGAGCAGACGTACGAGGCCGGGGCGGGTGCGTACACGCCCCTCCAGCCCTTCCGGGTCTGTGACACCCGCGCGGGCACGGAGACCGAGTGCTCCAGCGGCGGCGCCCTCGGGCAGGGCCAGAGCATGACCCTCCAGGTCAGCGGCGTCGACGGCCCCGAATCCCAGTCAGTTCCCACCGACGCCCTGGCCGTCGTCCTCAACGTCACCGGCATCAGCGGCACCCTGGGCACCTTCCTCACCGCCTATCCCGCCGGCGCGGCCGTGCCCACCGCCTCCAACCTCAACCTCAACGCCCAGACCAACCAGGCCAACCTCGTCGTGGTCCCCCTGGGCTCCAACGGTCAGGTCAGCCTCTACAACTCCCTCGGCTCCATCAACGTCGCCGTCGACGTGGAGGGCTACTTCGCAGCCCCCTCGGGCTCGTCCCCCGTCGGCCTCTTCCACCCCATCCCTCCGCTGCGCATCTGCGATACGAGGGCGGGACAGCCGGCCAACGTCTGCAACAACGGCGGAGTGGGGCCCAGCCTTCCCCTGGGCGCCGGCCAATGGACCAAGGTGGTCGTCTCCGGGTGCCCCACAGGCGACCCGTCGTGCACCGCTTCGATCCCCAACGACAGCACAGCCCTCGCCGTGGCTCTCAACCTCACCGCCGTCTCCGGCACCGCGAGCACCTACCTCTCCGTGGTGCCCCCCAGCAGCGGGGACGCCTGCCCCACCGGGGCTCCTCCGTCCTCAAACCTCAACGTCGACGCGCAGACCAACCTGCCCAACCGGGTCATCGTCCCCCTGGGACCCAGCCAGGACGTCTGCGTCTACAACAGCCTGGGCTCCATCAACTTCATCCTCGACGTCAACGGCTGGTTCGGCAACGGAGCCGAAACCTCGACCGGAGCGTACTTCTACGCCGTCTCGCCGCTGCGCATCTGCGACACGCGCAGCGCCGCCGCCGTCGGCTACGTCACGGAGTGCTCGGGCAGCTCCATCGGCCCCGGCGCGGTTCTCCCCGTCCAGGTGGCCGGGGTGGACGGGATCACCGGCACCGGGGGCACGACGCCGCCGGTGGCGGTGATCGCCAACGTCACGGCGGTGAGCGGGTCCGCCTTCACCTACTTCACGCTCTATCCGTCGGACGTGTCACAGCCCAACGCTAGCGACCTGAACGTCGGCCCCCAGCAGAACACCCCCAACCTGTGTATCGTCCAGCTGGCCACGGCCGGCGGCTCAGCCGGCCGCCTCGATATCTTCAACGATCGCGGCACCATCAACGCTATCGTCGACGTCGCCGGCTGGTTCCAGACCTAACCTGGGCCGGCGGGGCGCCGGCATTTGTCGGTTATGACCGAAGGCAGAGAGGAACCGGCAGGGGCGAAGAGCCACACTGATCCGACCGGCGCTGGCCCACCACCGGAACCAGCCCACTACCTGCCCAGTCCGCCACCGGCCCCGGTCTCGGGCTGCAGCGGCCACCAGTCGCGGCGCGGAGCGGGGGCGGTCGCGGTGTGCAGCGGGCGGGCGGGATGCGGTACACCGTGGGGATGCGCGCGGTCACCATCGCGGACGGGAGGATCACGGTCGCGGATCGGCCGGATCCGGTCCCCGGCACCGGTCAACTCCTGGTGAGAGTGTTGGCTGCCGGGCTGAACGGCGCCGACATGATGCAGTTGCTCGGGCTGTACCCAGCGCCACCCGGCGTGCCCGCCGACATCCCAGGGATAGAGCTTGCCGGGGAGGTGGTGGCCCTCGGAGAGGGATCGACCCGTTACCACCCCGGAGACCGGGTGATGTCCCTAGTCGGAGGCGGCGCCCAAGCGGAGCTCGCCATCGTCGACGAGAGCGTGGCGATGCCTGTGCCGGCGGCGCTCGACTGGCCGGCGGCCGGCGGGTTCCCGGAGGTCTTCACCACTGCCCATGACGCCCTCGCCTCGCAGTGCCAGCTCCAGAGTGGGGAGCGCCTCCTGGTCACCGGCGCGGCCGGCGGAGTGGGCACCGCGGCGGTGCAGATCGGCCTCGCGATCGGCGCCCGGGTGGTGGCCAGCGTCCGCCAGCCAGCCCTCCGCTCCGCGGTGGCGAAGCTGGGCGCGGAGGTCGTGGATCCGTCGGAGGCCGGAGAGCACGGCCCCTATGACGTGGTCCTGGAACTGGTGGGCGGGCCCAGCTTCGAGGCCAACCTGCCCGCGCTCGCCGTCGGAGGCCGGATGGCGGTGATCGGGGTGGGCGGAGGCCCCCGCGTCGCCCTGGACCTCCTCACCCTGATGGGCCGGCGTGCCCGCGTCATGGGCTCGACGCTCCGCGGCCGTTCCCTGGAGGAGAAGGCACTCACCGCGCGGCGGGTCGAGGCCGAACTGCTGCCGCTGGTGGAGACGGGCAGGCTCCGGGTGATCGTCGAGGGGGTCTTTGCCCTGGAGAGCGCCTCGGACGCCTACGCGCGCTTCCAGACCGGGGGCAAGCTGGGCAAAATCGTGCTGATCTCGTGCGCTCTGGCGACAGGCGCGTAACGCCCGCCTCCAGCGCCGAAGTCAGACTACGATATCTGCGATGGACGAAGGCCAACCCGCCACCGGCGGACCCAAGCCAGAGACCTTGGCTCGCGAAGGAGTCAAGGTGGAGCCGGGCTCCACGGCGGACAAGTTCGCCGGTTGGACCCCGGGGGCCCATGACCTGATCCCGATCCTTCCCCGCGGCACCGCCCTCTTTGAGGGCATCCCGGCGCCCGCGATCGTGATCGAGGCGCTCGGGCCGGTGATCGGCGACGGCGCTCTCGTGAGCCGGCGATCCGGGTCGGTGGGGGTCATCCTGATCAAGGAGGCGGGCCTCTTCGAGGTGTACGCGTTCGAGGGTGGCAAGAGGCTCGAGGGCCAGAAGGCACTTCAGCTCATCTCGAGCTGGACCGACGCCACCATGAGCGCGTACCAGCTGGACCGCATCATCGTGGCGGTGGCGCCCTCCCTCTACCGGGGCACCCCCTGCTACGAGGACCTCCGGCTCGAGTGGACCGACTGGAAGGGCCTGCTGGCCGACCTCTGCAGCCGTGACGGGCTGTTTGTCGTCGAACTGGACACGCCGATGGGCCGGGGGGTCACCCTGATCCTCGACGGACGCCAGGTGGCCACCTACACCGAGGCTCACCCGGAGCTCGGTCCCGAGGGTTTGCTGGAGCCGCTCGCCGCGACCAGGCGGGGGACGATCTGGGTCCGCCGCGAACCGGCGACCGCGCCGGCTGTCGTGAAGCCGGTCCCCGTTCCGGCGGACAGCCCCGCTCCGAAAGCGCCCGAGCCGGCCCCGCCAGCCGAGGCGAAGGAGAAGCCGGCAGTTGCTCCGCCCATGCTCGCGCCGCCGATCAGCGTCGGCATCGACTGGTCGGCAACTCCTCTCTGGCGCGCTGAGACCGGGGGCGAGCCGCCCGCCGCGCCCGCCGCGGCGCCGTCCACACCCGCCAACGCTCGCACAGCGGCCGCTCAGGCCGAGCCGTTCAACCCCTTCGCGCTGTTCGAGGGCGGCGACGACGACGCGCATGCGACTCCGTCCCTCGCGTCGATGGCCGGATCGCTGAAGGAGGTGGCACGGCTTCGCCTCCAGCGCTCGTCTGGCCGCGTGGAGGGCATGGTCGACGACGCGGTCATCCAGCACGTGCCGCTGGGTATCCTTGTCGACGAAGTCCGCGGCCTCGTGATCCGCGGTGTGATGGCGACCACCCTCGACCGGCTTGCGGACGAGATGGCTGCGATGGTATCCACCGCGCCTCGCTGATCCCAGTGGCGCGCTGATGTGGCGTTTCCGGGGGCGACGTCTCGCCCTCGTGGTGGGTTGTCTGCTCGTGCTGGCCGGGATCGGCATCACCGTGCACGGCCTGATCCAGCAGGCGGGCGTGCAGCAGGCGGTGGCCTCGCGCGGGCAGAACGACGTCAACGCCGTGAACAGCTGGCTGGCCGGGGCGGCATCGAGCAGCGCCTCGCCGGCCGACACGCCGACCGCCGGGACGGCGACCGCCGGGACGGCGACCAACACCTGCGGCGGCGGGGGAAGTGATTCGGACGCCTATGCCCTCGTCGAGTTCACCGGCCTGCCTCAGTACGGATACGTCGGGGTCACGGTGAACGGCAACTGGACCGATCTCGACGACCGCTCGATGGTGCACTGGTCTGGCAGCCCGGCGCCGGGCGGAAAGGGCAACGTGATCATCGCCTTTCACCGTGAGCCCGATTACCAGAACATCGACCAGCTCGCGGTGGGCGAGACGGTGACCATCCAGGACCGCAGTTGCCAGACCTACGTGTACACGATCACGCAGCGCTGGGACCTGGCGCCCAGCGACGTCACCCAGCTGGTCCCCACCGGCGGCCAGGAGCTCACCCTGATCACCTGCACCCCCTGGTGGCAGGACTACGACCGCCTGGTCTGGCGGGCGGACCTCACGAGCGTCGACGGGGTGCCGGTCTCGCCGTCCCCCTCCTGAGCCGCGCGAGGACCGTAACAGCCAAGTGGGATCGTCCAATCGAAGATTCCTCACCACGAGTCAGGCAGCACGTCTGCTCGACGTGGATCTCCATGTCGTTCAGCGTGCGCTCCGAATCGGGTATCTGCGCGGTAACAAGGTGGGCAACCGCTGGGCCATCGACGAGGCGACACTGGCCAAGGTTTCTCGATTTGACCAAGGCAAGGTGGAAGGCCGAGCTCCCAGGCACCCGGCAGCCTGGATGCCCGGCTTCGTCAGTGCGGCGGAGGCCGCCCGCCGCCTCGGCGTCACCGCCGGGTATGTCGGAACTCTCGTCCGGCGAGGCCGCCTTGAGGCCCAGCGCGTCGGCGTCTGGCTCGCCGTTAGCGAGGAGAGCGTGGCAACCTTCTCTCAGATCCAGGAACAGAACCACCAAACCACCGAGATGCTTCAGCTCACTAGGCTGGTTCTGGACGGAATCTGTCCCTGGTGTGGACGTGGCGCCCTCCTGGTTCCAGCACGCCACATCACAGCCCGCCATAACATCGATCGCCACCAGCTTCGCCGTCTGATGGGAGTTGGAGCGCGCACGCCAATCTGCGCCGCACGGCTTACCCAGGCGAGACGCGAGCGCAACGCCCAGCCCGAGAATCTAGCCCACCTAATGACCCTCGCCCCCTGGAAGGACCGGAGGCCGGGGCAGCGACTGATCCGCACGACAGATCGAACCAACCTCATGCCCACGCTCGAGAGGCGGTCACCCCCGGGGCGCAAACGGATCGAGGCTGCCCAAAGGACGCGCATCGTGGCCCAACGACAGCAGGGACTGACTTACCGCGCAATCGCCAATCTAGAAGGCCTCGGCGAAGTCACGGTGCTGAGGATCTGCCGCGGATACCGCTAAGGGGTCGAGAAGGGTCCGGTCTTATCGGCGCCGGCAACCTGGTTCGATTCGCGACGTGAAGTTGGTACTTGTGGATGCCACGTAACAGAGATCAAGACGCCAAAACCCCTCCCGTTGACGCGGCCTACCTGGCGGCGGAGCTGGGCTCGGAGATGGTCACCGACGGTGCCGACGACCTCTAGCTGCGCAGCCGTTCCCGGATGGGCCGGGACGCGCGGCTGGTCGATAACTCACAATCGGACGGGCCGCTTGTGCAGCGCACATCTGTTCACTATAATACGTACATGGGTAACTATGTCTTCACGGTAGGTAGATAATAATGTGGCCGTGCGAGGGCAGCAGAACGCGTGTTTGATACTTGAATATGGAAAGTTATCCACATGCTGTATTACAGGAAAGGCCCCATTTGCTTTAATATGGACTGGAAATGACGTCCATATTCAACTCTCCGCCGAACGGCGGTCGCGCGGGTACCTTTATTCGTCAACCAAGCGGATTTCGAGCCTTTATTCCGCGCCCCCTTCCTCCTGACTCGCCACCGCTCGAACTCACGCTTGAACGCACGCGGCTCCTGAGCGACGCCACGCTGGCACTTGGCCGGCTCGACGCTGCTGAGCGCATCGATTGCGATGTCCCCACCCAGGCCGACAGCCTCAAATGGTACAGCGGGCAACGCGATTGCGTTTGCAATTACGCAGCCAACGGCACCCAGCGAGCACCCAACACTCGTTACAAAGTGGGCAGGTTCGTAACTGAAGTAGTAGACGCCGTATGGGACAACCGCCGCGACGTCTAGCGCAGGCTTGACTACGTGGCTATATGTCGCTTGAGCGGCCGTCGAAACCGCATCGCAGAAGAAGGCGAACAGCCCACAGTTATCCAGGCCGGTCGGGTCGGTCCCATTCAGTGGATCCCCCTGTACGTAGCCGTAGGGGCTGAGCGTCGTCGCCACTTTCGGGTCAACCGTGAGGAACTGAGCGGTGGTGGGATCGTAATAGCGGGCTATTCTCGCCACGTTCGTCTCCGGTCAGTGGTTCTCCTCACCCAAGGTTGCTCCTTTCCACACTCGTCAAACGATGGAGTTCACGGTAACCTGGCTCGTCGTAGCGAACCCCATAGACGGTGGAAAGCGCGACCCGAAAGACGGCATTCGACCGCGCTTCTTCCTCTGCACGTCGCATGACCGACTCTTTCCCACCGAGCAGATCCTCGAGCGGCCCGGCGCCTATCTCACTCAGCGCGGCCGGACTTGAGGCGACGCGACTGATGATCTCTATGACCAACTCGATCATGATGTCGGGATCCACGTAATGCCAGATGGCATCGTGTATCGCCGCGAAAGTCCACTGGTCCTGAGGTGCCTTGGTGACCAGCCAGTGAGCATAGGTCTCCATAAGGCGCTGGCGCGCCGAAGGATCAGTCACCCACTCGGGATTATGCTGCATGAGCTTCACCTCGGTGACGGAGGTTGAAGAGCGGGTGACGGGACTCAGGTTCGGTGCGCGACGATCCAAGCCCGCTCTGACGGCAAGCAAGAGCGCCGGCGTCGGGAGGTGGTTGCCCGTCTTCGGCTCGTCCCAGATGCATTCCGCTATTCATCTTCTTCCCTGCAATAGGCACTCTCCCCGAAGGCGGTGGCAAACGCCGGATCCCACCCGTAAACAGGCTCAGTCTCGAACCCTGAGCCAGGTTCGGTCGCAACGCCTGGAATGTCGCATCCTGACAGGACAGCTCCGCCGGAGCCGGGCCCTTGATCGCAAGGCCCCTGGGATGGGGGAGTCGGTGTTGGACTCGGGGCCGCGCTGGCGAAGGAGGCGGTGAACGCATTGAGATCAGACTGCAGCGAGGTCTGGTACTCGGTGAGCCAATCGGGCAAGGTGTCGCTCGCATCTGTGGCGTTGCCAGAGATATTGCCGAGTTGATTCAGCAGATTCTGTATCTGTGTGATATGCCCGGCCTCCAAGTCGTTGTACCCATAGGCCAGGTCGAGTCGCCACTGAATCTCTGCCACGACGCCCATGTAGTCATTAGCGAAGGGATTGTCGTCGGGGAAGGGAACGCCACCACCCCCATTATCGGCGGGCGTTAGGCCCGAGCGATCAGTCACGTTGAGTGGATCGCCAGCCGCGTAGCCATAAGGGCTCAAGGCCTTGGCCACGTCGGGATCAACCGTGAGGAACTGACCGGTGGTTGGATCGTAATAGCGGGCAAGAACGGTGCCCACCGCCTTCCCGTCGTATCTCGGCCGGTTTCCCCAATGCCCGCGTGCGGTTTCGGGTCTTCGGGCCCCGACGCACGGCCAAGAGAGGACGTCGAGTGCCTTAACGCGAGTTTCGGGGCACCCAACCCCGGCGCCGGAGGCGGTCGGGGCGGTCACGACGGCCGCACCAGTGAGAAGGTCCCGACGCTGCGGTCTCACAGATGCCATCGAACGTCAGCGTACGATCTGGACGCTTCTGTGGACAGCCACGTGCTGGATCACTTGGGGTGGTCGAGAACCTTCTGGACCGACTTCAGCCAGACTGCCCACGCTGCAGGATCAGAAGACCTCCCACCATAGCCTGGCTGAACGTCGCTTAGAACGTCGGCGAGGTTGGCCGTCTTGAATTCGTTCCAGTAACTCCTCAGAAACTCGAACATCGCCGCAAACCCATCCTCTGGTGTCAGCATCGTTCCCGTCTCCGTGTCATTACTCATGGCCAATACAACCCGGTAACTGGATCCCACGTCCCCGGAGATGGATTCACTCCTCCGCTCCTAATGCCCGTCGACTGAACGCGAGCCCAGATTTGGCTACCGTCGTTCTGCGTCTGCGCATACCAGTCACTTCCGTATTGATCTGTTCCAAGCAGGTTGGCGGGGTTGTTGGCTGTGTCAGTCAGCAGTGCACGGTTAGCGGTAGTGTCATCGGGCAAGTGTCCAGGTGCGTCGTTGAAGATATGGCCGGCCGCATTCTCATCAATCGAGATTGAACCTGCATCCGCTGTGGCACCCTCGGTGGCGAGTTCACACCCCTCTATCGCCTCACCCCCCCCATCTTCCATGTTGAGGATGGCGGCGAAGTTCAGGAGGTTCTGCAGCTCTTGTCCCCCAGTGGGATGGGCCAACTCACGTTGAGATTGAATCGAATTACTGTCAACGCAGCTGAGCAAGTCCCACGGAGCCCAACCGCAGAGTCCGCTGGGATCGCCCGCATTCAGCGGGTCGCCGGCCACGTACCCGTAGGGGGACAGCGTGGTGGCCACGTCGGGATCGACGGTGAGGAACTGAGCGGTGGAGGGGTCGTAATAGCGGGCACGGAGGTAGTAGAAGCCGGTCGCGGCGTCACGATACTGCCCGGCGAAGAGGAACGCCGCGGTCGAGTAGCCGGTGGACGCGGTCACGGTTCCATACGGGTTGTAGGTGAAGGTCGCCCGCACCACCCCGGTGCTGTCAGTCAGCATCCTCGTGCTTCCGAGCTGGTCGTGGTGGAGGTAGAGAGTGCTGGGCGGTTGGGCCAGGGCGATCACAACCGACGTGAGGTTGGCGCTCGCCCCGTAGGTGGACACCCGGGTGCCCGTTGCAGCGGCGGCCCCCAGGATCTGGTCAGCCAGGCCGGTTGAGGCGTTGGCGGTGGCGTTGCTCTGCGCCTCCTCCGTGGTTCCGGTGGGTGCCGTCCAGGTCTTCCCGGAGAAGGTCCCGGTCGCCCCCTGAACCACCAGGAGGCGGTCGTTGGCGTAGACGGGTGTCACCGATGGACCCGTCACTGTCTTGCCCGCCGCCGACGTCGACCCGGTGGCGCTCACGTCGATCGGCAGGTTCGGATCAGCCCCCTGGTACACGGCCACCACCGCCGACTGGGCCGTGGAGCTGACGCTGTACGTGAGCTTCACCGAGGTCTCCCCGCTCACGACCGCCTGCCGGAACACCGTGGTCGTCGCCTTGGGGGCCGAACCCCCCGAGGTGACCGTGGCGATCTGCGTGTAGCCGGAGGGCGCCGTCACCGTAGTCGTCGATGGCTGGGTGCTGGCCACCACCAGCTCGTCGCCGGCCACCGTCCCGGTCGGTAGCGTGATGGTCAGGCTGGTGGCCTGGCCGCTGGCCGTGGCCGTCCCCACCAGGGAGATGGTGTGGGGCTGGGAGAGGGCGACACTCACCGAGGTCAAGTTGGCACTCGCTCCGTACGTGGACACGCGGGTCCCCGTTGCCCCCAAGGTCAGGGGCTGATCAGCCAACCCAGCCGAGACGTTGGCCGTCGAGTTGCCCTGGACTCTCTCGGTGGTCCCGGTCGGCGCCGTCCAAGTCTTCCCGGAGAAGGTGCCGGTCGCCCCCTGGAAGACCAGGAGTTGGTCCTCCACGTTGGTCGGGGTCACCGAGGGGGCGGTCACCGTGGTGCCCGCCGCCGACGTCGACCCGGTCGCGCTCACGTCGATCGGAAGGTTCGGGTCCACCCCCTTGTAGACGGCGAGCACCGCCGCCTGGGCCGTCGAGCTGGTGCTGTAGGTGAGCTTGACCGAGGTCTCTCCACTCACCACCGTCTGCCGGAACACCGTGGTCGTGGCCTTGGGGCTTGAGCCCGCGGAGGTGACCGTGGCCACCTGCGTGTACCCGGAGGGTGCCGTCACCGTCGTCGTGGACGGCTGGGTGCTGGCCACCACCACTTGCTCGCCCACCGTGGTCCCGGTGGGGAGGGTGAGAGTGAGGCTGGTCGCCTTGCCGCTCGCGCTGGCCGTTCCCACTAGCGTGATCGCCGGCTGAGGGATCACCTGCTCCAGGGCCACGTCGCCGGGGCCGTACATGTAGTCGTACGTGCCGTCGCTGATGAGGAGCGGCTCCGAGCCGCTAACGTCCCAGGTGTACGGGATCGTCACCCCGCCGACCGTCTGGCTCATCCGCAGGCCGTTCCCGTTGTACGTGTACGTGGCGGTCGTCGTCGACCCCGTCCCGTAGCTGGTCAGCTGGTTGGCCTGGTTGTAGCCGAGGTTGGTCGCGCTCCCCGTCGAGGGGGTCATCGTGGTCAGGTCACCCTCGGCGTTGTAGGCGTAGCTGGTGGCACCGGTGGGGGTGGTCGAGCAGCCATCCGCGCTGGTCCCGCTCACCGTCCAGCAGAGCTGGTCGTCAGCGTTGAAGCTCTGGGTCGTCCCGCTGTTCCCGGTCAGGTTGCCGGCCGCGTCGAAGCTGTACGCGTCGCTCCCCGAGGGGGGCGTCGAGCAGGCCGCGGTGTCGGCCGAGCCCGCGTAGCAGAGCTGGTTGACGGTCGTGTACTGGTACGACCCCACCGTCGAGGGCTCCGAGCTGTCACTGGTCAACTCGCCGTCCCCGTTGCGGCCGTACGTGGCCCCAAAGAGCGTCGAGGTGGCCTTGGTGTCGGTGATCGAGGTCAGCTGGTCGGCGGCGTTGAAGGCGGCGCTGTCCACCTCCGAGGTCCCCGCCGGCAGCGTGGTGCTGGTCAGGTTGCCGTCTGGGTCGTAGGCGTAGGTGAAGGTGTGGCCCAGCCAGTCCTCGGTCGAGGTCCACTGGTCCGCCTTGCTGTACCCCTCGGTCACGGTGAGGTTGCCCGGGTAGGTGATCTGGGTCAACAGCCCGTCCAGGTTGTACTGGTACTGGAGCTCGGCTCCCGCCCCACCGGTGTAGCTGGTCAGGTCGTGGAGGCTGTTCCACGTCCAGCTGGAGGTCCCCGTTCCGTCGGTCATGCCGGTCTGCTGGCCATCGCTGTCGTACGTGATGCTGGTCACGTTCGGGGTGGTCCCGCTGGAGTAGGTGATGCTCGTCAGCTCGTTGTCGGCGTCGTGGGTCATCGTCGCGCATCCGGTCGCCGGGCTCGCCGCGCAGTTGCCCCCCGGCTGCTGCTCGGTCAGCTGGTTGCCGTCCCCGTCATAGGTGAAGCTGGTCACGTGGCCGAGGGCGTCGGTCTCGCTGGTCACCTCGTTCAGGGCGTTGTACCCGTAGGTGAGCACCGCGTGACCGTTGCCATCCTTCTGATCCAGCACCTTTCCGTCCAGGGTGTAGTCGGTGCGCTGATCGGTGCTATTGGCCTGCTTGACGTCGGTCTGCTCGTTGGCCAGATCGTAGACATAGGTGGTCGGGTTGCCGTCCGCGTCGGTGGTCGAGATCAGGTTTCGGTCGGCGTCATACGTGTAGCTGGTGGTCTCGTCGAGCGGGGCCGTCACCTTCTGGACGTCACCGAACCCGTCCACCTGGCCATTGGCCTGGACATAGCTGTACGTCGTCTCGTACGGGGACGAGGGCGGCGAGGTCCCGCAGGTGATGCTCCCCGCCTTGGGCGTGTACGAGGCGACCTTCCAGCCGTCCATGTTGTAACAGGTGGTGGTGGTGTCACCCACCGGGTTCGTCGAGCTCGTCTGGTCGCCGTAGGTGTCGTACGCGTGCGTCGTCGCGTAGCTATCCGGATCGGTGATCCCTGTGACGTCACCCGCGTAGCTGTCGCCATAGGTGTAGGTCGTCGTCGCGGTCTGGCTCGTGCCCACGAGTGGCGTCGACTCCGTCAGCAGGTTGCCGTGGGCGTCATAGGTGTGCGTGGTGGTGACGCCGTTGCCGTCGGTCTTGGTCAGCGGCTCGTTGAAGCTGTTGTACGTGGCCGAGGTCGCCCGCCCCAGGGGGTCGGTGGTGGAGAGCACGTTGCCGCTCGCGTCCACGGTGTGGGTGGTGGTGCCCCCGTTGGGGTCCGTCTCCGAGATCACCGCCGCCGTGGCCGGGTCGTACGTCCATGACGTCGTCGCCGCCTGCGGGGTGCCGTATCCGACGGTCTGCGCGACGAGGACACCGTACTCGTACGTGTCCACGGTCACGTCACCGGCGGGGTCGGTGATGGTCGTCGCGCCCCCGAGCGATGAGCTGGGGTCGCCCGAGTAGCTGAAGGTCGTCGTCCGGCCGAGCTGATCCTGCTGAGAGGCCACCTGGCCGGCACTGTTGTAGCTGGTCACGACCCCGTAGCCCCCGTTGCAGGCACTGCCCGCCGCGTCGCAGTTCGGATCGAGGATGTTGGTCATCTGGTGGGAGCCGTTGTACGTGTAGTGGGTGTCGCCACCATTCACATCGATGACGTCCGTCAGATCGCCTAAGCTGTCGTACTCATACGTGACCACCCGGCTCGGGCTCAGGTTGGGGTCCGTGACACTGGTGATGGTGTGGCCCGTCCACCCGATCTCCAGGATCCGGTTGGACGGGTCGGTGACCGTGGTCAGCTGGCCGCTGACGTTGTACGCGAAGCTCGTCGTGTAGCCGTTCAGGTCCGTCTCGCTCAGCAGTTGTCCCGTGCTCGAGAAGACATAGGTGTCCTGCGCCTGGCGGGTGAACGTCCACGTTCCGTTGGCGTTCTGGGTCAGGGTGGCGATGTCTCGGGGCGCCGCCGGCGTATACGTGGTTCCGTTCTGATCGAAGACGACCTGGGCGCCCCCTTCCTGAGTAATCGTGACCGACCCCGCCCCCCCGGTCTGGCTCAGAGACATGAACAGGTTCGAGGTCCAGCCGTACCCGAAGGGGCTGTCAGTCGCCACATTTAATGTGTCGTACGTCCGCGCCACCTGCAACGGTAACCCCCGTCCCGGGATCGAGATGTCATTTACCGCCTCATCCATGTCCCCGAACTCCGGGTTGACCGGATGACCGACTGCCGCGGCATCGGCCAGCTCCTTGAGAAGGCAGGGGATGCAGAGGTTGCCGAACGGCTCCTCAGACGAGGTGATCGGGCCGCCATCGAGGGACTGCTGAGATGTCGCCGCGATCGCGGTGATCATCGCGAACCAATAGGCGGAGAGGTCAGACCAGGTACAGAGGCCGGTGCCACCGACCTGGGTGGTCCCGACGTCGGCGCAGCTAGCAGGAACCACATCGGTCCCGTTGTCGTCCAAGGGGGCACAGCCGGAAGTGCCCGCACCGGGGCATCCGAGGGCGCCGAAGTCGGCCCAGGTCGGCGGGTCGGCGACGGTGTACTGATCCTGCCACTCGCCAAACCCCCACCATTGGGTGGGCGCGGGTTGTGGGGCGATGGCACCACCGAACGCGAGTTGGCTGTAGGGGCTACCGCCTCCGCCGCAGACTGGGCCCTGGTTGTCGACGTAGAGGCAGCCGGGGTCTTGGGTTTCGGTGAGCTCGATCCAGCCTGTCGCCTGAGTGAAGGCGGGGGGCGGGGAGAGGGTGATGGTGTTGTTGTCAAGGCTGACTGTCAGGATCTCGCTGCTGCCGGTGCCAGTGATGGTGTAGTCCTCAGAGCCGCTATTGCCGCCGAGCAGTCGCCCGCCGGTACCGTAGAGGTCAACCCAGGCGGACTCTGCGTCTAGGTTGTCGGGATCCGAAAAGTTGACGTTGACGTACGCGTCCTCGCCTTCGGTGTCGTAGTTGGCGCAGGAGAGTCCGATGCCACTCGGGTCGGCGTCGCCATCCCCGGCGGGTCCCTGAGCCGCATTACAGGCTGTTTGAAACGGCAGCGGGTGAGAGACGTTCGAGTTCTGGGCGACCACGGTGACGCCGCCATCCTCGGGTCCGATCTGTTGACAATCGCCGTTGATGACGAGTGACCCGTTGTCACCGAGGGAGAAGTCGCCGCCTTGCCAGCCCAAGCCGCACCAGAGGTCGGGGTTCGTTGGGACATACAGAGATTGGTAGAGCCCCTCGGCGACCGCCGAACTGTCGGTGACGGCGGCCGGCTGCGCTGGCGGCGCAGAGAGCTGCGGCGAAGTGCTGGCGGCGGCCACGTACTGCGCCCGGGCCCCGACGAGCCCCACCACGAAGGCGACGGACATGACGAGTGCGAGCGAGCGGCCTGCGGGGTGTGCCACGGAGAACCCTCCTGTCCGCCAGTTCCGGCGAGAACCGTTCGTCAGCGGCGAGGGCATCCCCATCCCCTCTCGACGCCGGCAGTGTAGCGAGGATCGCACCCCAACCGCTCAAGGGCCGTGCGGCCCTATTTCGATGGATGCGTTCGGCCCTATCCATGCCCTAGAACCGGTCGAACGGCTCCAATTCTCGGGAGCTGCCGCCTCGGTCCGTGGACCGCGCCCTTGGGAGGAGCAAACAGCTGGCAAGCCGAGATATGCCGCGTGTGTACCTCCAGCGGTACCCCCACCCGGACGACGGTCGTTCGAGCTGCTCGCGTCGAAAGCGAGCTACCGAGAGGGCAAGCGGGGCTGGCCCCGGCTACACCTACATTTACGCATTGAAGGACACCACCTGCGCCACTGGGCTCAGGGTGGTCCGCTCCGACGAGGGGATGGTGGTTCTCCCACCCGTGCCCCTCGACCTCGGTCCGTCACGGGCCCGCGCCCCGGACGCACCCTCCGCGGTCTGACCGTCAAGCCGCCGTCGGGCGGAGACTGCGACTGCCAGAGGCTCCTCCACCTGCGGGCTCGTGACAGGTCGCGCTGCCCTCGGAGACGCTAGCCGCTAGCCGGGTCTCGCGCCAGCCACGGCTCCGCAGGTGCAGCGGTCATCCGGCGCACCGCCGCCCGCCCGGCCTGCAACGCGGCCCGGTCCAGCTCGTACCAGCTCTCCTGCGTGACCAGCCGGTGCAGCGTCCGGTCCAGCGCGCCGTCGGGAAGCATCCCGGTGGCCTCGAGCAGGGCGCCCAGCATCACCACATTCCCCACCTTCGCCGACCCCAATCGATCGGCGATGGCGGTGCTAGCAATCGGGGTGATCCGGACGCCGTTCCCGGCGCAGTCCACCGGCACGCGGTCGGCGTTGTAGAGGACGAGCCCGCCCGGCTCCATCGACAGCAGGAACTTGCGTAAGGACGGCTCGTTGAGTGCGATGAGCACGTTCGGGCGGGAGACCACTGGCGAGTCGATGGGCACCGCAGAGATGCGCACATGACAGTTCGAGGTGCCCGAGCGCA
>ODAK010003175.1_pt1 | contig 17143 bp, 24 predicted proteins | sample 1539591 | NCBI WGS metagenome assembly ODAK01 (sample SAMEA3539303, study PRJEB22396) | soil metagenome | biome: tundra; feature: field; material: soil | place: USA | collected 2010-05 | depth 0.15 m
GCCAGCCTTGCCCAGCCCCATCGCCCCCTCCGGCGCGCCCAGCGCAACCTCCTGCTCCACAACTGCCCGGTAGAACTCCACCAGCAGGTCCCTTTCCAGACCAGGCTCGACATCCGCGGCAGAAAACGGCGCCTCCTGCGCCGCCATCGCCCCGGACGGGCGGAACAGGTCACCGAAGAACGCCACCCGCAAGTCAGCCGCTACCAGGGCGACCGCCGCCGGCCGGTAACCTGCTGCCGACAAGCCGTCGCGCAGCGCGTCGTACCACACTGCCCCCAGCTGGTAACCGCCTCCGAACTGCTGGGCGATCCCGTGCACCCCCACTACCGCGGCCATACAAAGGTTGTAGCACGCCGAAAGCGCCCTGCTCAGGCACCCGGCTGCACCATCCCGGAAGACGTCCGTCAGCAGGCTTTCGAGCAGACCGGATTCCGTGGCCAGCGCAATCGGCCGCCAGCCCGGACCGACTCATCGACGGTCCCGGGCGAGTTCTGAAGAGCACGCCCGATTGGTTCATCTGGGCGCCGCCGACGATCCCGACACTCAACAAGTCACCAGCGCATAGTCGGCGATCGGGCGCTTCGTTTCTCTACAAGTCGGTCACGGTCAGTGATCCTGCCTCACCATTGGCGAGGCGCGCAGTGCCGCCGCTATGCACGGTTGCGTCAGGTCTTTCGGCGAGCGAGAGGCTGCGCGGGAATGATTATTCTGTGCAGTCGTCGGCTCTGGAGCCAGCGATATGCTCACCGCGCTTTATTGGCGGCAGGTCGGCTGGGTGGCACCGGGTTGCCCGCCGAGGTCACGGTCGAGTTACCGTCGGCAGGTGATGCCCAGTCAAAGGAGCCCGGCAGCCGGTGCGGTCGTCCGCGTCCGGGCTGGCCGAGGTCCTCACCTGCTGGCTGGGCTGGCGGCCTGATCGCCGGCCTGGCCGGGCGGGGTCAGTTCCTGGGCTAGGTCGTCAAGCACCCGGCGCACACCCTCGGCGAACACCTCGACATCAGGGCAGCGGTCCCGGTCAGCGACGGCGGTGAGGTTGAGCTGGCCGGCGTAGGAGACGACCGCGACGCCCAGGGCCATATTGCCCGCGATCGCCAGCACCGGAAACACCTCAAGCAGCGGTGCCCCGGCAAGGTACAACGGTACCGGCGGTCCCGGGACACTGGTGACGAAGATGTTCAGGTACCGCTGATGAGGCAGGAGATGGTTGAAGGCCCGCTGAGCGAAGGTGAACCGGAAGATCCCGCTGGTTACCTGCGGGCGAGCGTTCTTCTTGCGCGCAGCGGTCTCGGCGGCGATCAGCTCAAGCCTGAGCGCAGGGCTGGGCTCGCCGACCGGCAGCGACACGGCCATCCACCCGACCTGATTGCCCTGCGGCAGGCCGGACTGCTCCCGGTGCAAGGAGACCGGAACCGACGCGCGCAGCACTAGGTCCGCGACGGGCTCGCCGCGGGCCAGCAACAGGTCGCGTAGCCCTCCGGCGACTGCGGCCAGTACCACGTCATTGACCGTCCCGCCGTGCGCGTGGGCGATCGTCTTGGCCCGGGCGAGGTCGCCGCGGACCAAGGCCAGCCTGCGGTCCAGGCCGATCCGGCCGCGGTTGAGGCTGATGCCGGGGGCACGACGGCCCGCCGCCTCACGCCAGGCTGGCCAGGTGCGCCGTGCCCGCCACAGCGCCCCGCCCGCATCAATCAGACCTGACAGCGCGCGACCAAGCCCCTGGGCACGCCGGCGCGTATTGTCGGCCAGGAGCTCGCGGGCGGACGGGACCGGCGCCGGCCTCACGACGGCGCGGCGGGCGCGGGTGCCCCGGCGGCGGGGTCGAACAGCACGCTGAAGGCAGCAACTCCCGCGACCCCGTCCGCCATGGCGTGGTACATCCGCAGGAATACCCCGACCCGCCCGTCAGCCAGGCCGGGCAGGAACCACGCCTCCCAGCGCGGCCGTGACGGATCCAGGCGGCGCCGGCGCAGGCGCAGCTGCTCACACGCCGCCAGGAGCTGCGCCTGGCCCGCCGGGGCGGCCAGCGGGAACACACGCACGTGATCGGCGATGTCGAACGACGCCGCGTCCACCCACAGCGGCCAGCCCAGGCCCGGCGGGGGCCGGTACAGCAGCTGCCGGGAATGAGGCACCAGGTGCAGCCGCGGCTCGATGACCCGGCGGACAGCCCCAATCCGGAACCGGCCGTCACCGTCTGCCAGGCCGGTCCCGTCCAGAAAGCCGATCGCGCCGATATCCCAGGGCCAGCCGCAATCCTCTCCCCTCACTGAGGCCAGATCCTGCGCATCCAGGCGTTCCATCAGGTCACCGCCCCTCTGCTTCCCGGTTACCGCTAGGGCAATACGATCACCAGGGCCATAAGTCCCAGGCTCGACCGTTTACCACTGACCGGCTGGCCACCTGGGACCGGAAAGCTCACCGCTCGCCTCCCCGTCGCCGGGGCAAACTCGGCAGGCAGCCACCGGCCGTCCGGCTCGCGCACCCTCACAGAGGAGGCGCCGCCGCAGCTGATACCTCCACGCCCGGCCAGGCGGTGACTGCCAGCCAAGGCCAGTTACCTGCACGGCTCCGGCGGCGGGACGTACAGATGCCTGGGCGGGCACTTCGCCCGCCTGCTCACGCACGTGCCCGTTACCCATCTCCTGCAGCGTTACGACCTGTCCTTGGCCGACCCGGGCCCCGCATCCGTCCGGACTCCCGCCTTCAAGGCCCCGGCCCCCGGCAGGATCCGCTACCGGCCAAGAACACGCTCCGCTCAGCGGTAGCGGCGCTCGCTGATGGCGTGAGCTCGCGGTGATGCTTCAATGGTGAGCCGACACGCTCAGCGGACCATTTCGGAATTGGGACCTGCCCTCTGGAGGGTCGTGATGATCCCGCGGTATACCGGGCAGATCCTGGCGTGGTGGAGGCGATGACGATGGAAGACCCGCTCCGTGCGCCGCGTGCCGGCCAGGTCACCGGCGTCCGCGTCGCCGTCGGCGCCGTCGCCCACGGTGCCGTGCCCTGCCGCGTCATCCGGGGGGCCGGTGCGTGAGGGCAGGCCTCATGCTCGGCACCGCCGGGGATCCGGGTGATATCGCCGGTGAAGCCCGGCATGCCGAGCAGCTCGGCTTCGACATGGCGGCTGCTGGCGAGCACGTCTTCTTTCACGGCCCGGTGGGCAACGCATTCGTCACGCTGGCCGCGGCGGCCGCGGTCACCGAACGGATCCGGCTGCTCAGCGCCGTGACCCTGTTGCCCGTGTACCCGATGGTGCTGGCGGCCAAGATGGCCGCGTCGCTGGACCTGATATCACACGGCCGTTTCGAGCTCGGCGTCGGCGTGGGCGGGGAGTACCCTCCGGAGTTCGCCGCGAGCGGCGTCCCGGTGGCCGGGCGGGGCGCGCGCACCGATGAGGCGCTCGCGGTCCTGGTGAGGCTGCTGTCCGGCGAAAGGGTGACCGCCGAGGGACAGTTCGGGTCGCTGCGGGACCTGCGGCTGGACCCGCCGCCGGTGCAGCGGCCGCGGCCGCCGCTGTGGGTGGGCGGGCGCAAGATGCCCGCGATGCGGCGGGCGGGCCGGTTCGCCGATGTCTGGATGCCCTATATGGTCAGCCCGGAGTCTTTCGCGCGCAGCCTGGCCGGCGCCAGGGATTTCGCCCGGCAGGCGGGGCGTCCCGAAACGTCGCTGGCCGGGGCCCTGTTTATCTGGGGCTGCGTCGATCCCGATCCCGGGCGGGCACGGCGCGAGGCGGTGGAGTCGGTCAGCCGGATCTACGCCCAGGACTTCGATCCGCTGGCCGACCGCTACCTGCTGCACGGTGACCCGGACATGGTGGTGGCCAGGCTCGCGGAATACCACGCGGCCGGAGCAGGCACGGTGATCTTCTCGGCCGCCTGCCCGCCCGAACGGCGCCCGGCCGTGACCGAACTGTTCGCCGAGGCCGTGCTCCCCCGCCTGACCCGGCACATCAACCATGGCGTCGCCCTGTAACCGTTCGCTGAGGTCGTCGTCTCGGTTAAGCCGACGCACCTGAACCGCCTGACCCGCAGGTCACCCCTTTGCGCTGGGCAACGATGGCGGACAGAACGTTGTGATATGTATGCGGGCGTTCGCCTCACTGGCGTACCATTCCAGCAAGCAAAATCGGCGATCCGTCGCTGGGACTGGATCGCACTCCTGCTACATTACGTTGGTCAACCCTGCTCGACGGCTCACGACCAATAACCGCCGATATGGGCGGCAACCTGGTAGCCAGCGCGGTCGCTTATGCTGCGCCCGAACGGTCATTCTCGCGCTCCGTCCACGATCCGCCGATGCTCTCCGTCGGACCGAGGGTGGCGGCCACGCGCTGTCTCGCTGCGCCTTGCATGTGACCGTCGCGGCGCCAGCGCTGGCAATTCAATAGGGCGGGCGTCACCTGTCGTAGCCGCGATCGGGCGAAACACTTCCGCTGCGAAATGCGCTGCGGGATGGTGCCCTTCGGTACATGGCTACGGGTGCGCCGATGTTGCGCCCGGCGGACGCCGCAGCGGTCAGGTCAGATCGGCGTGGAAGCGTCCGGCCGCGACCGGCGCCACCGGCCCGCCCACCCACAGCCGGCCGTCCGGGCCGGGACCAACGTCGATCGTGCTTGGCCGCCCGGTGAACCGACCCTGGTGGACCACCACGGGCTCCCCGGCGGGACGGACGCCGTGGTGCAGCAGGTAGCCAGCAGCTGGGCCGGCCGCGCTGCCGGCCGCGACATCCTCCACCCGGCCGGCGTTATCCCAGGTGCGGCCCTCCGGGCGGTCCGGGTCAAGCACATAGACAAACTTCGCTCCGCTAGCGCCAAGAAGCCCCTCGAAGCCTGGGTGGCTAATCCTGGCGCTGCCTAGTCCACTCTGAACGGGCACGATCAGGTAGGGCAAGCCGGTGCTGACCACCTGCATCGGCAGCGCCGGATGCAGCTGGCCCTCGGCCAGATTCAGGGCGTCGCGGTAGGCCTCCGCCAGCTCACCTGTTATCGCCGGGCCGAGTTTCGGGACGCCCTGATCCATGGTCGCGTCCACCCATCTGCCGGCACCGCGGGTTTGGACATCGACCGTCCGTTGCGCGACCGCCAGGGCCCAGTTCTCTTCCGGTTCCGCGGCCGGCAGCAGGGTGTGCAGCACCGCTGCAGCGCCCAGCACCGGATGGCCGGCGAAGTCCAGTTCCTCGTCCTCAGTGAAGATCCGAAGCCGGGCAGACCGGCCCGGCAGGTCCACGCCTGCCAGGAACGCTGTCTCGAACTGGCGGATCTCCCGCGTAAGCTCCTGCATCACTGCCGTGGACAGGTTCTCCGCATCCAGGACCACCACCAAGCCGTTGCCCTGCAACGGACGCCGGCTGAAAACGTCAACATGCCGGTAGCCCAGGTCGAGCACGCCCACCCCAATCAGGCTCAAGAGCTAAACGTCCCGCCAGCGCGTCCGGGGACGAAACTTCCACCGGACCGCCCGCAAGGCTCGCACGCAGGCTGGCCCGCGAACAAGCGCAATTCTGCCGCCGTCATGGTCGTGCGACAGCTGATCACCGAACGTGCTCGAGCCTCCAGTGGGGCAACCATGGATAACCGCCGATCTGCGCGGCTGCAGCACTCTCGATGATCATCCCGTCGAGCATCCAGAACTGGGTGCTCTGAACGGCCCCAGCGCGCCGTCGCGTCCCCAAGGCCGAGAGACTGTAGGTATGGAGTTCTTCTGTTACCACCGTGACCGGCCCGGCTCCGCTGCGCTGCGCGACGAGCTGCTGGAAGCGCACTGGTCCTACATGGACCGGTACGCGACGCAGATGATCGCCCGCGGCCCGACCCTTGCCCGGGACGGCGACACGCCCACCGGCAGCGTGCACATCGTCGACCTGCCCGATCCAGCTGCCGCCCGTGCGTTCGCCTTCGACGAGCCCAACTACCAGGCCGGTGTGTACCGGGACGTGCTGCTGCGCCGGTGGCGCAACATGCTGGGGCGCACAATGTGGGACTTCGCCGGTGGCCGGAGTGATGGCAACCGGTACCTGGTGCTCGGCCTCGGCACGAGGCCGGCTGCAAGCCTCGCCGTGCCAGCAGACCAGGATGAGCTGATCGCCTACGGGCCGCTGCTGTCCGACAACGGCACCAGCTGGCTAGGTACGGCGGTGCTGGTCCGGGCGCAGGAAAACGCGGCACGCGCCGTCCTCACCCCGGACCGCTACGCCGACATCGAAGTCCACAACTGGCAGTTCGGCGGGCGTCCGTCATGAGCCCAGGACGCCCCAGATCGTGCTGTCTGCCCGGGCCGGGTGACCGGCTTGCCAAGGAGCGTTCTCACGCGTCTGGCCCGTAGAGCGCGGCAATGTCTTCGGAGCTGGCCCACCGACTGTAGGTGGGCGACTGCGGCCAGTCCTCGGGTGAGTCCTGCCACTCCTCCTGGCGCCCATAGGGCAGCAGATCGATCAGCGCAAAGGGTGTAACTGAGCTGCTCGGTGCCACGGCCGCTGGTGTGCCAGGTGCGATACACGGTGTCGCCATCGCGCAGGAAGACGTTCACAGCGAATCCGCCGCCGGGCGGTGCGCCGACGTCGCTGCCGAATGGGCTGTTCGCTGTGGAATACCAGGTCATTTGGTTCCCGGCCCGCCGCTTGTACGCGAGTGCCTCGTCGATCGGGCCCTGGGTGACGATGACGAACCGGGCGTCGTAGCTGTCCAGAAACTCGAGCCGAGTGAACTGCGAGGTGAACCCTGTGCAGCCCGGGCACTGCCACTGCTCGCCGGGAAACCACATGTGGTTGTAGACGATCAGCTGTGACTTGCCGCCGAAGACGTCGACAAGCCGGACCGGTCCCTGCTCGGCCTCCAGGGTGTAGTCCGGCACCTTGACCATCGGCAGTCGCCGGCGCTGCGCGGCGATCGCGTCGAGCTCTCGCGTCGCGGCCTTCTCCCGGGCACGCAGTGCGTCGAGTTGGCGCTGCCAGGTGTCGGCGTCGACGACGGGCGGTAGTGCGGTGGTGCTCATGGGGTCTCCTAACTGATCATGCTCCGAGCCGGGAATTCTGCCCATTCGGCGTCGGTGGCGGTGCGGTATTCCTCGGTGGGCCGCAGGGACGCGGCGGCGGGTGAGAAAGGCCAGGTGGGCCTGGATGGCTTCGTGGGGGTAGACGGCTTTGTAGCCGAGGGTGACGTTGATGTCGCGGTGCCCGGCGATGATCTGGGCGATGTGTGGCGGGAGGCCGTTCAAACTGGTAGTGAGCGGTTTACCAACCGTGTCGAATACCTGAAGTCGAGGAGCGGCGAGATGGGGGCTCTCGTCCTCCTCGGTGCGCCTTTGCCGTTGCCGCAAATGCATCAATGCGTCGCGCGGCGTTACAGAAGCTGATGCCACATCGTGGCGTCTGCCGCAACCCGGTCCTCACACGACCATGCTGACCTGCGGTTTCTCGTCAAGCGCTGCATGCGGCCGTCGGCAGACACGGTCCCGAATCCCTTGCGGCACCGTCCTCACGCTTTCCGGGGAATGATGCATCGGATGCAACTCTGCTCATTTTGGCGTCGGTGAGGAACATCCGGCGGAAGTCGTGCGGGGTGTAGTGCAGCGGGTTGCCGGCGGGGCCGGTCAGGCCGGTGCGGGCCAGGGCGGCGGTGAGGATCTTGCGGATGGTGGCGGCGGGTATCGCGCGGTTCTCGGCGCCGATGCGCCGCTGGAACAGCACCGGGGCGGGCGGCAGCCAGAGGCGCTCGTGGTCGTCGTAGGCGGCGATGAGCGGCACGGCGTGGCTGGTGCCGCGGATCCGGCTGATGATGGTGCTGAGCACATCGGCGAGTTCGGGGCAGGAGCCGTTCGGCGTCGGTCTTGGACGGGACGATCTGCAGCAGCGGCTGTTTGGTCTGCATGCGCTTTTTCCAGGCGTCGGCGACCTCGGCGCTCAGGTGCAGGCTGTCGATGCCAGGGTGGTGGCGCTCGAGGTCGGCCCAGAACATGCCCAGACGCCGGCCGAGTTGCTCCAGGCTGGCGTAGTCGATCGCTGGCTGGCGTTCCCGCAGGTAGTCGACGAGCAGGTCGCGGATGGGCTGGCAGGCGAGCCGGTGACGGCCGATCATTTCGGCGGGCGTCCGCTGTCCTGCGGTGCGCAGCTGGCGCAGCCGGGCCGGCGCTGCCGGGCCGAAGATCCCCATCTGGCGCGGCAGCCGGTAGCAGGCAGCGCTGTCGCTTCTGGCCGCGCCGTGCACATCGGCCTCGGTATCCAGCAGCTCTAGCACATCACCGATGGTGATGCCGGCCAGCGTGCATCGCCGTCACCTGCCCCGGGTAGCCCGGCCACTGCTGATCACGGACGTACGGGACCGGCGCACCGGAGTTGCCCAGGTCACGCAGCACCGGTGCGAGTGCCTTGGACAATGCGAGGTCCACGAGATCCTCCTTGTCGGCGTGGCCGACGTCACAGCATCAAACGGCGCATCCCGTTATGCCGCAGCTGGCGCAGTTGATCAGCGATACTCCAGCGCCAGTGCCCGCGGCCCAGCCGACCGCCACGGCGTCACAGCGTCACTCTCGGGCGCCACGAGCTTATGATCTCGGCGGACATCCCTGAGTGCCACCGCATTTCCCGCCACAGCGCCGGTACTCATCCGTGCTTCTGCCGCGCGGAGTACGTTGCCGGCGGGTGGAGCTGGCCGCTGGCAGCGGTTACGGCACAGTCCCACGGGGCACAACCCACTGCGCCGGCTGGCTGGTCACCCGGCCGATGAGGTCGTAATCGCCGTCGTAGTGCAGCAGGGTGACCCGTTCTCGTTCGGCCACCGCAGCGACCAGCAGGTCGGGGAAACCCACCGCTCTCATGCGCCCACTGCGCCAGAGCACAGCCTGGATGTCGAGCGCGCGCCGCCAGTCCTCATCATGTATGGCGAGCCATTCGTAGCCGGTATCCCGGTCGATTCTCAGCTGGTCAAATTCCGCGCTGCTCCGGGTAGCCCATCCCAGTTCGAACTCGATGACACCGCAGGTGGCCACCACTCCCGCGTCGATCAGCGGGGCAAGCACCGCGGCAACGACAGGGTGGCGCAGGCGGGCCAACGCGCTGGTATCCGCCAAATGCGTGGCTACCGCTGCCATGCGGCGCGCATCACGTCTTCGTCTTCAAGATCGGGCAGGCCACCAGAGGCGAGTCTCTGCAGGTCCCGCCGCCGGGCTGCCAGAGCAGCCACCTCGCGGAGCGCAGCGTTCACGGTGTCCTTCTTGGTTTCGGTGCGCAGCACCTGCTGAGCGGCAGCGAGATACTCCTCATTGACATCGATAAGAGTCTTGGCCACGTCCGCCTCCTTCCTCAGCAGGATATCTCATCCCATGCCGACTAGATATACCCGGATGCCCGACCCGTAGCCCCGAGGTCGGCAAGAGCTGCACTCTTCTAATGGCGCCCGGTGCGCTTCGCGGTCTTCGTGGAGATCCGGGGGCAGGCGGATTGTCTGGGTATGACGAACTTCACCGAACTGGCCTCCGTCCCCGATCGACCTGTGCCGCATGCTGATCAGCTGCGGCTGGCAGTGGCTGCCTACCTGGCCCGCTTCAAGGGCTCATCCCGCGAACACACCGAGTCCGACCTGCGCTGCTTTCTGTTCTGGTGCGCAGAGCGCGGCCTTGACCAGCTGGCCGCGCGGCGCCCGCACGTGGAGCTGTATATCCGGTGGGATGCAGGAGGTCCGCCGGTTCAAGCCCTCCACCGTCTCGCGGCGCTTCCCGGTCGTAGCCGGTTCTACCGGACCTGCGCTATCGACGGCATGCTGGAGCACTCACCCGCCGAGCATGTCCGCCGGCCCTCGGTCCCTGCTGAATCACCGACCCTGGGTTTCACCCACCTGCAGTTCGAGGCCCTGCTCACTGCGGCCCGGCAGTCCGTCAATCCCTGCGACTTCGCCCTCGTGGCCATGCTCGGGCTGCTCGGCTTGCGGATCTTCGAGGCCGCCGGCGCCGGATATTGCCGACCTGGGCGAAGAGAATGGTCACCGGGTGCTGCGCGTGTGCGGCAAAGGAACCAAGGTCGTCCTTGTCACATTGCCGCCAGCGGTCAGCAGGGCAATCGACCGTGCCGTGGGCGAGAGGCAAAGCGGGCCTATCCTGCTGAACACACGCGGCGTCCGGATGGATCGTCACGCAGCTACCCGCCGCTTGCGACGGCTCGCCTAAGCCGCAGGCGTTAAAGCTGGAGTTGACTTGCACGACGTCCAGATCACTGCCCGCCACGCCGGCCCGCGCACGACGATGCGCTATGACAGGGCACGACCGCCACCCCAACTACATCCTGGCCGCCTACATGGCCTCCGGCACCTGGCCAGCCCGCGCCTCCTCCGGCTCAAGCCCGGGGGACGCCCGGCATTGCCGAATAGAGCGTGTGGCCCAGCAGCACACAGTGGTACAATATTCTGTACCACTAGTTGAGGAGGCTGCCAGTGGCGATCACCGCTAGCGAAGCCCGCAAGAACCTGTTCCCGCTCATCGAGAAGGTCAACGATGACCGCACCCCGATCGAAATAACCTCCCGCCATGGAGATGCCGTGCTCCTGTCCCGGGCAGACTACGAGGCCCTGGAGGAGACCGCACACCTGCTCCGCGTTCCGGCCAACGCCAGGCGGCTGATCGAAAGCCTGCAGCAGGCCCGCTCCGGCCAGCGTGAAGAGCACGACCTGGCCCAGTGAGGCTCGTCTTCACTCCCCATGGCTGGGAGGACTACACCTACTGGCTATCGGCCGACCGGGCCACCCTCAAGCGGATCAGCCGGCTGATCGATGATGCCCTGCGCGACCCTGCCGCCGGGATCGGCAAGCCCGAACCGCTCCGCCACATGCTCGCAGGTGCCTGGTCCCGGCGGATCAGCGAGGAACACCGCCTGGTCTACCTCGTAGACAGCGAGGACCTCGTGATCTTGCAAGCCCGGTTCCACTACAAGTAACCAAGCGGCCTCCGACAGGAGGCACTCATTTGCCGCTGCGGGTTATTTCGTTCAGAGTCCAAGTACGCGGCGGAGGCCTAGGTCGACGTCGTTCATGAGGGAAGCTGGCAGGTGACCGGTTTCGGTGTCAAGGTCAGTCTTGTCGAGGGTGACCAGGTCGGTGACGTTGACGACGGAGTCTTTAGGCAGTCCCGAGGATGCCGCGGGCAGGAAGACGTTGCCGGGCATGGCCGCCAGGCCAGTGTTGGAGGTAATAACCGCGGCGATAGTCGTATTCAGGTGGCTTGCGTTGAACTGGCCAGACTGGATGACCAGGACCGGGCGGCGCTTGGCGGGCTTGCTGCCGCGCGCCTCCCCGAGATCGGCCCGCCAGATGCTGCCGCGCCGGATCACCAGTCGTCCTGGCGGGCCAGGCGGCTGCGGCCGGCTGCCGCCGCCGCATCCATGGAGTCGTCCGGTCCGGCCGTCTCGAGCGCTTCGTCGATCTGCTGGGTGAGTGACCGCGAGGCAAGCTCGTCCAGGTACCTGCGGGCGGCGCGGGCGAAGAACTCGGACCGGCTGATGCCCAGCTCTGCCGCTTGCTTCGTAGCCTGCTCGAAGGTGTCCTGCGGCAGGGAGATCGCTGTCTTCATCTCAGTAGTATAACCGGGTATTACCTCTCACGCTGAGATCATCTACCGGCCCACAGCGGCTCAGGAACTCGCACGCTCATGCCGCGGATCGCGCGCGGGTGAGCGGCTCGGCCGGGGTGGGGTATCGCAGAACACGGCCGCTATCAGAACCGTGTCGTGGATCTCCAGGTCCGTCGCGCCCGCCCACCTCAGTCCCGCCCCGCCAGCGGCCTTCTCACGAGAAGACCCGCAAGTATGAAGGCAAGGTGTGTGAGGTCCCCTACGACTGCTTCGGGGAGTTCGAAGGATTCGTGCTCGCCGACTGCGGGGAGTCGCGGCGGTTCCGGACCCGGGTCCGCGGAATCGAAGAGGTCGTGCTGCGCACATGCCGAGAGCAGCTTACCCTCCAGATCCTCGTCGACAAGGACCGCGAGGAACGCATCGTCCGGCTCGCCATCCGCTGCTAACCTGCCGCGCCGGTCAGATCCAGCCGGTTGTAGCAACCTCGCCGCTGGTGGCCGGCGTCGCGGGCCGCTACTTCGAGGACTGCAACGAAGCCGTGATTGTCCCCGACAACAACGGATACCGCAGCGGTGTCGCGCCCTACGCCCTCGACCAGGCCAACGCTGACCGGCTCTGGAAAGAATCGCTGAGCCTCCATACCGCCTGACCCACGGGACTATCCACCAGCACCTTTCTCGACCCCGAGTAAGTCCGGAAACAGGACTCATTTGGTCATGCCGCGATGACGGCGGCCGAGCCAGTGGCGGCGGCGGACCCGGCTCGGTGCGGAGGCTGGCATCGGCGGACGGGACCGCGGTCGCGGGGCTAAGTGGTCTCGCCCGTAAGTTCGTCGGGTGTCAGGCCCAGGCGGTGGGGTCGTTCAGGTAGAGGCCGCAGGCGGTGTCGAGGGCGTCTTGGCAGGTGCCGATGGGCAGGCCGGTGGGAAAGATCGATTCGTCGTAGTCGTCGTGGCTGGCGCGGTAGATCGCGAACTGCCATTGGCGGGCGGAGCCAACATAGCGCAGTCGGCATAGTTTGAGCGCGGTGGCGTCGGTCAGGGTCGCGTCAACGTAGCTGAAGGTTCCGCGGTGGCGTACCTGCAGGCTGGCGATCTGGGGCCAGCGTTCGCGGGCCCTGGCGTGCAGGCGCTGTTGCAGGGACGCCTTCGTCGAGTCCGGGTATTTGGCCACGACAGTCATCCTCCCCGATGGTCTCGGCGATCACGGCGTGTCGTGCCGCGGATCCGGCGCCCGGTACGGCACAAAGATCAGATGCCTGTGCCGAGCCCGTACCTGATTGTCTTGCCCGGCGAGCAAGAGGCCGTGTTAATGGCCCGTGCCCGGTCGGTGCGCAGCGCGTACCGCGACCGGCTGCGGGCCAGGATCGTGCTCGCCGCGGGCCGGCGGCAAGAACAACGCTGCGATCGCCGGGGAGGCGGGGCCCGGAACTGGCCCGTGAACTGGCCGCCCGCTGCCAGGTTGCGGCCTCGGCGTCCACGGTCCGCCGGTGGCTGGCCGGCGACGCCCGCAGACCCTGGCAGCACCGGTCCTGGATCTCCGTCCGTGACCCCGGCTCGCCGTGAAGGCCGCCCGTGTACCCGACCTGTACGCCGGGATCTGGGACCGCCGGGAACGCACCGTTCTCCCGGCTGGCCGATCAAGTGATGACCGCCGAGCCGTATGCCAGCGCGGACCGGGTGTTCTGGATCGTGGACAACGGGTCCTCCCACCGCGGCGCCGCCTCGATCCAGCGGATGACCAGGGCCTGGCCGAACGCGCACCTGATCCACCTGCCCGTGCACGCCTCCTGGCTGGACCAGGCAGAGATCTACTTCTCCATCGTCCAGCGCAAAGTCGTCAACCCGGACGACTTCACCAGCCTCAGCCAGATCCGCGACCGCCTCGCCGCATTCGAGATCCGCTACAACGCCATATCCAGACCGTTCAGCTGGAAGTTCACCCGCACCGGCCTCGATCACCTGCTCCAGCGCATCGACGCCCACGACAAGGCCCAGCCCCAAGCCCAGGCAGCCTGATCTCCGCCCCCGGCGAACTCACCGGCGAGACCACTAAGGTTGCGGAAGATAGCAAGCACCCAGGCCTCAGCCGGCGGTCTGGGGCGTGGTCTCAACCTTCCGTGAGGACGATCTGCGCGATGCTTCCTCCGTTGAGCGACTCGGACAAGCACGTGCATGCCGTTGTTCGCGCGCCTGGGCGCCGGCTCGCTGACGCCGGGACCGGCCTCCGACGGCCCGTGCGGTGAGCACGGGCGGGACGGCCCACTCCGGCCGGGGGGCGAATAGCGGCCGCCGGCGGGTCGCCGCGTGCGCGCTGGGCCTCGCACTGCTCGTCCTCATCGTCGCTCTGATCTACCCAACGTTCCGGCTCCAGGGGCAGTACGCGACACTCCGCGCTCATGGAGTTACCACTCCGGCTCGAATCACCTATTGCTCAAACACCGGAGGTTCGAATCAGACCTTTGGCGGCAAAACTACCTGTCCCGCTACCTTCCGCCTCGATGGCACCACGGTGTCCGAGGACCTTCTGGGTGTACACACTCAGCTCCAGACGGGAGCTACGGTCACGGTCATGGTTGATCCTCGAAATCCGCAAGACGCCTACCCTCTGGGCGATGTGCGCACCGGCTACCGATCCGGCTGGCTGACGAATGACACCGTCATCGCTGCTCTGGCTGCCGTTTTGCTAGCACTGACCATCGCCAGCCAGGTCATCGTGATACGCAGACGGCGGCTACGGTAGTAGTGCGACGTAAACCATCGACCTTTACAGGCTCAGGCCCCGCGCACCACCGATCCCCTGAGGTCGGCTGATCAACCCCCGGCGAACTTCCGGGCGCGACCACTAAGGTGCTTCCATGCTCGACCATCTTTCGATCCAGTGCGCCGACGTCGCCGCGAGCGCAGCGTTCTATGACACCGTGCTCGCAACACTCGGCGCAGGCCGGGCGATGGACTTCGGCGAAGTCATCGGCTTCGGCACCGCGTCCAGTCCGCAGTTCTGGATCGGCCCCCGCACAAGCGGCGAGGGATTCCGTGAATCGCATATCGCGTTCACAGCGCCTAGCAGGGCAGCTGTGCAGGCTTTCTTCGAGGTAGCGGTAGCCGCCCGCGCGGAGATACTCCACGAGCCCCGCGACTGGCCCGAGTACCATCCCGGATACTACGGCGCCTTCGTGCGCGACCCCGACGGCAACAACATCGAAGCCGTCTGCCACAACCCTGAATAACGCGCGGCGACACTGGGTCTGCGCGGCATCAGCCCAGCAATCGGCCTATCCTCTTCTGGCCCTTACCTAAGGGCCGGGCCCCTCTTCCCTGCTCAGCCCGGTAGCGGGACGCTCCGGTGAAAGCGAGCTCCGGAAAGGAGGCCCGGCACTGTCTGTCTACGTCGGAATCGACGTGCACCGCAAGCGCTCCCAGGTGGCAGTGGTCACCGGGGACGGGCAGGTGCAGCTCAACCGGAACGTGGTGAACGGGTCGGAGCCGATGCTGCGGCTGATCGGCGGGCTGCCGGCCGGCACGCCGGTGGCGTTCGAGGCCGCGTACGGGCGGGGCTGGCTGGTGGAGTTGCTGGAGGATTACGGGTTCGAGCCGCACCTGGTGCACCCGTGCGATGCAAGGCGATCGCCTCAGCGCGGCCGAAGAACCGCCGCGCGCGTGCGGCTTGGCCGCGGAGCTCTTGTGGAGATCTCGGCACCGTTTGGTGGCGGGCCTTCACGGGCGTCCGTGGCGCCATTTCGGCTCGCGCTTGTCGAGGAACGCGCGCATTCCCTCTCGCGCGTCCGGTAGCTGGCTGGTGGCGGCCATCACCTCGATGGCGTAGGCATACGCCTTCGGCTGGTCGAGGTCTATCTGGGCATAGAGCGCTTGCTTGCCGATGCCCTTGCCCTGCGCCGATCCGCGCGTGGCGCGCTCGAGGAGGGCCGCCGTAGCCGCGTCGAGCTGCCCGGCCGGCACAACTTGGTTGACCAGCCCCCAGTCGAGCGCCGTCCGGGCGTCGATGATATCGCCGGTCAGCGCCATCTCCGCGGCGCGTTTGCGCCCGACGTTCCTGGCGATCGCCACCATAGGCGTGTGGCAGAACCAGCCGCCCTTCCCGCCGGGAGCGGCAAAGCCAGCGTTCTCGCTGGCGACGGCGAGATCGGCACTCGCGACGAGCTGGCAGCCTGCTGCCGTGGCGAGCCCGTGCACCCTCGCCACCACCGGCTGAGGGACCTGCTGGATCAGGGTCATCAGCTCGGTGCAGGTCATCAGCAGCGAGCGGACCGCTTGCAGGTCGGCATCGGCGACGTCGGCGAAGTCGTGCCCGGCGCTGAACACCGAGCCGCTGCCGGCCAGCACGATGCCCAGGGCGTCACTGTCCCCGATCTGAGCGAACGCTGAGATCAGCTCCTGCATGTGCGGCAGCGACAGGGCATTGCGCCGTCGCGGCCGGTTCATCGTTACGGTGGCGAACTCGCCGGACCGCTCGACCAGGATGTTCTCGAACTCCACTGCGGCCTCCTTGTCCCGACCGCAGCCTACGTCGCGTGCGGTGCCTCATTCCATGAGGCCGCCCCTGCCCGCGTTAGCCCGGGTCCCGTCGTTCACGATCACCCCGGAGTTCTATCCCGCTGTTGCACGAGGAGCGCGACCAGTCGTTCTATCAGCTCGTACGGGATGGGCCCGCGGAGCGGGAACCTCACCGTGCCCTTGCCTGCCAGGTATGGCGCAAGTTCCCGCTCGAAGGCATCATCCGCCTCGGGTATCGGGTAAAGGGAAATATGGTGCTTCCACGCCGCGAAGTACACCAGGTGCTTGCCGTTGAGCGTCATCGTGGGAATCCGGTAGCTGATCGTCTCGCCAGCTGCCGGCACGACGTTCCGGATCCGGCGCCGGACCTCCTCGAGGATGATCTGAACGCCCGCGGGGAACGTGCCGATGTACTGGTCGATCGTCGCGAACTGCTCTGCCACCAGACTGCCCTCCGATTCGTTAATAGCCAGTCCCAGAGTGTCCGGCCTCAAGCGGGCACTCGCACCTCGCAGGTTCAGCGCGGCCGGTTCCCACAGCGGCCTACAGCAGCCAGCTGGCTAGACGGCCGTCCCGATCCTGATGTAGATCGTGCCTCAAGGGTTCCCCGCGCCGCGACTGCGGTAGGCCGCCACGGCACAGCCGCCGCGTCGAAGTCAGCCGCTTCGAACCATAGGGCCACACCGTTCCCGGCTGGCTGTCCCGGATCTCCGATCATGCCGTGATGATGCCCGATCTCAAGCCGGTACAGCTGCATGATGAGCCGTCCATCGACTAGCAGCTCCTCATACTCGGCGCCCCGTGGCCGCCGGATGCGCCGAGCAACCGTTCCGTTCGCGGCAGGCACAGTGTGGGCTCAAACCACATCGGACACTGACATAGCGCCACGATGCGGCAGGCGGAGAGCCCGACTGGCTAGTGGCACCGACTGAATGCGAGCTGGGATGTCCCGCGAGCCCATTAGGGTCGGTTCCATGGTTCTTGCCGGGCGCAGGGTGCTCCTTCTTGCCGCTGACCAGTTCGAGGACATGGAGCTGCTGTACCCGCTCTACCGGCTGGGCGAGGAGGATGTCGCAGTAAC
>ODAK010003176.1_pt1 | contig 17143 bp, 15 predicted proteins | sample 1539591 | NCBI WGS metagenome assembly ODAK01 (sample SAMEA3539303, study PRJEB22396) | soil metagenome | biome: tundra; feature: field; material: soil | place: USA | collected 2010-05 | depth 0.15 m
TTCTCCGCTCTTCCGCCATAGTTAGTTCAGGACCGGTCAGATGTCTTCCCCCTTCCTCGGCTGGGTGCTCTCCATTCTCTTGCTGCTCGTGGCTTGCGAGGCCCCGCTACCAGAACCGCCCGCCGTACAACCGCATGGTACCGCCGCGCTAACGGCCACCCGTGACAAGGCCGTTCTCATTGCTGGTACCGGCAGTCTGCCAGTGTGGGACAACGCGGTAGAGGCTGTCGCCGCGCGTTTGCGCGAGCGGGGCAGCGTTGACATCCAGCGTCTGAGCGCGGCACATGCCGTGGTCGTGCATGGCGGCGCGCGCGCGGCAACGCTCAACAATGTGCTCGATGCGATTGGTTCCATGAAGCCCGGGCCAGGGGAAGGCTGCTTCGTGTTCGCGACCTCGAACGGTCATCCGGGAGGCCTGACGCTCTCGATGACCGGCGAGGTTCTCTCTCCGTTTGACCTCGACCGGGCGCTTGTGCGGGGCTGCGGTGGCGCGCCTACGGTGATCGTCATCTCCGGCTGCTACACCGGCGTTTACGCACGATCGCCCATGAACCGTGCGAATCGCGTCGTGCTGACCGCGTCACGGCCCGACCGCACTTCGTTTGGCTGCTCCCCGGGCCGAACCTATACGGCCTACGACACGTGCCTGCTCTACGGCCTCGACGCGGGAGGCACCTGGTCCCAGGCTTACGTCGCGATACAGCACTGTGTGATCGCCGGGGAGCTTCCCTTCGGCCTCGCAGCTTCGGAGCCGCAAGCCTGGCTGGGCCCCGCGGTCGCTGACATGCCCTTACCTGTTGCGACGCGCGACGATATCCGGCCCGACGCGCGATAGAGGGCCTTTTCCGGCACACATTGGCTGAAGCAGCCGCTCTTCGAGGTCGCGGAGAAGATCGATCATGCTGATCAGAGAAGAGCAACTGCCAAACCCTTTCCACTCCGGTTTGCCTCGGGGAGCTTGGCGTCGAGCAGCGCAGCAGAGAACCAACAATACTTGGTGCATGATTCTTGATTTGTGAAACAGCCAGATTGTCCCTGGTGTCGCCGAACATCCTCATCCCATGCTTTCCGCGATGTCCCGGTTTGATATCACGGATCCGGAACGTAAAACGCCAGAGTACATAACAAACCGCGGATCAGCACGCTTGCGTGACCGAAACACGCAGCCCATGACCAGGCTGGAATCCTTCATCAGAAATTAACCAGTTGTTGGCACTGGTGGTCTTCAGCATTCGAGGAACTGAACACATGACTCGCGGCAAGAAACTTCGACCACAGATGTACGCAGATGCACGCAGATGATACCGGGGTCAATCGACTGACTGAGTGCATCATCGGCTGCGCGTTTAAGGTCATAAACACGCTTGGATCGGGGTTTCTCGAAAAGAACTACGAAAACGCATTGGCTCACGAGTTGCGCAAGGCGGGACTGACCGTAGCGCAACAGCATGGTGTCAGGGTCGAATACGATGGAATCATCATCGGAACGTACGCTGTCGATTTATTGGTCGAAAGCACAATCATTATCGAGCTGAAAGCCATCAAAGCGCTCGACCATGCCCACACCGCCCAATGCCTGAACTATTTAAAAGCAACCGGCCCGCAGATCTGCCTGTTGCTGAATTTCGGCAAGTCCCGCCTCGAAATCCGGCGCATGGCCCACGGTCTCTGAGACCGCACGGTGCATCTGCGTGCATCTGCGTGCATCTGTGGTCGAAATTTCTTACTTATCTTGCCCACAACCCCCCGAACCGCGGCCGCGAGGCCCCAAAATCAAAGCAAATCCAACGCCCGCTTGCGTCCCGGCGGCGGATGCGCCGCGTCGATCTCCGCCAGATCCTCCGCCGTCAGCACGACATCGATCGCCGCCGCGTTCTCCCGCACATGCCCCGCATCCGACGCTTTCGGAATCGAAATCACATGCGAAAACCGCAGCCCCCACGCCAACGCCACCTGAGCCGCGGTAACCCCATGCCGTTTCGCCACCGCCACCAACGCCGGCGAGTGCAACAGCCGACTGGTGGTATGACCCAAAGGTGAATACGCCATCACCGCCACGCCGCGCTTCTCGCACCATGGCAACAGATCGTATTCGATGCCGCGACTGTTCGGATGATACAGCACCTGATTCGCCGCGCAGTTCGCACCACCTGGAGCGCGGGACACTTCCTCCATGTCCGAAACATCCAAATTCGATACGCCCCAGTGCCGAATCTTCCCCGCCTGCCGCAGCGCCTCAAACGCCGCGACCGTTTCGGCCAAAGGATGCCCCCCACGCCAGTGCAACAAATACAAATCGATCCGGTCGGTATTCAATCGCTTCAGGCTACGCTCGCACGCCGCCGGCACCCCGGAGCGTGACGCGTTTCGCGGATACACCTTACTCACGATGAACACCTCATCCCGCCGCCCAGAAACCGCCTGCGCCACGATCCGCTCCGCGCCGCCATCGGCGTACATCTCCGCCGTGTCGATCAGCGTCATCCCGAGATCGATACCCAGTTGTAACGCCGCCACTTCCCCAGTTGCTTCCGACTTGCGGTCGCCCATGTACCAGGTGCCCTGACCGATCGCGGCGACCTGCTCGCCGGAGGGGAGCCGTACCGTGCGCATCACCTCGCCGCCTCCTCCACCACCCGCATCACGCGGATAAAATTGCCGCCCCAGAGTTTTTCCAGCGCCCCCCGATCATAGCCGCGGCGCGCCAGTTCGATCGTGATGTTGGCGCAGTCGCCCGCGTCCTTCCAGTCCTTGAACCAGCCGCCACCATCGAAATCGGACGAGATCCCGACATGATCGATGCCAATCCGTTTCACCGCGTAATCGAGATGATCGGCGAAATCGGCGGTGCTCACGTCTTCGGGTTTGGCGTTCGGCTTCAGGAACGCCGACACCGCCGTGATCTGAATCACGCCGCCCACATCACGCACGATATCAAGTTGCCAATCCGTCATGTTTCGCGAGTGATCGCATAACGCGCTGACGCAGGAATGCGTGGACACGATCGGCGTGCGCGAGGCCTCGGCCGCCTGCATCATCGTATCGCGCGACGTGTGCGCCACATCGACCATGATGCCCAGAAGGTTCAGCTCGGCGATTGCCCGCACGCCAATGGGGGAAAGTCCGCCATGCTCGCTGTCCCGGTCGCCGAGGTCGCGCCGCGGATTGCAACTGTCCGCCAGCGCGTTGTGCCCGTTATGCGTCAGCGTCAAATACCGTGCACCGCGCGCGCGGAATTCAGCGAGACGCGACAGATCCGTGCCGATGGCGAAACCATTCTCCACACACGGCACGATCGCGAGCACACCGTCCCGCTTGGCCGCCTCGATCGCCCCGGCGGAGGAGGCGACCCGGGCGGTGATGTTGTTCTCGGTCCGCCCCATCGCGTTGATGTGGTCGAGCATGGCGATGGCACGGGCGAAGGCGGCATCCTCGCCCGCCGGCGAGCGCGCCGCCTGCGGCACATAGGCGACGAAGCATCCGGCGGATAATCCGCCGCGCCGCATCTTCGGCATGTCGACCTTACGCGGGCCATCCTGGAACGGTTCGGGACCCGGCGGCCACGGGATGTCGATGTGCGTGTCCAGCGTGACCAGGCCACGGTGCAAGGCGAGCGCGTCGGGCGCGAGAGAGTCATTCATGCCGGCAGTCTCGCGGAAATCGGCGCCTAAAGGAAGAGGCGGGCCCCAGTGGAGACCGCCAACTTCCCGCCGTCACGAGAACATGCCAAATAGCGCGCCGACCCGGACCTGGACAAAGGACATGCCAATGCTGACCTTCTGGTTCGCACCCGGCGCGAGTTCGATGGCGACCCACATCGCGCTGCACGAGGTTGGCGCGCAATTCGACGCGCGCCCGGTCTCGTTCGCCCGGAAGCAGAACAAGACCCCCGAATTTCTGGCGCTGAACCCGGAAGGGAAGGTGCCCACACTGTCGATCGACGGCCGCGTCCTGACCGAGGTGGCGGGAACTCTGTTCTACCTCGCGCGCCGCTTTCCGGACGCCGGTTTGTTGCCGGAAGGCGACATCGAGGCGGAAGCCCAGGTGGTTTCGTGGATGTCGTTCATCGCGTCGACGGTCCATCCGGCGCGCCGCGTGGGTGCCGCCCGTCTGCATGAGGTCTTCCGGATTGCCGAACAAAAGCTGCGAGGCCGGACCTGGACGGTTGGCGATTACTCGATCGCCGACATTCATTTGTTCCGGCTGTTCTGGCGGTGGATGGACTCCGGCGGCCCAGAGCCGGGAACGTTCCCCGGCCTCTCCGCGCATTATGAACGCATGATGGCGCGGCCCGCGGTACGCCGTGTTCTGGAGATCGAATCGGCGATCGGTTACCAACTGCCAGCGTAACGAACTATTCGCGCGGCCCGGAAAAGCACATCCCCTCGGCCGACCGCCCAGGAGTACTGGGCTTTGCGAGGGCGGCGGCACGCGAGGTCGGGGGTGGCGTGCGGTCCATGGCTGGTTCTCCCAACTGGTAACAGACGTTTGCGTCCCGGCGCGCGCGGCTTCACTGTCCGGCGATGCTGCTGACCCTGCCCGACCTCGCGGCCACCGAAGGTTTCGCCGCCACCATCGCCTCCGTTGTGCGCCTGGGCGATGCGATCCTGCTCGCCGGCCCATTGGGCGCGGGCAAAACCGCCTTCGCACGAGCTTTCCTGCGCGCCGCCGCCGAAGACCCGGCGCTGGACGTGCCAAGCCCCAGCTTCACCCTCGTCCAGACCTACGACACACGCCGAGGCAAAGTGCATCATTTCGACCTGTGGCGGTTGGATGGCCCGTCCGCTCTCGCCGAACTCGGTTGGGATGACGCGCGCGAGGACATCGTGCTGGTCGAGTGGCCCGATCGTTTGGGCACTCTGACCCCATCGGACGCGCTGCGCCTGGAATTCGAACTGGCGGATCGCGACGCGCGAACGGTGCGCGTGGAAGGCTGGTCAGGCCGTCTCGCGCACCCGTAGATCGTTGTTGACCCGGTGATCGCCCGCCACCCACCGCGCGAGTTCCGAATGCGCGTCGGCGCGGCGGATCGCGTCGATTCTGGCGGCGTCCTCGGTGTCGACGGTGAACTCCGTGATCAGCCCATCCGGCGACTCGACATACATCGACCGGCAATAGCCATGGTCGGTCTCGCGCAGTGCGAGGCCGGAGGCCTTTACCCGGCCGACCAGCTCGTCATAGGCCACGTCGTCGACCTTGAACGCGATATGGTCGAAGCTGCGGATCTCGGCGGGCCTTTCCGCCTGCGTCTTGCGGTAGACCTCGTCGTCGGCGAACGAAAAGAACGCCAACGCTCCGCCGTCACCCAGACTGTAGAACGTGTGGCAGAACGCCACCTCACGGCCCACCCACGGATTGAAATGCTTCTCGCACCACGTGGCGGTCAGCGGAATGCCGAGGACATCCTCAAAGAATTGACGGTTCTTCTCCTGATCCTTCACGACATAGGCGTGGTGATGCAGGCGTTCCGGTGCACGGGACAGCAGTTTGGGCATCGCACTCCTCCCAGGTTATCGCATCCACCTTGCTACGGCACCGCTCCGCGATCAAGTTAGCGGGAGAACCACCCAGGGGCCACGAAGCCAGGACCCCAACGCTGGCATGAGGAATGACCGACATGGACTTTGATCTTTTCGTTATCGGCGGCGGCTCGGCCGGGGTTCGTTGCGCTCGCATCGCCGCCGGTCACGGCGCCCGCGTTGGTGTCGCCGAGGAACGGTTCTGGGGCGGCACATGTGTCAACATCGGTTGCGTGCCGAAAAAACTCCTGGTGCAAGCCGGCGAGTATGGCGCGTGGGCTGATGACGCGGCTGGGTTCGGCTGGACGATCATCAAGGAAAAGCACGACTGGCCCGCGCTGATCGCCGCCAAGGACCGCGAGATCACCCGGCTGGAGGGTATTTACCGCAAGCTGCTGAACAACGCCGGCGCCACGATATTCGACGCCCGCGCCACCTTCATCGATCCGCACACGCTGGATGTCGGCGGCAAACGCGTCACCGCGGAGAAGATCGTCATCGCCACCGGCGGCCATCCCGAACGCCCCCCCATTCCGGGCGCCGAACTGGGCATCATTTCCGACGACGCGTTCTTCCTGAAGCAGATGCCTGAGAGAATAATCGTCTGCGGCTCCGGCTACATCGCCGTCGAGTTCGCCGGCATCTTTCAGGCGCTTGGCGCCGAGACACATCTCGTCTATCGCCAGCCACTGCCGCTGCGTGGCTTCGATCATGACATGCGTGAGAGCCTCGCCGAGGCATTGGCCGCGCAAGGCGTCATCCTGCATCCACGCTGCCCGTTGGGGAAGCTGGAGGCGGCTGGCGAGAAACGTATCCTGACCTTCGGCGATAACGAAAAGCTGAGCGCGGATCTGGTGTTCTTCGCCACCGGCCGCAAGCCCAATACGTCCGGGCTCGGTTTGGACAAGGCCGGTGTGGCGGTCAACGCCAGCGGCGCCGTTGTTGTCAGCAGCAAGCGGCAAACCTCGCAGCCGCATATTTTCGCCATCGGCGACGTCACTGACCATATCAACCTGACGCCTGTCGCGACCGCCGAGGGTCACGCCCTGGCCGACACGCTGTTCGGCGGCAATCCGCGTGAGGTGTCGTTGCGCAACGTTCCCTCCGCCGTGTTCTCAACTCCGCCAATCAGCACCGTCGGTTTAACTGAGGAAGAAGCGTCGGCGATGGGTCCGGTCGACGTCTATGTCACGAAGTTCACGCCGATGCGGCACAACCTGTCCGGCCGGAACCGCAAGACGACCATGAAACTCATCGTCGACCAGGCCACCCAAAAAGTCGTCGGCGCTCACATGCTGGGCGAGGACGCACCGGAAATCATCCAGGGCATCGCCATCGCCGTCGTAATGGGTGCCACAAAGCAGGATTTCGACCGCACGATCGGGATTCATCCGACAGCGGCTGAAGAATTTGTAACGTTACGTACACGGACGCGTGTCGCGGGCGTTGCCAAAGCGGCGGAATAACCAAGATGAAGCGACGTAGTTTTTTGGCGGGCGCGGCGGCGGCATTGGCTCGGCCGGCGATCGCGGCCAATGGGGGCAGCGGTGCGAAAACCTTGATTTTCGTGCCGCAGACCAATCTGACCAGCCTGGACCCGGTGTGGACCACGGCGACCGCCACCCGCAATTTTGCCCTCATGGTCTACGAGGGCCTGTACGGCCGCGACCAGCAGTTCGTGCCGCGTCCCCTGATGGTCGAAGGCCACGTCATCGAGGACGACGGCAAACGTTGGACCATGAAGCTGCGCGAAGGCCTGCTGTGGCATGATGGCACCAAGGTGCTGGCGCGCGACTGCGTCGCCTCGTTGCAACGTTGGATGAAACGCGATGCCACCGCGCCGATCGTCATGGATCACGTCGACGCGTTCGAGGCCACCGACGACCGCACCATCGTTTGGCGCCTGCGCCGGCCGTTTCCGCTACTCGCGCATTTTCTTTCGAAGGTGCAACCACAACCGGTGATGATGCCGGAGCGTCTCGCCGCGACCGATCCGTACAAGCAGATGACCGAGATCGTCGGCAGCGGACCATTGAAGTTCCTGCCGAACGAATATGTGTCAGGCATCCACGCCGGGTTCGCCCGTTTCGACGGTTATGTTCCGCGCCAGGAGCCGCCGTCGTACAACGCCGGCGGCCACAAAGTGAACGTCGATCGTGTGGAGTGGCGGGTCATCCCGGACGTGGCGACCGCCGCGGCGGCGCTGACCGCCGGTGAGGTCGATTGGCTGGAACTGCCGCAGCCCGATCTGATTCCGATGTTGTCGAAAACGAACGGTGTCATCACCGGGTTGCTCGACATTTACGGCACGGTTTCCATTCTGCGACCGAACCATCTGACAACGCCGACCAATAACGCGGCGCTGCGCCGCGCCATGCTGGCGGCGATCGACCAGAAAGAAGTCATGCTCGCGGCGATGGGTGAGGTGCCGGACACCTGGAAAGCGCCGATGGGCTTCATTGTGCCCGGGATGCCGTCCGCGACCGAAGCCGGCATGGACAACGTCCGGAAACGCAAGACGTTCGATCAGTTGAAACGCATGGTGGAACAATCCGGCTACGCGGGCGAGCGTCTGGTCTACATGCATCCGACGGACCAGCTCATCTACCACGCCGTTTCCACCGTCGCCGTCGATGCGTTCCGCAAAATCGGCATCAACATCGATGAGCAGATGACAGACTGGGGCACCGTGATCCAGCGCCGCACATCGAAGGAGCCTGTTGACAAAGGCGGTTGGTCCATGTTCCCCGCCGGCGCGCCCGCGCCCGAATTCGTCGATCCGATGCTGTCCAACCCGATGCGCAGCAATGGCGCGAAAGCGTGGTTCGGCTGGCCCGACGATCCGAAACTGGAGGCCGCGTATAACGCCTGGCTCGATGCCGCGACGGACGCGGAGCGGCGGAAACTTGAAGCCGACTACCAATTGGCCGCGTTCGACTCGGTGCCGGTCATCCCGTGCGGCACCTACATGCCGCATGCCGCGTGGCGCTCGAACCTGACCGGCCTTGTCAAAGGGTCCGCGCCCGTGTTCTGGGGTGTGGAGAAGACGTAAGGATTCTCGAAAATGCCTGACAAGAGGATGATGCGCCTGGGTGCGTTCATGCGGCCCGTCGGGATCCACACCGCCTGGTGGCGCTATCCCGGCGCGTACCCGGACGCGAATTTCAATTTGAAGCACATCGCCCGCTTCGCCCAGAAGCTGGAAGCGGGCCGGTTCGATGCGTTCTTCATGGCCGACCACCTGGCCGTGCTGAACATGCCGATGGCCGCGCTGAAACGCAGCGCCACGGTCACATCATTCGATCCGATGGCGTTGCTTCCGGCACTCGCCATGGTCACCGAGCGGCTTGGCCTGATCGCGACCGGATCGACAACGTTCGACGCGCCGTATCACGTTGCCCGCCGCTTCGCCTCGCTGGATCACGTCAGCGAGGGCCGCGCGGGGTGGAACATCGTGACCACATCGAACCCCGATGCCGCGTTGAATTTCGGCCTCGACGATCACATGGAGCACGACGAACGCTATCGCCGCGCCCGCGAGTTTTTCGAGGTTGTCACCGGCCTGTGGGACTCCTGGGCTGACGATGCGTTTATCCGCGACGTCGAGAATGGCGTGTATTTCGACCCGAGCCGGCTGCACGTGCTGAACCACAAAGGCAAGTACTTCAAGGTTCGCGGCCCATTGAATGTCGCCCGTCCGGTGCAGGGCTGGCCACTGATCGTGCAGGCGGGCGCCTCCGATGCAGGCCGTCAGCTCGCCGCCGAAACCGCCGAGATGGTGTTCGCCGCGGGTGGACCGCTGGCCGATTGCCAACGCTATTACGCCGACGTGAAGGCCCGCGCCGCCGCCGCCGGACGCGACCCGGAGCACGTGAAAATCCTGCCCGGATGTCTGGTCGTCGTCGGCGACACCGACGAGGAAGCACGCGCGAAAAAAGCGAAACTCGACGGTTTGGTGCATTCGGACAGCGGCATTGCCTCGTTGTCGATCGCGCTTGGCACGGACGCATCGAAGTTCGACCTTGATGGTCCGTTGCCTGAGATTCCCGAAACAAACCAGAGCCAGAGCGGCCGGCAACGTGTCATCGATCGGGCGCGCCGCGAAAATCTGACGGTGCGGCAATTGGCTCAGGTCCTGGGCGCTTATGGCGGACTCGCTCTGGTTGGCACGGCGAAGACGGTCGTCGATAAGATGGAAGAGTACTTCCATGAGCAGGCCTGCGACGGATTCAACATCATGTTCCCCTGGGTACCCGGCGGCCTGGACGAATTCGTCGATCAGGTTGTCCCCGAACTACAGCGGCGCGGCCTGTTCCGCATGGAATACGAAGGCAAGACACTGCGCGAAAACCTCGGCCTGCCGCGCCCGCCCAATCGGTTCTTTCCCGAGACAAAAGGCTTTCGATGATGAAACCGCGTTTGGGCGGCCATATCCTGGCGGCGGCGCTCGTCGCGCAAGGCATCGACCATGTGTTCGAGGTACCGGGCGAAAGCTTCCTCGACACGCTCGACGGTCTGCACGACGTCGGGAACAAGCTTAAACTGGTGACCTGCCGGTTCGAAGCCGGCGCGGTCAACATGGCCGAGGCCTACGGCAAGCTGAAAGGCCGTCCCGCCGCCGCGATGGTCACGCGTGGACCCGGCGCCTGTCATGGCTCGATCGGCGTGCACATCGCGATGCAGGACAGCACGCCGATGCTGCTGTTCGTCGGCCAGATCCCGCACGAGGACACCGGCCGCGATGCGTTCCAGGAAGTCGATTACCGCCAGATGTTCGCTCCGCTGGCGAAATGGGTGACGCAAATCGACCATGCACATCGCATCCCGGAGGTGGTCGCGCACGCGGTCGATGTCGCCGTCTCCGGCCGGCCAGGCCCCGTGGTGATCGCGCTGTCGGAGGAAATGCAGAAACACACAGCCAGCGTCCCCGATCTTCCCAGGGCGCCGGTTTCCGTCGCGCATCCCGACCCGGCGGCCCTGCGCAAAATGCGAGAGATGATCGCCGCGGCGAAACGGCCCATCGCGGTGGTCGGTGGCTCCTGCTGGACCGAGGCCGGCCGTGCCGCGCTCGGTTCATTCCTGGTGAAGAACGACATCCCCGTCACCGTCGGCTTCCGCCGTCAGGCGCATTACGATGGAGCCCAGGGAAACTTCGCCGGAGATCTGGGGGTTGGATCGGATCCAGGCCTGATCGGCAAGATCAAACAAGCGGATCTGATCCTCGCGCTTGGCAGTCGGTTGGGCGATGCGGTGACGCAAGGTTATACGCTGCTCGATATGGCGGGTGCCGTTCCGATCATCCAGGTGCTGCCTGAGGGTTCGGAGATCGGCCGAGTGTTCCGGCCCGCGCTTGGGATCGTCTCCGATCTGAATGTCTTCGCCCATGCGGTGGCCGCGTTGGCGCCCGTCACGCCATCCTGGTCCGCGTGGACTCGCGATCTGCGGTCGTTGCGCGAAGCTCAACGCGCGGTGCCGAATTACGACGGCAGCCTGAACCTCGGCACCGTGATGCGCGAGCTTGAAACGATGCTGACCCCGGATGCCATCGTCACCACCGACGCGGGTAACTTCGCCGGCTGGGCCACCCGATTCCTGAACTTTACGGATAAGCAACGCTACATCGGACCGACCAATGGCGCGATGGGTTATTCCGTTCCGGCCGCCATCGGTGCTTCAATCACTCATCCTGGGCGGATGGTCATCAGCATGGTCGGCGACGGCGGCTTCATGATGACCGGGCAGGAACTGGCGACCGCGTTCCACCACGGCGCCGCGCCGATCGTGCTCGTGTTCAACAACAACCAGTTCGGCACGATCCGCATGCATCAGGAGCGTGCCTATCCCTGGCGGGTGTCCGGCACGCAGGTCACCAATCCCGACTTTTCGAAATACATCGAGGCGTTCGGCGGTCATGGCGAAGTGGTCAGCGACACCGCGGCGTTCACGCCGGCGTTCCGCCGCGCCGTGGCCAGCGGCAAACCGGCGGTGATCGAATTGCGCATGAACCCCGACCAGATCACGACCCGTGCCACGGTCGCCGATTTGCGTGCCGGTAAGCCGCCACCGCCCGGTGCATGACCGCCACCATCGACGAAGCCGCACGTCATTACGCCGCGCGTGACCTTGGTCAGGCGGCGCGCGTCTGCCTGGACATCATCCGCACTGATCCGCGCCACTTCGACGCACTGCATCTTCTGGGCGTGATCTGCACCAACCGGGGACAGCATGCCGATGGCGTCAGCTATTTGCTGCGCGCCGAGGCGTCGCGACCCAATGACGGGCGGTTGCAGGCCAATCTCGGCGCCGCGTACGGTGCCATGCAGCGCTTCGACAAAGCCGTTGAGGCCTATCGCCGTGCCGCCGCACTGGATTATCGCGATCCCGGTGTGCTGAATAATCTGGGTCTGGCGCTGCAAGGTCTGGACCGCCGGCAAGAGGCCCTCGATACGCTCCGCACCGCGATCGAGCTGGATCCGACCAACGATCCGGTGCTTTACAATCTCGCTCGCGCCAAAATCGCTGTTGGCGATCTCGCGGCGGCGGAGGCGGATTTCCGGCGGTTGCAGGCCAGGCTTCCGCCCGAGACATCACCGGATCGGGTCAGAGAGGTAACGAACGAACTGGCCCGCGCGGTAACCGACCAGGGGCGGGCGGAAGATGCGCTGGAGATACTCCGCGCCGCCGCCGCGAAACAGCCCGATATCGTTTCATTCCGCTGGCATGAAGCGCTTCTCTTGCTTCTTCTGGGCCGGTTCAAGGAAGGCTGGCTGGCCTATGAGACGAGGTGGGATGCGCCTGACCACGACCGGCCGCATCCGGACTATCGGGTCCTCGATCTGGAACAGGTGGCGGGACGCCGCGTTCTGGTGAAGGAGGAGCAAGGCCGCGGCGATGTCATTCAGTTCCTGCGGTACATCCAACCACTCGCCGCACTCGGCGCGCGGGTTCGGTTGAGTGTGTACAGCGACCTGATCCCCTTGGCGCTGGAGATGGCGGACGTCGAGCAGGTGCTGGGGCCAGATGCGGACGAGGCCGAGTACGACCTGCTGACCTCGGTCATGAGTCTGCCGTTGGCTTTCGCGACAGATCTCGGAACGATACCGGCCCGGATGCCGTATCTGCGCACCCCCGCGAGTCGGGTCGCGCGGATGAAACATCACCTGGGACCACCATCGGGACCGCGGATCGGTCTGGTCTGGTCTGGCTCGCTCGCCAGTGTGCCGCGTTCCGCGATGCCGGTGGCGATGCTGGAACCTGTACTGCGCCGCCCCGGTGTGGAATTTCACTGCCTGCAGAAAGAAATTCGCGCCGAGGACCGCGCCTGGCTCGAGCGAACCGGCATTGTCACGACCCACGAAGCGATGCTGCGCGATTTCGCGGACACCGCGGCGTTGATCGAGGCCATGGATCTGGTGATTTCGATTGATACCGCCGTCGCCCACCTGGCGGGCGCGCTGGCGAAACCGGTCTGGATCATGTTGCCGTTCAGCCCCGACTGGCGCTGGCTGCTGGGTCGCGACGACAGTCCGTGGTATCCGACCGCGCGATTGTTTCGACAGCCGGCGCCGGGCGATTGGGACGCCGTGGTTCGTTCTGTCGTGGCATCGCTCAGGCTTTGATTGTCGGGTTACCGGCCGCGCGGCACTGGCCGTTTCCCCAATCCACTTTCTTTGGCGAGGCTTGAACGCAACGCCGCGTACTGCCGCGCTACCATCGGGTAGTCTCCCGGCAACAAAAATTTCGCCCGGTATTGCGCGGGTGTGGTATTATGCAATGTCTGCAGATGACGCTTGAGCATTTTCATGTGCACCCCGCATTCCAGGCAGATCAGATGATCGTCGAAAACTGTTTGACCGCCTGACGCCTTGCGTGCCTTCGTGGGGCTCGGGATGGTCTGGCTCGGGGGTAAGACGGTGCTCGACCTGGCACTCGCCAGGGCCCGGTAGACGTCGCGGATCAGACCGGGCCGGGCGCGGCCGGGCGTGTCATTATGCCCGATATGCGCGATCACGATCTTAACCGCGAGCGACAGGAGAGGGTCGCCGGATCGGGGCATGGTCGTGCCTCCCGTAATTCTGTGGTTATGACGTTTTGGTTAACGTGAATGAGTCCTGGCACGATCGTCAATAAGACATTCGGAATTTTGTTTGCTTTGATACCATTTGTCGGTATCGCCTGTCACAACAGTGGTTACTGGCGGAACGTGCTCCGAACAAGCTCCGCCGCCTTCGCCATCACATCATTCCAGACGCCGGTTGTCGTCTGCCGCACCAGCGTCACAGACGGATACCACGGCGTATCGGTGCGATCAAGCAACCAGCGCCAGTCGGGCGCGCGCGCCAGCAGGATCAACACCTTGCGTCCCATCGCCCCCGCGATATGCCCGACCGAGGTGTCCACCGTGACCAGCAAATCCAGCGACTCCAGGATCGCCATCGTATCCTCATAATCGACGATTTCCGCGCCGATATTCACCAGTGGCGCGGCGCCGAAATACTGTCCCGCCTGCGCCGCCGCCGGGCCTTTCTGTAACGAAACCAATGCCACGCCAGGCAAAGCCGCCAGTGGCGCGAACTCGGCCAGGCTCGCGGACCGCCAGCGATCGTTGTTGTGTGTCGGCCGCCCAGCCCAGACGAGGCCGATACGACGCGATGCGGTCGGCGTCAGGCGATTGAGGCGTTCCTTCCATAGTGCCGCGCGCGCGGGATCGGCGCGCAAATAAGGCACGTGACCAGGCAGGTGATCCGGTCGCGTGCCGTGCAACGCCGGCAGGCCGGACAACGCGCGAAACGCGCGAAACGGCGGAGCGTACCGCCATTCATTGAACAACTGGGCTTTTGGATAAACCTGCCGCAGCAACGGGATCATTTCGCTCGCGCTGGCCACGGCGATGTTCGGACAGCGCTCGGCGGCCCACGGAATATAGCGGCTGAACTGGATGACATCGCCAAAGCCCTGATCGGCGACCAGCAGCAGCGTGCCTTCGTCGAACGGCGTTCCGTCCCAGCGCGGCTGTGTTGTCGGCGGCATCAACGGTGCGTTACCCGGCAGATCGAAGCGCCACTGATATTCGTTCCAACCACGTTCCCACTCACCGCGCAACAACAGCGCTTCGGCGAGCTGAAAATGTGGGCCGGGTAAAAAAGCGTTGATCGTCAGCGCCTTTTCGGCGGACGCGATACAGTCATCCAACTCCAGCCGATGATACTGAATAACGGCGAGGTTATGCAGGCAAACCGGATCGTCCGGCGCCATCGCGGTCGCGCGAAGTGCCGCGTTCAATGCGTCATCAAAACGCCCCAGCGCGCGGTAAACCTCGGAGATGTTACGCAGATACAACCGAATATCGATGCCACGCGCGATGGCATGCTCGATCTTCGTCAGCGCCTCGTCACGCCGTCCCAGCCGGAACGCGACAATGCCGGAAAGATGCAGCGCGTCAGGCTGATCCGGAGCGGCGGCCAGTGCCCGTTCCAGCAATCGGTCGGCGAAGGCGTAGTCTTTCTCGTTCTCCAACCGGCCGGCGATGGCCATCAGATCCCCGAATGGCAGGGGTACCTCCGGCAGGGCGGAGTTAGTCAACGGTATAACCCAGACGCTCGATCATCGGCCGCAGGATCGGGATCACCGGTTCCAGATGCTGGCGATAATGCCGATACCGATACAAAGACCGCTCATACAACGGCTCCGTCACCTGGGCGTAGCTGGCGGTACGGGCATAGCGGCGGTTTTCGTGGAAACTCAGGCAGCGTTCGTCGAACGGGACGCCGATGAAGTCCAGGATCGCGCGGACGGTCTCCTCCTGATTGGTGACCATGGCGTCGTAGCGCACCGGCAGATAACGCAAGGCCATTTCGGAACGGTAATGCATCACCAGATCCATGACCCGGACATAATGCGTCGCGGCGGTTTCCAGTGCCGTCGCGCAGTAAAAACCGTGGGTGAAATGATTCGACAGCGCGGAAATCATCACATCCAGCGGATGGCGGATGACATGGATCAGCGGCGACGCCGGGAACAGCAGCGCGATCAGCCCGAGATGGGTTTCGTTCAACGGCATCTTGTCGGTGAACCAGGCCGCTCCCGGCTCGGCGACCTCCATTTGTGCCGCTTTCTGCAAGTAGTAGTCGCGCAAATTATCCAGGCCGTCGCGCTGATCGCCCATCCACAGCTCGGCCAGCGCCTCCGGATACGTCAGCGGGCTGTTCAGCATGCGAGGCATGATGTTGATGATGTCGTTGATCAGCGGCAACTCGTCGCCGGCCGAGATCGCCGGATGCGCCGACAGCGTTTGCTCCACCAGCGTGGTACCGGACCGGGGAAAGCCCAGTACGAAGACCGGTTGCGGCACGTCGGTGCGCACGCCGGCTCGCGGCAGCAGCGCGAGCCGACCCGAAACGAAAAATCCCCGCAAGCGCGCGACCAGATCACCCGCGACCTGATCCAGATAAACATTGCCGGTGTACTCACGGGCGAGGCGCTTGCCCTCGGTAAACGCCGCCCATGCCTCGTCGTGGCGATCGAGTTGATCGAGCAGGCGGCCCTTTTCCGAAAGTTCGGTTGGCCCCAGCCCAATCGGCGCCGACGCCATGGCCGCCCCGGCTGGCGGGGTCGCGTTATCAGTGCTCTCGGTGGTCTCCGTGGGGGCCGCCGGTGCCTGACGATCCAGCAATGCCAGCGCGTCATCAGGACGCTTCATGCGCCCGAGCAAGACGGCGCGGGTCAGCACCGACCCAGGATCGTTGGGGAACAGCCTGTCCAGGCGGTCGAGTTTCTCGGCGGCGGCGGCGAAATTCCGGTCGGCTTCCTCCAGCCGCGCCCAACCGAGCAGGGTTTCCCGGATGTCGGGGGCGGTCGCCGCGGACTCCTCGTAGAGCGCGCGCGCTTCCTCCATGCGTCCCTGGTTCTTCAGACACCAGGCCAGGTTGGCGAGCACGATCGGATCGCGGGTGCCGGAGATCGCGAGGACCTGCCGGTAATGATATTCGCCAAGGCGCGGCCGTTGCGCCTCAGTCATGATCATGCCCATCAGGTTGTGCGCCTGCGGAGCCTGGGGCGCGATGCGGATGGCGTTGCGAGCGTGGATCTCGGCCTCGCCCAGAGCGCCTTTGCTCAGCAGCATCAGCGCGATTTCATTGGTGGCTTCGAAGTTGTTCGGTTCGAAATGCACCAGGCGGCGGATCAGCGCCTCGGCGGCGGCGGCTTTGCCTTGTTCCTTGCGGATCGAATACAGCACCGACAGCGCACCGGGCCGGTCGGGCGCGAGTTCCAGAACGTCGAGGCACAGCCGCTCGGCGACGTCTTTGGCGCCTTGCTGGTAGGCCTGGATGGCGCGTTCGACGAGCGGGACAAGGTGGCGGATGGCCTCGGCGGGCGGTATGGAGCCCGCTTGCATGGCGCAGCACCGCGCGGGCCGGAGACCGCTGCCGCAGGGACACAATGCGGGGGAGGGGGCGTTCATGCCTCCATCGTGTACGCCGAGGGTGGGGGCGGTTCAAGCGCCTGGCGCCTGTTGCCGCGAAGCGCCAGACCCGCGCGGTGACGGTAATGGGTCGGTTTGAACGTCGCCTTCCACCCAAAGCGGTCCTTCGTGGTGGGTAGCTTGACGGACCGAGACTGGCCGA
>ODAK010003177.1_pt1 | contig 17140 bp, 21 predicted proteins | sample 1539591 | NCBI WGS metagenome assembly ODAK01 (sample SAMEA3539303, study PRJEB22396) | soil metagenome | biome: tundra; feature: field; material: soil | place: USA | collected 2010-05 | depth 0.15 m
GATCGTCAAAGCCTGCGAGGATGCCGGCATCAGTCCGCATGACATCGACGGGTTCACCTCCTACGGCAACGACCGTTCCGACGGGCCGCGTCTCGCCGCCGCGCTTGGCATCAAGGAATTGCGGTTCTCCAATATGTTCTGGGGCGGCGGTGGAGGCGGTGTGTGCGGCGCCGTCGGCAACGCCGCGGCGGCGGTCGCCACCGGAATGGCCGATTGCGTCGTGGCGTTCCGTTCGCTCGCGCAAGGACAGTACGCACGCTACGGTCGCAGTGCCGCGGCGAACGCCGTTGGCGGCGATGACGCGTTCATGTTCCCCTACGGCGTCATGTCGCCGGCGCAACGCTTCGCCATGAAGGTCACGCGCTTCATGCACGAGACCGGGATCAAACAAGAAGCACTGCGGGCGATCTCGCTCGCCTGCTACCACCACGCGCAAAACAATCCGAACGCGGTGATGCGGGGACGCACTCTGGATGAGGCGAAATACGACGCCTCGCGCTGGATCATCGAACCGTTCTTTCACCTTTACGACTGCTGCCAGGAGAATGACGGCGCCGCCGCCGTGGTTGTCGTGCCGGCCGAGCGCGCCAGAAACTTCCGCCACGAGCCATCCTATGTGCTCGCCTGCGGCCAGGGTTGCGACCATCGCAGCGCGGCGCCGGTGCACAACATGCCGAACTACCCCAGTTCGCATTTCCGCCAGATCGCGCCTCGGCTGTACGACATGGCGAAACTGAAGCCCACCGACATGGGTATCGTGCAGTGCTACGAGAATTTCACCGGCGGCGTGCTGATGAGCCTCGTCGAGCACGACCTCGTGAAAGCCGAGGAAGCCAACGAAGTCCTCACGCGGGACAACCTCATCGCGCCGAATGGCAAGATGCCGCTAAACACCAGCGGAGGGAACCTCGCTGAGTGCTACATGCACGGTCTGGAACTGGTGATCGAGGCAGTGCGCCAGATCCGCGGCACGGCGATCAATCAGGTCAAAAAGAACGACGCGGCGATCATCATCGGCGGCCCGATGGTCACGCCGGTCAGCTCCATTATTCTCGGTTCGGAGGCGACACTATGAGCGACACCTATCTTCCGAACGGACTGCCGACCCCGACCTCGGGGCCGGACGGTCTCGCCGCCCCATACTGGGAAGGCACAAGGCAAGGCATGCTGCGCATTCAGAAATGCAACGGCTGCGGCGCATGGCAATGGGGACCGGAATGGATCTGCCATCGCTGCCATTCGTTCGACCTGAACTGGGGGGAAATCGTCGGCAAGGGCCGCATCTACTCCTACCAACGGCCGCACCATCCGGTGCATACCGCGCTCAACGGCCATGGCCCGTATATCGCGGTGCTGGTCGAACTGCCGGAGTACGGCGACATCCGCATGGTCGGGAACCTGTTGGGCGACCCCAGACAGACCGTGGCGATCGGCGCCCCGGTCGAGGCGGTGTTCGAACCCCACGACAAAGCCGATCCGCCGTTCACGTTGGTACAGTGGCGAACGGTCTGACCATAGCCCTTTGGGTCACGCCCCTTTTGGCACGAACATGTAACCAACACCGCGCACTGTGCGGATCGCCTCCGGGTGCGTTGGATCCCGCTCGATCTTGCGCCGCAACCGGGTGATGCGCAGGTCGATGGCGCGGTCGAACGCCTCGGCCTCACGGTGGCTGGTGACCTCCAGCAGCCAATCGCGCGCCAGCGGCCGGTTCGGGTTCTCCACGAACAGTTTCAGCAGGTTGAACTCGCCCGGCGCCAGCCGTTCCTCCATGCCCTCGCCGTCCAGCAGCAGCCGCCGTTCCAGATCCAGCACCCGGCGCCCCATGATCACCCGTGGCCCGAAGAACTCGCCCGAGGCCACTGACGCCGCCCGCCGCAACACACTCTTCACCCGCGCCAGCAATTCCCTGGGCTCGAACGGCTTGGCGATATAATCGTCCGCACCAGCCTCCAGGCCCGCGACCCGATCAATCGTATCGCTGGCGACCGACACCATGATCACGCCCGTCGCCGGACAGGCCTCCCGCAAATACCGGATCAGGCTGAACCCGTCCTCCCCCGGCAATCCCACATCGAGCAGCACGAGCGACGGCGTATCGCGTTGGATCTCCCGGCGCAGCGCCTGGCCGTCGGCCACACCGGTCACACGCATGCCCTGCCGACTGAGGTACTGCACCAACAACTGGCGCTGCGCGACCTCATCCTCAACCACGATGATCCGTGGGGACACCATCATTGGGGTCGTTGGTCTCCTATCACGGTATGGTTAACCGGAGGACATGGGCGCGCGCAAGGGGCGAGATAGGGTAGCGCGTGTATTAGCGGGTGGCGGAGCCTGCCTCGTGCGCTCATTGCAGCACCAAATTTCGACTTATAGTTGTATTGCTCGACGAATACTCTTTCATGTCGCTGGCGTTTTTGTGTGTGCACACCGGCCTTCCCAGATTTTCGTTCGTTAATTAATAAATATCACGGATTTTGGGGCAAATAACCCTCTTTGGTGCTGATTACGCGACGCCATCGGCGGTTCGTGGCGGACGGTCACGGAGATCAGCCAGCGTGTCAGTCCAGTAATATTCGTCCGATTCCCTCCGCAACGATACAAAAGATACGCACACGCCATACGCGCGATACACTCATACAAGGATATTAACGGCACATTAACGCTTGTCTCACACGTCGCGACAAACACGAACAAGCGGTGGCCCCCGGTCTGACGATATTCCACAGGCCAAAAGTGATTCGCGCAAGCGGGAAACCACGGGGACAGAGAAATTCTGGCGGGGACTGCCGGGGTTACCCGCCCAGAATCAACGAGGGAGTTTTTTGGGGCGACCAATGAACAGACGCTTGGGGACGGCATCGCGAAAAGCCGATGCGCCGAATTTGGACGAAGAGCGAGAGCGGGAACTGCTCCTGCGCGTGCGCTCGGCCACCCAAAGTGTCGAAAGCCGCGCGGCGCTCAATGAACTCTGGATGAGCCACGGCAAGCTCGTCGCGGCGATCGCGGCGAAATACCGGCGTTCGGATATCGAGCATGACGATCTGATCAACGCCGGCCATCTCGGTTTGCACTCGGCGATCACGCGGTTCGACACGGACCGGTTCGACACCAGGCTGGCGGCCTATGCATCCGGCTGGATCCGCTGGTACATCACGGATTACATCCGGCGAAATTCCGGACCCGTGCGCCTGCCGGAGTCGAAGGCGCATCGCCAGTTGGCGCAATCCGGCCCCCGCCTGCTGATCGAGGCCCGCAAAGCGTGCGAGCGCGAAGGCATCGAACCAACCGACAGTGAATTGCACACCCGGATTGGCAGCCGGCTCAGGCTCAGTGCCGACGAGGTGGCGCATGGGCTTCGCCTGATCCAGGGTGCGCGGATGAGCCTGCACGCCCAGGATGATGAGGATGGGAACGGGTCGGGGTTACGGGACGATGCCGCGCCGTCGGCCGATGACCTCCACGAACGGATGGATCATGATCGGTTGCGGGCGCGGATCCGCGTTCTGGCGGACGAGGTGCTCGGCGAGCGGGAGCGGCTGATCTTTCTCGCGCGGTCCATGGCTGACACCGACGAGGTACCCTCGCTCGAGGCGTTCGCCGCGCGGTTCGGGGTTTCCACCGCGCGGGTCCATCAGATCGAGGTCAGCGCGCGGCGCAAAATCGCCGTGGCGTTGGCGGCATCGGGCTACACCGAGGCCACCGGTGATGCTGTCGTCGCGCACCTTTCGCAAATTCGCGCGCGCCGTGCCATCATTCGTAACCCGTTCGATACACCGGCCCTCGAATATGAGGACGCCGCGAACCAGGCGTTCGAGCTGCGGGCCGCGGCGGACTGAAATCGCCGATATGGTGTTGTGACGCGGTTCGCCAACGCGGTATGGTTGGGACCGGGAGTTGGAGATGACCCTCGGTGCCCCTGGGTCGTCGGGCCGTGGCTTGAGCGCTACTCCGGCGATCGACCGTTCCGTGCTCGGCGAGTGGCTGGCGGACGATGATGCCGCGATCGACGAGTTGCTCGCCGTGTTCCGTGACAGCATCTGCGCCGAGTTCGTGAAAATGCGCGAGTTGTTGGCTGTTGGCCGGCTGGACGAGTACGCGGACGCGGCGCATCGACTGCGCGGCGCCGCGCTGTCGATGGGCGCGCGGGCGCTGGCGGAGTTCGTCGGGCTGCTGTTCACCGCGGCGCGGGCCGAGGATGGCACGGCTTGCGCGAACGGGATGGCGATATTGGAGACGCATGTGCAGCTGGTGGTGGCGGAGGTGCCGGAGGGTGGGAGGACACCGCGGCCGTGATGGCTGCCATTTCGTTCGAGGAGAGGGAGGGAAGCCCCCGACGCCGCTGGGGGGTAGCGATGCGACACTGATCTGTCGCCAACGAGCTACGAGGGTGGCCGATCTCGTGGGTTGTCATAATGGATGTTCCGCGGCACAGAAATTGCTTGGCTCGCATCCGTGGCCGAGTGCATTTTCGATTACCCCGGTCAGACGTTCGAATACGTTGCCGCTCGGGAGTCAGATCGGATCGAGCCGGTACAATGCAAGATCGCGCAGCCAGCCGCACACCGCATTTCTTGCATCAGGTCGCCGGTGCATCGGTCAGTTCAAGCCTGCGCTCCATCCGCTCGACACGCATTTCCAGCCGATCGAGGCGCCGGTTCATGCCGGCAAGCGGCTCCTCGATATTTGTCGTGCTAAATTTCGGGTCGGACAGATCGTCGATGATCCGATCCTGCTTCACCTCGATGCGGCGGTTGCCGTCCAGCACGCGCTGAACCATGGCTTGCAGCAATTCCAGGGTTGGTTCGGCCATGACATTCTCCTTTACCAAAGGTGGCTCAATCGGCGAACCGCGGTCAATCGCGTCGTCGTTTGAATTTCACGGCCCGGTGCCGCCGACTGCCTTTTCGAGTGCCATGCGAATATACCGCTGATACGGCATGCCAGCCTTTTCCGCCTGACGCCGCACCGCGTTCAGCAATTGTTCGGGCAAGCGAAGACTGACAGTCTTATCCTTTGGCCGCAGCTCGAAACGCACGACCTGACCACCGGAAAGATCGTACTCGGTCAGGTCGGCTTTGGCGACGAAGTCCTCGGCTTCCTTGTCGGTCTTAAACGTCGCAACGGTTCGTTTCATCGCCCTCCACCTCTTGCTTGTGCATGGGAACGCGCGCTGATCGGGCGTGGCAGGACATAGTCGCCATGATCTCGCGGGGTGAATACAACGAACACCTCGCGGCGTTCCGGCGTGGTTCCGACCGCACGATGGCGTCGTTCGTCCTCCCGATGTGCCTTGTCGAGCAGAATCACCACCGGCAGATCGAACACGCTTTCGATCTCGGCGATGGTCAGGCCGTGCTTCCGGCATTTCCCGCGATTGCCCCGGTCCCAATTGAAGCCATCAAATTCCATGATCACCACTTTTCAGGTAGATATGCGTTTGCATATACAATTGTCAAGGAATTTCCGCGGCATCACCCTCATGCCCGTCCCGAGGCTCGCCGCTATCGGCACCGCTTCTTGGACAGCACGTCCCCTTCGTCACCGCCGCGCGGGGTGCCGCCCGGCCAGGCGCGAAGCATGCGGGAGCGCTCGCCGGTGACATCGGCGCCTGGCGCACGCGTTCGGCAGCGGCGTCGGTCAATCCTTCCGCCGAGCAGCCACCAACAGAAATGGTGGGCGCTGACGCTCATCCGCCAGTTCCGGGCGAGCCGCGATCTGGGCTTCGTCCGGCCCCCATTCCTCGACATGCTCAAGCGCGAACCCATGCCGGAGCAGCGCGTTGAGATAATGTCCCATCGTGCGGTGCTGTTTGATCACACCCTTGGCGAGCCAGTCCGTGCTGCGCGGACCCTCGACCAAATAACCATCAACCGGCCACGTCCTGCGGCCGTCAGCCTCCACCGTCCAACCTGGATTCGCCGGCGCGGTATAGATCGGGTGCTCCACCGAAAACACCAGGTGGCCACCGGGAACCAGCGCATCCCGCACCGTGGTGAGCAATCGGTCCAGGTGCTCGATGTAATGCAACGCCAGCGAACTGTAGGCGAGGCCAAACGACCCGGCCGGCAGATCGAACCGTTCCAGATCCGCGCGAGCGTAGCGGATCGCGGCGTCCGACGTCTCCGCCCGCGCGCGCTCCAACATTTTCTCCGACACGTCGAGGCCGAGGACGTGGGAGGCCCCAAGCTGGCGCGCCCAACGGCAGAACCAGCCGAAACCGCAACCGAGATCGACAATGCCAAGACCGCGCAGATCCGGCAGCATGGCGCGCAATGCCGGCCACTCGGCCGCGCCGTCCAGACCGTTGATGGAGCGGCCCAGTTGGCTGTAGCCGGCGAAGAAGGCGGGGTTGTCGTAGATGTTCTGGGTCATCGTCGGGGCCTCGGTCATCCAGGCAAGGTTTCCGCGAGGTGGCTCCCGGGTCCGGAGGAGTCAAGGTTCCACGGCGACGGGCTTGTGCGAATGCCTGCATATACGGATGAGGAATCGCCGCGCCATTGAGGCTTTAACCGTTCGTTCATTCCTGTGCGGCATGATCCTTGGCAAGGAGGCTCACATGCACGCCGTACTGTCACGCCCTGGTCCGCGTCGTTGGCTGTTGCCTGTCGTACCTGGCATCCTCGTCGCGTTGCTTTTCGTGGCATTGCCTGACGCACCGGCACGAATGCTGGTCAGGGATGCCGGATTGAACAAGGATGTCCGCGACGAGACAGCGGCGTTGAGCACGTCCCGACCTGGCTTCCTCCAGGCACGCGTGGCTGAGCGCGACGTTGTTGTCGAGCAATCCGCGCTGGCCCAGGAAGAAGCCATTTCCGGTGTCAGGCAGCCCTTAGACGCCAACAGCCCCACCCGTGAAGATCTGAACGCGCCGCCGATCGAGACGTACGCGCGCGCTTTCACGGCGGCACCGGCATTGCAGAGCGGAATTGCCCCTGAAGCATCGTCTGACGCGATTGCTTCCATGCTTGGACAGTTGCGGACCCAGGACGAAGCGCTCTTGCGCGAGCCGCTTTTGGGTATGCGTCTTGCCGAGAAGGCCCTGCTGGCCGACAGCGGTTCCTGGTCGGCGCGCCAGCTCTCCCACTGGGCCGCGATCTTCGCCACGAAGGTGAACGAGATAGCGATACCGGATGGAACGCGCGCGAAACTGGAGCGGCTGGTCGCGGTGTATCAGCACGACGCACTCGCCATGAACAATGCGCGGCTCCAGGACCGACATGACGCGGAAACGCCCCGAGCGGCGGCGGCAGGCGCGGTGGAGACCGGCTCGGCGCATACGGATCGGACCCTCGGTACTGGGCCCCTCGGTACTGGGCCCCTCGGTACTCGGCGAGAACGCGTGAACGATGCGGTCAACGCGGCACGCGGACATCTTTGGTGGATGCTCGGGGCCGTGCTCGTGTTCATGGCATTGATCGCGGGCGGCGGCGGCTTCGTCTTCGGGCGCGCGGTGGCTGTTAACCGCACGCTGGCGCGAAGCTGAAAATCTCGCCAGGCGGCATGTCTGGCGAGACCATCGGTGCTCGCCTTGTTCAGAACGGGGTGGGCGGCATGATTATGATCAACCTGGCACGGAATGCGCCGGTCCCCAGATGGACTACATCGCCACGGGGTAGATCGACACGGAGCTCATGGACACGGGGTTCATGGACATTGAGGCAACTCGCACTGACCTGATCCGCGCGCTGAACGCCACCGCGGGAGGTGGCTCGCCTTTTCGCACCGCCCGTGCGGTGCTGATCGCGCGCGGCCTTGAGGCCCCGCAAATAACGTCCCGCCCAGGCGTCGCTCTCGACGACATCATCAGGGTCGCGGCCGAGGCACCGCCGACCGAAGCGCGCTGGGCGTTCGCCGTGCTGCTGGTTGATGCGCTTGCCGTTCCGGGTCTGCTGCCAACCCGCGGCCAGGCCGCCAATGACATTCAGTCGTTTCTGGAGCGCGCCCTGCTGAACCCGCTGCGTCGCGCGGGCTACCCGTTCGACGGCACCCCGTACGAGAAACGTCAGGCGCTCGCCCGTTCGCACGCGACGATCGACGAGCATCTCAATCCGCTCCAGCCCTCCATTCCCCATTGGATCCATGGTGCGGGGCCAGGCGACCAGAAGTGAGTGTTCGACGTACCGCGTCAGTATGACTTCCACGCAAGCCATGCTTGATTTGCGATGCTCAGCCGCGGAATCACCGATTTCGCCGCGTCCCCGCCGCACCCATGTCGCACGTGCGAACAAGAACACAGTCAAGGACCATACACATGTCCGAAAGTCTCATGCTCGAGCGCTCGCCCGTGGCGGACGAGCGCATGACGAAACCGGCGGTCAAATTCGGTCTTGGCGCCATGTTCAGGGCGGCGCTGGAATCGCTGGTCGCCGCGCAAACCCGCAAGATCGATGAGACGGGGCCGCTGATCTATCGCTACCCGCCGATCTGATCCGTCAGGCGCTGTCTACGCCGACAACCGGCTCATCACCGCCTCGGGGATATCGAAGTTGGCATAGACGTTCTGGACGTCGTCGCTGTCTTCCAGAACGTCCAGCAGCCTGAGCAGGCCGGCCGCCTTCTCCTCATCCAGCGGCACCGAGGTCGTCGGCCGCCATTCCAGCCGCGCGCTTTCCGGGGCACCAAACTTCGCCTCCAACGCGTCGCGGACACTGAAGAAATCTTCGACCGCGCAGGTGACGTCGTGGCCCTCGGCGTCGGTTTCGACGTTTTCGGCCCCGGCCTCGATCGCGGCTTCCAGCATCGCGTCCTCCGACGCGGCGGCGACCGGGTAGCGGATCGCACCCATCCGATTGAACATGAAACTGACCGAGTTGGTCTCCCCCAGCGCGCCGCCGTTCTTGGCGAAGGCGGAGCGCACCTCGCCCGCGGTGCGGTTGCGGTTGTCGGTCAATGCCTCGACGATAACCGCCACGCCCGCCGGACCATAACCCTCATAGCGGACCTCCTGGTAACCTCGCCGGCGGTGCGATTGCGGTTGTCGGTCAGCGCCTCCACGATCACGGCCACGCCCGCTGGGCCGTACCCCTCGTAACGGACCTCCTGGTAATTGTCGGTGCCGCCGTCGCCGGCGGCTTTCTTGATCGCGCGTTCGATCGTGTCCCGGGTCATGTTGGACTGCCGGGCAGCGGCCACGGCGGCACGCAGCCGGGGGTTGAACCCCGGGTCGGGAAGCCCCTGGCCGGCGGCGACGGTGATTTCGCGGATCAGCCGCGCGAACTGGCGGGCGCGCTTCGCGTCCTGCGCGCCCTTGCGGTGCATCATGTTCTTGAAATGGGAATGGCCGGCCATGGTCTCTTCGTGGGTTGCGGAGGATCGGCGCCGTCTTACCGCGAAATCGCGCGGAAGGGGAGTGTCGCAGTGGGGCCAATGCCTGGGCCGGGGCCGGTCCGCCGGCGAACCGATGTCCCGTGACGAGTCACGCCGGAGCCGCGCGGATCAGACCACCTCCGGCATCGTCTGTTTCAACCGTCCGCCAACGCGCACCGGTTCGATCCGCAGCGCGAGGCCGGTGGTGTCGTCCGTCTCCACGAACACGCCGCAAAGCGTAGCCTCGCCCTCGGCGGGACCCAGTCGCTCGCCGGGCATTTTGCGCCAGAAGCGGAGGGCGGCGTTGTCCTTGGTCATGCCGATGACGCTGTCATAGTCGCCGCACATGCCGGCGTCCGACTGGAACGCCGTGCCGCCCGGAAAGATCTGCGCGTCGGCCGAGGGGCAGTGCGTGTGGGTGCCCACCACGAACGACATCTGGCCGTCGAACACATGCGCGTACGCCATTTTCTCCGAGGTCGCCTCGGCGTGGATATCGGCGACGATCGCCTGCACCGTGGCGCCGAGGCGATAGCGGGCCAGCAGATCGGCCGTGGTGCGGAACGGACAGTCGAGCGGGTCCATGTACAGCCGCCCCATCGCCTGCAGCACCAGCGCCCGGCGCCCGCCGCGGACCTCGACTACGACAAAGCCGCCGCCCGGGGTCTCCGGCGGATAGTTCAGCGCGCGGATCAGCCGGGGGTTCTGGGCTATGTACGGAATGATCTCCTTGCGGTCCCAGGCGTGGTTGCCAAGGGTGATCACGTCGGCGCCGGCGGCGAACAGCGCGTGCGCCATATCGGGGCCCAGTCCGAAACCGTGCGAGGCGTTTTCGGCGTTGACGATCGCGAGGTCGATCCCCAGCGCCTTACGGAGGCCTGGGAGTCGCAGGCCGAGAGTGTCGCGGCCAGTGCGGCCGACGACGTCGCCCATGAAGAGAATGCGCATGGGAGGGGATTAGCGCGGATTGGGCTCGGAAGTCAGGGGGCGGTGGCGACTGGCTTTACATCCTCCAGCGACAGAAACGCGGCGCCGGCGCCAATCGCCCGGTGATCACCGTGGGTCGATATTGGCCCAGGGCCCCGGCAACGGACCGGCAGCGTGAAGCCTGGCCCTGAGCCAATCCTTTCCGCATCGGCGAAACCAAATCCAACGGCACGGTTCGCCGCCAGGCCATGCGGTCATTCAAACGCGACGCCGGGCTTGACGCCGATCGCCCTGAGCAACATCGCCAATGGGCAGAACCCGGTGAGACTGGCCTGCAGCATGTTCAATCCGACGAACCCGGTAAGCAGCAGCCACCACGGGCTGACCAGCCATGCCAGCAAGGTTCCCACCAGGGCCATCGTGCCCGCGAACATCAGAACAATCCGGTCGATCGTCATGTTGGTCTCTCCTTCAATTTGCATAAGACGGGCAGTGTGCATTAGACGTGATTTGCCCACGCGCCCAACGGACGATCGCATTCGTGTCCGTCGCGCCCGTGGTCCGTCCGGCCACTGTCCCGTTGTCGAACAAGAACAGCGCCGGGATGCCCCGAACATCCAATCTCGCGCACGTCGACCGGGTTTGGTCGGCGTTCAGTTTCAAAAGTCGCACACCTGGTTCCAGGGCCAAGGCGGCACAATCGAACGCCGGAGCCATCGTGCGGCAAGGCCCGCGCCACCACGCCCGGATATCCACCAGCACCGGAATGTCGCCGCGGCGGCGGTGCCGTTCGAACGCCGCTTCATCAACGTCGATCGGATGCGCAGTGAACAGTGGGTCATGACAGGAACCGCGACGCGGCACTCCGGCGGGATGCGCCGCGGCGATGCGGTTCGCCATACCACAACCGGAACAGACGAGCCGGATCGCGGTTTGCATCGGCGAAATCCCCAAACCACTTCATCGCTTGACGATATATTCGTATTATCGTATATACGCAAGTATGAAAGTTAACATGGTGCCACACAGCAACTCCGGACCGGTCAACCCCATCGCGATGGCGGAAGCCGCCGATCGGGCGAGCGAGTTGCTCAAATCGCTTGGCAACCGGCATCGTCTGCTGATTCTTTGCCAACTCACGGAAGCGGAGCGTTCGGTCGGCGAACTCGCGTCGTTCCTCGACCTGCGCGATTCCGCGGTGTCGCAACATTTGTCGCTGTTGCGCCGTGACGGGCTGGTGGCGGCGCGGCGTGATGGGCAGACGATCTGGTACTCGATCGCCAGTCCGCCCGCGCGCCGCGTGCTGGAGACATTGTTCGAGATCTTCTGCGAGCCCACCTCCATCCGTGAACCGCCGGTTCGCCGGCGCGCATCGGCAAGCAAGCGATGAAACCAGTCGATCTTGGTTGCGGGATCGCGCGATATCGCAAATCGCGCATTGACCCAAATCAAGGCGTACTGGCTCCGCTTCGCGTTGTTCACGCCGAACAGGAGCGAGTGATGCAAACCAAACCGCACTTACCGGAAATGATGCCGACGGAGGTCCACCACGCGTTGCACCATCACGCAATCGTGCCGATCGATATGCGCGAGCCACGGCAGTACGTGACCGAGCGGATGCACGGTGCGTTGCTGTTCCCGCTGTCATCTTTCGACCCGGGCGCGGTGCCGGTCGACGGCCGTACCGTGGTGTCGCATCGCAGCTCCGGCAAGAGCTTGGCCAAGGCGGTGGCGAAATGCATCGAGTCCGGCGTGCCGGTGACCGCGCACCCGACCGGCGGTGTCCTGGCGCGGCGGCACGCGCGGTATCCGACCATCGTGCTCGATCCGTACACCGGCGCGGTGGTGGACCGCGCGTAGTTCGGCGGTCACGCGCAGCGGGAGAAAACGCAATGCGTCGCTGGTTTTCGCCTGTCCTGGCCTGCGTTGTGCTGGCGGCGAATGGGGTCGCGCGGGCGGAGACGACGTTCACCGCGCATCGCAGTCAGTTCACGGATGAAAAAGCGGTGTTCGCCACCGTGGAAAGCCCGAAAGAAATCCCGGCGAGGGCCCGCATCGGCGGCTCGGTCGCGTCGCTCGCCGTCCGCCAGGGCGACTCGGTCGCCGAGGGTCACATCATCGCGGTGATCGGCGACGACAAGCTGACGTTGCAGATCGCCTCGCTCGACGCGCAGATCACCGGGCTTGAAGCGCAGCTGGCTCAGACGCGCGTGGATCTGACACGGGCCGAGACATTGTTCCGGCAGGGTTCGGGACCAAAGACCGTGTTGGATCAGGCGCACACGGCGGAAGATGTCGCGACGTCCACTCTGCGTGCGCGCATCGCCGAGCGCCAGGTGCTGCTGCAAAATGTGAAGGAGGGCCAGGTGCTGGCGCCCGCCGCCGGCCGTGTGCTGACCGTTCTGGTGACGCCGGGGTCGGTGGTGCTGAACGGCGACCCCGTCGCCACGATCGGCCAACTGCCATTCATGCTGCGATTGCGAATCCCGGAACGGCACGCGGTCTTTCTTAAACCTGGCGACCCGGTTCGGGTCGACACCACCGAACCTGGTGCCGGCAACGGCGCGGTGGGGACAATCGACCTGATCTATCCGCGCATCGAGGAAGGCCGCGTCGTGGCCGATGCGCGTGTCGGGGGTCTTGGCGACTATTTCGTGGGCGACCGTATCCGGGTCTGGATCGATGCCGGAACGCGCACCGGGTTCGTCGTGCCGGCGGCCTATGTGCTGACGCGGTCGGGGCTGGATTACGTGTTGCTGCGCCAGGACGGCGGGCGGCAAATCGAAACGATGGTACAACGAGGTGACGTCCGGGCGGGCACGGACGATGTCGAAATCCTTTCGGGAGTCGCCGACGGCGACGTGCTCGTACGGCCATGAACCTCGGCTTCTCCGGGCGGCTGACCCGGGCGGCGATCCGCTCGTCGCTCACGCCACTGTTCCTGCTCGCCGCGCTGGCCGCCGGCATGGTCGCGCTGCTGACCATTCCGCGTGAGGAAGAACCGCAGATCAGCGTTCCCATGGTCGACATCATCGTCCAGGCGAATGGGCTGAAGGCGCCCGACGCGGTCGAGCTTGTCACCAAACCGCTGGAGACGATCGTCAAGGCGATCACCGGCGTGGAGCACGTCTACAGCCAGACCGAGGACGATCGCGCGGTCGTGACGGTTCGTTTCAATGTCGGCACCAACGAGGATGACGCGGTGCTACGGGTGAACGACAAAATTCGCGCCAATCTGGATCGCATCCCCACCGGCATCCCCGAGCCGCTGATCGTCGGCCGCGGCATCAACGACGTCGCCGTGGTGGTGCTGACCCTGTCGCCGGAGCCGGCTGCCGCCGCGCGTTGGACCGACAAGGACCTATACGATGTCGCGCTGAAGCTGCGCGGCGAACTGACCAAGGTCGAGGACATCGGCACGAGCTATATCGTCGGCACCGGCCCGGAGGAAATCCGGGTGGAACCCGACCCCGAAAAGCTCGCGCTGTTCGGCATCACCTTGCAACAACTGATCGGCAAGGTGCGCGACGCGAACCGCGCGTTCGTCGCCGGTCATGTGCGCGACGCGGGCACCACGCGCACGCTGGCGGCCGGGCAAACCCTACGCGGCGTCCCGGACATCGGGCTGCTGCTGCTGACCGCGCGCGATGGCCGGCCGGTGTACGTGCGCGATGTCGCCAACGTCACGATCGGGCCGAGCACGGCGGAGAGCCGCGTCTGGAACATGACACCGGTGACCGGCGGGTGGGATCGGGTACCGGCGGTCAGCGTGGCCCTCGCCAAACGGGCCGGTGCCAACGCCGTGGTGGTTTCCCAGGCGATCCTGTCTCGCGTCGCCACGCTGCGCGGCGGGCTGTTGCCGCCGGACCTGCGCGTGGAGGTCACCCGCGACTACGGCAACACCGCCAACGACAAGGCGAACGAGTTGCTGTTCCACCTCGGTCTCGCCACCGTCTCGATCGTCGTGCTGATCGCGGTGGCGATCGGCTGGCGCGAGGCGGTGGTGACGCTGGTGGTCATTCCGGCGACGATCCTGTTGACGCTGTTCGCCGCGCGCGTGATGGGCTATACGATCAACCGCGTCAGCCTGTTCGCGCTGATCTTCGCCATCGGCATCCTGGTCGACGATGCCATCGTCGTTGTCGAGAACATCGCCCGCCATTGGAGATTCCGCGATGGACGCGACCGCGCGACGGCGGCGATCGAGGCGGTCGCCGAGGTCGGCAATCCAACCGTCGTCGCCACGCTGACCGTGATCGCGGCGCTGTTGCCGATGCTGTTCGTGTCCGGATTGATGGGCCCTTATATGGCGCCGATCCCGGTCAACGCTTCGGTCGCGATGCTGTTCTCGTTCTTCGTGGCGATGACCATCGCGCCTTGGTTGCTGTTGAAACTTTCTCGCGGGCCGCGTGGCAACGGCGGTCTGCATGAGGAAGGCGGCCGGCTCGGCGGCCTGTACCGCCGTGCCGCGGCACCCATTTTGCGCTCGCGACGCCGCGCCCTGGGCTTCTTGCTGTTGGTCGGGATGGCAACGTTCGGTACCTGCGCGTTGTTTTATACCGAGAGCGTGACCGTCAAACTGCTGCCATTCGACAACAAATCCGAACTTCAGGTGGTCCTGAACCTGCCCGCCGGCAGCAGCCTGGAGGATACCGAGCGGACGCTGTTCGCCGCCGCCGCGATCGTCCGCGAGGTGCCGGAAGCACTGTCGGTGCAGGCCTATGCCGGCACCGCCTCACCGTTCAACTTCAACGGCCTTGTGCGGCACTCCTTCCTGCGCCAGTCCCCCGAACTGGGCGATCTGCAAATCAACCTGACGGACAAGAACGCGCGCGACCGCGGCAGCCACGCGATTGCCCTCGATCTGCGCCGGCGTCTGGGCTTGTTGACCTTGCCACCAGGCACGACCCCGCAGGTCGTGGAGGTGCCGCCTGGACCACCCGTTCTCGCCACCCTGCTCGCGGAGATCTATGGGCCCGACGCCACGACGCGGCGGGCGGTGGCGGAGCAGATGAAGCGATTGTTCCGCTCGGTGCCGTTCATCGTCGATGTGACCGATTCTTATGGTCAACCACGCCTGCGGCTGAGGCTGCGCATCGATCAGGAGCAACTGGAGCACCTCGGCGTCGAACAAGCCGATGTCTATGACACCATCCAGGCGTTGTTCGGCGGCGTGCCGGTGGGTTACTCGCATCGCGGCGAGGACCGCGATCCGATCGCGATCCGGATCGGTCTGCCGAAGCGCGCCATGAACTGGTCCAACTATCTGGCCGCCACGCCGGTTCCGGCCAACACGGTGCCGGGCAGTAAAACCGTGGTGGAACTCGATCAGGTCGTGCATGCGGTGATGGAACAGGGATCGCCGGTCCTGTTCCGCCGCGACGGCCATTATGCCGACATGGTGATGGGCGAACCGGCGGGCGCGTTCGAGGCGCCGATCTACGGCATGCTGGCGGTCAATCGCGCGATCGACGCGCATGATTGGGGTGCTCTGCCAAAGCCCGCGGTCAGTGTCCGCGGCCAGCCGGCGGACGAGTCGCATCCGACCATATTGTGGGACGGGGAATGGGAAATCACTTACGTCACGTTCCGCGACATGGGTGCGGCGTTCGGCGTGGCCATGCTGGGGATTTATATTCTGGTCGTGGCGCAGTTCGGCAGCTTTAAGTTGCCTCTGGTGATCCTGACGCCGATCCCGCTGACTCTGATCGGTATCGTATTTGGACACTGGCTGTTCGGCGCGCCGTTCACCGCGACGTCGATGATCGGGTTCATCGCGCTCGCCGGGATCATCGTGCGCAACTCCATCCTTCTGGTGGACTTCATCCGGCACGGCGCGCGCGCCGGTCAGACGCTGCGTGAGGTGCTGTTGGACGCCGGCGCGATTCGTTTCAGACCCATTCTGTTGACCGCGCTGTCGGCGATGATCGGCGCGGCCACCATCCTGAGCGATCCGATCTTTCAGGGCCTGGCGATTTCGTTGCTGTTCGGCCTCGCCTCATCAACGCTGCTGACCGTTCTGGTCATTCCCGCGATTTACGTCGCGCTGCGCGACGCGGATCGCGTACGGGCGGCGGATGTGTGATCCGGGACAAGTATCGCACCGGGATCAGCAGGCGATGATCTTCCGGTCTCTTGTGACGACCGGCAGCCCAAGATGCCGGGCCGTGGCGATGATCAACCGATCCGCCGGATCGCCATGCACTTCCCCCGGCAGCCACGACGCGTCGATCGCGATATCCGGGTGGAACGGCGCTTCCCAGATCCCCGGACCGGCCATGAACCGCGCGAACCACGTCTTCGGATCGGGCGTGAACCGCACGATCGCCGATCGTCTGGGCCGGAGTTTGCTCAGCATGCCGATTTCCCAGGCCGAAATCGGCGAGACGAAGATGCCGCCTTGTAACCCCGCCCGTACGATCGCGGCCATCGCATCAGGATCGAGCGGACTTCCGTTCGCCAGTCAGATCACCGCGCAGGTATCGAGCAGAACGGCCTCGGATGGCTGGTTCATCCGTGGAGGTCCCCGCCCTCCGCGGTGAAAGCGTCATCAACGACCAGAAGCCAAAGCGTGATGGCCGTCGCCTCGCCGTTGGCCCCTTCCGGTCCGCCGCCGAAGATGAACCCGGATACCGCGACCAGCAGGGCCGCCAGCGCGAGGTCCACAATCGTCGCCAGGATCAGCGGGATGAGCACTGGATCAATTCCCGTTCGGTCGCCACGGCATCCAGCCGCGCGTCAGTCGGCCCCATCGGCACCTCGGGCACCTCCTGCGCCGCGAAGGCGCAGCCCAGGGCGAAGCGGGTGGAAAGGAGGGGGAGGGTGCGATCGTAGTAGCCGGCGCCATAGCCCAGACGGCCGCCGCGCCGGTCGAAGGCGAGTAACGGGACGAGCAGAAAGG
>ODAK010003178.1_pt1 | contig 17140 bp, 19 predicted proteins | sample 1539591 | NCBI WGS metagenome assembly ODAK01 (sample SAMEA3539303, study PRJEB22396) | soil metagenome | biome: tundra; feature: field; material: soil | place: USA | collected 2010-05 | depth 0.15 m
TGGCGGCCGCTCTCGTCTTGGCGATGGCCCTCGGATTCTCGATGGGGAAACGGCGTGGCGACCCAATGGCGCTTCTCGGCGCCGAGGCCGTGAACGATCACCTGCGCATGCTCGAAGGCGAAACTCCCCTGCAGGTGCTGGCCAGTGACCTGCATCAGGTGAAACCCCGGTTTGCAGGAAAGCTCGACTTCGCTCCCCCCATCGCCTTTAAGGGCGACGACGACTATCCCTTGCTTGGCGGCCAGGTGGCCCGCTTCCTCGAGCGACGGGTGGCGTGTTTCGTGTTTGCCCGTCGCTTGCACAAGATCTCACTCTTCGTGGTTCCCAAGCAGGACCTCGCTGGCCCGCGCGAGCTCCCCACTGGCTTTGCCGCCGTGCCTGAACAGAGCTTCGCTTCCCGCGGCTTCTCCGTCGTGAGCTGGGAAAAGGGCGAGCTCGCCTACCTTTTGGTCTCCGACGTGAACTCCGCCGAGCTGCTCGAGCTCGGCCATCGGATTCAATCGTCTCATTAGTTTCGTGGGAACCTCCGGCGATTGCCGCACGTTGGACAGAACGAGGACAACATGCTTGCAAAGCTCATTCGATTCTTTTCTCGACCGCCGCTCGATGGCCCCAAGGCGACCTTGCTGCTGCGACTGATGGTGGGCAGCGTTTTCTTCTGGGAAGGCCTGCTGAAATTTGTCTACGTCAATCAGGGCGTCGGGCGGTTCACCAAGTTGGGATTGCCGATTCCCGAGCTGCTCGCGCCTGCCATCGCATATCTGGAGATTGGCGGCGGCCTGCTGCTCGTCTTCGGGCTCGCTACACGCTGGATTGCCCTGCCCTTCATCATCGAAATGGTGGTCGCCATGCTGTCGACGAAGGTCAGCCTCTATTTCGGCACCTCGCCGTTGGCCCTGCCGCCCTCGCCCCCGAAAGTCGGCGCGTGGGCAGTGCTGCACGAGATCCGTTCGGACTGGGCGCAGATCATGACTTCGGCGTACCTTCTCTGGGCCGGCCCCGGACCGTGGTCCCTCGACGCCATCTTTCGGCGCAGAGCCAACAGATAGTCCGCTTCGCAACTTCTCGCGATCTGCCGATTAGGGAAAACTGGAACGGGCGACTTTGCCGAAAGGGTCACCCGCGATGCGTATGCCTCAAGATGACCTCTCGTCGGAACGTCTTCCGCAGGCTCAGGCGCCGGGCAAGGCTGATCAGCAAGAGAAGGGCTGGGCCGAAGGGCGACCAACTGGACGGCGCTGCCAGGGCTGCCTGAACCTCAGTCAGGCCTTCAATTCGATGGGTGCATTTCTCGGCGCCATGTTCGGCTCGAAGTTCTTGCTCGGTGGACCACTTTTTGAGAAAGGCGCGGTCATTACACCTACCATGCGGGCAACCGGTCCTGGCTTCGTGACCAATGTGTACTTGACGGTCGCAGCCATTTTGGGGGCTTCACCCTGGCGGTCTTTCTGGTGCGCAAGACCATCGCGACGCATGCCCCGAAGCTGGCCGCGCACTCGGAATCGCCACTCGCGGCGTTCGGGTCCCAATGGGCCAACCTGGGTGGCCTGGCTATCTTCCTTTACGTGGGCGCCGAAGTCTCCGTCATGTCGGGCGTGATCTTTTTCTTGGAAGAGACGCAAATCATGAATCTACCGTCGCAGGTCGCGGGTTTTGTCGGTCCGCTTTTCATGCTGTTCGCGATGTTCGGCCGTTTCATTGGTTCCTGGCTGATGACCTCCAGACCTGTTCAATCAAGATGAAACGACTTCTCAATCAATTCGATGGAGAGGAACTGGCGAGGCGCATTGTCGCCCCAGTAACTGGCCGGAATGTCTCCTCCGCATGAGTCAATTTTGTGTTGCCGTTGACGGCGTGATGGAGAGCCCGTTGCTGGTACTGCGCCCCGAACCGATCCGTGTCGTGCGCCCTTTCTACATCCGCTGTCTTCTCAAGGCACAGCTTTTGCTTGCCAAAGTAGCGTGCAGACACGAGCACGAGGAGTAGCGAGATGAAAAGAAACCTTGGTACCAAACTCATTTCCAGCCAGACAGCGAGGCTATCGATGCTTTTCTCCATCGTGGTCGCCCTTGCAAGCGTGGCCAGCGCCGGAGACAGGCACTTTGCGTGGCAGAAGGATCCGGGCCCTATTGCTGGCCGCTGGTCTGTGACCTGCAAAGAAATGTCGGGAATGGTCGTCGAGTTTAGCGTGGATGGAAAAAGGGCCACCGGGCGGATCTCGGCTCTTGGCAACGGCGGATTTCGTAACTACTCGAATGGTCAAGAAATTATCCGGCTCGAGGCTGACGATTACGGTGACTGGGTCGGGAAGCTTCACGTGCGAGGGGCAGACGCCAGCGCCCAGTGGCGGGATTCCATTCGCTTCGTGGCGAGCGCGCAGCAACTCAATGCAACCATGACCACGGATGCCTGCTACAACAACATGTCTCGCACTGAATGACTTCTCAGCAATTGCAACCGTACCATGACCGCGTGGCCATCTATTGCTAGACAGTGTTGCCGAGAAGGTTGAAATGGGTAGTGGAAAGGATTCAATGCAAAGGAAGACCACCTGGGACGTCGCAAAGGAGCTACTTCCTCTGTTCGTTGTGCTCGCCTTGATGGTCGGGTCGGCCGCGACCGGGCGTACGTGTATCGTATCTACGAGCGGCATTGAGGGGACCACCGGAACCTCGGGAGCATGCGAGCATGACCGGGAATGGCAGCGCGACCGGCAACGAAGGCACGAACGCCGCCATGAGCACGAGCACCATCATGAGCACGACCGACGCCACGAGCGGGGCTGAAACTCCGACGACGGGCGAGATCGCTGCTAGCAGCGATCGGAGCGTGCCCTCGCGCCTGGTATGGCAGTGGGCGCGGTGACACTGAAACTTTGCGAGCCGCGGAGGATGCCATGGGCCACATCGTAGAGACCTGCGATTTTGTCGACGTTCTGGAGGAGGCGGCGGTGCTGGGAACCGAGGTCGTGATCGACCTGCGCGATGGCGGACACTTCACCGATAGCGTCCGCGACGTGGTAACCGAGGAGGGTCAGGATTTCGCCCTGTTCAAGAACCACGGCCGCCTCGCCCTTCACTCCGTGGCCAACGCTCGGCGTGCCGCCCCGCGTGTCGACTCCTACGAAGGAAAGCTCGGACAGTAACCGGCCGGTCGTGCCACTTTTGACCAGCCCACCCTCAATTCAGACCCGTCCTCCGCCAACCTCTTATCCGTGCGCCGACGGATCTGCCGCCAATGCGGCCACGCTTCTGGCCGAGGCTTTTCGCGAAGCGGGCGAGGGTGATGCTATTGCCGGGACAGACGCCGGCCAAGCTCATCGACCAGGTCCTTGCACGCCGGGGACGGATCGTCCACCGCGCCCCACAGCCAGCCGCCACGCCAGGCTAGCAAGACCTCGCCATTGAGCGGGTCTTTGAGCGTGACCGTGCCTTCGGCCGGGACGTCTGCCTTGGGCATTTTCGCGAGGGCGCGAAAGGCCGCGATCATGCTGCGCGCGTCGGCCGCGTCCTTGCCCTCGATGGCAAACAACCGAAAGCGCGCGCCACCGATCTCGTAGGGTGCGGTGGCGGCGTCGTGCAGAAACTTGTGCCCGAGGAAATCGTGCGCGGTCAGCTTCTCGCTGCGCGGCTTCTTGCCCGGGTCAGGAAAACACGAGAGCACCGCGGGCAGTGCGCGCGGGCCAGGCAGGTTGGCCGCGATCTTCTCGGCGAAGAGGGGCAGCAGGACCGCATCGCCGCCACCCGGCAGCGCCAGCTTGACGTAATAGGCGCCCGCGACGAATTCGAGGTGGTCGGCGCTCGCCACGCCTTCCAGCTTGCCGGGCATCTTGGTGCTGCCGGGGCGTCGTTCTTGAGAGTAGATGCCGAAGGCGCGGGCCGCGTCCGGCTGGCGATAGAGATCGGCCGTCAGCTCGGTCTTCTTCCTATTCACATAGGTGGCTGACGTGAGCTCCCTAAAATCGTAGGCCAGGAATGTGTCCGCGCCGCCGTCGATGTACTCGAACAGCGTCTCGGGCGTGTACGTCGCTGGGGCCGACTCCAGCTTCCAGCCATCAATGCGCGGCAGCAGGTTGGCGGTGGCTGTGTCCGGGGCAGCAGCCAGCAGGGTCAGCAGTGCGAGCGCCGTCATCAGATGAGAAACTCCCGCGGAACGTCGCGCAGGCGCACGATATCGCGGATGCGCGCGCGCACGTCGAAGCCCTTGGCGCACACCACCGGGCAGGCATCGCAGTCGTCGCAAAGAGAGGCAGGTAAGTCGAGCGCGAGCAGGAGCGACTGCGCGGCCTCGCGATTCCGGTACGCGTGGCTGTACATGTAGCTGCGCATCAGCTCCGGGATGGGCAGGTGTTCGGGACACGGTTCTAGGCACTTCTCGCAGCCCTGGCAAAAGAGTCCTGCCAGCCTCTCGTCGCGCAGCTTCTCATCGTCGGCGGGCATGAACGCGGGCTCGTGCAGCACCGCCAGATCGTCCTGCAGCTGATCGAACGTGGTGAAGCCGGGGATGGCGGTGGCTACGTTGGGATCGCGTAGCGCCCACCTCAGCGCAGCTCTCGGGTCGATGGGCTTGGTCTTCTCCTTGTCCCAGTACACGCCGGCCTGGGTCTTCATGGCCACGATGCCGAGCCCGGCCGCTGCCGCCTCGCCGCTTGCCTTCTGGACCTCCAGGTGGGGATCCTGCTTGAAATTGTACGAGGTCAGCACCACATCGTAGAGCTTTGCCTCCACAGCCGCGCGCAGCACCTCGGGCTCATTCTTGTGGGTCGACACCCCGAGAAAGCGCGTCTTCCCCGTCTGTTTGACCTGCTCCATTGCCTTCATAAGTGCCTCGTGCTGCACGCCGTCTCGCGCGCTTTGGCAGTGCAGGTAGAGGACATCCACGTGGTCGAGTCCCAGGCGCTTCAAGCTGATGTCGAGCTTCTCGGGAATCTCCTCGGCGCGCGTCTTGGGGCCGAAGAGTCCAGTCTGGCGGTCGAGCGTGCTAACGAAAATCTTGGTGCACAATACGAACGAATCGCGCTTGCGGCTCGGCAGGACGGTGCCGAGCATCTCCTCGTTGCGGCCGTCTTGATACCCGTGCGCGGTGTCGAGCAGGAACATGCCACCGTCGAGTGCGGCCTTCACCAGGTTGGGGTTGTCGGCATTCATCACGCCCATGCTGACCACCGGCACCTGGATCCCTGTGCGTCCGAGCGTGCGGCGCGCGGGCCCGGCGGCTTTGGCGGGCGGCGCGGGCTTCGTTGGCTCCGGTGCCGCGTCCACCCGCGCAGGCGGCTTGTTCTCCGCCGCCACCGTCGCGCAGCCCACGGCCACGGCCGAAGCCGCGAACCCGGTCGCGCCCAGTTTCAAGAAATCCCGTCGTTCGAGGGTGGTCTTGTTCATTTAATCACCGGGGCGAAAGTATAGACCGGAAACAACCTTGAGAAAGCGTGGGTTCGCAAGGAAGACGAGCAAGGGGTAGTCGGGCTTGAAGCGCCGGAAGGCACCCGCGTGGGTCTTCGCGTGCAAGTTAAAGCCGCAGTCTTGCACCACGAGATCCCCGACGATCTCAGGCCCGCCACGTGCGACCAGGACCGTGGGCTCGCGCCTGTGCTCGGCCGGGCCCGCGGGTGACGGGCGCGGCGAAGCCGCGTGGGGCAGGTGTGGCAGGCCCTAGGCCCCGAAGGGGCAGGCAGACCGGCAACCGCGGCTGTCGCCAATTGCGCGAGCACCGGGTCGCGTTCCGCGAGGGCGTCGTCCACCTCCAGAACGTCGAGACTGACCCGCACCACGCCTCGGCGCGCGAGAGCCTTCAGCACGCGCACTGGTGCAACGCCTGCGCAAAGGGGTCGTGCTTCTCGTAGACCCGTGGCCCCCGCCCCACAGCGGCGGCGACGTCGGACAAAGCCTGTCGGCCATGCGCGCAGCTTGCCACCGCCTCCCGTTATCGGTGCGGCTAGCGCGATGTTGCTCATAGCCTCTCGGAAATCGCCGTATCCCCAATCATCCTTGAGGTGCGCTCGCAGGAAAAGCACGTGCGCCCGGTGCCGAACCAGGAAGCCCGCCAGGCGCAGAAGCGGGTGCAGGTATAGCGGGGCACTTCAATCTGGCGTAAGAAGAGAGCTGGCGGTTCTATGCAAAGTCATGCATCGCCCAGCTCTGCGCCACGCCCGCGCCCAGCAGCAGGGGTGGGAATGGCTCCTGAGTCATTCGGCCCCTTCGGTATCCCGTCAACGACACATTGGACGGGTACTACGATCAGCCTGAATACCCGCGGACGAAGAGTTGCATCGACTTGAAGCTCGTCAGCCGACTGGAGCTCGGCCTGCTTGCCCAAAGCTGGGTCCCAATACAGAGTTAGGCCTCCAAACGGAGGCATAAGATGACACGAGTTCGCGTTGAGGGCTTCACCATCTCGCTCGACGGATACGGAGCAGGCCCAAATCAAGACATCAACAATCCGCTCGGCGTTGGCGGGACGGATCTGCACCAGTGGTCGGCACAGCCAGGGATCGCGCCTGTCGGGAAAGACCACGTCGCCCTTCTCAGGGGCATCAATGTCGGCGGCAAGAACCTGTTGCCGATGAAGTTGCTGGTTCGCCTGTTCGAATCTTGTGGCTGCCGGGCGGTTGAAACGTACATTCAAAGCGGGAATGTCATATTCGAGGCGAGCGCAGAAGTTGCGCGACGGCTGTCGAAAGCGGTCAGCCAGGCGATCTTGAAGGAATCGCGACTTACGGTCCCAGTCATCATCAGGCCCGTGGGTGAGCTTGCGGCGGTGGTGAGTGCCCAGCCATTTCGCAAGACAGGCGCAGATCCCAAGGCACTGCACGTGGCGTTCCTGGCCGACGAGCCATCCGCCGCGCAATTGGCCGCGCTGGATTCGCGACGTTCCCCGCCGGACAGGCCGGCATCAAGACCGTGGTCGTCCTCATCGCCGGTCGTCCCATGATTCTCGACCCTATCCTGAGCTACGCCGATGCGATCGTCATGGCCCGGCTGCCGGGCAGCGAAGCGGCCGGCATCAGCGACATCCTCTACGGCGACGCCCATCCCTCCGGCAAGCTTCCGCACAGCTGGCCGCGCTCGATGTCGCAAATTCCGATCAACTACGGAGACGCGAGCTACGACCCGCTCTATGCCTTTGGATATGGCCTGACGCACTAACCGTCAATGTAGATCAGCCGCTAGCCGGCGCCGAGCGCCCACCGAGCTTGTGCTCCGCAATTCCCCTACCGCTTGGCCGTGCTGGACTAACGTCCGCTGCTGGTGTCAAGCGACGAGCACAGCATGGGAAACAGTCGGCCCCTGCCGACCGTGACTTGTTGCTGCACAAAATTCATGGCCCATTCGTGGCGAAGGCGGCGACTGCTCCGGTAACGGCGGGCGCGCTTTCCGCGACCTAGCCGCGCTCTCTAAGATCGTCTCGATGGAGGAACCATGGTACCTCGACAAAATCGTCTGCTTGGCATGCTGCTTGGGTTTGGGCTCGTGAGCTGCGGCCTTGGGGCCTGCTCGTCATCGTCTGGCAACGGTCCGGGATCTACGACGAGCTCGGGCGGAACGAGCACGGGCGGCAAGAATGGCTCGGGCGGCGCCGCGAGCACGGGCGGAACGAGTAGTTCCGGCGGGGCTTTGGCCAGCGGTGGTAGCGCGGCTTCGGGCGGAATGATGGGCTCCGGCGGCGCCCCGGAGACGGGTGGCAAGGTTGGCACCGGCGGCAGCAACTCGGGCGAGACCAGCGCGACCGGTGGAACCTCGTCGCCAGCGACGGGCGGCTCGGCCACCGGCACTGGAGGAACGCTCTTGGGAGCCGGCGGCATGCCCATGGGCTCCGGAGGAACGGCCAAGGGAGGCACGGTCGGCGGAGGTACCAGCGGCGCGACCAACGGAGGCGCAGCGGGCGGTGGCACCAGCGGCACATCCTCTGGCACATGCCAGAAGGGACAAGTAAAGCCTGCCGAGGTCGTCTTCATGGGCGAGTCTTTCTATGCCATTGACCCCCAGTACAATGAGAAGCGGGTAGAGGCAGACGCCCAAGCGGCGGGCGCTCTCGCTGCGGGCGCCAAGTACCGGAACGTAGCCGTCAGCGGGCAAACGATGAATTACGTTGCGACGACGGAATGGCCTGCGGCTACGCAGGGCGGCGCGGTCAAGCTCGTCATCATGGATGGCGGTGGTATCGATGCTATGTCGTCATCGTGCTCGTCGTGTCCGGGCGATTTCACGACCCTGCTCGGCAAGATGGCTACCGCCGGGGTGCAGAACGTCATCTACACGCGCTACCCGGAACCGGGAAACCCGCCCGGCTCAAACACCACATTGAAGGCGAATCTCGACATCCTAATGCCGAAAATGCAAACCGTGTGCGCAGCGGCCACCGGACTTCACTGTTATTGGGTGGATCTAAGACCCGTTTGGGTTAACGGCGACACTTCAGACGGCCTCCATCCGACTCAGTCGGGAGGAAACCACGTTGGAGACTTGATTTGGTCGGAAATGGTCAAGGATTGCCTTGCCCAGTGACCCCGCATTGCCGCGCTGGGGTGCCTCCGCATGAGGACTCGCCGCCTGGCCCCCGTGATGGCATTGGTAACGATAGCCCTCCTGCGCTGCGGAGGAAACTCCACGGCGCAGCCCGAGCCCTTCGAGCTTGACGGGTCATGGCTGTATCTGGGTCCATCGGACGGGCCCCATACGCTCACCATCAGCGATGGATCGATGGCCTATGCTGATGTCGATGGCAAGTGGTCGTCAGCCTGGACCCTCAAGGAATACGATAGCGGGCTTCACCATTTTCAGGTCGTCTTTGAGACTGGAACCGGAACCTATCTTCCGGTCGGACAGAATATGAGCGGCACGTACGTCCTGAACGGCGAGATTCTGACAGTGCAGCTGGCGAATGGTCTCGCATCGTACTCGACCGTTCAGAGCCCTGGTAGCTGCACGGCAGGAGGCAGTACGCTCATACCGGACTGTAGGATTTACGTGAAGCAGAAGTGACTTTCCTACACGTCCGAGACGACGAGCCGCGAGGTGCCTGCGACAGCAACAGCGGGATCACACCCGTTCGTGCCTAAACCTTGTCGCTTCGCACCGGCGTACGGGATGCGAATCGGCCCCGGAGCGTCGTTGCCAAACGAAAAGCCTCGGTGCAAGCTCTCCGACTAACTAACCACGCCACTGTTTGGTCTTGGGTTGGTCGACGCGATGCCTGACACGTTTTTCGATGCTCTGGCGGCTGCCGAACCAGCTGCAACCGGTGGGGGCTTCGGAAGACCGCTGTGACTCAGTTATCGTTGCGCAACCCGCTCGCCAGCTTGATGCTCGGCATCGCCGCGCTCGTTTTTGCCTGGGTGGTGACGCCCCGTATGGCTATCGGACACCTTCCCGGATCTGACTCCACCCGTGCTCGTCGTCGGCACCCTAGCCCCGGGCCTGGCTCCGCTCAGACATTTGTCCAACAGCAGGTGCAGTTCGCGATGTCTGCTGTCCCCAAGTCGCTCGGGGTTATCCCGCCTTTCGTTCTGCAATTCGACCCGACCAACGCGCCCGTCGTTCAGGTTACGGTTTCGGGAGGCGGCCTCACGGGACCGTTACTCTATGACTACGCGCTCAACAATGTTGAACCGCTGTTGGAGGGCATTCCCGGGGTTGCAAGCGCGTCTCCCAATGGTGGGCGGCAGCGGCAAATCAACGTCATCGTACATCGCGCCGAGGCGCAATCGCGCGGAGTCACGGCAGAAGAAGTCGCCGCCGCCGTCGCTCAATCCAACGCACTTTTGCCCTCGGGCGAGTTCATTGCGTCTACTTTCGACACCAATGTTTACACCGATGCCGTGCCAAAGCATGTCAGGCAGATCGGCGACGCGATGATCAAGCTGGTCCACGGTAGTCCAGTCTATATCGAAGACGTCGCGCAGGTCGAAGACGGTGGTGCCGCACCCACGCAAACGGTCTCGGTCAATGGCGAGAACGCCGTCTACCTGAACGTCCTGCGAATTCCCGGAGGCAACACGATTGCAGACGAGCTATCCCGAAATTCACGTCGACACGATTCGCGAGCAAGCGGGTTTCGTCGGCGTTTCAGCCCGCGAGGCCGCGCAGGTCACTTTGGATGGGACGCTTGGGAACATCAACACGCCAAGCGTTTGGATCGACCCCAACAACGGGCAAGCCTACTACGTCGTCACGTACTACGACGAGCACGACGTCCAAGACTTGGGCGACCTCACCCAGCTTCCTGTGCATATCGCGGCGAACGCGAAACCCGTAACCTTGGGTTCCTACGCGACCATCGAGCGTGCGGCCGGCCCCATCGCCATCGAGCGCGACCATATGGCGCGAGTCACCGAGGTTTACATGCAGACTGAAGGGCGCAGTGCCACGGCGGAGTCCTGGGTGACACTGTTCAAATGAGGCTTCCTCGCAGAGTTGGTGCATGCCTGGTCGCATTTGGGCTGATCGCATCTACTGGCGCGACCGGTTCAGGCGCTCGGTCATCTGCCGCGCGGACAGCCACCGCTACGACCGAAAGCAATATCATGCTGGTAACGGTGGGATTCTTGGAAAAGTCGCAGCTTGCGCACCATCTACTCGATACCGAGCTGGCGGGAAGGTTTCTGGATCGCTACCTCGATGACTTGGATGGATCCCGGTCCCTGCTCTTGCAGTCGGATGTTGAGGAATTCGCACCCTATCGCGCCACCTTGGCCCAGTCCATTCACAAGGACGGCGATACCAGCGCGGCCCACGCCATTTTTGCTCGCTATCTTCGGCGGCTGGGGCAGAGGTTTGCCTACACCGCGCAGCTACTCCGGGCCGAGAAGTTCGACTTCACGGGACACGACGTCTACGCCATGGATCGGGAACATGCGAAACGGCCGCGCGATCTAGAAGCCGCCAAGAAGATTTGGCGACAACAGATCCGCGCCGAATATTTGCAGGAGAAACTGGCGGACAAGGCACTAGAGCAGATCGTACCCGCGCTGCTGCGCAGAGAGGCGCAACGACTTGCGACCATGAAGGCCGTGCACGACGACGAGGTACTGGAGATCTACCTGAATGCGCTTGCCCACGTCTACGATCCTCACACGGGCTATCTTGGACATGAACAGATGGAAAGCCTAACCATCGCCATGAACCTCTCTCTTGTCGGCATCGGTGTATCCATGGAGGCAGAGGATGGCTGCTACAAGATTCACGAGCTCTTGCCGGGTGGGCCCGCGCTCCGAAGTGGTCAGCTCAAACCTGGCGATCGCATCGTGGACATCGCGCAATCCAGCGGGGAGCCTGTTGACATCAGGAACATACCCCTCCCACGTGCCATGGAGTTGGTGCGCGGCCAAAAAGGGACGACGGTAAAATTGACCATCATTCCCGCAGGCGCTGCCGACGGCTCGCTTCCCAAGACCGTGTCGCTCGTACGCGACGAGATCAGGCTCGAAGAACAGCAGGCGAAGGCCCGTATTTTGGATCTGGCGACGGAGCAAAGGCACATCCTCCGACTCGGGATCATCGACTTGCCATCCTTCTATGTCGACATGGGCGAGGGAAAGGGTGGCGAACCGCGCAGCGCGACCGCGGATGTAGCGCGTTTGCTGGCCAAGTTGCAGAAGGAGCACGTGCGCGGCGTGGTCCTGGATCTGCGAGGCAACGGCGGCGGGTCGCTGGAACAGGCGATCAGCTTGACGGGACTGTTCATTCGCCAAGGCCCGGTGGTGCAGACACGTGGCCTCGAAGGCGAGATTGAAGTAGGCCTGGATACGGATTCCACCGTTCAATACGATGGGCCACTGGTCTTGCTGACCAGCAGATTTAGCGCTTCTGCGTCGGAAATCCTGGTCGGTGCTCTGCAGGACTACGGGCGTGCCTTGGTCGTTGGCGATTCCTCGACCTTCGGCAAGGGCACGGTGCAGGACCTTTTGCCGCTCGCGCCCGTGATGGACGAGGCCGACTTCACGCGCGCGTACGACCCTGGCGCGCTCAAGGTCACGGTTAGCAAGTTCTATCGACCGAATGGCGACTCGACGCAGTTGCGAGGTGTCGCGTCCGACATCGTTTTGCCTTCTCCGAGTGACCTCAGCGATGTGAACGAGTCGACCCTGAAGGCCCCGTTGCCTTGGGACGCTTTGCCCGCCGTGCCCCACGAACAACTGAATCAGGTGCAACCCTATCTCAGCACCCTGCGGGAAAGATCCCGTCATCGTCTCGACACGGAAAGGGAGTTCAGCTATCTGGCGGCGGATGTCGCTTGGCTCAAGAAGAGCATGACCGAGAAATCGGTTTCGCTCAACGAAGCCGAGCGCCGGCAGGAGCTGGCGCAAATCTTGGCCCGTCAAAACGAACGCAAACATGAAGAGCTGGCCCATCCCACTTTCCAGCCCATGACCTACGAGATCACGCTCAAGAACACTTCCACGCCCGGCCTGCCACCGCCCATCGCAGCCCCCAAGAGCGAATCCCCCGACAACGACATTCTCCTCCACGAGACCGTAAAGATTCTGGGCGACTACGTCGACCTTCTCGGCAGCCAAGCCAAGCGAGCTCATCTCGCAGGCCCGGAGAAAAGCGGCGAGGCGCTACGGTAACGGAGTCGGGGTGGTGTTCGGTAGGAGTGCTTCGACCTACCATCCGCGTGGACGCGTGGAGTGGACGACTGGCTGGGCATCTTTCATGCAGGGTGATAGGGCCATGCAATCTTCGACGCAAGACCTTGCGACCGCCAGACGCATTTCGAGCCTCGAAAAGGCTCTTGGCCAAGTTGCCCCTCGTCGGCTGCTGCTCGCCGAGGATGATGGTCCGTTTCGATACCTGCTCACGTCGGCGTTGCGCAAGGACGGGTACCAGATTGTCGCCGTGTCTAACGGCGTGGCCCCCTTCATACTCTTCACGGCCTTCGGGGTGGCCTTGGCGGGAATTCGTTCCGTCACCCGCCGCCACCAAGAAAACCGAGACGGCACGTTTCATGCGTGTCCCAAGAGTGGAGCCACTAATTGGAGGCGTCCAATGTCAAGCAGCGGTCGCTCGATTGTTATCTTTGTACCCATTCTTGTCGGCATGGTTCACAGCCCGCCGAGCGTGGCACAGGCTGGGCATGCCCAGTCGCAAGCATCTGCACCCACAAGCCGTACCATCATTGACGGCACGTTTGGACAGTACCTCGCGTCACCTACCGGGGCCATTGATGGAATCGTGCTTGAGGACGGCACGGTTGCGCGATTTCCGCTGTTTGAAGACGCTCCACAATCCGCACTTCTTCGTCCAGGTGATGCGGTTCATGTTGAGGGCAACGGCTTGAGCGGCCCGACAGGGACCGTTCTTATCAATGCATCCGTAGAAATGCGCGGTGGTAGGGCTGTCCGTTCGGATATCGCACCGACGTCGTCCGGTTCGAATCCGCGGTCACATCGAGGCCGAAAGCCTGGACTCAGCGCCAGCAAAGGCCCGGTTCAACACAGTCCCCAGCCCGCGACAGCGGTGGGCAGGACACAAGGCCAGACGAACTCTCGCAATGCAAACAGCGGCCTGTTCCTTGGAGGAACGACTGTTTCCTCCCGCAAGAAGGCGCACCCCGAAACTATTTGGCTCAAAGTGAGACACGCGACGACAGGCACAGGCCCGATCGACAACGATTCGCAATGGAGGCGCGCTGAGGAAACGTCGGGACCGTAGCCCCCTTCTTCACGCCCGCGGCTGCGGCAGCCGTTCACGCACGACAAGATCGCTCCGATCCATTCGATTTCACCACATTTATCCGTCTACCGCGGTCAGGATGACCAAGAATCGCCGCACCACTTCAAGTCAAATCCACCCCACTACGATGGCAAGGAACGTCATTCCGCCCAGCGCCAGCCAAAGGCCGATCGCTTGCAAAAGAGGACGGACACCCAGCGCCCGCAGCGCTGGCCGAGATAGCCCAAGTCCCATCAAGAAGAGAGTCACGGCCAGCAGACGATGCGCACCACCGGAGGCCAGCCGCCCAGCATCGCGAAGGGCTGGGACAAATGTCACAATCGCTGCGACGCCTAAGAAGCCCGCGATGAACCAGGGCCGCCTGGGCCCAGCGCCCCTCGGAACATCCGCGCCGCGCTGACGTCGGCGATAGATGGCAATCCCGAAGGTGACTGGCACGATCCACAGCGCGCGGGCCAGCTTGGCCGCCGTCGCAACCTCAAGAGCACGCGGTCCGTATTGGGCGGCCGCGGCCACGACCGAGCTGGTGTCGTGGATCGCCAAGGCGCACCACAGGCCAAACGCATTCTGGCCGAGGTGAAAGTAATGGCCAATCACGGGGAACACAAACAGTGCTATCGCATTCAGCAGAAACACCGTCACCAGCGAGATGGAAACCTCATGTTCTTTGGCGCCGATGGCGGGCGCGACGGCGGCGATAGCGCTGCCGCCACAGATCGCCGTGCCGACGGTAATGAGCAACGACGTGTCGGGGGCAACGCGAAGACGGCGCCCGATCAAAGTGCCCATGACGAGTGCGCTGGCGATTCCGATCGCCGTGTAGCCGATACCGTGAAGACCCACCCGCGCGACAACCCCGAGGTTCATTCCCGCGCCGAGCCCAACGACAGACCAGGTGAGCGCCCGGTGCGCAAGCGCTCTGGAGAGTCCCGGCCAAGGGTTTCCAAGGGTAAGGCCGACCATTGCACCAGTGACCAGTGCAAATCCGGAGGACATGTTGCCGAAGAGCACAATCAAGGCCAACGCCGGGAGCACCAGTCGCGCGATCGGTCGAACACCACCCCGCGAAGCGAAGGACAAAGCAAGCTCGGTCATGGAAGAAGGATGTCGCTAATCCATCCGTCGCAATAGACATCAATGGCGATGTGCCATCAGCTAGACTGATAGGATGCCCAGGAGCGATTTTGATCCTACACTACTGACTACTTTTCTCTCCGCGCTCGACGCGGGGCGAATATCCGCAGCAGCGAAGGCCATCCACCTCTCGCAACCTGCGGTCACGGCTCAGCTCCGCAAGCTCGAAGACGCGCTTGGCACGGCGCTTTTCGTCCGCTCGGTACACGGCGTGACGCCTACTGAGGCCGGTCTGCGCCTAGCAACATATGCGCGTTCGATCCGTCGACTTCTCGACGAGGCCATCTCCAGCGTGGCTGGCATGGAGGAAAAGCTAGGACCGCTCGTCCTAGCGGCAAGCACGACCATCGCGGCGCATGTACTGCCACCACTCTTGGCCCAGTTTCGTGCTGCGTATTCTGGCCTACCCATGCACGTGTATGTCGGGAACACCGATCAGGTCGTCTCCGAGGTCCGCACCGGCCGTGCTCCCCTCGGCCTGGTCGAGGGGCATGCGCGTGCCTCCGGTATTCGGCTTGAACCGTTCGTCGACGCCGAGATCGTCCCCATCGTCCGCCGCAACACGACCTTCGCCGTCCGCCGCGTGCGCGATCTCGAAGGCGTGCCGATCCTTTGGCGAGAGGCTGGTTCTGGAACACGCGCCGTCGTCGAGCGCGCTATCAAGAAGGCAGGTGTGAACCGAGGATCGACGCGGACGCTCGATGTGGAGCTCGGGAGTACGGAAGCGATCATCGGTGGAGTTGTCGCGGGGCTCGGTGTTGCGTTCGTTTCACGCTGGTCGGTGCGGACACATCTTGCGGCGGACTTCGTACGAATCGTTCCCGGCCTCGATCTCGTGGTGCATCGGACCTTTCGCTGGGCCTTGCCCGCGGGTGCGCTGGCCGGTACCGCGGCCCGGTTTCACGCTTTCGCGCAGCGAACACCAGTCGGTTGATCGGTCGTCATGACCCTGAACGCGTTCCAGTCGTTCCGGCTCCCTACTTCAGCACGGTCGCCGCGCCTGCGCCTCGCGCAGGATCTCCAGCACTCGGGTGGCCTTCTTGTTTTCGATGAGTTGGCTTGCAGCACCCATGGAGGTCCCGGCGATCAGGATCAGGACGCTGTGTCCGAGGGCATAGACCAACTGGAGTGTTCCCCCCCCACGAAACCGATGATCCGGATCCGGCGAGGTAGGTCGGCAGCGCGACCAGAATGGGCGCGGCGCAGAGCCGATACGACTCCGAACAGCAGTCCCAGCACGAGTGCCCCGAGCACTCCCCGGGTCTTCGGTTGCAGCTGCGCCCTCTCCTGCGGTGAAGCCCTCCCTGGGCGATGATCGAAAAGGCACGCGAGAAGGATCGGAGCAGACGCGTACGATCGTCATTGACTGAAAAGGCTTCCGAGCCAAAGATGCGTCGCCAGTTAGAACTTTCCCCGGGACGCATGACGACCTTCACACTTCCACCCGGGCGATTCGCGGGAGGCTTCCATGAAGAATACTAAAGAGCTAGCGTTCACGGTGCTGTTTGCAGGAATTCTGTCGCTTGGCTGTGAAGATCCGGATGCGGCAACGCAGACGTTTACGGCACACGAAAGAATGGCGCAACCGACGGTGGCACCACCGACGGTGGCGCAACCGACGGTGGCACAACCAAGCACCACCTTGTCGACGGCGGTCAGTCAAAGCATGCTCGATGGCTTCGCGACATCGCTGAAAGACGACCTGCTCACGCCTTACTACCCGACTGCCCACGACGGCAGTTACGGCGGCTTCGTCGAGGACCGTAGCGGCACTTGGGTCTTGCAACAAGACAGCGACAAATTCATCGTGCCTCAGGCGAGGTACACTTGGACTGCGGCCAAGGCGTCGCGCTTCTACGCCAGCGACGCTACGGCAGCGGCCCAATATCGGGCGAGCGCGAGCGTTGGCTTCCAGTTTCTGACCAAGATGTGGCGCGACTCCACGAACGGCTTTGCCCTGATGGTGGACCGCAATGGCAGCAATCCGCGCAACACCGGTAAAGAGACCTTTATTACCTATAGCAACGCTTTTGGCATGTACGGATCCGCGGCCTACTACGCGCTAACCGGCGACACCAACGCTCTGAACCTGGCCATCAACGCCTACAACTACCTCAACACCTATTTCTGGGACGCGCAGTACGGCGGCTACTACATTACGGCGACCGACAAGCGCAAGGAAACCGACACCAACGTGCACGTGCTCGAAGCGCTGGTCGAGCTCTACACCGCTTTGCCGACCTCTCATGCTCTTCGCCCCGACGTGGGCAATCGTCTGAGCACGCTGCTGGCGCGCTTCCACGACAGCGCCATGCACTGCCCGACGACCAACG
>ODAK010003179.1_pt1 | contig 17136 bp, 10 predicted proteins | sample 1539591 | NCBI WGS metagenome assembly ODAK01 (sample SAMEA3539303, study PRJEB22396) | soil metagenome | biome: tundra; feature: field; material: soil | place: USA | collected 2010-05 | depth 0.15 m
GAATACCGGCCGCCATGGTCTTGCCTGTTCCACTTGACCCACAGAACAAGACATTCAGCCCTTTGCCTGCAGCGAGCCTTTGATCGAATCCCCACTCGGTGTATATTTTGTGCCGGTAGCGCGCGGCGGTGCACACGTCGCGCAGCTGGCGAGTGATGTGGGGCGGTAAGACAAGAGCATTCCATTCGTTGCGAGCATGCACCTTTCGTGCAAAGCGACGGAGTCCATCGTTTGATTGGGCTCGTGCCGCGGCCTCGAGCTCCTTGATGGTGCACACCGCGTCCGCTGTTCCACGCAGTTGAAGATGGCGCGCCGCATCGGCGCAAGCGTCGAAGATAGCACCACCCGTCAATGCGAAGCGATCGGCGAGAAGCTGGATATCGACGCCCTGCGCAACAGGGCAGCAAGTCGCACGCAACGCCTCGTGCCACAAGCGGGCACGATCTGCAAACGACGGCACAGGGAAATCAAAGCTACACCAGGCCGTGACGCCCCCGGAATTGGACGACGGGCAAATGACCTCGCTGGTAAGAACAATGCGGGCTCCACTGCCCAGCCGCAGGCGCTCAATCGTTGAGCGGAAAAACTCCTGCGAAGGGTTTTCGCCCATCAGGGCTTCGGCGTGAGTCAATAGCAGGTCAGCATCCTGCAACATCGCTTCACGTTGCAGGAGCAGAAGAAGCTTTGCCGGTGTGATGCCCGATGCGAGTGCATCTGCAAGGTTGCAAGACAGCAATGCGCGACCTGCCGATGCACACAACCCCGCGGCTGCGGATTGCTTGCCCGCACCCCGCGGCCCGCAGAAGTACAGGATCGACCGGTCTCTCAAATGGAATGCGTTCCACAATTCATTGCGCAGACCTTTTGGTAAACAGAGGTCGTCGATCATGCGCGACGGATGCGAGAGGCACGTAAAAGGCAGCAAACAACTCTCTATCTCATCTCGATCGCAAAGGAAGCGGACGATGCGTTGATCTGCGCGCAGGGAGCGAGCGAGAAAGGAGCAATCGTGCTCATGTGTATCGTCGCCAATGCGAATGAGCTGATTTTGCACGAGCGAGCGGTGCTCTGCGACAAGCTCAAGCCCGCGCAGTTGTTCATCTCCATCGTTGCAGACAAGCTTAAGAACCAGGTCAATCGATGGACGCCGCTTGGTGACGTCGTTCCTCGCCCACGAGTAAAGCGTCTCAAAACGAAGGTCTAACTCTACGGCAACACTCGCGATCAAGACTTTGCATTCGAACTGTGAGAGTTCGAACAGCGAGATGAGTCGTGCCATGGGCGGTACGTAGTCCGACTCTAAACTCGCCTTCAGTCGTCTGTTGATTTGGAGCTGCACAGCGTCAATGCTTTCGCTCAACTCTGCCAGACCGGGCATGGTGTATTCACGCTGATCATCAGAAGGTTGTATTGTCCACTCGCGAAGCGTTGCCTCTACCTGTTCGTCAGAGAGGTAAAGACCGCGGAACGGATCGGAGGAGAGAAGATTTGCCGCCTTCAGGCGCAAGATTTCCCGCTGTAGCACCAACCGAAGCCAATCGAGTTCGGCAAGCAGGTGCTCCGTTCCGGAAGCGAAAGGGAGAGGCGCGGCAGCGGGCGCAGCCACGGCTATTGGGATGGTGCGCGCAGACATACTTCCTTTCCTTTCAACCATGGCAATTCGAGGGTGCGATACGCACCGGACATGCGTAGCACAAGGCTCAATGGGCTTGCGAGGAGGCGAACGTCGATGCGTTGCGCATTTACGTGGATGGCACCCGGGCCGCCCAGGAAGTTCTGGTAAAGATACTCCGGGGTGCTGCGAGAAAAGCCGGGCTGCAGTGACCCGAAGTGACTCAGAATAATTTGGGCAATCCGCGCCCAAGCACGATCCTGCTCAGGGTCAAGCTCGATTTCCGGAAAGACAACGCTAGTGCTGAAATACGCAGAAGCCCCAGAGTCATAGGGCTCGAAAGAGAAAGATCGCTCCGCGCGTCCCGCCAGTTCTTCGATGAAGGGCAATATCTTCTCGACATCGACCGAGTGAAGCACTTCAAGCATCTCCGCAAGAGATATTTTTGATTCCAATCCAGAGAACAACCGTACGCCCTGATCGTTGACGCTCGCGAACGCGCGAGCAGCGCCTAGGCAACGAATCGCGAGCAAGTGCAGCAGCGCGAATGTTGCTTCAGAGGGATCGCCGCACTTCTCTGCCGCGACAAGCAGAGCGTCATGAATCCGAAGCTCCACGAACGAGTATCCAAGAAGGAAGATGCCACCAAACTCGCTGAGGAACGCCTCGCTCTCGCGGCGGGATTCATTTGCATCCGACCTCAAAACCGAGACTATCAGTGAGGCCCATCCGAGCTCGGCGTCGAAGTTGCGCTCTGCAAAGGCGATCACCGCATCGACCGATGCGATTTCGGAATTCCGTGCAGTCTGACGCGCCCGGTCGCGAGCGCCGGCTATTGATGCAGCGAGAAAATCTTGCATCTGCTCTGCCGATGGAATTGCTTTGAAGATGTCCCGCACGAGCAACAGACCATCAATCGCGCTGCGGAGACCAGATTCATTCGCTTCGGGCCACATAGCGCGCACGGCTGCAAATAGTCGAAGAGCATCGAATGCTTCCTGGCCGGTTCGGCTAAGTGCGGTTCCGTTCCACGCCGAAAGCAGACGCGAGACCCATCTGCGCTCCTGCGAAGAATCTGCGACAAGGGGAGGAATAAGATTGCGATAGAGTGTTGCCGCATCAGCGCCGCAAAGCACCGCGAGAACTCGCTCTAGGCTGTCCGATGAAGCGAGAAGCATAACTATCTTCTGTGCCTCTTCCGGTTCGCGGATGATTCCCTGAACAATTGCGGCTCCGGTAGGAAGGCTCCGCAGCGACTTGAAATCCCTGTAGTACCACTTGTTCCATGCGCCGCCCGAACTCATGTCGCGCGCCCATTGGGCAATGTATGCGGCACGATCAGAGAAGCAAAGCAGCGAGTCCCCATCCGCACCGGAGTCGATCACCCTGCGAATCTCATGGGCAAGTAGTTCTCCCCAGCGATGTGCCTTGTGGCCGTCCGACACAAATCCAGCGTCGAAGGCCAACTCGAGGCGGATCTCACGGATGAGCCACACAGACGTGTCAGAGTTATCGAGAAGTATCGCAAGGCGTCTCCGGCACGCATCGAGCACTTCGCCGGATACGACGTCGTCAAGACGGTGCCGCAGTTGCTCCGGTGCAGGATGATCGGCAGGCACGCAATAGAGATTGCTACAGCGCTCGATCATCACGCTCGAATCGTGTTGGGATGAATAACTCACGCGACGGTCTGCAGCGCAACCGCGCTGTTATTGGGCTGTTCGTGCTCCATCATCTCCTCAAGCACGCGAATGGCACCGCTGATGCGGAGCATGGTGTCACGAACCTCCTGACGTTCGCGATCAAGAGCTTGCATGCGTTTATGTCCCTTTTCGAGCTCTGCACGAAGTTGCTGCAAACGGTCATTCATTTCTGCCTCCTCACTGATGGGAAACGAAGACTGGAATCATACCCTTCCCTTTTTTGCGTGTTGAAAGAGCCTTGCCGATGATGGCGCCGGCGGTACTTCCTTTTTCATGGACTAGCCGCTGTGCATAACCCGGAGTGCTGCTGGTCGTGAGCAAATCTCCTGCATTGATGGGCGCAACATCGGCATCCACCTTGCAATAGGCGTAGGCGCCGAGAGTAACCATGAGGCCAATTGCGGTGATGTCCATCGCATTCAAATCGAGCCCCGCCGTTTGCTCTGCTGAGAGCTGAGGCTCGTCGACGATGCCGCAAACACGGGTATCGCCAGCGATAGACGTGAGGCTTACATTGATAATCGGGATACGGTTTTCGCTTCCATAGAATTTCACCTTCGAGCCTGCGTGGAGCACCACCACGTCGCCTTGCTCCAGGGGCGTTGCTGCATGGCTCACAAAGCGATCGGCGACATACCCGGACTTCGATCCATTCACTGTCAGATTCCCATTGACCAGCAGACCTCCGCCTACACTGACCGAGCCTGCGGTCGCGATATTGCTGCACGCGATACCGGCACCACAGGCTATGCCAGCACCGCAGGCGATCCCTCCACCTACGCTCATGCCCAGCGAGAGGATCATGTTTCCTGACACGTCTAGTGCTGCGGCGGGTGTGGTGGTGTTTATTCCAACGCTTGTACCGGTAACCGTGAGAACGTCGGCTGCAGCCGATCCAAGCATGAGACGATTTGTGCCTCCAACTGCGCGAATGCGGCTATCGCCGGCACCGGCACCACCGAGCGCTACGCCCATCTTCATTCTGAAGACGTCATTGCCGATTTTGAGATCGCCTTCTGTACCACCCAGGTCCCATGCTCCGCCGGCAAGATTCAATGGTGCATCCGGAGTATTGGTGCCGATGCCGACGTTTCCGCTATTTGTGATACTTATGCGCTGCGCGTAATCGGTATAGAAATCCAGTCCGTACTGGTTGGTGCCGGCTGTGCGCCTCGACGCAATTCCTTCTCCGCTTGCGAGACCGAATGTGAGGCCCGGGCTGATTGTGCCGTTGTTTGTATTCGCGCTATTTACGACAAGGGCGCCACTCAAGGCGAGATCGCCCGATGAATCGAGCACCATCGAAAGTGATCCGCCACCGGGGTCGTCTTGCTTCGCGCTGTATTTGCCGCCTACGTAGAATGCGAAGTCACCGGCCGAGCGCAGGTACAACGTCGAGGGCTGTACGCCAATGCCGTAGTTGATTCCGGAAAGATTCAGCACCTGGGCCTGCTGTGTTCCGAAACTGAGCGGTCCCGTTGGAACAACAACATTGCCGTCGGAAGCAACAGTGAATACGTTGGTGTCGGGCGACGTGCTCCCCGCGGCTCCATAACCGATTGTGAGGCGCTGCGGCTTGTTCGTCGGATCGGAGTTGTCGCCGATATGAATGTGAAGATCTGCTCCCCCTGCGGCGCCATCGATCCGCTGAATTCCGAGTACCGTGTCCCCATCGGCGCCGCCGCGATCTTTGAAATACAGCTCGCCTTCAACCCAGACATCGGCTTCGGCAGTCACTTGCCCGTCGACGGTCAGCGTTCCCTGCACCTCCACCGCAGCGCCGGTTCCACCCGTCGGAAGCGGAGACGGTGTGCTACGGTCTTGAATCACCAATGAGCCTGCCGGTGCATAAATCACCGAGGCAACAGCTCCGCTGTATTGACGTCCCTTGTTTGAGAGGGCGGGCGCGGCCTGCAGGAATCGCTGGTTCGGGCCGTCCCAAAGGACCTGTCCCAGCGGTACCAACCAGTTTGCGGTTGTGTTATCGTCCGGCAATTCCTGAAAAGGGGCCGAGTCGTCAAGCGCGAGAATCACATCCCCGACATTCGCAGGCAGGGGCGGGAGCGTTGAAGGTTGTGACCAGCCGGTAGAGGAAGGTGGAAGCACCTGGTTACCCGCGACCAGCGTTGGATCGCTCGTCGGTGGAATAGGATCGACAACGATCTGGAAACCTTCTTGCACGCGACTGAAAGCATTCACTTGGTTGGAGGAGGCGCACGTGTCGGCTGACGGCATCAACATCTGCTGCGTGTAACCGATCCACACGCTGAGTAATTGCTTCGCCGGGAAATCGGCGAACATGTCGGCGGTCAATTGATAGGGAGCGAAGACAACAATCTCGCGGCCGAATCCGTCCACGGCCATTCCGGGTTGTATGTAGACGTCCACTTCGTTGTTTGCGCCGCCATTGAGGAACTGCGCCACATCCAGACCGGTAACAATACCCCACGTGTGCGGGCCGATGTTGTGACGGCGCCGCATATCGCGGTGGTATTCCTGCTCCGCCTGGAAATCCACTGCTCCCAGGTACTCACCCTCGTAGTAATTGAGGCGTTCGATATCGGTGATATCTGGCATGGCTCATGTCCTCGAGTTCTGGCTTGCGGCAGGTCTTGAAAATCTCAGGGCTTCTTTTTGCTCTTAGGCGATTGCGGCGCGGGCTGCGCAGGTTGCACATTGGGATTGACGGCTTTAGTACTGGCCGCCTGCGGAACACGCGATTGGCCCAACTGGTTCTGCAACGCCGTGATCTGATCCTGCAGGTCCTGAATCTTGGCTGTCGTAGGATCAATAACCTGGAAGCCGACAGTGGTCTTGCCCTGGGTGTAGATTTTGATCGGCTGATCTACAGAAACTGCGGCAGGCGCGAAGCTGGCACCTGTCGATGCAGCGTCCGCGTTCCAGAAGGGATCCCCATCAACGGATTGTGTGGTTACTGACTGGAAGCCCTGCTGCTTCAGCGTTGCCATCACTGTTTCAGCCTGCATGTTAACCATGGGACGCAGATCAACAGCGCGTGCTTGCGGCGAGATCGCATTCACCACCGATGCGCCCAGCGACTGCGCTACATAATGAGCCGCGAAGCGCTGAACATCGGCACCGTTTGCAAACCCCGCCGTCGTAAGCATGTCATTGTTGTAGAGACCCGCAGAGGCACCGAAAGAGAAATTGCCAAGGCGCGACTCACCTGCGCAGCAATAGAGCGCGAGGATGCTGTCGATCTCCGCAACAATCCTGTCGAGCCCGAGGCCTCCCAGCCAATAGCCGAGAGTGTGCAAAGTTATCAGCTGCTTTCGACCCGTGAAGTGGCAGATGTCGACAATACTTCCGTCTTGCACAGTTACGCACGCGAGGATGATGCGGTTGTCACACGGGTTGACGGGGCAGGGCGGAAGAAGAGAGAAGCAAATGCAGTCTAGAAATGCATATGCGAGGATCCTTGTGATTTCCGCGACGATGCCGATGTAGACTCCGGTCTGTGCCGAAGTCGGCACACTGATCTGGCCAAGTGCATCCAAGATGTTGCAGTGTGTCACGGTGGAACTCGTCGCGAAATAGTTTTTGACCGCAGCGAGGAAAGTGCATGTGCTCTGATATGCCGCCTGGGGCAGCGTGTTCTCGGTAATGACCGGCGCTCTTTGCTCCAGCTGCAGTAAGCCCGCCTTACATTCATCCAGTGCTGCGGTTAGCGAACCAGGAGTTGCAGTCAGATACTGGGCCTTGTAGTCATCGGCCGATATGACACCCAGGGTGAATCCCTCCGCGATGCGCGTGGGTTGGCACGCTGCGGCGGGCGTTGCAGCTGCCGTTTGTGTTGACGCGGAGCTGGTTTTGCAGGACGAGCTGGTAGACGACGGCGAATTCTTTTTTCCATTTCCATTGCTGTTGCCGTTTGAGCACCCGCAACCGCAGGCCTGGGATGACTGCGAAGTCGCCTGCGTAAGCGGAGTCACCAGCCGCGAAGGCTGCTCCTCGTATTGAATGGTGATGCACCACGTTTGCGTGGTGCCCGTACAGTTTTGTGCCGGGTTATAACGCAGAGGCGAGCAGTCAGGGGTCGCCGCTTTCGCCGGCGCGCAGCAGTCGCGAATTGCCTTCGCGACGTTGAAGTTCTGATCTTCGCAAACGATGATGTCGTTCCCGCACGGATCGATTGCGTAGCCGCTGCGCACGGTGACCCAGCCTTCGCACTCGCTGCAGACCACTTGCATTCCACACGCGACGCCCCACCCCACCAGGTAGCGATTGTGCAGGCGATTCTTTGCCAGCCAGTAGGACTGTTCATTGTTCAGGTCGGCTTCACTGAGCAGTTGTCCCGCAAAAAAGTGGGTGCGATCGAGGCACTGCAAGCCGCTGCACACAGGGCAGCAGCAAGCTTGGGTAGCCGGCGTGCCCCTGGTTCCCGTCGTGCCGACTCTGATGGGAACGTTCGTAAATCCCTTGGTTGGTGTGGCCATCGCATTCCTCCGTTCGCCTTCTCAGGCAGTTGCGCAACTGCTATCCGACCATGAACCAGCTTTCAAATGTTCCGCCCTCAAGTCCGTAAGGCCCTCCAGCTGGAATGAAGCCGGTAGGCAGCTCGTGGCGAACGAACTCAGCGCTGATCGCGCGACCGGAGGAGTCGAGAACAAAATCGCCGAGAAGACGAACCTTGACGATGTTGAGGACCTCGGGCACCTTCGGCATCATGAAAGCGACTCCGTTGGCTGTCGAGGTGGTCGACAGTGTGGCCGACGCGATCTCGCCGGAAGCGTTAATGTCTGCGGGTTTGATAATGATGGGGAAGGTCTGCCCGTGAAGTTGTACCCACTGCACCACCGAGCCGACCCCGCCAGCCGGGAAATTCGGAACCCACACCTGGAACACAAACATTGCGTCGATCTGCGTTGTGTCGATGCTGTCGGTGAACTCCATGGCTATGCATAGCTCGCCCGAATTCAGTCCGTTGATCGGTATGACACGCTGCCCACTCTTGCCGTGGAGCCAACTCAGAGCACTGATCTGCGTGAGCTTGGTTTCGAGACCAGGGCCCGCATCTCCCTGGATGCCTTGCGGCCCCTGTATACCTTGCGGGCCTTGTATCCCTTGTGGGCCTTGACCTCCAGCCGGTCCCGCCGGACCAACCGGGCCTTGCGCTCCCGCGCCTCCGCTTCCGGGTGATTGATCGAGTAGACAGCGCACAACCTCGGTGAGCATGTCGGTGCTGACGAGCAGATGACGATCGGTGAGATTATCAATCGTGCTGTCGGTCACTGGGTCGCCATAGACGTATCCCTTGATCGTCGCCAGCACGATGCAGTTCCCTTCGCCGCAATCGGGACATAACTCAATAGCGTTGGCGAAGATACCCGAACAGTCGGTTTGCGTTATCTTCACCACCGCTACCGCGCCTGGAATGCCGGTCGAAGTACCTGCGTAGGGAAGATAGAGGAATCCGGTGGTCGCATCGATCGCGATATCGCCGGGCGGGTTCTCTCCCGCTGCCACCGCATCGCCAAGATACGGCGGTTGCTTCAGTTCAACGTGATGGGTATTGACCGCCTGAACCCATCCTTTACCGCCCGTATCCTGCTCGAGAACGTAAATCCAATTTCCGGCGCTCGAAATGCTCACACCTATGGCGCCTTGCGCAAACCCGGTGACCGGATCGCCGATCGCCACCGGCGATGAAGGATCAGGACGCATGCCGATGAGGTAAAGCGTGTCGTTGGTCGTATCGAGAACGGCAAGTACATCGCCATTGGCTGCGTGTGCAACGGCAAGTGCGGACGGGGCCGCCGAACCGGAGCCGACCGCAACCGTCGTCACAGCCAGATTCGACAACGCGATGGCACTCACGTTATTGCTGCCCGTGTTCGCGACATAAGCGAAATTCCCGTCATTGCTCACAACGATCGCTGAGGGTGTGGTGCCCACAATGATTTGAGAGGGCGCAGCAGGAGTGTTTGAACTCGTCACGTCTGTGGCCCAGATCATTGCGCCGGTCGCGGGGCTCACAGCGAGCAGGCGATCATCGGGCGCTGGAGCCACCACCAGACGAACCTCCTTTCCCGCTCCACCTGTTACGGTCAAAGTGCTGATCGTCGCGCTGAAGTCCGATTTGAGAACCGTGATGGTCGGATCCGGCTGAGGCTGCGATGTGGGCGTCGGCGGCTGAAGCGCAACATAGACAAAATCTCCAGCCGGAGATACCGCAACATCCAGGCCTGTTGCACCCGAAAATGACTGCGACTGAATAATCGAGTCGTTTGTCGTGTCGACTGCATAAATCGCCGCGCCGCTCGAGGCATTTGTCAGCACGTAGAGGCGCTCGTTCGCAGAGTCAACAGCGACACGCACTGCGCCTTCGATGTTGATCGTCGAATTCCAGGCCAGCTTCACACCGGGTGAATCCAGCGCAGATGATTTCGGATCGATTAACACATCAAACGAGTAGCCGTCGACGAGGCGATTGGGGCGGCAAGCCCCTCCGTTGGCACTGCAATCGTCAAACACGGCGGGAACATCTTCAGCGCTGCACTCGCGGTAGTTGATGCAGATTTGCAGAGTGTGTTCGGCGGCGTCCGGTTGAGAATCGGGCCCGTTCTGTATCTGCCACTCGGTCAGGAACTGCTGCTTAAAGTCGAAGTACTCCTCGTTGAGCACAAGAATTTCGCGCCCACAGCAATCCACTGCAGTTCCAGGCTCAATGCGAATATAGCGATCCTGACATGCAGGATTCGGGTGCTCTGTGACCTTTAGCCCGCACACCGCGCCCCACCCGTGCAGTCGCTGGTTGTGACGCCGCAGCTTGCCGAGAAAATATCGCTGTTCGTCCGTGAAGTCGCGCTCCACAAGCAGCTTGCCTGTGAAGTAGTTGTTGCGTGCGAGTTGCGGAACGTCGCACTCGACGCATATGCCGCCCGGCGTCAGGGTGTTCTGCCTGCACTTGCAGTCGCCCATGGTTCGGCCTCACTTTCTCAGTTCAGCACCGAAGTTGAACCCACTCTTGCACTGCGACCAATCTCAAAGCCCGGCCGCTTTTCTTCTCCGGGGACACCGAGCACGGTGTCATATCCCAGAGTTCCCTGTCCTTCAACCACGCCAACAGGATATTGGCCAATCACTGAATCCACTCCGACGAATGCCTGGATGCCAATGCGGAAACGAGGCTCCGACCAGCGAATTTCAGCGACCGTGTGCGCAGGCTTGGCCATCTCCACGACCTGCTGCATCGACTGGAAGTCGCTCTCCCCAGCCCCCGGCCAGCGCGGGACAATTACCAGAAACTGGTTTGCATACTGATTGAACAAGTCAAGATTGGGATCGCCAAAGTCGACCAATTTGAAACCGCCAATCGAGGAGTTGGATCCGATGTGCAAACGCTGCATCACGTCCTCTCCGAAAACCGAAGAGCAGTTGCCCAACGTGGATTGGTTGAGAATGAGCCAGCGCCGGAGACGAAACATTTCCAGGATTGTGGGCTTCACTCCTGCCGAGAGTTCGATTGCAAGCCGCAGGCCAGCCGGCGTGCCACGCAGTGCAAAAAGCCGATGCGCCTGGCATACAAGCTCGCGGCGTCGGTGCATTGGCCAGTTGCTCTCGAGAGAGAGTCCAAGCCACGAAGCAAGGAAGGAAAGGAAGTCCGATCCGCCTGCGTTTTGCGCCTTCGCGGGTGTCGACCGCGGGTCGAAGTAGTGCGCGATCTCCGTGACCTGGTGCGAAGTGCTACCGCGAAGTGTGTCAAAGATCGAAAGGAACCGATCAAGGAAATCGGCGCTCGTGCTGTCTTGCCTATAAACGGCGGGCAGGTACTGCAGAGATGAATCGCGGGGATAGTGGACGCGGATCGCGTCGAGCGCGGGCGTCTCCGCGCCGTCTCCGCTGAACGTAAGGCGCAGCCACGCATACCGTCCGGGCGGACTCTGGATCAGGCAGTCCCAATCACCGCAACCTGTCGTGCAATCCACCTGCCCAGTGGCCCAGCGGCTTGAGGCAAGACTCAGAATCTCATCGATGTCTTTCGGCGATTCCGATGTGAACGTGTCCACTTTGACGGCGGCGCCTTGCGGGATTTCACCGGACAGAGTTACACGATGCCACACGCATCGATACCTGTGACTGTCGAGCGGTCCGCAGAGATATGTGCCGCTCGTAGGGTATGCAGCCGCCGGCGTGAGTTGGCAGACGCTCTGGCAGCCGTCGGCCAGCAAAGGCGCGCCCGTCTTGTCGAAGACAATTGATATAGCGAACGCCTGCGCGGAGCCGCAGCAATGGCTTGAACACCAATTGCCATCACCTACTGGCTGATAGAAATACACCTTACGCGTGAGGCAATCGCTTAGACAGATGTTCCCATTCACGTCGACAGCAACCGCAACCGGCCTGAAGCGTCCGCTAAGATCGCCTGGTTGTGTCAACTTTCCCACCGGCTTGCCCTCGGGGTCGAGGACAACGACGTAGTCCAACCCTTCCTGGACTACATACACGCGGCCTGACGAATCGATGGCGATGCGTGTCGGCTTGCTGAGGGCAGGCAGTCCCGCACCTGCGCCATCTGATGCGAACCGCCAACGGCCTTCGGCACTGAAGAAATGAATTAGCCCGTTGGCATAATCGGACACAAGAATGCCGTGCGTTTCAGAGGTCTCGATATCCCACGGCTGCCACGTGCCCACGGGATAGCTGAGACTGGCCGTGCATGTGATGCCAGGAGGAACGACTGACGGAATCGACGGGCCGACGCTGTACTCCGACCCTACTTGCGTCACCTTCAACGGACCCCAGATGGAGCGGAGCGCACGCGATCGCAACGAAAACACCTGCACGCGAAAGTTCCCTGAATCGCAAATGTAGAGATCATCGCAACACGAGATCGCGATTCCGTGCGGGTCTGCGAGTTTCGCGGACTCCACTCCGGCGCCTCCAATACATGGCACACGAGAAAAAAACTGCGTGCATCGATGAAACTTCTTCACCTCGCACGCCGCATTGTCGAGCACGTACACGTCATCCTTGCAGGACACCGCAACTCCGATTGCGCTTACGAATCCACCCAGACTCCCTGCAGAATCCACTAGCGGCCGAATCGACGCAGGCAGCGGTTGCAGGGTCAGCGTGGCTCCATCCGCGGAGACAGCGATGTTGCTGGCTGACGCTATTCGCCAACCTGCAATTCCGGTCATTAGGTAATGCGGACGTGTATCACTCATACGTCAGGAACCTGTGCTGTACGAAACTTGAATGCTGTGCCCCTGCGGGTCGTTGTAGAGCAGTTCGCTCGCGTTGATCGGTACATCGTGGCAGAGTTGCTGGCGCTGGTTGTCGAGAATAAGAATCAGTTGATCGGTGACTACGCGCTGCACGCCGTCAATAGCAATCAAAAGCCGGTAAACATCCGAGTAGTAAATCTCTCCACCGAAAGGCCAGCCTGTTCCATTCGGTCCTCCGGTCAAAGTGCTGAAGAAATTGTTTAGAGCAGCCACCGCTTCGTTCTGGACAGTGGCTAGGTCAGATCCTGGCTGCACTATGAGACTCGCCTGTACCTTGATTTTTCGATAGGTCGGGCCCATTACAAACACTTCTGTGGTCAGCAGCCGATGCAAGTCGAGATAGTTACAAACCGCGGTGAGCGTTGTTTGGTTTGGCGTGGGATTCGGCACACTAGAATTGGGCACCACGACCACCGTGACAACTCCGGGGACCTGTCCGTTGGGAAAATTGGGATGAAACAGCGGCAGCGCATGAGCACGGATCACGTTTGCGGCCGGAGCCTGCGTAGCCAGGTACTCAAAGTCCGATCCGGTTACCGCTCGATCGTTGGCCTGTAATGCCTGCGAAGCACGAAGCTTGGCATTGGCCACGCTCTCTTCTTCCGTACCTCCCTGGGCCGCCGCGTAGTTTGTCACCGCGTTGATTGAGGGCGTACTCGTCTGTATCTGCGTAATGCTGAGCGCTGCGACATTTCCCTGCGAGCCGCCGCCGTACCTGTAACTGCGAGCAACGATATTATCCGAAGGGCTGGCGAGGTTTACACCGGGAATGCGGCCATGCTCGCCATCTCCAAATGTCACCTGTCCCGTCGTGCGATCGAGAACGAAATGCGCATCATCGGTATTTGACGCAAAGAAGTCGTCGACCTGTTGCCACACAACGAAGCCTTGTCCCTCATCCACTTCGAGACGAAGGCTCGTAACTTTTACTCGCGTGCCGTCCAAGTTCGTCACCGCGATTGCCGTGGGCAGCACAACGATCGGATTGTTCGCTGTAGTGAAAACCTGGTTGGGCGTGCCGTCGCTGCCGCCGAGGACTTCGTCGCTTATCGTGACCGCCTGGGTCGCCTGCACCGTGTTGGTAAGAATCGATGCGAGTTGTGGAGAATTATCGTAGCTGGTCGAGACAATACGCGCGCGTATCCAATAAAAGCTCGTAGTAACTTTGCCCATCGGTGCAGCCTGAACAAAGCTTCCCGGACCCGTAAATACGATATGGCCGTTCTGCGTGAAAGAGCGCGTGCCATCGCTGCTGAGCGAAAGCGGCTCCCACGTCGACCCGTCCCAATACTCCCACGCGAGAATTGCCGGCGGAGGCAGAGTGCCACCGCATTTCATCACCTCGGGCACGAGCATGTTATCCCGCAGCCCGACAGCAAGGTCCACTTGCTGAGCCGGGAACGCAACCGTCGCAGAAAATCCCAACATTAGCGCCGAACCAGCCTGCGCATTCTGACCAAAGGGATAGAACCACTGCCCATTCGCATTATTGCGGCTCGTAACATTGGAGTAGCTCAGGCCGTCATAGCTTTGGATCGCCGTAAGCGCAGGACCTATGGCGATCAGTGAGGTATCGGTCTCAAAGACAATTGGCTTGTTGCCATCGCTCGATGCGGCCACCTGCGTTCCCTGCGGCACAATGGCATACGAGAGATCGGGCCGCGCCAGGCTAAACGTAAGATTGGCAAGTGCGGGTTGGGCTGGGGCAAGTTCGATCCCCAGCAACTGCAGAAACTTTATGTAATTCAGATTCGGGACTTGGTTGATGCGATAGACGAGGATCTCCGTCATCCAGGCAAAGAGCTGCACCAGCGTCATGCCGGGATCGCTGTCATTGAAGTTCGTCCACTCGGGAGCATAGCGAGGAATGAGTGTCTTGGCCTGCGCCACGATGTCGGCGAACTTGCGATCGTCAAGGTTGGGTGCTACGAGTGGCATCCTCAGCCTCCAGATCCTTCTGTTACGTAGAACGGGTAAACCATATTGTTCATGGCGTTGTTTGAGCGAATGCGATAGTCCACGCGGATGAGCAACATGTTGGCTTCATCCGGCGCTGCGCTTACGTTCAAATCCAGCACGTCGATGCGCGGTTCGCCCTGCGAAAGCGCATTTTTTACCAAGTGTGCTACGTTGGTTTGCGTTGTTGGATTGTTGGGGGCGAATACCAGGTCGTGAATACCGCAGCCGAATGCCGGCAGCATCTGCCGCTCTCCTAGCGCCGTGCCGAGAATGATCCAGATTGCCTCGTGCACACTCTGTTCGCCAACCGACCACGCAAGGTTGCCTGAGGAGTTCACGCGTACTGGAAACTTCCATCCTGTGCCGAGATACGGTCTGGTTATCGGTGTACTCATGGTCTGAGAATTTGTCCCTTTCTCGTTAAGGAATCGCCGCAACAATCTGCCGCATCTGGATGAGCATGTCGTCAAGCTGATCGACGGCGGATTTCACATCTGACGCGCCAGCCAGATCGCCAATGGCAGGCAGTTGAATGGGGAGCTGCGAAATCTTGATCAGCGGTTGAATCATCTTGAAAAGGGGCGCAATGGGCGCCAGCGCCATCAGCATCTGTTGCATCGAAGTCTGCGCGTTGTTGTTGGCACATTGCAGCGACGAAAGCAATGCGGGGTTTCCCTGGGCAAGGTTGAGATTGATACCAGCCTGAAAATCGAGAACGCTGCGAATCGCCGCAACGAAGCATTCCAGATACGAAATGATCAACAACAAAATGTCCTTGATGGTCTGAATCACGGCGAACGGTCCCAGCACAATATCAAGGCACTCGCTCATATCGCCGATAGCCGCCAGCACATCGCCGGCCTTCTCGCCCACCGCGACGATGTTGGGAAAAGCAGAAAGAAAGCCTTCCAGCGCGCCGATCACATTCAGGATCTTGATCACGCAATTGAGCCCCGCCAGCGTGGGCATCAGCTGCACCATGAGGTTATGCAACAGCGCGCAATTTGTAGGTGCACCCTTCGAGAGATCAGCAATAGCCTGGAGTTCGATTCCCATGGGCAGAGAGATCTTCGGAATCGAGCTGATTCCTGGTATCTCGACGCAGGGAATTTGAATATTCGTGCTCACTTCGCTCTTCCTGTATCCTCGCGGGCTCTGCTTCTGTGTTCCGATGTTCCGGTCTGCTTCAAATGGGTTCTGCGCTGAGCGCAACCGGGCGGCCATTGATCGTGACACTTGGCGCCTGGATCACCACTGCCGAATCACTGCTGATCACGATCGAAGTGTTGTTGATCTCGACGATGTTCGCGGCCCCGCCTCCACGGGAATGCTGAATACGGATGTAACCCTGATCTCCGCTTGCAACGTCCGGGTCATAGAGTTGAACTTCGTGTCCATTTACCGAGTGAATGGTGCGCAGATTCACGTCGGAAGAAGGCGGTGTGTCCTGGCCGTTCCAGAGGTGTCCGATGATGTAGGGATGGGCGACGTCCTCCTGGTTGAATGCGACCAACACTTCATCGCCGACCACTGGCATGAACCAGGAACCGCGCTTGCCGCCCGCCATCAGCGTGGCAACGGGAGCCCAATAACTTTCGTTCTGGCCGCCGAGCCACGGAAAACTCACTTGCACGCGTCCCTGCCCATCGGGGTCATTGTTATTGATTACGGTCCCGGTTACGACTCCGGAGATTCTGCCCATTCCTAGCCTCCCTGCTGTTACGAAATGGATTGCACCGGCCCCTCGCGCCTCGCGGAGAAGTCCGTTCGATAGCCGCTGCTCCCAATCGTGTGCGTACTCTCGGTGATGTAGTATTCGCCATCGAAATCGCTGCTTGTTCCTTGCAGCTGGCCGCTCTTGTTGGTACGGATTCCGAACCCGATGATCTCCACGTTGCATCCGGCGCGCAGATCGGGCAGACCGATCGTCGACCCGGTCGCCTCAATCAGACGCTTGCTCTGATCCTCGAGCGTTGCCCGTGCCAGTTGCTTGGCTTCGGCGGTGTTGCGGACCGGCGGTCTGGTCACCACGTCGGTGCGATTCGCGTATGCCTTTGCAATCTGACCAAGTCGCTTGATCTCTGCCTGCGATTTCCCCTGATCCTTCCACAGGTCCTGCAGCGTGTAGTTCACCTCGATCTTTTTGTTTGCGGTGCGGTCCCAGCCGCGCACCGTCACCTGATTCACCTGCTTTGCCGTGCTCAGTGTGGGCTTGAAATTCAAGAGAGATCGTCCCCATTCAAGCTGATAGACCGGCGAATTTCCTTTGCTCTGCGACAAGCCGAAGTAGATCGTTTTATTCCCGGTGCTTTCATCCTGATCGAGGTAGACCTCGTAGCCGTGTCGCCGCGCGCGCTCAAGCAGAAACACGATGTCGTACTGGTTATTCATGAAGACGAACTCTTCGCCAGATTCGGTTGACGCCGGGTTGGGAGTAACCGGAATGCCCAAGCCGGGTTGGCCGGACTTCACCGCTTTATCACCCAACTCGATGGCGATATCCGTGTCCTTCTTCTTGGTCCACGAATAGGTGTGCTGCTCACCACGAAGCTGGTGTATCTGATTCAGTCCGCTGATGCGCAGCGTAGGCGCGCCAGACTCCGGAAAATTC
>ODAK010003180.1_pt1 | contig 17135 bp, 14 predicted proteins | sample 1539591 | NCBI WGS metagenome assembly ODAK01 (sample SAMEA3539303, study PRJEB22396) | soil metagenome | biome: tundra; feature: field; material: soil | place: USA | collected 2010-05 | depth 0.15 m
ATCCCTCTGACTGTCGTGATGCTGCTCGGCTCGCCGCAGTCCGGTCGGCTCGCGACGAGGATCGGCCCTCGCTTGCAGATGAGCCTCGGACCCGTCGTGATCGGCTCCGGCTTGGCCCTTTTGCTCCGCAGCACCGGTTCGTCTTCGTATGTGACCGGTGTCCTGCCTGCGGTGCTCGTATTTGCCATTGGGCTAACCATCACGGTCGCGCCCTTGACGACTACGGCGCTTGGGGCGGCTCCGGCCGAGCACGCCGGGATCGCATCGGCGGTGAACAACTACGTCGCCCGGGTAGGCAGCCTGCTCGCGGTGGCCGTGCTCCCGGCCCTCGCGGGCGTCTCGGGAAGGAGCTACGCGCATGCCAACACGCTGTCGGAGGGCTTCCGCAAGGCGATGATCATCACCGCGTGCGTGTGCACCCTCGGGGGGATCATCGCCGCCGTCGGCATTCGCAACCATCCAGCCGAGAGCCCACGGCGTGCCGACGGCGATGACGCGACCTACGGTGCGCTCGGTACACCGCCGCTCAGCAACGAGTCGTGAGCTTCCTAGCTATTCAGGTTGGACCCGCGCCACAGTCGGTCTCGGCGGAAAAAGGGTCTGCGCGCCCCTGCCGCCGGCACCGCCCGGCCCGTCGTCACCTTGATCACAAGAACCGTGACGTTATCGCTCGCGCCCGCCTCGAGGGCCAGATCAACGAGCTCCTCAGCGGCCTCGACGACCGTCGGCGCCGCGGGCGAGCCGACAGCGCTCGCCCATTCTGCGATGTCGCCGCTTGTCACGGCGCCCGAAAGACCGTCGGAGCAAAGTACGAAGACGTCGCCCGCCTCGGTGTCGGTGACGAACAGGTCGACCGGGACCGTGCGATCGCGGCCCGAGGCACCGAGAAGCTGTGACTGCTCCGCGGACCAGCCTGGTAGCTCCGGGCCAGGTAGCGCCTCGGAACTCACCTCCTCGGCTCTTGAGTGGTCGGCGGTGAGCTGGGTGCATATCCCCTGTCGCACCAGATAGCACCTGCTGTCACCGAGGTGCACTACGACAGCCTCTCGCCCCGCGAGAGTAAGCGCCGTGAACGTGGTCGCCATGCCGGGCTGCTCGCGTGTCCGGGCCGCTTTGCAAACGGCATCGTTCGCGGCACTCGCCGCGGCCCTGAGCGCTTCGGGCGGAGGGGCGGGGTCCGGCGCGGCCCAGGCGGCAAGCGCCGACTCGACTGCAGTCCGACTTGCCACGGCCCCCACACCTTGATCGCCGCGGCCGTCGCACACGACAAAGAACGGGCCCCGGTCCCAGGCGTCATCTGGGGTGGTGGGTGCATACACGCCCGCGAAATCCTCGTTACGGGGCCTGAGGGGACCGGCGTCGGAACGAAGTGCCCAGCCCAGCTTCGCCAACAGCCCGTGGCCGCGCAACGGCCCGTTGCCCGAGCCAGCGTTCGGCGCCTCTGGACCGGATCTGGGTTCGCTCATCGGCCGGTGTACCCGATCACCAACACCGAGGATAAACGGTGCGGGTTTCTCCAGCGTGTGCTCGGTGTGAACAACTCGTTACGCCCGGCGTTACCCCGAGCGCGGGTCGGCCAATCCCCGATTGCTCAAGTCAAAGGCGGCGGGCTCCCGCTGGCAGGCACCGCAAGTTGCGGTACCTCCACTCCGGTGGCGGTCCCGTTGGCGCGCAGCACCCCCATCGATGTGATGGTTGCCACCAGCACCGCTAGGCCCAGCCACTGCGTCCCCGACAGCGTCGTGCCGAAAGCCAGGTAGTCGAGGACGAGCGCGGTCAGGGGAAAGGTCAGCTCACCGAGGGTGGCCGCGGCCGCAGGGGTCCCGCGCAGGCCTCGGTAGAAAACGAGCAAGCTCAGCAGCCCGGGCACCAGCGCCAGCAGGACGAGAGCAAGCACAGCCTTCGCGTTCAGGTGGAGGTAGGCCGAGCCGTCCCCGGTCACCCCGAGGGCGATCAGGGCCGCAAAGAGCCCTCCGGAGAGACGCAACGCCGTGAGCTCGCCAAAGGGAAGCTTGGCGCCGAGGCGCCTGCCGAGCACGGTGCCGAGTCCCCACAACGCCGCCGCCGACACCGCCAACAGTGCGGGTGCCCACCCGTCCACGCCGCCGAGCGCCGACGGATGAGCGAAGGCGACTAGGTAGGAGCCGACGAGCCCGCCCAACAGGTACAGGCCGTAGCGACGTTGCAGGCGTTCGCCGAGCAGGAGACGGGCACCCGCGACGGCGAAAAGCGGCTGAACCTGCTGGAGAAGAACCGGCGTGTCCGGCCGGCCGTAGGTGAAGGCCATCGTGAACAACAACGTGGCCAGAGCCGAGGATCCGCATCCGAGCACTAAGAGCGCCGCCCAATCACGCCAGTCGAAGGCGGCAAACGCACGGCGCAAACCTCTCCATGCCAAAGGCGCCAGAAGCAACGTGGGCAATGCCTGTTCGACGGCAACTATGGCCGGGGAGGCCACGTGGAGCGCGAGGCCTTGGCGAAGCACCGGATCGGTGCCCCACATCGCAGCCCCCAGGGCAACCATGGCGAAGCTTGCTCCCGTGGTGCGTCGCCATAGACCGGCCCCCGCCCGGGGGTCGGCAACGACGATGCTCGCCACGTGGTCAGTCTGACATCTAGCCCGTCATGAACCGCAGACCGCGCCGCCCGGGCCGGCCGACTTGAGATCTAATCGGTCTCCTTGAGGCTGAGGGCCAGCCTTGTCCCCAACATCTTGTCAATCAGCGCGCTCCCGCTCCCTTCTTCTCGAATGGCTCTGCCGACGAGGACCACCAGCATCGGATAGGCCCAGAAGTCACCGCAGACCCACAAGATGGCGGCTCCGATCTGCTGATCTGCGAAGGCCGACAGCTTGACCCCCGCCAAATGGTCGTAGACCGAGTACCACGAGGCCGATGACAAGATGCTCAAGGACATCGCCAGGACGATCATCGCCCCGTTGCTGGCGAGGATCGCCCAGATGCCTCCGAGGGTCGAGAGCTTCGGTTTGATCGGGTACGAAGCAATGAGCTGGAGCCAAAACAGCACCCCGGCGACGAAGAACGACCCGTGCATCAGCCAGATGTGCACGGCCTGATTCCTCTCGGCGATGTCGAACAGCACCGGGATGTGCCAGAGCACCATAGAGACGTTGAACAGCAGGACGGCCACGACCCCGTTCGAGACAAAACGGCCGACCGCCCGAAGCGGCCTCGCCCACGAGCCGAGGAGCAGGGCGCGGCCCAGCCGGCGGCGGATCCCCACCGGGAGGCCGTGGACGAGCGGCAACCAGGGAGCCCCGGCGACGATCAGGATCGGGGCGACAAACATGAGGAGTATGTGCTCGATCATGTGGACGAAGAAGTAGTCGGAAGCCCAGTAGTCGATCGGTGACGCCACGGCGAGCAAGAGAACGCCGAGGCCACTGTAGAAAAGCAGCGACTTGCGGCGGCGTGCCCGCGAGCGTCCGGGACGCGAGCGGCGATGCAGGTTGCGAAGCCCGAGCTCGTGCAACAAGACGATCGCCGCTACGACGACGAGGAACGGATCGAAGGACCAGTTCTCGAGGACGTAGCTCACGGCCGGAGCACGTTGTCGATGGCGGACGCCAACACAGCGGAGAAGGAGGACTTGGTCACCTGAGTGCCGGGCCCGGGGTCGGTGTCGATGATGTACCGGGCCCTGCCTTTGGGATCGATCACATAGGCCAGATCACTGTGAGCGAGCATGGCTCCGCCGGTCGAGTACTGCACGAGAATCCCGAAAGACTCCCAGATACTGCGTAGCTGTGTCGCCGAGCCCGTCAGGAAGTCCCAATTCGCCAAGTGCTGCAGTCCTTCTTGGCGGTCGAAGGCCACGAGGTAGCTAGAAGAGCGATAGATGGGGTTGATCACGACGGCGACGAGCTCGACATGGCGCGCCGCGGAGCCGAGCATGTGGTCGGTCTCCACGAGCTCTTGGGCGATGATCGGGCAGTCCGAGACGCAGACAGGGTCGAGGAAAGTCAGCGCAACGGCCTTGTAGCGAAGGCTGTGTAGCGATACGGGCCGCCCGCGCTGATCGAGCAGCTGGAAGGCCGGGGCCGGGTAGTTGACCGCATCTGGGGTGCCGTCGATCGCCTGGGAGACGATCGGATCCGCGTTCGGGTTGGTCGAGGCCAGGGCCATGGGCGCTGCGCCGACGAGGGTGACGCCGATGGCGCACAGGGCCGCGAGGACCCGGAAGGTGTAGGCCGGCCGGGCCATGAGGCGCTCCCTGAAAGAAACACGAGCAGGCTCTGCGATGCCTTCAGCCGTTCGGACCTCGCCTTGGGCGACCCGCACGAAGGCGAGGTAGCCGGCGGTCAACACCAGAGCTATCGGGATCATGCTGTTCGGGTCCGTGCCCACCCCGCCAAGGAACCCGAAATCCTGGACGAGCACCCAGTCCGCCAGACAAACAACGACCGCAGCCGGAACGGCAATACGCAGCACTCTCCGACGTCCGCTCAGCAAGCCCACGCCCAAAGCGGCAAGGCAGATGACGAGGGAGAGATTGACCGCCCAGCCGTGCGCGGCGTCGAAAGAGCCGAAGCTTGCGACCCAAAGTGACAACGAGCGCGGTTGAGGTGTTCTGGCCATCTGCTGGAGCATCGCGGTGAGGGTCCCAGGGGACTGGCTCGCGTGGAGCTGGCCTCGCCAAAAGCCGCGGCCTGGCCACGCCTGTAAGACGGCCATCCCGACGAAGAAGAGTCCCGATGTGGCAAGGACACCTCGGCCGAGCCGAGGGCTCGTCCAAACACGGTCGGGCAGGGCGATGAGAATGCCGGCGACGCAATAGAAAAGGGCCGCCCCCGGTGCTCCAAAGGCCCAGCTGAGACCCGGGGCGAGAATTCCCCCGAAGCTCTCGCCGAATACCCAGACGACCAGTCCCCACAAAGCGCTCGACACGCCACCGAGTCGTGACCAATTGCCGCGCGGAGCGACGAGCAGCCAGATGCCGAGCCCGACCTGGATCCAGACCGCCGAGGCCGGGGCGGTGATCGGGTGATTACTCCAGATCGTTCCCCCGGCGTTGACGATGTGCTGCACCCAACCCGGCGAAGCCGCCGCGCTCGGCTGGATCACCTGAGTCGTCATCCCGAGCGGCATCGACGCCTGAGCCTGCAAGATGCCGTCGAAGATCCACAAGAACCCGAAGGAGATCCTGAGCAGGCGCCGCGCCTCGGGCTCGGAATTGTGCGACTGCTCAGGTTGCACCTCGCCGGACTGTCGACGCCGAAGCTGGACCGCGCGGAGAACGTTCCACCCCGCCGCCAAGAGCGCTAACAGCAAGAGGATCACGAGAGCCTGGTGTTCCAGCAGGTTCCGAAAGGCCGTCACGATGGTGGGGTTGTTAAGGCCGAGACCTGATCCCATGCCTGGCATGGCCGGCTAACCCCCCCTCAGGTGACCGAGCACTACCGCCGCCGCTCGCCTGCGGCGCCGAGGACAAGATCGTAGGAGGTCGCGAGCCTCGATCAGGCGCGGCACAAGGCTCACTGGCTAAAGGTGGGTCCATCGCTCAAAGCGTCGCCCAAATCGTGGCGCCCCGATATCCCGAGCTTCTCGTAGACGCGCTGCAGATTGCTCTCCACGGTCCGAACTGACAGCTGCATATTGCTGGCGATCTCCTTGTTGGACCGACCAGCGGCTGCCTGCAAAGCCGCGGCGAGCTCGCCGGGAGTTAGGCGGACCCGGGCCGTGACCGAACGAACCGACGGCGTACTGGCGCCCTCGCATCGAGAAAGAAGCCGTGAGGACCTCTGCTCGGCACGGGCAGCCTTGCGGACCTCGCCCCCGTGGCGGAGGGCGGCGGCGGCCTCGGCGCTCGCTTCGGCGGCATAAAGGATCGCCCCGAGCGCCTCGAAGTCGTGGGAAACCTTGTCGAGCGCCGGACTGTTCCGGGCGGCAAGGGCGGTTGCATACGAAGCGCGGGCGGCGACAAGTGGTCCTTCGACCTCGTCGGCGAGAGCGGCGAGCCGCGCTGTGACGTGACGGGCCCTTCCGATGCGGGCGAGGTCGTGAAGGGCGCTGGTCGTCCCGAGGAGGTCTCCAATCTCCTCGCCGATGTCGGCCGCCGCTTCGAGCTGACGACGGGCAGATGCCAGGTCACCTGTCGCCACAGCCGCCCACGCCCGGGCGCGGAGCAAATTGGTCTCATTCAAAAGGGCTGGTGGAAGCTCCAGTAAGTCGTGGGCGGCAAGTGTCTCGTCGGCCTTGTCCGCCCGGCCGGCCAAACCCAGAGCCTCAGCGGCCGCAACCAGGTACCAGCGTGCAGAATATGTCCTTCCGAGCTGGAGGAACAGGCTGTAGGACTCACTTGCGCGCAAGAATGCACTGTGAGCCCGGCCCTGTTCGAGGTGCAACAAAGCGAGCTGGCCGGCCACATACGCCCGGGCCTCTGCAGCCGGTTGGCCGACGAGTTGCCCGTAGGCAGCGGTGAGCATGTCCTCGGCCTGAGCGAGCCGGCCTCCGTAGATGAGCACTCGGGCGCGGTCCGCGAAAAGCGCCCACCGCTCCCAGCGGTCGTCGGTCGCGGGGGTGAGGTCGCGCCCGGCGGCGGAATCGAGCCGGTCTTCGGCCTCACCGAGCCGCCCGAGGCGGGACAGGCTGTAGGCGATCAGGTGAAGCGCCGTGGGTGGAGCCGGACGGGGGCCCGCTAACAAGGTCTCGGCGGCCTCGACCGTAGCTCTCGGGCCGCTGCTCAGGCTCGTGACATAAAAGCGTCTCGCCAGCAGCTCGTCAAGCCAGAAAGGCTCGGTCACAGCATCTGCCGCCTCATCGATGAGTCGGAGATCGATACGCCCGTGCAGCAGGTAGGCATTGTCGAAACGCACTATGGCCACGCGGGCCACCTCTGCGTCGACGGTCGCTTCGGTGGATAAAGCAGCCAACTCGCTTTCGGCCTGTTCGGCCCGCCCTTGGAAATGGGCCACCTCGGCAGCGACGAGCCGGGCCTCGAACCCACCGCCCTCGTCCATCGCAGCACGGGCGAGGCGCTCGGTCAGGGGGTGGTCGTTACGCACTCGGGCCGCAACGGCCCCTGCAAGCAGGAGCTCGGCGCTGCCGCCACCGCCCGCAAGGCGCAGGGAAGCAACAAGTAGGGTGTCCTCCCGTCGTCGAGCGCCAACCGCCTCGATCCTCTCGGCCAGAGCCCGCGCGATCGCACGCTCTCGAAGGGCGCTGATCCCGACGCGCACAACATCTCCATAGACGGGATGCGCCAAGGCGACCTGGACCCGGCGGCCGTCAAGGCGACTTGCGACGAGGCCCCTGTGCTCGAGCAGCTCGACCGAGGCGGGATCGGCGAGCGCCCCAACAGTCGCCTGGCCGAGCGGCTCGCCGAGGGCCAGCAGCTCCAGGACCCCCCGCTCGGCGTGGGAAAGCTCCCCCAGACGCAGTGCCACCAGCTCCACGAGACGACCCGTGGGCTTGAGGGTTCCGCGAAGACGCAGGACTCCACCCTCATCGGCAAACGCCCCACTGTTGAGCGCTCCGATAACCAGCTCTCGCAAGACCATCGGGTTGCCTTGGCACCTGTCGGCGAACTGTCGTACCGATGCCGCGTCCACGGGTGCTCCCAGCACCGAGACGAGAAGCCCGTCGATTGCCGAGTCCTCGAGGAGCTTCATCTCGATGCGCTCGGCCGGACCATCCTTCCACAGGGCCACGACGGGGTCCGGTGCGGTCTCGCCTGAGCGAACCGCGGCGACCACCGTCGCCGAAGCGGTAAGGGCGAGTTGGTGAAGCAAGGTCGCCGAACCGTCGTCGAGGAGATGCGCATCATCGACAAACACCACGAGCGGACGCCCCTCAGCTCCGTCGACCAAGGCCCGCGCGTAGCGCCGCAGCGACTCCCCGTGGTCCCCCCACCAAGGGCGGTCTGAGCCGGAATCGGGAGGCAAAATGGAGGCGAACGCCCCGAAGGGCAACCCACGCGACGCGCGGGTCGCAGTCGTCGAGGCGACCGCCACTCCGTGCTCTCGTGCAATCTGCAAGCAAGTCGTCGCCAGGGTCGTCTTGCCGACCCCAGCGGCGGCGACGATGACCGCTCCCCGTTTCTCGAGGACCGCAGAAAGTAGTTGATTCAGTTCATCGTCCCGGCCGACCAGCGGCCATTTTTCCACGACCGAGCGTATCTAGGGACACTTCGATTTCAACCGACGACCACGCGATTTCGACCCACCGCGGCAGGACGGCATCGACGCTGTCGCTGCCGGGGAGGCGCCCCGAACGGGAAACTGCCCGTATGTGCGCGCACCATCCCAGTAGGCACTACTGAGGAATCTCTGCTCGAGTTGTGGTGCGCTGTAGCTATGAACGTGGCCTTGTCGCCCGTGCGCGGCTTAAGTGCGCCCGGCGTCGGGGCCAGGCTGAAGGGCTACTTGGCCCTCACCAAGCCGCGGATCATCGAGCTCTTGCTCATCACCACGGTTCCAACGATGTTCGTTGCGGCCAAAGGCGTGCCGTCGGTCCGTCTGATCGCGCTAACCGTACTGGGCGGAGCGCTGGCGGCAGGCGGCGCCAATTCGATGAACATGGTCTACGACCGCGACATCGACGCCGTCATGCAGCGCACGAAGAACCGGCCTCTCGTGACCGGGATAGTCAGCCCGCGGGCAGCCGTGGCGTTCGCGTGCTTCCTCGAGGCGGCGGCGTTCGCCCTGCTGGCGATGACGGTGAACCTGCTCTCGGCGATCCTTGCCGTCTCTGCAACCGCGTTCTACCTCGGCGTCTACACCATGTGGCTGAAGAGGTCTTCGCCGCAGAACATCGTCATCGGCGGCGCTGCAGGGGCGGTTCCGGTGCTCGTCGGCTGGAGCGCCGTGACCGGTCGCCTCTCGCTGGCGCCATTTGTCATGTTCGGCCTCATCTTCCTCTGGACACCGCCGCATTTTTGGGCGCTGGCCGTCCGCTACCGGGACGACTACTCAGCGGCTCGCGTGCCGATGCTGCCGTCGATCGCGGACATGGCCAAAGTGACCCGTCAGATCCTCTATTACACCGTCGCGCTCGTGGCGCTCTCGTTCGTCCTCATCCCGACAGCACACCTCGGCGTCGTCTATGCGGCGGCCGCCGCGGGATTCGGCGCAGCGTTCCTCGCTCAGGCGGTGGGCCTTTGGCGTGATCCGAGCCCGGGGCGGGCCATGAAGTTGTTCGGCTTTTCGATCACATATCTCACATCGGTCTTCCTGGCCATGGGAGTGGATGCGATCGTTCATCCCTGGTGAGCACGCCTTGGTGCATCTGAGCCGATGACAGAGGCGACGCCACCCTCCTCGGCCGATGAGCCCGGCACGCCTGTGGACCGGGCGGCGGCGTTCGCGGCCGGCCCGTCGCGCATCCCACGGAACTTCTGGTACGTGGTTTTGGGCGTGGCCGCCGTGCTCGGAATCGGGGGAGCCCTGCTCGAGCACCTCCTGAGCGTGGTCGGGCTCAACCCGACGGCGGCGGCTGTCACCACCACGACGCGACCTCGTCCGGGCTCCTCAGCCGGCAAAGAGCACGAGGCCGCGGTCGCGGGCAAGCTGGCTTCGTTCATCGGGCTGACCAGCATGACGCCCGGTGGCGCTCACCCCTTCTCACTTCTCGACGAGCGCGGCAGCACGATCTCGCTCTCGAGCTACCGGGGCAAGGTAGTGGTGATCACGTTCTTCGACGGACGTTGCGACGACATCTGCCCTGTCCTCGGCGCAGAGATCCGTCAGGCAGCAACCGATCTTGGAGCTCGCGCACGCGAGGTCAGCTTCCTCACCGTGAACACCGACCCGGCAGCTACCGCCGTCTCGGCCCTGGACAGGGCCCTTTCCATGACCAAGCTCGGAGTGCTCCCGAATTGGCACATGTTGACCGGTCCCCTCTCGGAGCTGAACAGCGTGTGGCAGTCCTACGGGATCTCGGTGACCTACGACACCGCGACACACACCGTCGCCCATAACGACACCATTTACTTCCTCGATACAAAGGGACGTTTTGTCTACGGCGCCTCACCGTTCGCCAACGAGAGCAGGCCCTCGGGCACCTTTGTCCTTCCCCGAGCAGAGATCACGCGTTTCGCCCTCGGCATCGCAACCTATGCAGCTCGTATCCTGGACCGATGAGCCCGGAGACGACGCTGCCAGGCGAACAAGGCGAGGAGAACAAACCGCCACGCCAGCTTTGGTACCGCCGGCGCGCGCTCGTGGTGACGATGGGCATCGTCGTCGTGCTGGCGGTCACGGTGATCTCGGACCTCCCGGTTCATGGCTCGGCCGCAGCCAACATCTCCGCCGGCCGAAGCGTCATGACCGAGGTCAACACCGATATTGCCTCTTGCGCCTTTGGCCTGAAAGAGTCGTTCACGATCCATGCAGAACAGATCGCCGGTTCGCTCAGCCTGCTCGGGTCGCGCGAGGCGCCGTCGCTATTGCGAGACGACCTCGCCGCCTGCTCGTTCACCGACGACAACATTTTTGAGCTTTCCAGCATCGAGGTTCCCGGATCCTCGGCGGGCAGGCGGCTCGGTGACGTGGTCAACACCGTGACCTTGTGGGCGACTTCCGACGCGATCGGTGCAATCTCCGATGTTCAGAGTTTGTTCACACACCCTCATGCCAAAGCTTCGCTTCGAGACCTCGCCAAGCGGGAAGCCGCCTTGGCCGCTGACCGGGCCGCGGCATTCGGTGACATAACCGAGGCGGACAGGCTCCTAGGTGTCCACCTGCAAGAACCCGACTTGCCTGCCCTTCCCGTGTTGCCGCCGTCTGCTACGAACTGACGGGACCGTGACCCCTAGGAGTGCCGCCCACCTCGGCCACATGCATATACAGCGCCACGTCTAGATCGTCCTCGCTGCGCAGCCAGGCGAGCAGGTTCCAGAACACCACCGGCATGAACGCCAGCGCCGCCACGAACCAGCACACCCCAGTCGAGAACTGTTGGTCGGCTGCGGCGCTTAAGCCGCGGCCGGCAAGGTGTCGGAAGCCCGTGTACCAGGTCGTGCTCGAAAAGCCTCCCAGATAGGCGATCGTCCAGACCGTCCACATGGCGACCGCCGCCATGACCGCTCGAAACGGTCGACGCGGCCGCGGGACGATTCGGCCCGACTCGACGAGCTCGAGCCAGAAGGCCACACCGACAACGACGAGACTGGCGGCTTCAAGGGCGATGAGCCCTGGATGAAGCCTGAGGGCGGCGACTGCGGCCGGGGTCCGCCACGCGACGACCGCGGCCATGTAGGCCGCCAGGATCAGCGTGCTCAGTGCGAGCGAAGGATGCAGCCGTCGCCGTGATGCCAGCCGATCGACCCACAAAGACACCCGGCCGCCGTGGCTGTGCCGATCAGCCCGGGCGCGACCGAAGCCCTCCCACGGGGCTCCGAGAACGAGCAGGGCCGGAACCACCATTGCATAGACCGAGAATTGCCCTGCTTCGACGAACTCGTAACGGCGCGCCAGCCCAAAAAGTGGCGGCATTACGACGGCGGCGGCGAGAACGAGCGCGACAGAGGACAACAATCGCCGCATGTTGTCCGACATCGCCGGGGGCTGCGGCCCGGTGAGCCCGGCGGTCATCGAGTTCGTTCGCGCTGGAAGAACAGCCAGAAACACACCAACAAGAAGAACCCGAGCGGGATCGCAAGGGTCAAGACCTGCGGACCGATGAAGTAGTCACTCATCTCACACGCCCACCTTTCGATCTCCGAACGCTCTCTTAGGCGACCGCACGGCCGTAGGCCGTACAGAATCCACTTCACACAACATAGAAGAGCGCCCAGAACAAGAGCGCGACAGCGGCTGTGAAGACCCAGAAATAGGTACATCCCTCGAGATTCACCCTGAAGAGCCGGGCCGCCGGCAGAGCCGAACGCACGGCACCGCCGTCTTCGGCGATGGCGCGTCGAAGCCGCAGGTGGCGCGCCAGAAGCGTCTCGAGCCAGTAAGCACCGGACAACAACACTGCGGCGTTCATGCCGGCCCAGCCGACGAAACACGACGCATAGCCGCTGGCTCCGGGGAAGAAGGGAAGAATCGTCAGCTGCCAGATCTGCAGCCCGGCCGCTGTAACGGCGCAAAGCACCGCCGTCCAGCCGGCGACCTCCCAGTCGAGAGCCGAGCCTGCCCGGAAACGCCAAAGCCCGTAGGCAGCGAGGAAGGCTGCAGCGATCGAAAAGGCGAACACCGCCGCGCCGGCGGCGGTCGGGGCGGTGATATGGGCGGGCCGCCACAGTCCGTCGTTGTTCGCCGACCGCAGGTAGAAGTACACGAATCCGAGCGCCGCAAACGCGAAGGCCCAGATCCCGATGAACATGCGGCTGCCGGTCCAAAGCGCCCCCTCGTGGGAACGCAGCTCGTAAGCGATCTCGTCCGGCGTCTCCCGAAGGGTCGGAAAGGACTCGTCTGGCGCAAGCCTGTCAGCCATTGTGCCTCCGCTCACAAGATGGGTGGACGTGGGTCGAGATCGCCTGGCCGGTCGGGCGACGAAGCGACGTCACTCGGGCTCACGGTCTCCGCGCCGCTGACCGCACCCACCGACCAAAGCGAGGAGACGGCCATGTCCGCCACGGGCGGAGCGTCCGGCTCCCCGTACCGGTACGGGTCAGACAGCACCACGGGGATGCGCTCGAAGTCGAACCAAGGGACCGGAGTCGGGGTCTGCCACTCGAGGCCTCTCGAGTTCCACGGATTGTCCGGCGACTTCACCGGGTCGATGTAGATGGACCAGACGAAGTTGAAGACGAAGATCAAAAAGGACGCCCCGAGCAAGAAGGCGCCGGTCGAGGAGATGTCGTTCAGAGTCTGCAGGTTGCGGGCGTATTCGAAGACACGTCGAGGCTGGCCAAGAAGCCCCACGAGAAACAGTGGGAAGAACGTCATGTTAAAGAACACGAACATGGTCCAGAAGTGAATCTTGCCGAGCCGCCGGTTGAGCTGTTTGCCGGTCATCTTCGGCAGCCAGTAGTACAGGCCCCCGAACAGGGCGAAGATCAGACCGCCCATGATCGTGTAGTGGAAATGGGCCATCACGAAAAAGCTGCCGTGCACGGTCACGTCGACGGGGACGTCCGATAGGAACACGCCGGTGATGCCGCCGATGAGGAAGTTGAACAGCATGCCGAGGCAAAAGAGCATCGGCACCTCGAAGCGGATCTTGGCCTTCCACAAGGTCCCGAGGGTCACCAGGAACAAGAATCCTGTCGGTATGGAGATCAGCTCGGTGGTCAACATGAACAAAGGCCGCATGTCGGGGTTGATGCCGCTTTGGAACAGGTGGTGCTGCCAGACGAAAAAGGAGAGGAGCGCCACGCCGACCATTCCCGCGGCTGCGACTCTGTAGGCGAAAAGTGGCTTGCGCGTAAAGACCGGCATCATCTCCATGACGATGCCGAAGCCGGGCAGCGCCATGATGTAGACCTCCGGATGGCCGAAGAACCAGAAGAGGTTCTGCCACAAAAAGCTGCTTCCGCCATGCTCGGTCACATAGAACACGGTCTGCGCGGTGCGATCGAGGACGCCCAGGTAACCGGCGACGACCAGCGTGGGCGTCGCCAGCACCAAAAGTGCGCAGGTCGCCAAGATCGCCCACACGAAGATCGGGATACGGCTCCAGCTCATCCCTGGCGCGCGGTAGTTGATGATCGTCGCCGCGAGATTGAACCCGGCCATGATCATGCCGAGGCCGATGACAGCAAAGCCGACCAGATACGAGTCCATGCCCGGGCCCGCCTGAGTCTGCAGTGACGCATAGGCCGTCCAGCCGGTTGGGAATCCCCCCAGAGGCAACGCCGTCATGATGGTCAGGTAGCCGGCCATGAAGACCCAGAACGAGAACGCCTCGATTCGTGGAAAGGCCATCCGCCGTGAACCGATCATCAGCGGCACGAGCCAGTTGCCCAGCGGTCCGACGACTGCGGAGCTGGCCATCATCATCATCATCGTGCCGTGCTCGCTGACGATGGCTATGTAGGTTCCCGGCCCGAAGGCATGATTGGTTGGGCTCAGTAGTTCGGTTCGGATGCCCATCGCCAAAAGCCCGGCCGTAAAAAGGAATATGAGAACCCCGATGAGGTACTGCATGCCAACGACCTTGTGGTCCTCTGTCATGCGGAAGTACCTCACCCAAGAGCGAGACGGCTGGGCCGGAGCCGGCTCTCGACCGAGCATCTTCATCAGCGGGTAGGTGAGCCCCCCGATGCCGATCAGCCATCCAAGAACGCCGAAGCACATCGCCAGCACCACCGAGACGTTGTTGTAGGTGGTGTTCTGGTTGACGGGGTAGCCCGAGGCGATGAGGTCCCCCACGAAGCGGCCGAAGAACCAGCCACCGACCGCACCGACCGCTGCCCAGCCCACATGCGGCTTGAGCCAGTCAGGACGCCCCCCGATTCTCCCGTGGGAGGGCGGGATGTCGCCCGGATATGCGGCCTCTTGTTTCTCGGCTGTGCTTTGTGCCATGCCGCTCAGCTACCTCCATCTTCGAGATGGGTCGGCTTGCCCGCGAGCATCTCGGTCGTCCTCACCTGTCGTATCTCGTCACTTCTTTGGAACTGAGGGGAGAGGCTCACAGGGCTGTTTTGCTCCGTAAATCTCCACCGGGCTGTAGGGGTCCACGTTGTCGGGGTAGTACCCACCGTCGGCGCCGTTCGCGTCCGGCGTGTATGTCCAGGCAAAGGGGGGCAGGAACTTGGTGTTCTCGGCCAGCTTGGCTTCGGTGCTCGTGGCCCAGGCCTGGAATTGCGCCGGGGTGACGACGGTCCCCGAGTTGTACATCGCTCCGTGCCACAAACCGCAAAGCTCGTCGCACCTGACCATGAAGGTGCCCAGTTGCTGCGGTGTCGTGAATGCGACGTTGTCCTGGCCCGGGTTGGCATCGGCCTTGACGCCCAGCTGGTAGACCCAAAAGTCATGTATCACGTCGATCGAGGTGACGTGGAAGGCGATAGCAGTGTTGTCCGGGACGACTAGGTCAGTCGTTTCGAAGCCACCGAATGTCGGGTAGCGGTAGGTCCACTTCCACTGCTGGCCTATGACCTGGATCGGCAGCACGTCATGGGAGGCCGGCGTCCAGATCGGGCTCGGTCCCTCACCGCCGCCTGCACCGCTCGGCTGCACGAGCTCGTAGGTCCCGAACCCGAAGAGGAACATCACAAGGACGGTCGTGAACGCGATCCAAGCCGTCTGGATCGGCAGGTTGCTCCGGGCCTTCGGTCCGCCGACAGGCTCGGGGCCGTTTCGCGAGGCTCGCCAGTTGATGATCGCGTAGGCCATGTAGATCCAGACCGCGAGGATCACCGGCAAGGCGGCGATGATGAGGATGTTGAAGTCGAACTGGGCCCCGTCCGCCGTGTTGCTCATCGTGCCCGGCGGGATATGAGGCCCCGCCAGGTAGTAGAAGAGCGGGTCAGCGATCGCGGACAACACGACCCAGAGTCCGATGATGCGCCACCAGTGGCGTGCGTCCTCCGACGGGCCTTTCGCGGATGCGGCGCCCGCTGCCGGCCCTCCGCCCGAGGCGGGTTCGGATGTTCCCGCTGACACGGTCCCCTCGCCCGGCATCAGGCAACCACCTTCATGAAGCCGTCCATGTATCCCACGGTCTGCATCGGGCCGCCGTTTCCGTATAGAAACCCAAGTCCGCACGGGACAAAACACTGCCAGGGGTAAGTCCCGGGGCCGGGACTCATGAAGGAGAACCTGATGACGTTGTGGGGCGAGGCGAACGTACAAGGCGCCGCCCCGCACAAGTTGAGGTTCCCGTTCAGCGCGAGCAACGGCACGTTGATGCCAAGAGTTGGAATCGAAAACGTGTGCCCGACCCCATCGCCGGCGTTCGAGTTGATAACGCTGAAACTCTTGCCGTTCAAGATGGCGTCGTCACCGATCGTGCCCTCTACCTGGCCGATCTGCTGATTGCGCAGGGGGCTTCCGGAGTCGTACTGATAGATCGTCACGTTGACCCGCGTGTGTGCCGGTACCTGCCAGAGAGTGGTGTGCTCCCACTGGCCCTGCTGTGAAAGGGTCATATAGGACACCCAAGTCGGGTGTAGGCCATGGCCATATGCGCCCACCGTCTGCATCGTGACATTGACCGGCTGTCCCAGGCTCGCCGTGGTGTAGTCCACCGTGGTCGGCTCAGAGCTGAGGTTGATGATCGCGAAAACGACGCCGCCGATCACCAGGACCAGCAGCACGAGCGTGGTAGCCAGTCTGCCTGCTTTCGGCACGGCACCCTCCCCCGAAGCTCTTCCGCTTCCTCAGTACCCCCGCCGACGCCCTGGCGAGCTGACCCGCGGTCCTGACTGAATTGCTACACATCCGACCACGGCAGGCCCCCCCGGTCCTCAGTAGTGACTACTGGATTGCGCGCAGGGTACTACGGACAGGATCTGTTTTGGGGCTTCTCTGCTCCTACCAGGAGCGCCGAGTCCCAAAGGCGACGCGCCGGCACATCTGGGCGACCGCTCGTCCCGCCGACAAAGTCCCGTACCCAATACTGAGGTCCGAAGCTGGCGATCGTGCTCGGCTGTGATCGACATGACCTACAGCGAAGTCGTCGGCCCGACCCGGGAGCGTCTTGGCCCGGTCGGAGTGTGGTTGGGCGTGCTCGCCTGGACACACGCAGGCGAAGAGCGCTCCGCCGCGCGTCGGATCGAGGAGCTCGGTTACGGCTCGATCTGGTGCCCTGAGCGGATCGGTAACAAAGAAGCATTCGCACACGTGGGAGCGCTCTTGGCCGCGACCGAGCGGATCGTTGCGGGTACCGGGATCGCATCGGTCTGGGCCCGCCACCCGGCCACCATGCAAGCCGGAGGGGCGACTCTGGGGGCCTTTTACCCGGGTCGGTTCGTCTTGGGGATAGGGATCAGCCACGCCTCGTCGGTAGAGCGTTCCGGGCAGACCTACGAGAAGCCGATGGACCACATGGCCCGCTACCTCGACGGCATGGACGTCACGGCCGCGAGTTCACCGGGCCCGGACGTGGCTGTGCCACGTGTTCTGGCGGCACTGCGCCCGCACATGCTGGACCTCGCCCGAGACCGAGCCGACGGCGCTCATTCCTATTTTGTGCCCCCGGATCACACCGCGCTCGCCCGGGAGGCGCTCGGACCCGACAAGCTACTCATCCCCGAACAGGCGGTGGTGCTGAAAACAGACGGCG
>ODAK010003182.1_pt1 | contig 17134 bp, 13 predicted proteins | sample 1539591 | NCBI WGS metagenome assembly ODAK01 (sample SAMEA3539303, study PRJEB22396) | soil metagenome | biome: tundra; feature: field; material: soil | place: USA | collected 2010-05 | depth 0.15 m
ACGGGGGACCTCTAGATCCACAATCTAGCGCTCTAACCAACTGAGCTATGGCGGCGTGCCGGAGAGCGCCGGACCGTAAAAGGATCGATCCGCGATTGCAAGGCTTCGAACGGGGTCCCGCGGCGAGAAATCGAAACAACCCTTTTTCCGCGCCGCAACTATAAAACTTAAGAATAAATTGACTATATTGCCCGTAACAAGATTCGGCCGTTAAACCCTTGGGCGCGGCACCGCTGGATTTCATGAAGGTGATCCATGTTGGCGGCGAAGTTGGCGGCGAAAGCGCAAGACGGTACATCTGGATTTTTCCACAAGCCTGGGCTGTCGCGGAGCGACATCGCGGATATTTTGGGTATTCTGCCGTCCGGGCTTGCTCCCCATATGCCAATTGTCGCGATGGGCGGCAAATATGCGTCGCGACCGGAACAACTGGTTCTCGCCAGCAAAAGCTTGCTGTATTTATTCGGCGTGAAAACCCTCGACGGCCTCTCTCGCTTTCCTTCCAAAGGGAAGAGTGGACACGCGCAACGGCTTGCCGATTTTGCCGCGACCCTCGATCTTGATGCCGCGCCCCGTACCGGAAAACTCCGTTTCCGCATCGGCCCGGCGACCAGAACCATCACGGTTCTTGGCCGCCGCGCCGGCGCTAAAGGAGCCCCGCCGTTGTTCGCCGGGGCGGTGCTCGATGTCTTTGATCTCCCTGAACGGACACCTGCCCTTGAGATGCGGACCTTGCCGGCGCGCCAGATAGGCCCGGATGGAGCCGGCCAAAGGGACGAACGGATCGAACTCGAACGGCAAGACGACGCGCGGCTCCAAGCGCGGCCCGGCGGCGGAAGCGGCCGCGCGAATCTGGAAATGGAGCTGCGCCGCCAAAAAAGCGCGTTTCGCGAGCTCCGCGCCATTATGGATACCGCGACGGACGGCGTCGCGGTTCTCGATAGGCAAGGGCTGATCCTCACCCTGAACCGCTCCGGCGAGGCGCTTTTCGGCTACGATGAAAACGAAGTAGCTGGTGCGCCTTTCACCGGTTTGATCGCGCCGGAAAGCAGGGCGCTCGCGACAAACTATTTCGAGGAACTGAAATCGGATGGCGGCGTCAATCTGCTTAACCGGGGGCGCGAGGTCATTGGCCTCGCCCGGCAAGGCGGCGCTATTCCGGTCTTCATGACCCTTGGCCGTATCGGCGGCGCGCCCAGCGCGGGCGAACAGCGCGAGGTCCGGTTTTGCGCGATTTTGCGCGATCTCACGCATTGGAAAAAAGTCGAGCGGGAGCTTGAAGGAGCACGCAAGGAAGCCGAGCGGGCGAGTGCCCTGAAATCGGATTTTCTGGCAAAGGTCAGTCACGAAATCCGGACGCCGCTCAATGCGATCCTGGGCTTCGCCGAAGTCATGCTGGAAGAGCGTTTCGGTCCCATCGGCAACCCGCGCTACAAGGATTATCTTAAGGACATCCACGCCTCGGGCGCGCTCGTCATGAGTCTTGTCAACGATCTTCTCGACCTTTCCAAAATCGAGGCGGGCAAGATGGACTTCGCGTTTGCGTCGATCGACGCCAATCGTATTGTCTCGGAGTGTGTCTCGATCATGCAGCCGCAAGCAAGTGGCGAGCAGGTCGTCATCAAGCTCTCGTTGTCGCCCGCGCTGCCAAACATTCTCGCCGACGAGCGTTCGCTTCGCCAGATCGTCTTGAACCTTCTGTCGAACGCGGTGAAGTTCAACCGGCCGGGCGGCCGGGTCCTGGTTTCGACCGCGCTCGCCGATTCGGGAAGCGCCGTCATTCGCATTCGCGATACCGGCGAGGGCATGTCCGAGTCCAATATCGGCGCCGCCTTCGAGCCCTTCCGGCGGCTTGCCACCGCGCGGCCATCGAGCGGCACCGGATTGGGTCTGCCTTTGACCAAGGCCTTGGTCGAGGCCAATCACGCCTCCCTTACGATCAAGAGCAAGGAGCGTAAGGGCACTTTGGCCGAGGTTGTCTTCCCGCCGGCGCGCATCCTGGCTGAATGATATATTTTCGGGTCCCGGAGCCACACAAACACAATCCGGCAGGGCGCGGGAACAGTTGCCGTTCGTGCTCGTTGCATTGCGGCTGACCGTAATCAAGGAGCAAAACCATGACCGCGAAAACCAAGACCAAAAGTCACGAAAACCCGAGGCATGAGAGCCGAATCACGCCGGAAAAGAAGCAGATTGATAACGAGCTCGATCGCGAACTTGCCGATAGTTTTCTGGCGAGCGATCCGCCTTCGGTGATGCAACCCGCTTTCAAACCGGGCGGTCCCGAACGCAATCGTTCGAGGAGCAAATAACTCGAAGAAGATTTTGCCTCGCGGCAAAATAACTTTTTTCAGAATTTGGGTGGGCGATGGCTCTGCACGGCTCGGAAGTCAGGTTAATAAATGGATATTGACCGACCGTGACCGCCGTGTAAACCGGTGAGTGCTTCGCGATCTTGCTACCCGAAGTTGGTGTTGAGCGCTCGTATCCCGAGTCTATATAGGGCGTTCACAACCAATGAGCGGCAATTCACAGTTGGCCGCCGGTGTGTGTTAACCTGGAATCCGTGCCGTGCGGCCCCGGCTTGTCAAGATGCGCGTCCGGCCGGCCGGGAAAACCTATTCGGGGGCAAGTAGAGCTTGGAGACCGCCATGATCCCGCGCCAGTTCCTGAATACCGGTCTCGTGGCCATCTCCTATCTCCTCGGATGTGGCGGGAAAGCCGCGGCCGCCGTCGCCCGTCCCGTGGGCGAAGACGAATTTCCGCGCTTCATGCTGAACGATATTCCACCGCCACCTCCGCAAGCGGCGGAGCTTCGCGCGGCGAATGCCGGACTTGCCGTGGCGTAACCTTCAGGCGCGGCGCGCGGGCGGCGGGATTGCCGCTTCGATGACCAGGCAGAGGCGAAAATGAAAGTTCTGTTTATCCTGAACGATCCACCCTACGGCACGGAGCGCTGCTACAACGCCCTGCGGCTTGCCAATGCTCTCGTGAAGAGCGATCCAGCGGCCGAGGTCACGGTATTCCTCATGGCCGATGCCGTCTCCTGCGGCAAGAAGGGTCAGAATACTCCAGACGGTTACTACAACCTCGAACGCATGCTGAAACGGTTCGCGGCCGGCGCTCACAAGCTCCTTCTGTGCGGCACCTGCATGGATGCGCGCGGGCTTACCGGGGCCGAGCTCATCGACGGCGCGCGCCGCAGCACCATGGATGAACTCGCCGGCGCCACGCTGCAGGCCGACAAGGTGCTGGTGTTCTAGCGCGCGGCAACAAGGGAGGCCGCCGATGATGTATGGCATGAACGGAATGGGCTGGGGCATGGGGCTGACCGGCCTGCTGGTGCTGGTCCTGCTCGTCCTCGGGATCGCGGCGCTCGTGAAGTACCTGTCGGGACGCGACTGAGGCACCGGGCGATGGCTCCAATCCACCTCGGCTACTCCGCAGGCACGCTGGCCGCTCCCGGCGCCGTCGAGGCCATGCCCCCGTTTGGAAAGCAAGTCCGGCAATCCATCGAGCCTGCGTTGGGCGGGCAGCCGGGGCGAAGCGGTTTCTTGTACTTGGCGAAATGCGGCGCGAATTGATCCCGGCGATCTTCCGCGTGGAGTTTCTTGACTTCGGCATGATCGCGGCCAATAACCATCAGGCGGGATAATCTTGCCGGCAAAACCACACGACTCTCATTCGCCCAGCATCGAGTTCGGCCTGCGCGAAAACTGGCGGCAGTTTTCGCTGCTCGGCCTTGTCAATGCGTTTGCCGGCGGCATGGTGGGGCTGGAGCGGACGATGGTGCCGCTTATCGGCTTGGAAGAATTCAAGATCGCTCGACCACGATCGTCGTCTCCTTCATCGTGAGCTTCGGCATCTTTTTGATGCGCGGCGCGCAGGTGCAGCCCGGTAATCGGTGACGGCGAAAATAGCTTCGGAAAAGCCATGCATATCCGTGGAATGGATGCCGGCCTTCGCGCCCGTGTCGTGGCCGGATGCGACCCTTACACTTAATTCATCACCGGCGTCCAAGACTGAACCGTGGCGCCGGGCGGCGGCGCACCTTTGGCGGTCATCACCACCGCCGCCTCCCCGGACAGCCCTTCGGCCACTTCGACTTGGCCGTTGTCGCCGAGGCCGGTCTTGACGGCGAGGCGCTTGATGCGGCCATCCTTGACCGTGTAAACGAACGTCCCATCGCCGTCCGCGCCGACTGCGGAACTTGGCACCGTGAGAACGTCCGGGCGCCGATCCACCGCCAGCGAGACTTCGGCATACATACCCGGATAAAGCCGCTCGCCGGGGTTCGGCAGATCGATCTCGGTACGCATGTTGCGCGTTTCGGGATCGAGGCGGAAGGCAAAGCGTGCGATCATACCGGTAAATTGGGCGCCGTTGAAGCCTGACGGCTTGACAATCACCGGATCCCCAACGCGGACGCGTGGAGCCTCGTTCTCCGGAATGTCACAGAACACCCGGATGGTATCGATGCGTTGGACCTTGAAAAGCGGCGTCGTCCGGGTTGCCGTGGGGGCCTGGACCAAATCGCCGCGATTGACCAGCCGTTGCGCCACGATGCCGTCGAACGGCGCCACGATCTTTGAATAGGCGAGCAAGGCCCGCATCTTTTCGACGGTCGCCGCGGCCAGATCTGCCTGTGCCGTGGCCGCTGCCCGGTTCGCTTCCGCCAGGCGGAGATCGGCTCGGGCGATCTCCGCCTTGGCGCTGATCTCATCGAGCGCCTGATCGCTGACCCAACCCTTTTTGTTCAATGTCGCCCGGCGTTTGAGAGTCACCTCTTGCAGTGCCAGATCGGCCTTGTTGTGGTCCACTTGCCGCCATGCCGTCTCCAGCAATCCTTGCCTCGCGTCGAGCTGCGCGACGGCCTCGGCAAGTTCCTGCTCCAATTCCGGGACATCGATCACGGCGAGGATCTGACCTGCCTTGACATGATCCCCAATGTCGACGCGCACTTCCGACAAATATCCCGAGACCTTGGCAAACAAATCCGCGTCCTCGAAGGCCGCGAGCGTGGCGTTGGTTTGCAGCCGCCGGGCGACGGTGGCGCGGCGCGGATACACGACCTCGACGCGAGGACGAGCGTCGGCCGCGGGCGCGGCAATCGATGCCGGTGGCGCCCTGGCGTAACGGATGGCGAAAAAACCCAACGCGCCGATAAGAGTCGCAGCGGTCAATATCTTGATCCAGGGAGCAATCCGAAAATTAAGACGATTCATGATCGGCCCAATCCATGCTCTTCACTCGGCCGCGAGGTCATCGGCATCCCGAATCGCAAATCGAGGTCTGGGTTCGAAATGAGGACTACGCGGGTCGTCCGGATCGAGCGACGCGGATGTCCTGGCACGATTGTTCTGGAACATGGCAAAGATCGCCGGCAGCACAACGAGCGTGGCGCAGGTCGCCCCGCCCAGGCCGCCGATCACGGCGCGCGCGAGCGGCGCGGTCTGCTCGCCGCCCTCGCCGAGGCCGGCGGCCATCGGGATCATCCCCGCGATCATCGCAAGGCTGGTCATGAGGATCGGGCGCAATCTGCTACGCGCACCGTCGAGTGCGGCTTCGCAGGGCTCGCGGCCTTCCGCCCAGCTCCGTTCGGCGAAGGTAACAAGCAAAATCGCATTCGCCACCGCCACGCCAATTGCCATGATCGCGCCCATGAAGGATTGAATGTTCAGAGTGGTTCGTGTGAGCCACAGCGCCATGGCGACGCCAGCAACGGCCGCTGGAATGGTCAGTCCCACCGCCGCGGCGAGCCGAAACGACTGGAAATTGGCGGCAAGCAACAGCAAAATGACGCCCACCGCCACCAAAAGACCCATGCGAAACGCCGCGAACATCTCCTGCATCGGCTGGAGTTGACCTCGCACGGCCACGTTCACCCCCCGGGGCGGCTGTCCCGCGCCGCTGATCGCCCGCTCGACTTGCGCCGCCGCGCCGCCCAAGTCCTCGCCCGAGATGTTCGCGCTGAGCGTCAGCATCCGCTGCATGTTGTAGCGGTCGTATTCCCCGAGCGCGGTGCCTTCGCCGACCGTGGCCACGTTGCGCAGACCGATCTGCTGCCCCGCGCGGCGAGCAATGGGGATGTTCCTCACCTCTTCGAGAGAGTTCATCCGGCGCTCGGGAATCTCGACCTGGATTTGATAGCCGACGCCGCTTTTGGGGTCGGCCCAGTAGTTCGCTGCGGTGTAGCGGCTTGACGAGGTGGCGGCCACGACAGACTTCGCCACGTCGTCAACCGTCACCCCCAAGACGCCGGCGTGCTCCCGGTTCACGTTCACCGCGACGATCGGATAATCGAGTTCCTGCTCGAAGGCGAGGTCGCGCAGCGTCGGCACTTGCGCCAGCGTGCCGCGAAGCTTTTCGGCGTACCACCGCGTCTCTGCAAGGTTTCGCCCGCTCACCGCCACTTCGATCGGCGTTGGCGCCCCGAAGCTCATCACGCGGCTGACGATGTCGCTCGGCTCGAAAGAAAAGCGTACCTCCGGCAGTTCCTCGGGGAGCTTCCGGCGCAACCGCTCCTTCAAGTCTTCGACTCGGATTCCGGCGTTCCGCTTGAGTTGTATCTGGAGCACCGCCTCCTCGGGACCCGATGACCAGAGATAGATGGTGTTGATGGGGTAGTTGGGCGGCTGCGTGCCGACAAAACCGAGGCTGATCTCCACATTACCGGGTCCAACCTCGCGTTTTATTGCATCGAGCGCCTGCAACGCGATCTGCTCGGTACGCTCGATGCGTGTGCCTGCCTGCGCGCGCAGGTGCAACTGGAACTGGCCGGTGTCCACCACCGGAAAAATCTCGGTGCCGAGCGCGCCGCCGGTCACGACAACTATGGCCGTGGAAATGACAAGGTACAAGATCACGGCGATTCGCCGCCGCTCAATGACCGAGCGCGCGAGTCGCTCGTAGCTGCGGCGCATCCGGTCGAAAAACGTTTCGCGCGAATGTTTGTGCGCGACCGCCGGGCGCAACGCCCACACCGAGAGCACCGGCACGAAGGTGCTGGAAAGCAGATAGGATGCGGCCATCGAAAACCCGACCGCCAGGGACAGCGGGACGAACAGGCTGCGTGCCGCGCCGGTCATGAAAAACGCCGGGATGAACACCGCAAGGATGCACAGCATTGCGAGGAAACGAGGCAGTGCCGTCTCGGACGTCGCCGCAAGGGCTGCCCGGGCGAGGCTGCTGCCGCGCGCGAGATGGGTGTGGATGTTCTCGATGGTGACCGTCGCCTCGTCGACCAGAATCCCGACGGCCAGCGCCAACCCGCCCAAGGTCATGATATTGACCGTCTGACCCGACACCCAAAGCGCCACCGACGCCGCCAGGATCGCCAGCGGGATGTTGAGGACGACGGCGAGCGCGCCGCGCCAATCCCTCAGGAACAGCAAAACCATGAACCCGGTCAGAACCGCGCCGAGCGCGCCTTCGAAGGCGAGGCCGCCGATCGCACGTGTGACGTAGGGAGATTGGTCGAACTGATAGCTCACCTCGATGTCGCCGGGCAGCACCGATTGGAAACGCGGAAGGTTTTCCTTCACCAATCCGGCGACCGCGAGCGTCGAGGCGTCCGCACGCTTGGTCACCGGGATGTAGACAGTGCGGCGGCCATCGACGAGCGCATAACCGGTCTGGATGTCGGCGCTATCCTCGACCGAGCCAATGTCGCGTAGAAACACTGTCTGCGTGCCTTGCGAGCGGATAGGAATATTGTTGAGTTCCTGGATGTCCGGGACGACCGAATTGACTGGCACCATCGGCATCAGATCGCCGATGCGGACGTTTCCCGACGGGCTGACGATGTTGCCCGAGCCGAGGGCGCGGACGACCTCGCCGGGAGACATGTTATAGGCGCGCAGTTTGTCCGGATCGGCATGAACGACGATGGTGCGCTGACTTGAGCCGAAAGGCGGCGGCGCCGAGACGCCGGGCAGCGTCGCGAACAGCGGCCGGACCTGGAACAGCGCCGCGTCTTGCAGCTCGGCAACGGAGCGGTTCTTGCTGGAAAAGACCAGGTTGCCGATCGGCACGCCGCCAGCATCGAACCGCATCACGAAGGGCGGCACGGTTCCCCCCGGCATGAAAGCGCGAGCACGGTCGACGTAGCCAACCGTCTCGGCCAGCGCCTGGGCCATGTTCGTGCCGGGGTGGAACTGAAGCTTGATGAGCCCGATGCCTTGGATCGATTTGCTTTCGACGTGCTCGATTCCGGTAATGTAGAGGAAGTGGTACTCATAGTAGTTGACGATGAACCCTTCCATTTGCGCTGGGTCCATCCCGCCATAAGGCTGCGCGACGTAAATGGTGGGCACCCCAAGATCGGGAAAAATGTCGCGCGGCATGCGGTCCAGCGCCAGCAATCCGGCCAAGACAATCGCCACCACCGCCATCAGCAGCGAGACCGGCCGGCGCAATGCGAAGGAAACCAAGTTCACCCTTGTCCGCTCCCCAAAATACCGGAACGCCGCCGACAGGCCGATGAAACGCGCAACCAGCCGATGCCGCCATTCCGCGCGGCCGATGCGGAAAGAGATCGATCGTCCCGGCCCCCCGCATGCGTCATGAGCGCTCCTTCAGCGGCGTTTCTTGTGGAAAAATTCATAGAGATCATCGAGGATCGCGGCGCCACGGGCGATCCGTTCGTCATCGCTCTCGTGCGCCATGACGAGCCCGGCGATCAGTGTCTTGATGCCGCCGGTTTCTTCGCGAGCAAACTTTCCGTCCTTGAGGTCGATGTCGTGGATAATCCCGGCAATCGCCTCAAGGGCCGGGTTATCGAGGCCGGCGCTGGCCAGCAGGACCTCGAAGGTGCAGCGATCGCCTACATGCGTGAACTCCGCTTCGAACATATCAAAGCGGAGTTCGCGGGCTTCGGGCACATAGCTCTTGCCCGGCACGAATTTGAACGTGGCCGCTGGATCGATGAATCTTCGAATCAACCAAGCGGAAGCGATACGATCGACATGCACGCCTTGGCGTGTGACCCAGATCCGCCCGCTTGGATCGTGGAGCGAGCCTCGTCCCGGCTCGCTCCGGTCCGGCTGGGCCGCGACATCTTCCTTGAGGGCTTCCTCCAGCCCGGCAAGCAAGCCATCAAGCGCCTCGCGGCCATTCGCTCCGAAAAAATCGATTGCGAGAACTTGGTCCGCCCGGCTCTTCAGTTTGGCGAATTGGACCTTGGCATCCGCCTTCGCGGAAGGGGCCAGGTCCTCGCGCAGCGCATCGGCCAGCGTCCGGGCGTCCTTGACTAGCACATCATAGTCTGCTTCCCGCGCCGCGTTGAACAAGGCGCTAACCTCCTGATCGGACAGGCCATCGATCAGGCGGGCCTCGCAGATCATGGCCTCGCCGCCGCCTTCACGGATCTCTTTCAGCACCCACTCAAAATCCTCTTGCGTCTGCTCATTCGCGGGCAGCGCATAGACCGCGTTTTTGACGGGCACGGCGCCGAGCGCCTGCAAGCGGCGCCAGACCTTGACGCGCAGATAGGCGGGCTTCGCCGGGATCTGGTGGATCAGCAGCAGCCAGCGGTCCCGCGGCGGGGAGGGGTTCGCCAACATCATAGAGCAAGCGTATCATTTTAAAATGTAAAAGCAACACTTGCATCATACGGCTTGCGGCGGTAATGTTCAAGCGTGAGCAGGAGACGCAGGCCGCGCCTTGCTTGCCGGGCCGCTCACGAACGATACGCGCTGCCGTAACATGGAATGGCCGTCCATGGACGCGCTCCATGCCTGGCGCCGGTCCCTTACGGCGCCTAACACGCAATAATGGTCGAGCATTGCCACTACGGAGAAGACCATGACCGGTAAGACGCGCTTGTTCGCGGCGATGATTTTGGCAGTCGCGATCGCGGCTCCGGCGCGGGCCGATGAGGCGCAATGGCACGCGGTATCACTTGCTGCGCGCCGCGCCGGCCACCTTCTACATGCATGTGCTCGGGCATGGCGATCCGGTCAGGCTCGCCGCGGCGCTGCATGATGGTCTTGTTTTGAGCAAGACGCCGCTGGCTGGCTCGACTGCCGCCGCGATCAAATTCAAGGCCATCGAGAAGAACGTGGAGGAGCTTCGTGCCAACGCGGACTAGGTGCTGCTTAGCCTTGCTGCTCCAAGTAAAACAGGCTGAAGATCCATCTTCAGCCTGCGGCCATCGCGGCATCAAATTCCACTCGCGGATTTTGGGACCTTGAACGGCGGTGGAGATCTGCGTATGTTGCGGCTATGCGGATCCTGGTCCTCCGGCGGTTGCTCCTTGTCCTGACTGGCCTTTCCTTCCTAGTTGGGGCGGCGGTTCAGGCGATGCCGCGTGCGGAGTTCATGGCGCGGGCTTGCATGGATACCGCGCTGACCGGCGGCTGCTGCGCGAAGATGCTTATGACAGACCCTGCCATGCCAGTGCCCTTGAATCGGGTGCCGTGCAAGGGTATTTCGCTCGATTGTGCCAATCAGTTGGGTTGTATCTCTTCGCCGGTGCTTCCGGTTCCGCCGGCCGCTTTCGTGTCTCCAACAGTTTACGGGCGCGTTGTGTATTGGTCACCCCCTGCTTCGCGAGCCGGGCTGTCGCTTAAACCCGGCCTCTTCCCCCCTATAGCCAAGCGCATAGCCGCTTAACCGGCCGAAGCACCGCGCCAGCGTGCGCCCTTGGATCGCGTTCCGGCGCATCCAGCGCGCTTGTACACACGCGTTTTCCTCGGCTTACGCCTGCCCAGGCTTAGAGGTCATATCCATGCCGTCGCGTCTCTTCGCGGGTGCTCGCGCGCTTACCATTATTCTTACCGCCAGCCAAGCTTTGGCAGCGGCCGGCGACCAACGCTTTAAGCCTGCGGGGAAGCCGCAGAAGGTTGGCGCCGGTCAATCTCCCGTGCCACGGCTCGCGGCCTTGGGCGCGACGGTCGAGAGCGTGCTCGAAGCAGGCCGGCGGCTTAACCCGGCCCTTCGCGCGGCGGCACTCGATACATCGGCCGCCGCGGCCAGGGCCGACGGAGCCGATGCGCTCGACGATCCGGTGATCTCGGACAGCTATCAATATTACCGCAATCCGGGCGTCTTCAGCGGCCACGCGATCATGGTGACACAGGCATTCCCGCTTTGGGGAAAGCTGAGCCTGCGGCGTGAGGCGGCGCTGGCGGAGTTGGATGCCATGCGCGGGCGCGAACAGGCCGCGCGCGATGCCCTCGACGAGCGCATCAAGGCCGCCTTCGCCCAATATTATGTGGCGAGCCGTGCCCTTGCCGTGAACCGGGAGGTGATCGCGGTGACGCGCGGCATGCGAGCCGCCGCCGAGGCGCGCTATGCGGCTGGACAAGGCGATCAGGCAGCGGTCATCAAGGCGCTCGGCGAGGAAACCGCGGTGGAAATCGAAGCCGCCCGCCTCGAAGGCGATCGCGCGGCCGCCCAGGGACTGCTCAACGCCCTGCTCGCACGTCCCGCCAACGCGCCATTGGCCGAGCCTTCGCGGCTCCGGCGCGTGCCGGCCGCGAATCTTGCCACCGCCGTGCTAGTGGAACGCGCTCGGGGTGGCAGCCCGGCGCTTGCCGCGAGCGGCGCGGAAGTGGACGCGGCGCGAACGCGAGCCGTCCTGGCGGAGAAAGCCTGGTATCCAGACTTGACGGTTGGGGCCGGGCCATTGATCCAGACCAACAACCGTCCGCCGGGGGCCGCGGCCACGGTGGGTCTCAACATCCCACTGCCTTGGGGAAAGGAGGCCTCGGAGCAACAGGCGGCTAACGCCCAGCTCGGCGCGGCCCGGCAACGCCATGAGGCGGCGCTCCTCGATATCCAGAGCGCGCTCGGCGAGGCGGGCGCGCGGCTCAAGGCGGCCCAGAAGGCCTATGCGTTGGTGGCTGGCCAAGCGCTTCCCGAGGCGCGGGCGGCGCTCAAATCGATTATCGCGGACTACGCCCAAGGGCGCGGCGACCTGGCGACAGCACTCGATGCGCAACACCGGGTCCACGACCTCGAACTCAAGCTGCTCCAGCTCCAGTTGGACGAACAGACAATGCTTGCCGCGATCGAACGGTTGATCGGGGGTGAGCTGTGAGCCGTTCGCGGGCACGCGCGGCCATCCTCGCCGCCGTGGCGGCCGTTGGCCTCTGTTCCGGCCGCCCGCGGGTCCAAGAGTCTTTCCATTGGATCGCGGAAGCGCGAGCGCAGACAAACCAAGACACCGCGGCGCCGGCGGCATTTGAGACGCGAGCCCCGTCTTCCGAACCAAATCTCGCGCCGGTCACGCTGACACCGCAACGGATGCAGAGCATCGGGGTGAAGACCGGCATCGTGGAGTTTCGGCCGGTCCGCGACGAGATCCGCGCGTTCGGAAACATCGAGGCGGACGAAACGCGGCTTTCCGGCATACAAGTCCGCTTCGCGGGGTGGATTCAAAAGGTATATGCCGACGCAATGTACAAACAGGTGCGGCGGGGCCAGCCGCTCTTGACGATCTATAGCCCGGAGCTGGTGACCGCCGAGGAGGAGTACTTGGTGGCCAAGGAGCTCCTGGCGCAAAGCACCGGTCCGGGAGCCCGATTGCACGGATCGCGGTCACTGCTCAATGCGGCGATCGAGCGATTGAAGCACTGGCAGATCCCGGACAGAGAGATCGCCCGGCTGAAAGACAGCGGGAAGATCAGGCATGAGATCGAGATCGATTCGCCGGCGTCCGGTTTCATCATCGAAAGGAAAGCCTTTCCGAACATGTATGCTGAACCGGGCACGAAGTTGTACTCGGTGGCGGACTTGTCGGCCGTCTGGGTCTACGCTCAGATTTTCCAGAACGACATTGGCCGGGTGAAGGTGGGAGATCCGGCGCAGGTCACCGTGGACGCCTATCCGGGACAAACCTTCCCGGCTCGCGTGAGCTTCATTTGGCCGGAAGTGGATCTGGCCACGCGGCGGGTCCGCGTGCGCTTGGAGATTCCGAATCCGGACTTGAAGTTTTTGCTCGGGATGTTCGTTAATGTCGAGATCGGCTCGCCGCTTGGAGATCGGTTGGCGATTCCAGCTTCCGGCGTGTTTCAGTCCGGCACGCGCCAGATCGCCTTCGTGGACCATGGCGGCGGCTATTTCGAGCCCCGGGATATCGAGATCGGAGCCCGGGCCGGCGACGATTTCGTCGTGCTGAAGGGACTCGAAGCCGGCGAACACATCGTCACCTCGGCGAATTTTCTGATCGATTCCGAGAGCCAGCTCCAGGCCGCGCTGGGGTCGTTCGCGCCTCCGCCTCCCGGCGCGGGAGCGGCGGCGGCGATGAATGCGCCGCAGGGGGCAACGCTCGAATACTCCTCGAACCCATCGGCTCCACGCAAGGGAAGCAACACTTTTCGCGTCAAGCTCACCGGCGCCGATGGGGCGCCAATCACGGGGGCTCGGGTCACCGTAACGTTCTTCATGCCCGCCATGCCCGCGATGGGCATGGCCGCCATGCGAAACGTGGCGACACTCAGCGAAAAGGGTGGCGGCATCCATGAGGGACCGGGAGAGGTGCAAACGGGCGGGACCTGGCAAGTCACCGTGCTGGCAACCAAGGCCGGTCAGACCATCGCCCAGAAACAGTTCTCCTTAACCGTGGAAGGAGGCATGTAGATGATCGCCCGCTGGATCGATTTGTGCGCTCGCAATCGCTTCCTCGTCTTCACCGGAACGCTTTTCTTGGTGCTGGCCGGCATCTGGTCGCTGCGCCGGGTTCCGCTGGATGCCCTGCCGGACATCTCCGACGTGCAGGTGATCATTCATACGGCGTGGGATGAACCACCCAATGTCATCGAGGATCAGGTTACCTACCCGATCGTGACGGCGCTGCTTGCCGCGCCGCACGTAAAAGCCGTGCGCGCCCAGACCATGTTCGGCGATTCCTACGTGTTCGTTGTATTCGAGGATGGCACGGATCTTTACTGGGCGCGCTCGCGCGTGCTGGAGTATCTCCAGCAGATCGGGGGACGCCTTCCGGCGGCGGTCCACCCCTTGATCGGTCCCGACGCGACCGGCGCTGGCTGGGTGTATGAATACGCGATCGTCGATCACAATCAGCGCTACAGTCTCGCCGATTTGCGCAGCCTCCAGGATTGGTTCTTACGGTATCAGATCGAGACGGTTCCAGGGGTTGCGGAAGTCGCGAGCATCGGCGGCTTTGTCCGGCAGTACCAGGTCCGGTTGGACCCGGACAAGCTCCGCGCCTTTAACATCCCGCTCTCGACGGTGATCGAAAAGGTCCGCGACAGCACGAACGAGGTGGGCGGGAGGTTGCTTGAGTTCAGAGGCGCCGAATACATGGTCCGGGGCTTGGGCTATCTGCGGTCGCTCTCGGATCTGGAAACGGTTCCTGTCGCCAGCAAGAATGGGACGCCGGTCCTGGTCCGCGACCTCGGAACGGTATCGTTCGGCCCGGATATCCGGCGCGGCGTGGCGGAGTGGAACGGCGAGGGCGAAACCGCCGGCGGCATTGTGGTGATGCGCTACGGCTCGAACGCGCTGAATGTGATCTCCGGCGTCAAGAAGAAGCTCACGGAGATTTCCGGATCGCTGCCGCCCGGCGTGGAAGTCGTCTCCGGTTACGATCGATCCGGGCTGATCCAAGACTCGATCGGCACCCTCGATCGCGACCTGATCGAGGAAGCGATCATCGTCAGCCTCGTGATCGTCATCTTCCTCTTTCACTTCCGCTCCGCCCTCATTCCGGTCCTGACCCTGCCGGTCGCCGTCGTCGCATCGTTCATTCCAATGTACTACCTGGAAGTCAGTTCGAACATTATGTCTCTCGGCGGATTGGCGCTGGCCATCGGGGTTCTGGTGGACGCGGCGATCGTGATGGTGGAAAATGGCTACCGGCATCTGTCCGAAGCGCAGCACGCGAGCGCTGGCGATGAACCGGAGCAGCGCGGCATCTCTTCCCGCGAAAGACAGCGAATCCTTCTGGATGCGGCCAAGCAGGTAGGACCGGCGCTTTTCTTCTCGCTTTTGATCATCGTCGTCTCGTTCCTTCCGGTCTTCCTGCTGGAAGCCCAGGAAGGCCGGATGTTCCGGCCGCTGGCCTGGACCAAGACTCTCGCCGTCGGCTTTTCCTCGCTGCTTGCCATCACCCTGGTGCCGCCTCTGATGCTTCTGTTCATTCGCGGCCGGCTGCGGCCGGAATCGAGCAATCCGGTTTCGCGGGTGACGCAGGCGCTCTACCTCCCCGTTTTGAGGCTCTGTCTCCGATTTCCAAAGACCACAGTGCTGCTCAATCTCGTCTTCCTGGCCGCGACGGCTCCCCTGGCCCTCAAGCTGGGGAGCCAATTCATGCCGCCGTTATTCGAGGGTGCTTCCCTCTACATGCCCACGGCGCTTCCCGGAATTTCGATCGGCCAGGCGACGCTGCTGCTACAGGAGCAGGACCGGGTTCTTCGCTCCTTCCCAGAGGTGGCAAGTGTGTTCGGCTCCATCGGCCGCTCCGACAGCGCGACCGACAATGCTCCCCTCGACATGTACGACACAACGGTGATGCTGAAACCCCGCGGCGAGTGGCGCCCGGGGATGACCTACGAGAAGTTGATTTCGGAAATGGATGCCAAACTCCAGTTCCCTGGGTTGACCAATACGTGGACCATGCCGGTCGAGAATCGTCTCGACATGGAGCTCACTGGAATCAAGACGCCGGTGGGCATCAAGATTCAAGGCCCGAGCCTGGAAGGCATCGAGGAACTGGGCGCGAGAGTGCAACAGATTCTCGGGGCGATGCCGGAGATGAGGTCGGTCTTTGCCGAGCGCGTCGCCCAGGGATTCTATATCAACGTGGACGTGAACCGGGGGGAAGCGGCGCGTTATGGATTGACCGTGGGCGATGTGCAGCGCGCGATCACCTCCGGCATCGGCGGCGAGAACATCGCCGAGAATATCGAGGGCCGCGAACGCTATCCCATCTCCGTCCGCTATGCGCCTGATTTCCGGGACGACATTCAAAAGCTCGAGCGGGTGGTGATCGCGACGCCTTCCAACGCGCAGGTGCCGCTCGGCGAACTCGCCAAGATTTCGTTCTCGAAAGGGCCCGCGATGATCCGGGACGAGGACGCGGCGCTCACCGGCTACGTCTATCTGGATCTGAACACGCGAGACTATGGCGGCTTCGTCTCCCGGGCCGATAGACTGCTCCAAGAGAAGCTCCAACTGCCGGCCGGCTACAGCCTGAAATGGTCGGGCGAATATGAATTCGAGCTGCGCGCCAAGGAGCGGCTGAAGATCATTCTGCCGGTCGTCTTCCTCGCGATATTTATGCTGCTGTACACGGTATTCCGGTCCGTGACCGAGGCACTCATTCTGATTTTTCCGACGCTCTACGCGATGACGGGAGGCCTTATTCTCCAGTGGTACCTTGGCTACAACTTCAGTGTCGCGGTCTGGGTTGGCTACATCGCGTTGTTCGGAATCGCGGTCGAGACGGGAGTCGTGATGGTGGTCTATTTGCACGAAGCGCTCGACCGGAGGCTTGCCGCTGGGTCTGTCCTTCAGCGCGGCGATATCGAGCAGGCCGCCATCGAAGGCGCCGTCCTGCGCTTGCGTCCCAAGCTGATGACCGTCGCGGCTGTTCTGGCGAGCCTTGTGCCGATCCTGTGGGAGACCGGCGTGGGATCGGACGTGATGAAACCGATCGCCGCGCCGATCGCCGGGGGTATGATTACCTCCACGATTCACGTGCTGATTCTGGTTCCAGTGTTTTTCGTGATGATGAAGGCCCGTGCCCTGCGGCAGGGGAAGCTCAAGACTCCTGAAGAAGAAGATGTGTAGAAGAAACGATGAAATGGGCCATTCGGATCGAGGTGGAAGACAGCAAAGCCTAGCCGTGTGAAATCTCACCAACAGGGGCCAAGGCTTCGATGATGAGGCACTCCGCGATGGTGCCGTGCTGGCATTTGTCAATGAGCTGCCGCAGCTTGGCCCCGAGCTCCATTAGATCAGTGACTTTGCGTTCGACTTTGATCAGGTGCCTGCGCGCAATCCGGTCAACGCCGGCGCGGGACTGGACCCGGTCATCCGATAGCCGCGGCAATTCGCGTACTTCATCGAGGGAGAAACCAAGATCAAGTCCACGGCGGACAAAACTTAACCGCCCAAGGTGGCTGCGGGCATACGCCCGGTAATTGCCGCCGGTGCGGGCTGGAGG
>ODAK010003183.1_pt1 | contig 17134 bp, 18 predicted proteins | sample 1539591 | NCBI WGS metagenome assembly ODAK01 (sample SAMEA3539303, study PRJEB22396) | soil metagenome | biome: tundra; feature: field; material: soil | place: USA | collected 2010-05 | depth 0.15 m
CGACCCCTTGTCTGTTTGGGAGCGTGTTAGGCTGAGGCTGTCTTCCGGGACGTCCGCCTGGCGCACCAACACCAGGCGGACTGTCGGCGGAGGGGCCGATGACCCCTGAGCCTTTTGGACTGAGGGTGAGCAGGGCCGCCGTCGACGTTTCATGACCCGGATGGTTGCAGGGACTTTTAGGTCCGAAGCCACAAGGATGGGTCGATGGAACAGGGTCAGTCTAACACGAAGATCGCCGGGATCGATGTGGGCAAGCGTCAGTTGGATGTGGCGGTGTATGGCCATTGCGATGAGCTGCAGGCCGCGAACACGGCGGCGGGGATCAGCGAGCTGGTCGCCTGGCTGAAGGCGCGGGAGGTCGGCCGTGTGGGGATGGAGGCGACCGGCGGCTATGAGCGGGCGGTGAGATCGGCGCTGGAGGCGGCGGGCTTGGAGGTGGTGGTGCACCAGCCGATCGAGGTGCGCCTGTTCGCCAAGCTGAAGCGGCGGCGGGCCAAGAACGACCGTCTGGACGCCCGGCTGATCGCGGCGGCCACCGCCCAGGTGGATACGGTGAGAGCGGCGCAGGACCCCAGGCTGGTTGAACTGGCCGAACGGCTGACGGCCTACGAGCAGGTCACCGATCATGCCGCCGAGATGAAGATCGCCCTCGAACATGTAACCTTGAAGGACGTCGCCCGAAGCCTCCGGAGCCAGATCCGCTCGCTGGAGCGGCTGAAGGCCAAGCTGGCGGCGCAGGTCATCGAGACGATCAAGGCCCATCCCGACCTTGTGGCCCGCTTCCGGCTGCTCATCTCCTTGCCCGGCGCCGGCCCCATTGTCGCCGCCACCCTGTTGGTGCGCATGCCTGAGCTCGGCGCCATGCGCCGCGGCCAGGCCGCCTCGCTGATCGGCGTCGCTCCCTTCGACCGGGACTCCGGCCAGTTCAAGGGCCTGCGCTTCATCGCCGGCGGCCGGGCCCGGCCCAGGCGGATGCTTTACCTGGCCGCCCTGGCCGCCAAGCGATGCGATCCGGGCTTCAAGGCCTTCGCCCAGCATCTGCTAGCGCAAGGCAAGGCGCCCAAGGTCGTCATCGTCGCGGTCATGCGAAAGCTCATCGAAGCGGCCAACCTCGTCCTCTCAAGAGGAAAGCCATGGGTCAAACAGCTCGCAACCTGAACATGGTTGCTCATCCGTCAGCTTCGCTGACACCTTCTCCCGCAAGGGGAGAAGGATCGCGTAAGCGGATTTTACCCTGTTCTCATTCCAAACGTCGGCGCATCCTCAATGAAAACGGGGGGACGCCTGATGAGACGGATCGTGCTGCTGGCGCTTGGCGCCGCATTGGCCGTAGCCCTCCCCGCTGCCGCCCAGACGCCATCGTCCGCCACTCACCGCGAGGTCGCGGTTCCGGGTCTCGACAAGCCCGTCGACATCGTCGTCGACCAGTGGGGCATCGCCCACATCTATGCGGCCAGCGTCCACGACGCCTTCTTCGCCCAAGGGTTCAACGCCGCGCGCGACCGGCTCTGGCAGATCGATCTGTGGCGCAAACGCGGGCTGGGCCTGCTGTCCAAAAGCTTTGGTCCGACTTACGCGGCGCAGGACCGGGCGGCGCGGCTCTTCCTCTATCGCGGCGACATGGACCGCGAGTGGGCGTCTTACGGGACGGACGCCAAGCCCGACGCCGAGGCCTTCGTGGCCGGGGTCAACGCCTACGTAACCCAGGTGCGCGCGGGCGCGGCGCCGCTGCCGCTGGAGTTCAAGCTGACCGGCAGCACGCCGGAACTCTGGAGCGTCGACGACGTGGTGCGCGTGCGCTCGAACGGCCTGACCCGCAATGTCGATTCCGAAGTGGCCCGGGCGCGCGTGGCCTGCGCGGCGGGCCTGGGCGCCGATCTGCTGCGCCGCAAGATCGAGCCGCCGCATCCGCTGTCGACGCCGGCCGGGCTCGATCCGTGCGACGTTCCAGCCGACGTGCTGGCCGACTATGCCCTGGCCACCAAGGACGTGACCTTTGCGCCGGCGGGAACAACCACGGCCGCCGCCGACGACCGGCTGCATCTGGCCGACCTGGCCGCCGAGGCCGAGGCCGAAGGCTCCAACAACTGGGTGGTCGCGCCGTCGCGCACCAGCACAGGCCGCCCCATCCTGGCCAACGATCCGCACCGGACCCTTGGCGCGCCCTCGCTGCGCTACATCGTGCAGCTGACCGCGCCGGGGCTTTCGGTGATCGGCGCCGGCGAGCCGGCCCTGCCGGGCGTCACCATCGGCCATAACGACAAAATAGCCTTCGGTATCACCATCTTCCCGATCGATCAGGAAGACCTCTATGTCTACGAGCTGAACCCGGCCAACCCGCACCAGTATCGCTACAACGGCGGCTGGGAGGACATGCAGGTCGTCCACCAGATGCTCGAGGTGAAGGGCGAGGCGCCGCGCGACATCGAGATGGACTTCACCCGCCACGGGCCGGTGCTGAAGATCGATTCCGCGGCCCACCGCGCCTTCGCCATCCGCACCATCTGGTCGGTTCCGGGCACGGCGGCCTATTTCGGCTCCGCCGGCTATCTGACCGCCGCGAACTGGACTGATTTCAAGGGCGCGCTGTCGCACTGGGGCGCCGCGACCCTGAACTTCGTCTATGCCGACACTGGCGGCAACATCGGTTGGATCGCCGAGGGCCGCGCGCCGATCCGGCCCAACTGGGACGGGCTGATGCCGGTGCCCGGCGACGGCCGCTATGAATGGAAGGGTTTCCTGAGCGAGGACGAACTGCCCTCGTCCTACAATCCGGCCAAGGGCTGGTTCGCCACCGCCAATGAACTGAACCTGCCTGATGGCTATCCGAACGAGGAGCGCAAGGTCAGTTTCGAATGGTCCGATCCCACCCGCGCCAACCGGATCAAACAGGTGCTGGCCGCCAACGACCATGTCAGCCTGGCCGATTCCATGGCGCTGCAGACTGACGATTACAGCATCACCGACATGCGTGCCGTGGCCCTGCTGAAGGGCCTGACCTCGTCCGATCCGCAAGTCTCCCAGGCGCTCGACCTGCTTAGGGCCTGGGACGGCCATGTCGGGACGCGCAGCGCCGCCGCGGCCATCACCGAGGTCTGGGTGAACAAGCACCTAGGCTTGGCGGCGGTGCGGGCAGCGACGCCGGCCGCGGCGAGGGCGCTGGTCGGGTCGGGCTCGCCCGATGCGGTCATCAGCTATCTCGAGGCGCCCGACGCCGCCCTGGGCGCCGATCCGAAGGCCGGGCGCGACGCCGTTCTGCTCTCCAGCCTGAAGGGGGCGCTAGGCGAACTGAGCACGCGGCTCGGGCCCGACATGGCGGACTGGACCTGGGGCGGCATCCACCACGTCACCTTCATGCCCGCGGCGGCGGCGATCGCCGATCCGGCCACCCGCGCCCAGATGACGCTCGGGCCGTTGGAGTTGCCCGGCTCGGCCACCACGCCGCGCGCCGCCACCTATCGCATGGAGGATTTCGGCGCGATCAGCGGCGCCTCCGTGCGCATGGTTCTCGACGTCGGCGCCTGGGACAACAGCCGGGTGATCAATACGCCCGGCCAGTCCGGCGATCCGTTCAGCGCCCAGTACCGCGACCTCTTCCCGCTCTGGGCCGGCGGCCAGTATGTGCCGCTGCTCTATTCCCGCGCCGCGGTCGACCAGGCGGCGCGCACGGTGATCCGGCTGAATCCGGGGCCTTAAGCCCGGTTTTCGTGACTCAACCGTCACTTGATCGACCGGCGAGCCCGGCGCACCCTCCGCTCCGATCGGGGAGGCCGTCCATGGCCATAGCGAGCGGAACTGTCGCGTCCGGCGCCGCAAAACAACGCACCGGCGTCAGGTTCTGGTTCATCCTGGCGCTCAGCATCGGCGTCGGCCTCTACGGGCTGTCCTATCTCACCGGACACCCGGCCCCGCCCGGTCCGGCCCACAACCGCGCCGGCCAAGGCTGGCTGATCGTGCATGCGAGCTGCGCCGGCCTGGCGCTGCTGCTCGGCCCCTGGCAGTTCTTCGCCTCCATCCGCGCGCGGCGTCCGGCCCTGCACCGGCTGATCGGGCGCAGCTACGTCACGCTCTGTCTGGTTGGCGGGCTGACCGGCGCGGTGCTGGCCTGGAACACCAGCGCCGGCGAGGTGGCGCGCTGGGGCTTCCTGCTGCTGGCCGTCGCCTGGCTCACCACCACCGGCCTGGCTTTTCTGGCGGTGCGGCGGCGCGATTTCGTCAACCACCGGCGCTGGATGATCCGCTCCTTCTCGCTCACCTTCGCGGCGGTGACCTTGCGTCTCTACCTGCCGCTCAGCGCCGTGCCCGGCCTGTCGTTCGACCTGGTCTATCCACTCACCGCCTGGGCGGCCTGGGTTCCCAATCTGATCGTCGCCGAGATCTGGCTGCGCACCCACCGCGCCTGATCAGACGGGTTGGCCGGCAATGTGGTCGAGCACCTGGCCCATGGGCGCACACCAGACCGGCTGGGAGGCCAGCCAGCGCAGAACCGCATCGTGGGTGGCGATGGAGGTCTCGCCAAGGCCGGTCCGTCGTTCCAGGATGTCGTGGAAGACCAGGATCGCCCAGTCGCCCCGCTTCATGGCGTCCTGGACATAGGCGATCGGTAGGGCTGGGTCGTCCTTGTCGGAGGTCGTCGCCGAGGCGCGCAGCCGGTAGGGGTCCGCGCGCGCATAACGGGGGCTGTTCGGGTCGTCCTCATCGCAGGTCCGCGCGCCGCGAAATCCCGTGGTCTTCAACAGCGCCTCGTAGCGGGCCAGTTGGCGGTTCGCATCGCCGGGGCCTAGATCGGTGACGCTGCAGGGATAGGCGAACAGGCGCTTGGGGTTGCGCCCGACATGGTCGTCGAGCCAGGCCTCCATCGGCAGGAGCTCGCGCCGCGCGAACGAGGCGGCCGTATAGGGGCGCAGGTCGCACGGATGGGTGACCGTGTGGTTGCCGAATTCGTGGCCGCTGGTCTTGGCCAGGTTCGCCCAGTCCTCGGCGCGCGCCTCGGCATTGTCGCGGGTGATGAAGAAGGTCGCCTTCAGGCCGGCGGCGTCCAGCGCGCCCGTGGCGTTGTCGAGCTGGCTGTCCAGCCCGTCGTCATAGGTCAGGCTGACCGCGGCCCTGGCGCCGTTCGGCCAGATCGGGAAGGGCGCGCGCACGCGCGCGGCGGCCAGAGGCGCGCCGCTTAGGACCGCCGCGGTCAAACCCGCGCTGATCGATCGGCGTGTCAGCATGTCGGCCCCCGAATCCCGGAAGCCCAGGCATGCCCGGCGCCGTCGGCGCGCGTCAACTCGCCGGCGCCAGGGCGTGCAGGACGAGCTTGATCATCGGCGGGTCTCTCCCAGGGTCAGTTCGTGCAGCATGACGGCGCTGGCGGCGGCGACGTTCAGGGAATCCCAGCCGGCCGCCATCGGTATGGCCACGGTGCGGGCGCGCCGCAACAGCGCCTCGTCAAGGCCCGCGCCCTCGGCTCCAAGCAGGACGGCCGCCCGGTCCGGCCGCGCCAGGCCGGCCAGCGGCTCGGCGCCGCCGGGGCTGAGCGCCAGGGCGGTGAAGCCCGTCCGTTCGAGCAGGGCCAGCGGATCTTCGCCGACGGGCAACCGCGCGAACGGGACCTTCAGCGCCGCGCCGACCGAGACGCGGATGGCCTTGCGATAGAGCGGATCGCAACAGGCGGCGTCGAGCAGCACCGCATCCGCGCCAAAGGCGGCGGCGTTGCGGAACAGGCCGCCCATATTGTCGTGGTTGGAAATGCCGAACAGGACCAGCACCAGCGCGCGCGGACTGAGGGCGTTGAGCAGCGCCTCGGCGCCTGGACCGGCCGGCCGGACCCCGCGGGCCATGATGCCGCGATGGATGTGGAAGCCGACGATGGCGTCCATCACCCCCTGGCCAGCGGCATAGACCGGAACGTCGGACGGCAAGCGGTCGATCAGAGGTTTTAGGCGTTCCAATCGCTTTTCCGCCACCAGCAGCGACGAGGCCCGACAGCGGCTCTCGGACCCCAGCAGCACGTTCAACACCACCTCGCCCTCGGCGATGAACCCGCCCCGCCGGCCGACCAGATCGCGCTCCCGCACCTGGGCATAAGCCTCGATGCGCGGGTCGTCGGGATCGGTGATGGGGATGATCTCGGGCAAGGATTACAGCGAATTATGTTGGCGGCGCGCGGTGTCGGCGCGACAAGGGGCTTCGGGTGGGGTGGGTTCGTCATCGTGGAGCATAGCACCTGATCGCCCTCATCGCGGCCGCGGCCGTTCTTGCGCCGGCCTTCGAGCTTCCGAGCCTGCCGCCCATCCGGCGGGATCCGCAGATCACCTATGTCGACCGATCGGGCGCCGTCCTTGGCGTGCGCGGCGGCCGCTATGCGCCGCCGGTGGACCTGGCCAAGCTGCCGGCCTACGTGCCCGCCGCCTTCGTCGCCATCGAGGACCGGCGCTTCTATTCGCACCCCGGCTTCGATGCCATGGGCATGGCCCGCGCCCTGGTCGCCGACCTGGGCCAGGGTCGCGCGGCGCAAGGCGCCTCGACCATCACCCAGCAGTTGGCGCGCAACCTCTTCCTCACCTCCGACCGCACAGTGGAGCGCAAGGGGGTTGAGCTGATCTACGCCATCGAGCTGGAGCAGAAATATTCCAAGGACCAGATCCTCGGCCTCTATCTCAGCCGGGTCTATTTCGGCGCGGGCGCCTATGGGATCGAGGCGGCGGCGCAGCGCTATTTCGACAAGCCCGCCGCGCGCCTGACCATCCGCGAGGCGGCCATGCTGGCGGCGCTGATGAAGTCGCCGACCGACTACAATCCGATCGAACAGCCGCAGCGGTCGGCCGAGCGCACCAATCTGGTGCTCGACGCCATGGTCGAGACCGGGGCGATCACCACAGCGCAGCGGGCCAAGGCCGAGGCGCAGACGCCCAAGGTCTGGAAGTTCGCCGCCAACGCCCCGGCGCAATATTTCGTCGACTGGCTGGAGCCCTGGACCCGCCAGCAGGTGGCTACCGCCCGGCAAGACGTGGTGGTGGAAACCACGCTGGACCTGCCCACCGAGGCGGCCGCCGGCGAGGCGGCCAGCGAGACGGCGGCGCGCTTCGCCAGGCAGGGGGTCAGCCAGGCGGCGCTGGTGGCGCTGGACGGCCAGGGCCGTATCCGCGCCATGGTCGGCGGGGTCGATTACGACGCCAGTTCCTATAACCGCGCGGTGGACGCCCACCGCCAGGCGGGATCCTCGTGGAAGCCCTTCATCTATCTGGCGGCCATGGAGGCGGGCCAGACGCCCGACACCATGGTGGTCGACGAGCCGGTCACAATTGGAAACTGGTCGCCGCGCAATTTCGAGGACGGCTATCTGGGCCAGATCACCCTTGAGCACGCCCTGGCGCAATCGATCAACACCGTGGCCGCGCGGCTGGCCGACCAGGTCGGCCGCCCCGTGGTGGCCGCCGATGCGCGGCGGCTGGGCATCCTCACGCCGATCAATACCGACCCGGCCATGGCGCTGGGCACCAGCCTGGTGACGCCGCTGGAAATGGCCACGGCTTATGACGCCTTTTCCAACGGCGGTAACCGCATCGGGGCCTTTGGCGTCGAGAAGATCCGCACGGCCGGCGGCCAGATGATCTATCGCGCGCCGCCACCGCCGATGATTCCGGCCATCGCCAACCCGCCGCTCAGTGAGCTCGATCGGATGCTGCGCACGGTGGTGGCGTCCGGCACCGGCGTGCGCGCGGCCATTGCGGGCTATGACATCGCCGGCAAGACCGGCACCACCTCGGACTACAAGGACGCCTGGTTCTGCGGCTTCACGGGCGGCTTCACCGCGGTCGTGTGGGTGGGCCGCGACGACAATACCCCCATGCGCGGCATCACCGGCGGCACCGCGCCGGCGACATTCTGGCATGCCTTCATGGTCCGCGCGGTGCATCGCCTGCCGGTGACGGCGATCCCCTATGGACCAGCGGCGCCGGCGCCCGTGGCCCCCGCGCCGGTGACGCCAGCGCCGGGATTCCCGACGCTGTTCGGTCCGCCGCCCACCGGTCCAGCGCCCGCGGCCCCGGCCTCATCGACACCGGCCGACATGGGGTTCAGCCCGCCGGCCATCGCCAACTAGCCGACTTGCCCCGCCCAGGCGTTGCGGGGACAAGGGGCGGCATGACCGACATGGCCACTCTCTATATCGATGCCGACGCCTGTCCGGTGAAGGACGAGGTCTATCGGGTGGCCGATCGCTATGGCCTGCCCGTCTTTGTGGTGTCGAACAGCTGGATCCGCGTTCCGGTCAGCCCGCGCGTCACCTCGGTGGTGGTCGATGACGGGCCGGACGTGGCCGATGACTGGATCGCCGAGCGGGCCGGGGCGGGCGATGTGGTGATCACCGCCGACATCCCGCTGGCCGATCGGGCTCTGAAGGCCGGCGCCCAGGCGATCCATCCGACGGGCCGGGTCTTCTCGGCCGACTCGATCGGCCAGGCGCTCGCCTCGCGCAGCATCGGCGAGCATCTGCGTTCCATGGGCGAGATCACCGGTGGGCCGAAGCCCTTCGTCCCCGCCGATCGCTCGCGATTCCTGCAGGCGCTGGACGCTGCGGTGGTGCGGGCGCGCAAGGCCGCGCCGGCCGCGCGACCCTAGATCACGATGATTTTGGATTGAAAATCCAAAATCATAAACGTGATCGATTCCCAAGAGTTGGAGCGGGTTGCGGGCGGAAAACCGCTTCGCACTTTTCCTCAACCCGCTCGGATCAGCCCGCGGCCGCCGCGCGGTCGTAAAATTCGTTGGGATCGCCGACGCGCTTGCGCGTGACCTGGATCAGGCCGTCCAGAATCGACTGCCGCTGCGGTCCGGACATGGCTGCGCCCGCCAGGCGCAGCAGCCGCAAGGCCTCGATATGGACGTCGATGGCGTCCCAGGCCTGGATGTCGAGTTCATGGCTCAGATCGACCAGGCCGCAGAAGGAGCGCGCGCAGTCGTCCATGCCGCTGCCGGGAACGAACAGCGCCATGTCGATGACGCTGCAGCTCAGCCGATAAAGATCTTCGAGCGGTTCGCCGGTGCGGCCCGCGGCGTTCGGGCCATAACGGGCGTCGATTTCCGCGATCGCCGCGTCGAGGGCGACGAGGCCCTCCCCGCGCAGCGTGTCCAGGCCGGCATCGGCCTGTTTCAGCGCCTGGTTGGCCGAAATGCCGCCCGACTGAAACGCCAGCGTCGCCAGCCGGCTTTTGACTCTGAACTTCCTCACCTTGCTCACAGGGCTACCTTCGGGGCTACGATGGGAGAGACCAGCTCGTCGTCTTCGTCTTGTGGCGCCGCATCAAGGTCCTCCGCGCGCCGGCCCGCCATCCCGGCGGGCGGCCCCTCGGTCTTGAACCGGCGATCCAGCCCGCAATAGGAATCGGATTCAATGAACATCCGGTTTTCGCGGCCGACCCAGAAGATCCGCTCGAGAATAACCTTGGGTGTGATCGGCTTGGCGATGATGAAGTGCGCCCCGCAGTCGCGCGCGCGGGCCACCTGGGAGATGCGGGTATGGCCGGTGACAATGATCGCCGGCACGAACCGGTTGGCCTCGATGGCGTGGCGCCGCACCCACTCGATGAAGTCATAGCCGCTCTCGTCGGGCATGTTCGCATCGGTTAGGATGAAGTCGATGACGCGCTCGGCCAGGATGGTCCTGGCTTCCGCGGCGGTCGAGCAGCGCGTGATGCTGCGCACGCCGAATCCGCCGACCACCTGGGCCAGGATGTCCAGGAAGAAGGAATTGGGGTCGATCAGCAGAAAATCGATCTTTTCCAGATTGATCTTGTCGCTTGCGAGCACCGATCCGTAGGCCATGCCTTAGCCCCGCAACTTCTCGGCGGCGCGTGAGCGCAGCCGCACGGCCCGCGTGTCGAGGTTTTTGTCGTGTGCGTATGGGAGCGGCGATGCCGGCATTAGACTCATCCAGTACGGCACAGCTAACGAAGTGTGATTAACGAAGCCTTGGCGTGGACCGGGACGAACCGCCGCAGACGCGATTACGGCCTTATGTATTACCCATTTTGGGGAATGATGCCGGACGGCGAGTCTAGCCGGTCCAGGCCGCGACGCGTTTTTCCATCCAGGCCTTGACGCCCTCGCCATAGTCGGGATGGCGGATCATGTCTTCCAGCAGCCGTTCGGCCTCAACCACCGCGCCGGCGGCGTCGCGATGCAGGTCGCGATAGATCTGATGCTTGGTCTCGCGCGCCGAGCCGGGCGCGACGGTATCGGCGATCATGCGGGCGTAGGCGGTGACGTGGCCGATCAGCTCGGCGGCCGGCAGCACCTTGTTCAGAAAGCCCATGGAAAAGGCCTCTTCCGACGTGAACACCCGGCTGGACAGCAGCACGTCATTGGCATGGGTCAGGCCCATGATGCGCGGCAGGACCCAGGAAAGGCCGAACTCGGCCGGGAAGTTGTAGCGGCCGTGGGCGGTGGTGAACTTGGCGCCGGCCTGGGCGAAGCGCAGGTCGGCGAAGGCGGCCAGCACTAGCCCGACCCCCGCCGCCGCGCCGTTGATGGCGGCGATCACCGGTTTGCCCAGGCCGAAATGATAGGCGAAGCTGGCGTCGAAATGCGGGTCGACGCCGTAGCCGGGCCGGGCGATGTCATCGTCCGTACCCGGATCGTAGCGCCCCTTTTCCGCATGCCCCTCCAGCGCCCCCAGGTCCGCGCCGGCGCAGAAGGCGTTTCCGTCCGCATCGCCGGTGACCACGATGACCCGGACCTTGGGGTCCTGGTCGGCTTGCAGCACGCACCAGCGGTATTCGGTGTGCATGCGCCCGGTCCAGGCGTTGCGCCGCTTCGGCCGCGCCAGGGTGATCGTGGCGATCCGATCGTCGATCTCGTAGCGCGTCGCCTTCAGGTCCACGACTGTTCTCCCGTCCAAGCGCCGATGACCGGGTCATCTGTCGCGCGTGACGCCGGCTCGGCAAGGCAAAGTTGAACGCTTGGCGCCTTCTCGCTTGAAATCGCCGGGATCGATGGGTTAAATTGAATTCAGTTCAATTCAAGGAGCGGGCCGTGGCCCTGACCCAGATCGGTACGCGCGAACGCCTGATCCGCGCCGCCCAGGAGGAGCTGATTCAGGGTCACGGCCTTCTGGAAATGCAGGCCGTGGCTAAGCGGACCCGGGTCTCGGTAGGTCTGGCCTACCACCACTTCGGCTCGAAGGCGGGTCTGATCGCCGCCGTCGTCGAAGCCTTCTACGACCGCCTGGAAGAGGCGGCGTTCAACCCCGCCAACCTGGTGTCACAGGACTGGGCGGGACGCGAAAAGGAGCGGATCGCGGCCTATATCTCGTTTCATTACGACCATCCGTTCGCGCCGCTGGTGGTCGGCCCCTTAAGCCGCGCCGCCGAGGTCCTCGACGTCGAGCAGGCCTTCACCAACCGGCAGCTCGCCGCGGGCGCGCACAATCTGCGGGCCGGCCAGCGGGACGGCGTCATCCCCGCCGACCTCGATCCGCGCCTGGCCATCGCGCTCATGATCGGTGGAATCCACCAGGCCCTGATCGGCGCCCTGACCAAGACGCACCGCCCCGATCGCGATGAGCTGACCGAGAAGATCTGGGTCTTGGTCGCCGCCGCCCTGCGCCTGCCGCCAGGCTCGGGCGGCGCCTTGAGCGCGCGCGACAAGGTCGCGTGACCGGACCTGGGCTCAATTCAGCAAGGGATGCCGTCATGGCCGATCCGCATGCGTTTCACACGCCCAAGGCCGCCTACAGCAAGGCAGATCTGCTCGAGTCGGCCAGGGGTGGCTATTTCGGGCCGGGCAATGCGCAACTGCCGGCGCCGCCGATGCTGATGATGGACCGGATCACCGAGATCAGCCTGGGCGGCGGCGAGTTCGGCAAGGGCCACGTGGTCGGCGAACTGGATATCACCCCGGACCTCTGGTTCTTCGCCTGCCACTTCATCGGCGATCCGGTGATGCCGGGCTGTCTGGGCATCGACGCCATGTGGCAGATCATCGGCTATTGGCTGGGCTGGTCGGGCTCGCCCGGCAAAGGCCGTGCCGTCGGCGTCGGCGAGGTGAAGTTTCGCGGGCACATAACGCCTGACACCCGCTTGGTCCGCTATGAGGTGGACCTGCGCCAGGTCAGGCGCGGCAGGCTGGCCCTGGGCGTGGCCAACGGCCAGGTGTTCGCCGACGACGCCTGCGTCTACATCGCCAACGACCTGAAGGTCGGCCTGTTTACATCCGGCGGGTGAAGTCGAAAGCGAAAACCGCTATCTTCACCCCCGTGAGCGATCCCCATCACCACGACTGGAAAGAGACGGGCGTCCGGGTCATTCCCGGCGACCAGCTCGACCCCAATACCGCCCAGACCCCGGGCATGAACCGCGCCGCGGCGATCAATTTCGCCCGCGTCGGCGCCGAGAAGCTCTGGGCGGGCACCGTACTCATCCATGCCGGCGCCAAGACCGGCGCCCACCATCATGGTGAGCTGGAGAGCGTCATCTATGTGCTGAAGGGCCGCGCCCGCATGCGCTGGGGCGAGGCGTTGGAATATGTCGCCGAGGCCGGGCCCGGCGACTTCATCTATGTCCCGCCCTTCGTGCCGCACCAGGAGATCAACGCTTCCGACGATCAACCCCTTGAATGCGTCCTGGTGCGCAGCGGCGGCGAGGCGGTGGTGGTCAATCTGGACATCAAACCCGTCGAACAGCCGCAGACCGTGGCCTGGGTCGACTCTATCCATAAGGCGCCCTGATGGCCTCCCTTCGCCGCCTGATCGACCTGCCCGGCATTGCCGATCTTGAGCACAAGGCGCTGATGAAGCCGGCTTACGCTCGTCCCGAGGGCCGCGCTGAGTTCCCCGAAATCGACGCGGTTTCGCTGGAGCTGTTCGGCCTCACCGCCGACCAGGCCGACGAGATCGAGCGGCCGGCGGGCTGGGATGGCATCGATACCCAGTCCGTGCCGCAGCAGGTCGAGGCCTTCGAGGCCGCCGGCTGGGACGTCACCGACGCCAAGCGCCGGCCGCTGCGCATGTTCGCCCAGTTCAACCAGCAGCTCTGGCTGGCCCTGCGCGGTGTGGCAGGCTCTCTGCCGTTCGTGCCCGAGGACGACAAACCCGAGGCCTGGGTCACGGCCCTGGAGCGCGAGGCCGCGCGGTTCCGCAAGCGCTAGATTTGACGAATGCGCCGGCCGGGCCTAGCCTGACCGCATCGTCCGAGAGTTCGGAAAGGAGGGTTGCATCCATGACTGATCTTGCTCGCGCCGCCCTCCAAGGCGTCGCCGACTAGGGCCGCGCGCGGTCCGAAAGTCGGCGGCGAAACGCCAATCCGACCTTTAAGGACCACCCCATTGATCGAACAATTCGGCTGGAGCGACGCGCTCGGCCAGGACTTCGCGCCCCATGCGGCGCAAGGGTACGCGCCCGGGCGGGTCACCGTTCAGCACCGCGGCCTCTATACCGTCGCCACCGACTTCGGCGAACTCAACGCCCAGCTTTCCGGACACCTCATGCGCGAGGCGGAAGAGGGCGGCTATCCGGCGGTCGGCGACTGGGTCGCCCTGACCCCGCGCGAAGGCGGCGCCGCGACCATCCACGCCGTCCTGCCCCGACGCACGGCCTTCCTGCGCAAGGCGGCCGACAGCGTGCAGGGCGTGCAGGTGGTGGCGGCCAATGTCGATGTGGCCTTCCTGGTCGCCTCGATGAACGCCGACTTCAACGCCCGGCGGCTGGAACGCTACCTCGCCAGCGCCTGGCAGAGCGGCGCGGCGCCGGTTGTGGTGCTGACCAAGGCCGACCTCTGCGAGGACGCCGACGCGGCCGTCGCCGAGGCCGAGGCGGTCGCCATCGGCGTGCCGGTCCTTGGCGTGTCGGTGGTGACCGGGGCCGGGATGGAGGATCTGGCCGCCTATCTCAAGCCGGGCGAGACCTGCGTGCTGGTCGGCTCGTCGGGGGTCGGCAAATCCACCCTGGTCAATGCCCTGGCCGGCGAGGAGCTGATGGCCACCGCCGCGATCCGCGAGGGCGATGCGCATGGGCGCCATACCACCACCCACCGGGAGCTTGTGCGGCTGCCCGGCGGCGCGCTGATCCTCGACACGCCGGGCATGCGCGAGTTCGGCCTGCTGGAGGTCGGCGACGGCCTGGACGCCACCTTCGAGGACATTGATGCCCTGGCCCGCGAGTGCCGCTTCCGCGACTGCGGCCACGCCAACGAGCCCGGCTGCGCGGTGCGCGCCGCGCTTGAGACGGGCGCCCTCGACGAGGCCCGCTGGAAAGGCTTCCAGAAGCTGCAGCGCGAACTCAACTTCCTCGAAGCCAAGGAGGACCGCGCCGCGCGTCAGACCAACCGCAAGCACTGGATCGCCATCGCCAAGGCCAACAAGGCCAGCAAGAAGATCAAGGGCGAGTGGTAAGCGTGAGCCTGTCGGCGGGTCGAACCTAGGCGTTCCTTCTCCCCCTGAGGGAGAAGGAAGCTATTTGCCGCCGTGCAGGTTCAACAGGTCGAGCATGTCGCTGGCGTGTTCTTCCTCGACCGCCAGGATGGACTCGATCATGGTCCGCGTCGTCGGGTCGTTGTCGCCGAAATAGCGGATCAGTTCGCGGTAATGATCGACGGCGATACGCTCGGCGATCAGGTTTTCCTTGATCATCGAGACCAGGTCCTTGCCGGTCTGATATTCCGAGGCCGAACGGCCGGTCAGGGTCTGAGGGTTGAAGTCGGGCTCGCCGCCGAGCTGGTTGATGCGCTCGGCCACCGACATCGCGTGTTCCTGCTCTTCCTTGGCATGGGTGGCGAATTCCTTCTTCACGCCCTCGCTGGCCAGGCCGCTGGCCATGATCGAATGCTGCGTATAGCGCAGCACGCAGACCAGCTCGGTGGCCAGCACGGCCTGCAGGATCTCGATGGTCTTCTTGGCGTCGCCGACATAGCTGTCGTTGACCGGCCCTTGGGCGATGTTCTTGCGCGCGCGATCGCGCAGGGTTTTGACGTCGCTCAGAAAGGGGGTGTCGCTCACGGGTGGCTCCGATGCTGGATGAAGGATCTTTAGGCGCTTCGGCCTAACCGGCCCTGGTATTCCTCTGTTCGCCGGCGTCGGGCGCGGGATGCCGCCACGGCTCGCCGTTGCCCTTCGCCGCGGCGAACTGGTAGCCGGCGAATTCCCAATGCGGCAGGGCGTCGAACCAAGCCTCCAGAAAGCCCTTTCGGTCGTTCTGGTGATCGAGATAGTAGGCGTGCTCCCATAAATCGCAGACCATGAGCGGCGTCAAATCCGATTGGATGACGGTGTCGTCCGCGTCGTGGGTCGAGCGCACCGCCAGGGTGCCGCTCTTGTCGGCGACGAGCCAGACCCAGCCGGAGCCGAAGTGGCCGACGCCCTCGGTGACGAAGGCCTTTTTCAGGCCGTCCAGACTGTCGAACGCGGCGTCGATCGCCTTGGCCAGATCGCCGGCCGGCCGCTCGCGATGAGGGGTCATGGACGACCAGAAGAAGGTGTGGTTCCAGGCCTGGGCGGCGTTGTTGAACAGTTTTTTGTCGCCGGCCTTCGAGGCCTCGACGATGGTCTGCTCCAGGGTCCCGGGCGTCTTGCCCGCCTTCTCCAGGAGCTCGTTCAGCGTCTTGACGTAGGTCGCGTGGTGCTTGTCGTAGTGGAAATGCAGCGTGCGCTCGGAAATCACGGGTTCGAGCGCGTCGTAGCCGTAGGGCAGCTTGGGCAGTGTAAACATGGCGGGGTGCTCCTTTGCGAGATAACCCGCGGCCAGCATCTTTGGTTCACGCGTTCGAGATCAAAACCGCGGGGCTCACGGGCCCTCGACCAGGCGTTCCAAGGTCAGGCGAGCCATGGCCTCAAGGCGCGGGTCGTCGATCGCGCCCGCGTCCATCAGCACCGCGCCCAAGCGACCGCCCAGCCCCGCGCGTCGGCGGCCTGGGCGCGTTCTCGGTGGTCACTTGGGCGACTGGACGACCAGTTCGGAGACCAAGATCGCGCTGCCGTCGGGATGTTTGTAGGTCGCCTCGAAGCTGGTGGTCTGCACCAGATGAACGTCGTCGCCCTGTCGGATGATCACCGCGCCGTCGGTGAATTCCTGCGGCGTGGCGGCCGGACCCTGGAAGACCCCGTCGCCCGGCACGAAGACCGCGTCGCACAGGTCCTGGCCGCTGCGCCGATAGAGGCCAAAGTCGGCGATGCCGGTGTCGGGGCCGGCGCGGACCATGGTGCTTTCGACCGCGGCCCTGGCTGAATTGTAGATGGCGATCTGACCCATGTCCTCGGCGGCGAACTGCAGCAGGCTCTTGAATTGGGCGAGGGTCAGCTTGTTAGGGTCGGCGGCCAGATTCGCCGTCGCGGCCGCCAGCTGTTTGGCCTCGCGCTGGGTGATCAGGCCGAAGATGACCACCTCCTTGCCGTCGCCCTGGGCGGCCTGGTAGCAGCGATCGTCGGGATTGTAGAAGACCACGCCGCTGCCGGTGATGGGCTTGCCGGCCCAGTCCAGGAACGGGCCTGACCCCTGCGGCGGCTCAAGCGGCTCGCCGCCGCCCTTGAAGGCCGGGACCGGGATGACGAACCTCAGTGTGTCGGAGACCACCGGCGTGCTCGCCTTGGGTCCGAAATCGATCTGATCGGCGGTGATCAGGCGGGGCACGCGCAACTCTTCCGATGGGATCGACCCGGCTACCCTAGCTAAGCTTTGCCTCCGCGTGCAATCGGGCGTGTGCTGGGTTTGAAGTCCGCCCGCGCATTGGGTCGATCTCGGTGCGGACTTCAAACCCAATAAGCACACGAGGAAACCAAACGATTCCAGTGTGGCTCTTGATTCAGAAATTCGCTCCGGGCTCGCCACAAGGCGATGGCGAGTTTCTGAATCGCCACACTGGGCGCCTTATCTCAGCCACATTCTCCGACGCGGCAGGTCCAGGGTGAGCACAAGGCCATTCCAGGCCGGGCCGCCGATCACCCCGGCATAGGCCGGGCCGGCGTCCGCGGCGGGCGGCGTCTCGTCAGCGAAATTCACTTGCGGGCCTGTGATCCGCCGGCCGGCGACATCCAGCGAGTCCACATGCCCGCGCTCGATGGTCGACTCGCCGGCGACACCCAGCCCGATATCACGGGTCCCCCGCGCATCGCCGAGCGCCGACTGGGCGAAGGGGGCCCAGAACTCGATGGCGGTGTT
>ODAK010003185.1_pt1 | contig 17131 bp, 17 predicted proteins | sample 1539591 | NCBI WGS metagenome assembly ODAK01 (sample SAMEA3539303, study PRJEB22396) | soil metagenome | biome: tundra; feature: field; material: soil | place: USA | collected 2010-05 | depth 0.15 m
GGAAAGCGTACTACCTGATGTCGATTCACGAACAGCTTCCACCCCAGGTAAGGAGAGAGCTGAAACAGGTGGGATGGACGAAAGGTCTGGAGTTGGCCAAGCTGGCACGCCACCAGGGTCAGCACTTCGAAAGTGCAACCTGGTTGCACAAAGCCAGACAGATGCCCAAGGCGGAGTTCCAGCGGGAAGTGGAGAAGGAGCTGACCGGCAAGGACAGCGAGCCCTCGGAGCTGATCTATTTCAAAGTCTATAAGAGCCAGATGCCGGTTATCGAGCAGGCGATCGAGGCCGCCGCCTTGATGCTGGGGTCGGACAAGTCTCGGGGTTACTGCCTGGAAATGATCTGTGCGGACTTCCTCGCCGGGGCTTCGATGGAGGGCGACAATCCGGAGATCCTGCTGCAATCCATCTCCCGCTACTACAAGTTCCTGCCCGGTCCTCAACAGGAGGCTTTTCGATCTGAGGTCGCCCAGAAGGCTTCATGAAGGAGATTCCAGCCAAGAGCCCGAGAGTCCGGCTCGACGCGGATGCATACAGCGAGCTACATCGTCGGATACTGGAGCGCGACGGCTGGCGATGCCAGGTCTGCGGGCGCATGCAAAACCTACAGGTACATCATCTGAAACTGCGGAGCCAGTCAGGCGGCGATGTGGAACAGAACTTGATCACGTTGTGCGCCGAATGCCACGCGGGCATGCATTCAAAAGGCTACCCGGTAGTTCACGTTAGGTGATTGCAAAGTGATTGCAGAAATTTGAGGAGTTTCCTGAACCCGCACAACCTAGCGCGTCCTGCTTTACGAAGCAGTGAAGATGATTTTCTCTCCCGATTCCGCTGGTCTCTTCAGGTCTTTGACATTTCCCACGAGAATTCGGTTTTCGTCATCGCGAAAGAAAAAGTTGGCTCCGTCGCTACCGGCGAATGTGCCAGCATAGTGCCGTCCGGGAGTGGTCGTTGCCAGATAAATATCGTTCCAGCCGAACCGAATGTTCTCAAGATGCGCGATTACTTTTGCCAGCGATTGAATGCGCTCCGTGTCCGTGATCTCGTCCAGCAGACGCTCCATCCTCGCCACGTCTCCGTTAGCCGACAGGATGTATCTGGTCCAACGGCGTTTTCTCCGGTCCCCATTCCATCAACTCGGCTGCTGCACTCGGGGGCATACGATCCAGCAATTCCTCCGTACTACGTTCTGGGATAGGAGTAAGCGAGGTCGATGTAGCAAAGGACGTTGAGATCGAGGCCGGCACAAATGGAAACGCTTTCCTTTCGCTGGTAACGAACCAATTCTCGGAAGTTCCTGAGCCCGACAGCATTATGCTCTTCGGCTCCAGAGTTCTGGCTCTTGCAGGCGTGTTGCGCCGCATAATTCCAAGTCGTCTCCCTGGGTTGTGAAAGCCGGAGTCAAAGGCTCCGGCTTTGTTGCGTACACCGAACCCAGGGCCCCCGAGATACAGCCTGCCACCAAGGATGCCCGGCTACGAGCTGTACAGCGCGATACCTACGATTGCCAAACGCTGCGAAATGAGTTGCAATTAAGCCACGAATGGACTATGGATCGCGGCAGAAGAAATTCCAGCGGACCCTGGACGGCCAGAACCTCGACGGTTTCGTGGTGACGCATCCGGCGAACCTGCGCTACCTTTGCGGTTACACTGGCAGCCACGGTCTACTGCTCTTCCTCTCCAACCCATCACGCGCAAGAACGGCGGGTACTGGATACTCCAAGCTCGATGGACGTCTCACATTCTTCACCGACGGCCGCTATAGCGAACAGGCACGCCAGGAAGTCGGCGGCGCGCGCGTGGTCATATCCAAAGGTCCGCTGCTGGGCGACGCCGCCAAAATCATCGGCAAGCTGACTTCTGCTGCCATCGGCTTCGAGGCCGACTACACTACGGTCGCCTTCGCGGAACTCTTGCGCAAGCTGGTGCATAGGCGGATTCACTGGAAGCCGGCGGCCGGACTGATCATGCAGCAGCGCATGATCAAGGACCCCGAGGAGCTGGAAATCATCACCACAGCGGTCAAACTTGGGGCCGCCGTGTACGAAGAGGCGCTGCCAGACCTTCGCCCCGGGATTCGGGAGTCGGAAGTCGCGGGAAAGTTGGAATATGCCGCGCGACAGGCGGGAGCTGATGGCATGTCGTTCGAGACCATCGTCGCGGCCGGGAAACGGGCGGCTTTGCCTCACGGACGTGCCTCCCGCCAAGCCATACCCAGGCGTGGATTCGTGGTAGTGGATTCCGGTGTTATACTTCGTGGCTATTGTTCCGATATGACCCGCACCGTACATGTGGGCCGGGTCAGCCGGGAAGAGCGCCGGTGGTACGAAGTGGTGCTGGAAGCCCAGTTAGCGGGGATCGCTGAGGTGGTTCCAGGAAAAGCGGCGGCCCAAGTGGATCAAGCCGCTCGCCAGGTGCTCCGCAGGGCCAAGCTGGACCGCTACTTCACGCATTCGACGGGGCATGGAGTAGGCTTGGAGATTCACGAACCGCCACGCCTCGGCAAAGGCCAGGCAGAGAGGCTCCAGCCGGGCATGGTGATTACCATCGAGCCCGGAATTTATATACCGGGCAAGGGCGGCATTCGAATTGAAGATATGGTGCTGGTCACCGACCGAGGATGCCAGGTGCTGACCCCGGTCACCAAGGGACTGATGGAGATTTAGAGCGGCCGTGGCGCAAGCCATAATCTGGTTTTGAAAGGGCACGGCTCACAGGCTGCGGGAAAACTCAGAGCGCGAATGTGATTTGAAAGGGCACGGCTTCAGCCGTGCCGCAAATGGCCCGCTGCGGTATTTATTAGTTGCCTTCTAACGTCACTCTGCCGAACGGAACACGATGAACCAGAAAGAAATCAAAGAACTAATCGAGTTTTTGGTGGAGAAGGACATCGCCGAGTTCGAGCTGCAGCGCGGCGATATGAAACTGCTTATCAAGCGCGGCGCAAGCGCTCAGCCTGCGCAGGTGGTGCAGTTCACGCCGGCGGTGGTCCCGGGGACTACGGTTGCGAGCACGCCAGCAGCTCCCGCTGCTTCCACATCCTTGCCCACTACTGATATGGCCGGGCCGGCAATCGCGGCAGCTCCGGCGCCCTCTGCTGCGGCGGCGGAAGCGGATTTATTTATCCTGAAGTCGCCGATTGTCGGGACCTACTATGAAGCTCCATCGCCCGGCGCTCCTCCCTTCGTCAAAGTCGGCGATGCGGTGAAGGAGGGTCAGGTGCTGTGCATCATTGAAGCCATGAAGCTGATGAACGAGATTGAGGCGGACGTGTCGGGCGTCATCGCCAAAATGTTTGTGCCCAACGCAAGCCCGGTGGAATACGGAATGCCGCTGTTCGGCATTAAGAAAACGTAGCGACTAAGTCGAATCCCCTCGCAGATCCATGAAGCACCTAGGCGAAGGCCCGCACCACTTATTTCATGTTTAAGAAGATCCTAATTGCGAACCGAGGGGAGATCGCCCTGCGGGTGATTTGCGCCTGCAAGGAGTTGGGCATCAAGGCGGTCGCCATTTACAGCGAGGCCGACCGCAACTCGCTGCATGTGCGATTCGCCGACGAAGCCATCTGTATCGGTCCGCCACGCCTGCACGAAAGCTACCTCAACATTCCGGCGGTCATCAGCGCCGCCGAAATCGCCAATGTTGAAGCCATCCATCCCGGCTACGGCCTGCTCAGCGAGAATGCCAACTTCGCCGAGGTCTGCCGGGACTGCGGAATCAAATTCATCGGCCCGCCGCCTGAGGTCACCCGGCTGATGGGCGAAAAGGAAAAGGCGCGCGCCACCATGAAGAAGGAAGGCGTGCCCATTCTGCCGGGCTCGGACGGAATCATCGCCTCGGCGGACGAAGCGCTGGAATGGGCGCGCAGTGTTGGATTTCCGTTGATCGTGAAAGCTTCGGCCGGCGGCGGCGGACGTGGCATGCGCATCATCCGCAGCGAACAGGAATTGCCCAACCTGTTCAATGCGGCGCAATCGGAGGCGGCGGCGGCCTTCGGCAACGGCGATCTCTACATGGAGAGGTTCATCGAGCGGCCGCGCCATATCGAGTTCCAGGTGCTGGCCGACGAGCACGGCAACGTAATGAGCCTGGGCGAGCGCGAGTGCAGCATCCAGCGCCGTCATCAAAAGCTGGTGGAAGAGGCCCCCTCGGTGAAGGTTACTCCCGAGTTGCGAGAACGCATTGGCGGCATTCTGGTAAAGACGCTGAGCAGCATCGGCTACATGAATGCCGGGACCGTCGAGTTTCTGATGGACGAAGACGGCAGCCTGTACTTCATCGAAATGAATACCAGGATTCAGGTGGAGCATCCGGTCACCGAGATGACCACCGACGTTGACCTGGTGAAGGCGCAGATCCTGATTGCCGCGGGCGAGAAGCTCAGCAGCGTGATCAACTACCCGGTGGCGTTTCGCGGGCACGCCATCGAGTGCCGCATCAATGCCGAGCATCCCGAGCGCTTCACTCCCTCGGCGGGAAAGATCACCGCCTTCAACATCCCCGGTGGCACCGGGGTGCGGGTTGACACCGCGGCCTATGCGGAAGCCGTCATTCCGCCGTACTATGATTCCTTGATTGCCAAGCTGATAGTGCGGGGAAGGGACCGCGCCGAAGCCATCTCGCGCATGTCGCGTGCCCTGGAGATGTTCGTGGTCGAGGGCATTTACACCAGTATTCCTTTGCACCGCCGGATCATGGCCGATCCCGACTTCCGCGCCGGCAACTTCGATACCAGTTTCATGGAGCGCTTGCTCAACCAATCCAAGGAGTCCGCGACGTAATCGCCTGTCATGCCTGAGCCTGTTCGCTTGCCTAAGTTGTACGCCATCCTCGACGTCGCCTGTTTCGCGCCGCCGTTGCGCACCATCGCTGCCATCGCAGAATACGCCCGTGAGCTCGCGCTCGGCGGTGTGACCTGGCTTCAGTATCGCAACAAGGTCGGTCACACGCGCGAGATGCTCAGCCACGCCCGCGAAATTCGCCGGGTGTTGGGCAATGGAGTCACCCTGATCATGAACGATCGCGCCGACGTCTGCATCGCTGCCGGTTACCAGGGCGTACACGTTGGCCAGGACGACCTGTCGGCCGAAGGCACGCGCACCGTGATCGGCCCCGGCCGCATTCTCGGCGTCTCCACCCACAACCTCGAGCAATTGCAGGCGGCCAATGCCGGTCCGGCAGACTATGTTGCCTACGGTCCGGTGTTTGCTACCTCCTCGAAGCGGCACCCCGACCCCGTTGTCGGCCTGGACGGGATTCGCGCCGCGCGGGCTGCAACCAGCAAACCCCTGGTGGCTATTGGCGGCATCACTCGCGCCAACGCGCGCTCCGTGCTGGATGCCGGGGCCGACTCGGTCGCCGTCCTCTCCGATCTTTTGAGTTCCCCCACCAAAGTTGCTGAGGAATTCTTGCGCCTCTTGGTGTAAATTCTGAAGGGCTGAGAGGCTGCGAAGAAAGCGGCGTACGCGGGGTGAGGGTTTTCGGGAATGAGGGAGTTCGGGCATTCATCTGCATTATTCATCTGTTTCGGTAGCTTTGAAGGGGCACGGCTGCGGAAAAACTCTGGGGAGGCTTTTGGTGGGAGCCCCCTGCTTCAGCAGGGGGGAGCTGGACTTTAGTCCAGCGGAAAAGGAGACGATTTTGAAATGGGCTTTAGCCCCGGGTTTTGATGCCCAGCGCTAAAGCGCGCGTGATCAAAGCCCATTTCTTCCGGAGCGCTGAAGCGCTCCTTCCCCCGCATAAATGCGGGGGCTCCCACCAAGAAGCACACTCCCGGGTTTTGCGTGGTGAGATGCTCATGAATAATCCCGATAAAGACCCGCACTACGAAACGAGGTCCCTTGGCAACAGAAACGAAAACAGCATCGATCGCCAGCGGAAACGAATGGGTTAAAGGCCTCGGCCTGACCAGCGCCACCACCCTGGTCATGGGCTCCATGATTGGCTCCGGCATCTTCATTGTCTCCGCGGAGATCGCGCGGCTGGTGGATTCGCCGGTGCTGCTCATCGCTGCCTGGGTGGTCACCGGATTCATGACCATCACCGGCGCACTGGCCTACGGAGAGCTGGCTGCCATGATGCCGCATGCCGGCGGCCAGTACGTTTACCTGCGCGAGTCGCTGGGCCCGCTCTGGGGATTCCTCTACGGCTGGACGCTCTACCTCGTCATCCAGACCGGGACCATTGCCGCCGTCGGGGTGGCTTTCGGTAAATTCCTGGGAGTGTTTTTCCCTACCATCTCGTCGACCCACTGGATTTGGCACATCGCGCACGTGCCGCCCATTCCCATCGGCCCGATGGTATTGGGCAATATGGACGTCGGCTTGAACACCCAGAACCTGATGGCCGTCCTGATCGTGATCTTCCTTTCGGTGCTGAATATCTTCGGCGTGAAGACCGGTGCGGCGGTGCAGAACGTGTTTACCTTCGCCAAGACCGCGGCGCTGCTGGGCCTGGTAGTGCTGGGAATTTTTGTGGGACGCAACGCCTCGGCGATCGCCGCCAACTTTGGCGCCAACTTCTGGCACAATGCGGGATGGGGCGCGCTGCATCCCGTGCAGGTGGGAGTGGGCGGCCCGATCGCGCTGGTGGGAACCATCACCATTATTGCGGTGGCGCAGGTCGGCTCTCTGTTCTCCGCCGATGCCTGGAACAACGTTACCTTCACCGCCGGCGAAGTGCGCAATCCGCAGCGCAACTTGCCGCTGGCGCTGGCGCTGGGAACGGGCGCGGTCATCCTGCTCTACGTGCTGGCCAACTTCGTGTACCTGAGCGTGCTGCCGCTGGCCGGAATCCAACACGCCCCCGAGGACCGAGTCGCCACCGCCGTCGTACAGCAGATCTTCGGCCCGGTTGGCGCGCAGATCATGGCCATCGCCATCCTGGTCTCCACCTTCGGCTGCAATAACGGACTGATCCTGGCAGGCGCCCGCGTGTACTACGCCATGGCGAAAGACGGGCTGTTCTTCCGCAGCGCGGGACGGCTGCATCCCAAGTACCACACGCCGGCGCACTCGCTGCTGATGCAGTGCGTCTGGACTTGCATTCTGTGTATTTCGGGCAGCTACGGGCAGCTACTCGACTACATCATTTTTGCGGTGCTGGTGTTCTACATCCTGACCATCGCAGGACTGTTTGTGCTGCGGGTCAAGCGTCCGGACGAGCCGCGCCCCTATCGCGCCATCGGATATCCCGTGCTGCCCGCAATGTATATTTTGATGGCCGTGTTTATTGATGTAGTCTTATTGCGCTACAAGCCGCAATACACGTGGCCGGGCCTGATTATCGTCCTACTGGGAATTCCCGTGTATTTTCTGTGGTCCAAACGCAACCCGCGAGCGGTTACCGAAGAATAAAAACGAGGCAAAGCTGAATGACAAATCTGCTGAAGACCAAGCCTCTTGACGTGCTGATGCGACAGGCGTCTGAAACCGGCGAACATAGTCTGAAGCGGGCTCTGGGCCCCGTGAACCTTCTTACGCTGGGAATCGGCGCCATTATCGGCGCGGGCATCTTCGTGCTCACCGGCCAGGCGGCGGCGCAGTACGCGGGCCCGGGCATCATGCTCTCCTACGTTCTGGCGGGCACGGGCTGCGCCTTTGCCGGACTCTGCTACGCGGAGTTCGCCTCCATGATCCCCATCGCCGGCTCGGCCTACACCTATGGCTACGCGACGCTGGGCGAGATCTTCGCCTGGATCATCGGCTGGGACCTAATTCTGGAATACGCCTTCGGCGCGGCCACCGTGGCCTCCGGCTGGAGCTCGACGCTGGTCGCCTTCCTCCAGGACTACCACATCAACCTTCCGCCGCAGATCTGCGATGTCCCGGGCGCGAAGTGGTCGATGGTCGACGGCCGCTGGGCGCCAGATTTGACCCTCAGCATGGACCAGATGACGCGCGCGACCCAGCACACCACCACCATATTTAACTTCATGGCGTTCTTCGCTATCATCGCCGTCACGATCATCCTGATCGTCGGCATCAAGGAGTCGGCGAACTTCAACACGACCGTCGTCTTCGTGAAGCTGATCGCGGTGATCGTCTTCATCATCGTTGCCGGCATGTATGTGATCAAGCAACCCGACGTCGCGCACGCGAATTGGGCGGTGTTCCTGCCCAAGAACACGGGTTCTTTCGGCTCGTTCGGATGGTCCGGCGTCTTGCGCGGTGCGGGCGTCGTCTTCTTCGCTTACATCGGTTTCGACGCCGTGTCGACCGCGGCGCAGGAGGCGCGCAACCCGCAAAAAGACATGCCCATCGGCATCCTCGGCTCGCTCGTGATCTGCACCGTGCTTTACCTCGTCGTCTCCGGCCTGTTGACCGCGACGGTGCACTACTCGCGCCTGAACATCGGCGCTCCGGTTTCTCTGGCCATCCGCGAGACCGGTGTGAGGTGGGGCAGTTACGTGGTGAATGCCGGCGCGCTCGCCGGTCTCTCGACCGTGATGCTGGTCATGTTGCTTGGCCAATCGCGCGTCTTCTACTCCATGGCGCACGACGGCCTGCTGTGGAAGTGGGCGGGCGACATCCATCCCAAGTTCCGGACGCCATGGAAGTCGACCGCCGTGACCGGTATCCTCGTCGCCTTCACCGGCTCGCTGGTGCCCATTGGCGACCTCGGCCAGATGGTCTCCATCGGCACGCTGATGGCCTTCGTCATCGTCTGCGCCGGCGTCTGGGTGATGCGCCGCAAACGACCTGACGTGCATCGGCCCTTCAAGACGCCGTGGATGCCCTTCGTACCGTTAATGGGCATCATCATCTCGCTCGCCCTGATGCTCGGCCTGAACGGCAAGACCTGGATCCGCCTGATCGTGTGGCTGATCATCGGCCTGGTCATCTACTTCACCTACGGACGCCATCACAGCAAGGTGCAGAAGATGGTGGGCGATGAGGTGAAGGTGGCGGGTGATTAGAGATCGCTGCGTAAGTAATGTCCCGTGTGTAATGGACAATTCCCCTCTAGGGTTGTCATTGCGAGCAAAGCGAGGAATCTGCTTTTGGTAGCGCTGGAAGGACCGCTGAGGAAACAGCAGATCCCTCGTCGGCTTGAAGGCCTCCTCGGGAGGACAAATTAAAAGGACTTGCTACGGCGCAGCTAAAGCTGCGCCCCTTCAAGAAGCGCAGGCGCCTCTTCCTTCATTGCGCTTTCCTGGGTCTATTGCCACAATAGCCGTGTGAAGGCCCTGTTCAATCTGAAGGTCCTGTTCTTCGCGCTGCTGGCCTTGGTCCTCATCGGCGTGGTTGGCTTCCATTTCATCGAAGGCTGGCCCTGGTTCGACGGCTTCTACATGGTGCTGACCACCATCACCACCATCGGATACGGCGAGATCCATCCGCTGTCGCACGTGGGTCGCATCTTCAACACCTTCATCATTGTCGCCGGGGTTGGCCTGGTGCTGCTGTTCTTCGGGGCCGCGACCCAGGCTTTGCTAGAATTCGAGCTGCAATCGATATTCGGCAGGAGACGCATGGAGCGCGAGATCAGCCGATTGTCGGACCACTACATCATCTGCGGCGCCGGACGCGTCGGCCGCAGCGTGGCGCGCGAACTGGCCCGCAAGCCGCTGCCCTTTGTGATTGTTGACAGCGACCAGCCCAAGCTGGCGCGCTACTCCGACAAAGGCTGGCTTACTGTCGTGGGCGACGCCACCCAGGCGCATGTGCTGCGCGAACTGCGCATCGAGAGCGCCCGCGGACTGGTGGCCGCCACTACCACTGACGCCACCAACATCTACATCATCCTGACTGCGCGCAGCTTGAACCCCAAGCTCAACATTATTGCGCGCGCCAGCGAAGAAGATGCCGAGAAGCACTTAATCACCGCCGGCGCCGATCACGTGGTCTCGCCCTACAACTTCGCCGGATACCGCATCGCCCAGACCTTCCTGCGCCCCCACGTGGTCGATTTCTTCGACACCGCCATGAACCGGCACATGCCGCTGGAGATCGAAGAAGTGCAGGTGCAGGCGAGCTCGCGCTTTGTGGGCGCAACTCTGGAAGCTTCGCGCATCCGTCAGGAGATGGGAGTGATTGTGCTCGCCATCAAGGGCGAAGACTCGCACATGCGCTTCAATCCCCCGCCCGATGAGGTCATCCACTCCGGCGACCATCTCATCGCCATGGGCGAGCCCGACGGCCTGCGCCGGCTGGAAGACTCCGCCACGGAGCGCGCATGAAAATCACGACCGCTGACGAGATGCGCGACATCGATCGCATCACCACCGCGCGCTTCGAAGTGCACTCCATCGCCTTGATGGAGAACGCCGGCTCCGCGGTGGCGCAATTCATCCTCGAGCACTATCGCCATGCCAACCGCATCGCCGTAATTTGCGGCAAGGGCAACAATGGAGGCGATGGATTCGTGGTGGCGCGCAAACTGCACCGCGCCGGACGAGTGGTGGAAGTGCTGCTGCTGGCCGCCCCCGCCGAGTTGCACGGCGATGCCCTCACCATGTTCGAGCGCCTGCCGCTGCGTCCCATTGTGCTGCGCAATGCGCAGGAGATGCAGGCGGAGTCGGCGCGCAGCCTGGCCAATTGCGACTTGCTGGTGGACGCCATACTCGGCACCGGATTTCACCCGCCGGTGAAGGGCTTCTACGCCGATGCTATCTCCGCCATGAACGGCAGCGGCAAGCCGGTGGTCGCGGTGGACATTCCCTCGGGCGCCGATTCCGATTCGATGTCGGCGCAGGCCAACCCACACATCGCACGCGCCGACGCCATCGTCACCTTCACCGCGCCTCGTCCGGCGCATGTCTTCGGCAATCTGACGCGCGGCCCCATCGTGGTTGCGCCCATCGGATCGCCGCCGGAAGCCATCGTCAGCAAGCTTGGGCTCGAGCTCACCGCCGCGCGCGACTTCGCCGCCCTGCTGGCGCCGCGTCCTGCCGACAGCAACAAGGGCATGTATGGGCACGTTCTGATCGTCGGCGGATCGCTGGGCAAGTCGGGGGCCGCCGCCATGGCGGGCATGGCGGCTCTGCGCGCCGGGGCTGGACTCAGCACCGTGGCCACCCCAGCCGGGGTGCTCGTCGGCGTCGCCGCATTTGCGGCCGAGTTGATGACCGAGCCGCTGGCCGAAACCGAAAGCGGCGGCATCGCACTGGCCGCCATCGAGAGTGGCCGTTTCCAGAAGCTGGTGAAGCCGATGAACGTGGTGGCTCTCGGTCCGGGCATTGGCCGCGATCCTGAAACCGTGGAGTTCGTCCGCGACGCTGTGCGCCAGACCAGGGTCCCAATGGTCATCGATGCCGATGGGCTCAACGCCTTCGACGGCCACACCGAGCTGCTCGACGGCCGCGAGCGTCCGCTGGTGCTGACGCCGCATCCGGGAGAAATGTCGCGGCTCGCCGGTATCACCATCAAAGCCGTGCAGGCCGACCGGCTCAACGTGGCGCGCAGTTTCGCGCGCGAGCATCACCTTGTGCTGGTGCTGAAGGGCAACCGCACCATCATCGCGCTGCCGGATGGGACCGTGTGGGTCAATCCCACCGGCAATCCTGGCATGGCAACCGGCGGCACCGGCGACATCCTGACCGGCATGGCCGCGGGAGTAATGGGACAAATGCCCAACAACATTCCGCTGGCCGCCGTCGCCGCGGTGTATATGCACGGACTCGCCGGGGACGTGGCCGCGGAAACCATGGGCGAACATTCGCTGGTCGCCACCGACCTGCTCGCAGCTCTACCGGAAGCATTCCGCCGCGCCACGCAGTGGGCGAAAGAAAGTACGACGCGCATCGGCGGGTGAGGAACCCCGCCGTTCGCTGTTCGCTCTTCGCGGGGTGCCCATCCTTTCGCCTCTTTTGCGAAAGGGTGGGAAGGAAAAACGGCGGACCGCCGACTTCGAGCCCAGCCCGCACGGCGGAACAGAAACCCCATCCTGCTAAAATTGCCTTCGTTCCGCGATGAACCCCCACGAGCACATCACGCACTCGGCCGAAGAGACCATGGCGCTGGGCCGCAAACTGGCGCCCACGCTGAAGGCGGCGCGCATGGTCATCCTGCGCGGCGATCTCGGCACCGGCAAGACCACGCTGGTGAAAGGCATCGCCGAAGGCCTGCACGCCGCTTCGCAGGACGATGTCACCAGCCCCACGTTCACCCTCATCCACGAGTACCGCGGCCCCGAGGTGAACCTGTTCCACGTCGATCTCTACCGCATCGACACGCCGCGCGAGCTCGACACCCTCGGCCTCGACGAACTCTTCGCCGAGCCCGGCAACCTGGTGCTGCTGGAATGGGGAGAAAAGTTTCCCCGCTTCGAGAAGGAGCGCGACGTAGAAATCTGCCTGGAGCGCCAAGGCGACCAGGAGCGGAAGATTGTGGTGAAGAGAAAATAGCGCGATGCGGGAGGACGTGCGCCCCCCATCCAGTCTCCACGACTCGCGTCGCCTAACGCGACGGCTTCTTCAGAAACTCAAGCCATATCAGCATTCCCCAGCCCAAGGCCAATATCAAGATGAGGAAGACTAGCCACCAGTTCGGCACTGATGGTGTAGCACCTGCAGTTCGAGGGTGAATCACCTGGAAAAATGAAACGACTGCTACCAATATGGAGAGGCCGTAGCTCCCGACTCGGAACATAATTCTGCCCCAGTCGCGAAATCCGTGCTTATTCCTGTCTGCGCGATGGGTTTGCCACAACGCAACGTCCATGGTCGCAGGATCAAACAGCATCTCTCTCTCGACGTGATCCCGGATGTAATTACCGACGTCACGGATATTGAATGACAAACCGTACACCATGCAATCGAACATGAGTGCGACGAAGGGACAAATCAGGATGGCCGTATCGCCTCTTGCGTCTTTCAGAAAAAAGCCAAGAAGGGTTCCTAGAAACACGATTTTGGCCAGGCCGACCTGAATACGTAGCTTCTGCGCTTCGATGATCTCATCACGGAGCACACGGAAATATTCCATCACGCTAGGCGAGGGTTTTAGGGTTTCGGGTATATCAGGCGAATTTCCCACGCCTGTAAATTTACACCCAAATAGAAATATGCCGTTGGCCCTGATGCCACACGATCGGTCGCGAGCGATTCGCAGGGTTGTTTAGCCGCCTATCCGGAGCCTGACCAATTGCCCCGCTCTTCCTATAGATGGAGTTGGCACATCCCGGCGTCGCAGTGAAGGAACCCGCGTGGCATCAATATCATCCTGCGGTTATGACTGCAACTCGATAAGCGTGCAAGAGTTCGCTGGTAGCAGCAGCAAACAAGGTTCGCGCGCATTCTTCGGCGACTCCTGCAACGGACCGAAGGGTGAGTAGAAGCGTAAAATCAAGGTTGATGCGAACGAAGGGCGAAGAGCGTGGGGAAATAGTCGAGCGGCTGATAGCAGATCTTAGCTCTATGTTCTTCATGAGGGATTTTGTTTTCCGTAGCCCGTCATACCTGACAGGCGGCGAAAAGCGTCAGGTCACGGACCTGATGTTTTTGTTGAACGATGATTGCATACTCGCGAGCGTTAAGGGCACCGACGGAAACGAGAAGACGACAAAGCGACTCCCTCTTTGGGCAGCAAAAAAGGCTGGGCAAGCAAGCAAAAATGCAAAGACCGCCTGTCAGAGAGCCGCGAAACTGGAAATCACGGCGACTAATCTTTGGGGTGAAACCCGGACCTTTCCCGCCGGAACGCTGCACCCGATTTGTGGTTTGGGAATCGTCGAGTGCTCACAGGAAATGTTCAAGCCTGTAAACTTCACATTGAAGCAGCCGTTTACGGGTTCTGCCTACCCGATTCATTTCCTGTCTGCGAACGACTTCTTAAATGTAGTGAACTGGCTCGGTTCGATTTGGGATGTCTTCAACTATTTCAAACAGCGGCAACGCGTTTCTCGTCTGTTCGATGGGATTAACCTAGAAAGGCCACTCGTCTGCTACTACACTCTCCGGTCGCGCGAAGACTTCTCAGGATTTGTCACTGAGGACAGAAAGTCTTTGTGTGAGTTGCACCAGCTTTTCTTACTCGACACCTTATTGAAGTACGGCGAGAGAGACAGGTTTGCAGGATACATCAATGCGGTAATTTACCAGTTGCGCGAGCGTCACAAAGACTTCGAGTCGTATGCTCCTCCTGAGCTTAGGCACATGATTGAACCAATGGAGAAGCGGCGTGCATATTTGGGCATGGCTGCGACGCTCAACAGCTTGCCGATGTCCAACAAAGCATGGATCGGGCAGCGAATTGAAAATGGAATTAAGCAAGCGAAGGAAACAGGGCAATCAAGCTGCTTTCTTTACAGACAACTTTTGGGAAAAGTGGCTTTCGTCTTTGCCATCTTCGCGGGGTTCAGCCGCACGGAGAAAATACGAGCCCTCAGTAAGTTTTTGCCAGCTGCGCAGTATAGCAGCGGCATGGCCGAATCTCTCGGCATCGCATACGATGCGAACGACGAGAACATGGGGTTCGAAGTTGGTTGGTGTCGCGGCCCGATAGACGACAATGAAGAAGTCCGAGCACTCGCGGACCGACTCTTCGCAGGTCCGTTCGACACCTTGTGTCCTACACCGTTCGGAGACCCGCGACCATATACGCCAAAGAGCCAGAGAACGAGCACCTAGTGGCACACCGTAGCTTGTTCGGCCGCCTGCGTGACTCCAACATCGAGACAACTATGCACCGCGCCGTTTTCCTCTGGTCTTCGACGTCTGGGTGCTGCTCATCGCGTGTCTCAGAAGCAGGTTGGCCTTGGTCTGGTAACCGGGCCCGTAGCTCTTCAGCCATTCGACCACGTCGGCGTCCAGGCGCATGGTGACCGGCCTCTTCGGAGGGCGATAGAACTTGCCTACCTCGGCATCGCTCCACTCGATGACCTCCGGCATCTCGGAAAGATCAATGTCTTCGTCTTTCTTTGTCGCGATGGCCGCGATTTCGCGCTTCTGTTCTTTGGTAAACTTCTTCATAATTCTGTTCTCGCGAGATCGTTACTGGCGATTCCTAACTTCGGCGTGAATCCCCGCAGGGTTGCAAGAACTCAGACGGACCTTGGACGCAAACTGTCTGCACCGAATAGGTAGAGACTCGATCGCCTGGCGTCGTGAATCGTAATGTCGTCCCCTCCTCGGCCGGCAAGATCCCAATGGCTCGATTGTTGCCCAACTTCTTGGCTTCATAAATCCCGTGATCAGCCAACCTGAGGACCGCGTCTATGGGCACTTTATCGGGTTCGTCGGGATACCAGGGGAAGGCCGCCCAGCCAATGGAGCAGGTCTGACGAATTTCGACGCCGGCACCCATCACGCCGGTTGTGGGGTTGCTGACGGTGGTCAAGATCCGCAATGCAAAGGTCGCCGCTTCTGCCCGATTGGAATACCGGGACACGATCAGGAATTCATCCCCACCCCAGCGGATCAGGACGTCGGAGGCGCGGATTGCTGCATTGATTCGCCTGGTCACCTCCCGCAGGACCTTGTCCCCAACACTGTGCCCGTAGCGATCATTGACTTCCTTGAAATCGTCAAGATCGACCATATAGAAGATCAAGTCATCAACCCGCGGTTCCAGCGGCGCCGAGTAAGACCGTAGGACCCGGCTCGCGTCGCCGGGGACGGTGGCGTCAAAGAACCTCCGGTTTCGCACCCCGGTGAGAGGATCCGTTAAGGAGGCTTCCTGGAGCACCTGGTTGGTCTTGGCCAATTCAGCGCGCAACTGGCGCTGCTTGGCAAACACCAGCAAGGTCATCCCGAGCATCGTGCCCAGCGTAACCAGCTCGCGGAAATGGTTGACCCGCGAAGGTGTAGTCCGATTGAGCACCGCCCATGCCCCGATGACCGGCAACGACAGCACGGCCAGCATTCCCAGTTCCGTCACATGAAGATGCGTTTTCGGTCTTCTCGAACCGGCTGCCGCGCTGTGCAGCCTGAGGCCAAGCAAACCGACGATCGTGAACGATGCGAGAGCCGCCGAGTAGGGCGCGTCGTACCAACTCCCCGCATAGTAAAGATGCCTGTCGATCGCCCGGTTGGCCGCGTAACCACTCACCGTTATGAGCAACTCTGCGCCGAAAAAACTGGCATAGAACCGCTTCCACCCTGCGGAACTGTGACGCCACAAGAACACCAGCGTCAGCAGCAGCACGATATCCAACAAACCATTGAGCCGGTTATAACCCGTACCATATTTTGCCTCGTCAAGTACGGCGTATTGCCAGGGGGCTACGAAGAACAAGTAGAGATAGAGCCACCACAGAAGCAGCAACAAAAAATTCACCGCACCCCGTGGCTTGCGACCCTCAATTGAGTCCAGGTGGGGCTGCAACAGCAGAGCTGCCAGGAATGGAATACTGGACAGGAACGGCAGAATGTCGCCGGCAAACGGATTGGGTGCTTCCTTGCGCAGCACCAGGTCGAAATACATCCACATCGCCTGCCCCACAACGCGTACTCCCCAACATGCCGCCAGCAGCATCCAGAACAGTTGAGTTTTCTTGGGGCTCGCGCTCGTGTTTACCGAGAAAACGAGCAGCACCGACAACATCAGGAGAACACCGATGATATCGGTGATCAGCGTAAGGGGAAACCCGCGAGGAATAAGCAGAGTGGCGGCAGTTTGCGCCAACGTCAGTAAGACCACAACGGCAGCCCAGGGCTTCAAACTCATACACGGCCAGTCAGCAAAACGTTCTTTCTTATTACACTGTAATCACATTGGTTTGGCGATTGCAATGAGCAAATGCCGGGCGCCGCCGGCCATTCAGACGCATGGTGACCGGCCTCTTAGGAGGGCGATGCCTCCACCGCGGGCCCACGCCCACGGCTAGTGCGGTTCCACAACTGATGTATCCGATTTGTACGAGTAGTGCCGGCGCTTCAGCGCCGCGGTCGCTGCCATCAATAAATACCAGCATGCCCACCTCGAAAGAAACATTTCTTCGTTGATTATCACCGGCGAAAGGTCGAAACTGGCTGCTTAGAAACTCTCGCCAGGAGCGACGCGATGCACTTGCATGCGATCGACTATGTTGTGTGGGTTTCATCGTCCGTTATCCAAGTCGGCATACTGTGGGCGATATATGCTCGGGGGCTGTATCGCGAATATCCTTTTTTCGCCCTTTATCAGCTAGGGAACCTCTGAACAAGCACTGCCATTAAGTCGGGAGTGAACTCCCAAACGGAA
>ODAK010003186.1_pt1 | contig 17123 bp, 15 predicted proteins | sample 1539591 | NCBI WGS metagenome assembly ODAK01 (sample SAMEA3539303, study PRJEB22396) | soil metagenome | biome: tundra; feature: field; material: soil | place: USA | collected 2010-05 | depth 0.15 m
GGCCGACGATCGCGCGTTGTGGGCTACCGCGATGTACGCGGGGCTGCGCTGCGGCGAGCTGCGCGCGCTTCGCTGGGAGGACGTCGAGTTTCTCGACGGTCTGATCAACGTCCGTCGCGGCTGGGACGCCATCGAAGGTGAGATCACGCCTAAGAGCCGCACCGGGGTACGTAAGGTAGCCGATGCCGACGGTTCTCAGCGGGCAGCTTGAGGCGCTGTACAAGCGCTTGGGCGGCGAAGGGCTCGTGTTTGGGCAGGACAAGCCGTTCGACCCGCGCAGAGTCGCAATCCGTGCGAGAGCCGCGTGGAAGGCCCGGGATCTTCACGGGCTGACGCTGCACGAGTGCCGGCACACCTATGCGAGCTTCATGATCGCCGCGGGAGCCAACGCCAAGGCACTCTCGACGTACCTGGGGCATGCGAACATCGCGATCACGATGGACCGCTACGGCCACCTGATGCCCGGCAACGAGTCGGAAGCCGCCGAGCTGCTCGACGCGTTCCTCCTGGCGCACTAGGCCGATTGTCGCGCGCTTTGTCGCGCAAACGCATTCCACCCAGTAACGGCGGGCTACGCTGAGGATGTACTACATCTAGAAAGCGAAACGGGTAGCGCCGCCCGTTAGGCCGTCAGTGCGTCGATTTCGGCCGCCGTCTGTGACCGGAGCCGTTCGTCCGCCTGCGCTGCGGGGGGCACCCGCGAACCGAATCGCCGCGAGCGCGGCGCAGAGGTCGAACGAAGGCCCAACGCATGACCCGGTGGGGCAACCTGTCGTCGCGAGGCGTGGACTCCGGCTGGCTTCCACGGGCGGGTTGGGGAACTTGACAAATCACAGTGGGCCGGTGCGATGCCCGTGACGGGATGGATTCCCGTTGGCCGCCCGCACCGGCCCGTTGCTATCGCTGCGATTTCGCTAGCTGCGTTCGGCGGCCACTGTCGGCGCATCGCATCGGCATCCAGCGCGCCGACGCTGCGTCACGGTGCCGTGTACGCCCAGGTGCCCTCAGCGGCTTCCGTGGCCGTGTTCCCGACCTTTCCGCCGTCGATGATGCGCACAATGAAGCCGTACGCGTCACCGGGCTGCGTTCCGGTCGTGCCCGGGCCGATCAGTTTGAACCCGGTGACCGTGGCATTGTCGAAGCTTCCGATGTAGATGCAGACCTTGCCAGCTGGGGCTGTCGGAGCGTCGACCGATCCCGTGCAGGTCGAGTCAGCGTCACCCGCGACCGCGGCACTACCGATCTGTACAACACCGGTATAGGGGGCGACGTTCACCTGCGCGTCCGACAGCGGCACCGGAGCCTTGATCGGGAAGCTGTACGAAAGCAGATAGCTGTTGTTGTACGCCAACTGAGGCGCAATATAGCGGCCGCCCCAGGCCCCCGTGACCGTCTTGCCAGAAGGGATCGAGCTGCCGAAGATCGATGTTCCTGCTGCCCCGGTCGCCCCTGTCGTCCCCGCGTTGCCCTTTGGCCCCGCGGGGCCGGTCGCGCCCTTCTGGCCCTTCAGTGCGGTTCTCGTCGCCTTTGTCAGGTCGCGCAACTGCACGCCTTGGCCGTCCTTGAGATTGCGACTGACGATGGTGCCTGTGCCAACCTGGCGTGAGTTGCTGATGATCAATGTGTTCGCGGCGTAGGCGGTACCGCCCAGCATCCCGAACACCGCCACGGTCGACATGACGTTCGCATACATCGACCGACCCGCGAATCGATGAAACCAGTTCCGCATGATGCCTCCCCCTTTACCGCTGTCCGCGTTCGGCCAGCTTGTTGATTGCGAGCGCGATCCTCGAACATCCGTCCAGTCGATACAACCCCCAAAGGTCTACGCCACCGCACACCCTCTCGGCTGAGGCTCTCGCTCCCTCCGCTTGTGGGCAGCCGCTGATCCTCAGAAGGAAGTGGTCCGAGGGCGTGGCAGCGAGGTCACTCGGCGGACGGGCCGTCCTGGCGCTTCCATCCGTACGCTGCGCTTTCAGCCCTCCCGGCCGGGCGGCACCCCAACCATTCGGAAGGCGGGCCCCCGCCTTCCGTGGGCTGGCCCCGCTGGCGCTGTCATCGGCGCGTCCGTCGCGAAGCGCGAGGACGCTGGGCGAATCGACCGCTTGGAGCTGCCGGAAACCGACGCCGATTCTCCGGACGAGGGGCGAGGCGCAGCCGTCCGTGGCTGGCCTCGCCTGGCTGTGTTATCGGCGTGTCGGCGCGAAGCGTAAGAAAGGGCACGGTCCTATCAGCCGCTGGCAGTCGTCCCTGCGCGTGACGACGCCGCCGCCAGGCGCCGGTTCAGATCGGCGTGGGGTCGGCGGTTCGTGGAGACATGACCGGCAGGCGATCCCGCGCCCCCGTGATCTCGAGCGCTCGAGCGACGGGCCGCGAGCCGTTGATGACGCGCAGCCGGGCGGCGTTGTCTGCGCAGGTGTCGTTGATCTGCAGCAGCACGTCGATGCCGGCGGGGGTGAGCATGCTGAGCCGGCTGAGATTGACGACGATGAGGGCGGCGTTGCCGCGTGCGACAGCGGCGAACTCGCTCTGCAGCATCGGACCGGTGGTGCGGTCGAGCCTCCCGACCGGCGTCAGGAAGTGCACCCCGGCGGATCGCCTACTGATTATTGAGAACGAAGCCATGAGCACCCATTTGCGCGCGCTCGATCCCCGCTGGGCAGTTCCCCCGGGTCGGCTTGATGTTAGACCCGGCTGCGCGGTCGGCTCTCGCCTCGGCGCAGGATTCGCCCGCATTTTGCGATACCCGCAGCCGGCGCCCGGCGCCCGACTCACAACGCTGTGCGGGGTGTCCCTCGCTGGGGATCTTTCTGCGGCACCGTCACACGCCGGCCTCGGCAGTCGACATACCCGTAGCGTCCGATGAGCGATCACGATCTCACCCGAGTCGACGCTCGTCGCTACTGGGCCAACCTCCGCGGCACGATCGTCTCGGGCTGGGAGGTCGCCAACGAGTGGGACGAGACCGCCAAGCCCACCCAGTGGCGAACGCTGAACCCGGAGAACCCGGAGGACCAGCAGCTCATCACCGCCCTCGGTCTGGCGGCCGGGGATCCGCCGCCATGAGGTGATCGTCGCGCGCGGTCGCCTTCGCGGCGTACGCGTCAGCGCTTGCGCTCGTCGCGACCGCGCGGAGCCAGCAACTGCCGCTGGGGCAGACCGGCGCGAAGGCGCAGCTTGTCCGCGAGTGCTGCGGCGACAGCGATCCCGATCACGATACCCACGACCCATATTCCGGAGAGCACTCCGATCGCGAGCGCCAAGCCGATGCCGATACAGGCCGCCGTGGTGTCAGCTCGGTTTTCGGCGCTCACGGCGCTAACGCTACAGGCATCGTCACGCAGACGCCCCGCGACACCGCCGTCGCGAGCCTCACTGCTCCTCGCGCAGACGGCGCAGGAAGTCCTCGACCCGACCACGATCGCCGCCGCGCTGATCCAGCGCGCGCGCTGCCGCGGAGTCGAGCTCGCGCAGCAACTGCGACGGATCGACGTCATCCAGCAGCGTCGGCGACGCGAGGCTGAGCCATCCGTCCCAGATCTCCCGCCGCAGCCCCGCCAGCGGCTCCGCCGCCCACACGCGATCACCCGCGAACGTGGCCAGCGAGCCCTCGCTGAGGTGCAGCGGTATGCGTAGCTCGAGTCCCTCGGGGCGCCAGAGCAACCGTGCTCGCCGCCAGTCCAGCCCAGCCCCGTGAACGTCGCGGGTGACGACGCGGCCGCTCGGGCTCGAGCGCATGCGGAGCACCGCGCTGCGGATCCGGTCGGATGGCGCGCCGAGGTCGAGCAGCAGCCGCGCCCCAAGACCCTCGTTCTCGTCCACCAGCCCGAGCAGGATGTGCTCGGTGCCGATGTGGTCCTGGCTGAGGCTCAACGCCTCGCGCAGTGCAAGTTCGAGCACCTTCTTCGCGCGCGGTGTGAAGGGGATCTGGCCGGTGGTGACCGCCTCGCCGGAGCCGACGGTCGTCAGTACCTGCGTGCGGACGTGCTCGACGGTGATCCCGAGTCCCTGGAGCACGCGGGCGGCGAGCCCCTGCTCCTCGCGCAGCAGGCCGAGCAGGATGTGCTCGGTGCCGATGTAGTCGTGCTTGAGCGTCCGCGCCTCTTCCTGCGCGAGCTGGACCACGTGCCTGGCCCGCTCGGTGAATCGCTCGAACACCACGCAAGCATCGCACGCCGCGACCGCGACCTCCGCAGCCAGGCCCGCGATCACGCGTGCGGGCCGCGCTCGTGCACGCGGCCCGGGAAATTCGGGGCTCTACGATCGGCGCGTGGCGGGCAGATCGGCGTCGGCGCGCTCGATCAGCTCCGTGGCGCTGTCCTGCGGTCCGAGTGCGGCGAAGCCGACCTTGATCCCGGCAGGGTCCGGGTCGTCGGCGAGCGCGGCCTGGATTGCGTCGAAGCGCTGGCGCGCGAGCTCGATCGTCGCACCCGACATCACGCAGAGGAACTCGTCGCCGCCGTGGCGGACGATCAGGTCGTAGGAGCGCAGGTGGGAGCGGATCGCGCGGACCGCTCGCTGCAGCAGCGCGTCGCCGGCGGAATGACCGTGCTCGTCGTTGACCGCCTTCAGGCCGACGACATCGACGTAGGCGACGGCGAGCAGGGTCGCCGTCCGACGGGCTCGCTCGATCTCGCGATCGAGGTCTGCCAGCCCCGCCGCGCGCATGCGCGTGCCGGTCAGCTGGTCGGTCTCGGCGATCGCGAGCTGTTGGAGCAGCGCGTCACGGTCGATCTGTGCCTGCAGGCGGTCACGCGCGGCCTGTTCGCGGTCGCGGGCGGCCTGTTCGCGATCTGCCGCGGCGCGGGCTCGACCCTCGATCGCCGCTGCCCGGTCGGCTGCCGCATCGTGGCGGTTCTGCACCGCGCGATGCAGGAGGCCTGCCATCGTGCGCCCGTCGTGTGTGCGGCTGGCGTCGCGCTCCGCGAGGTCAAGGTCGCGCAGCGCAGCGGCCTGATCGCGCGCGGCCGCGCTCACGTCGCGGGTGTGTGCGACGGCGTCACGATCCGAGGCCGTGTCGACGCGTCCCTGGGCGACCTGCTGACGCTGCTCGGCGCTGCGATCGCGAAGGTCGCGCGTGAACTCGTGCTCGCCGGCGTCGCCGCCGCTCGCGAGCTCGCGATCACTGGCGGCCTGGTCGCTGTCGGCCGCGGCCTGATCGCTGTCCGCGGCGGTCTGGTCGCTGTCGGAGGCCGTTTGATCGACATCCGCGAAGGTCTGATCGCGATCCTCGAGCGTCTGGGCGTGCTCGAGCGCGCCCGAGGTCGGAGCGGTGCTCTCGGGCTGTCGGCCGCTCACTCCGTTCGTGGAGTGGACCGGACGATCGCCTGACTGTGGGCCGGCCACGAGGGCCTCCAGATGGCTGGGCGGCGAGTCTCAACGAGCCCCGGACCCATCCGATTGACCGCCCCAACATAGCACCGGATGCCACAATCTCCCTGCCGGCAAGATTGCTTGCGAAACCGCGGTCGCGGCGCGACCGCGGCGCGCGGCGGCCCGCTCGGGACGGCGGACCAACGGTCGAGGCGGTGCCCCGGCCACGCTGGGCGACGTATCGCCCTCGACGCTCCGTGCCCGTTGCTGCCTGACCAGCTGCGCAGGAATCGTTGACTCTCGGCGCTGACCGAATCGGCGGCGAGCGGTCCGCTGCGCCGTCCGGTGCGACAATCAGCTCGCCGCCAGCGCTTGGGCGCGATCGGGGCCGCGCTCGTGCCCGGTCTGGGCTCGCCGGACCGAGGCCGGTTCCGCCGCGCCCGTGCGCCGTGGAGGTGTGCCGAACCGATCGAGCGCGCCGACGCTCAGACCCCGAGAAGCCGCCCCGGCGGCCCGTCGAGAGGGCTGCACGCGGCTCAAGCCACGCGGTCGATCGGGCGATAGTAAGAGGGTGGACGTTGACTGACTGATGAACGTCGCACGGCTCTGGCCGGACCTCTGCGGCGAACGATCCTGTCGCGGCACGTTCGCGGACGTAGCGGACGGGTTCGGATTCTCAGCGGCCGTGAAACTGTCTGCCGACGGCGCGGCAGACCAACTGGCGGTGAAACTGTCTGCCGACGGCGCGGCAGACCAACTGGCCGGGGCATAGACGTGCGTCCGGATGATCCTTCAGGTATGGCCGCCGAGGCGGGCTTCCCGCCCGACGTCCGAGCCGACGCGCCGGACGTCGCTGCCACGGGAGCGCAACCGTCGCGGCGATCACGCCGGCGACTCTCGGGTCGCGTTCGGGGAACGCTGATCGGCGGACTGATCATCGTGGCGGGCCTCGCTGCATCGAGCGTGCTCGCCGCCGAGTGGCGCTCGAACCTCGTGCACGACAACGAGAAGTCGTTCCAGGCCGCCACCACCGACCTGAGCAGCACGCTGCGCTCGAAGCTGGATACGACGATCGGCCTGACGCGCACGATGCGCGCGATCGCCACGATGGAGCCCAACGCCGGCGACACCCGCTACGTCAAGTGGTATCAGCAGCTGCAGCGCGGAGCGCCCGCTGCGCCCGACGTCGTCGCTGCGCTGATCGAGCCGGTGCCGGCGTCTGGCCTGGCCGCGTTCCGCCGCCAGGCCGAGGCCGACCCGACGTTCCGCGCGCGGCTCGGCGGCAGCTTCCAGATCGTCCCCGCCGGCAGTCGCTCGGTGTACTGCCTGACGCGGGCCACCGTCGGCACGTCGGCGACAACGAGCCTGTTTCCTCCGCTGCTCGACTACTGCGCGCCGGTGCTTCCGGTCATCGGCCGCAACCCGTACGCGGCCCTGGTCCACACCGTGACGGACACCGGCTCGTTCATCGTCACGGCGCCGCCCGGCGTCGGCGGGTCGCTGGTTGCGATCGGCGCGGCGGTGTACCGGCGCGGCGCACCGCTGGCGACGATCGCGGAACGTCGCGCGGCGGTGACCGGCTTCATCGCCACCTCGTTTGACGGGGCGACGCTGATCCAATCTCTGCTCGTCGGACGTGGATCGCTGACACTGAACCTGTACCACACCAACGTCGGCGGCTCGCCGGAGCTGATCAGCCACGCGGGGGCCGGCACGGCTCGCTCGCCCGGCTATCACCAGCGCCTCGACCTCGGAGGGGGCTGGCTGCTTGACGTGACGGGAAGCGCCACCGGCTCGGTCTCCGCCAGCACGCAGGGCCTCGTCGTGTTGGGCCTCGGTCTGCTGGTCACCGCGCTGATCTTCCTGCTCTACCGCGTGCCGTCGCGCTCGCGCGAGCGCGCCTGGGGCCTGGTCGGCGAGAAGACACACGAGCTCGAGTACCGGGCGCTGCATGATCCGCTGACCGGCCTGCCGAACAGGACGCTGGTCCTCGACCGCGCTGAGCAGATGCTCGCGCGAGCGCGACGGCACGACGTCCCGGCGACCGCACTGTTCATGGACGTCGACGGCTTCAAGCAGATCAACGACCGCTTCGGCCATCAGGCCGGTGACGAGGTCCTGCGCCAGGTCGGCATACGACTCAGGGCGGTGCTGCGAGAGGGCGACACGGTCGGACGCCTCGGCGGGGACGAGTTCGTGATGCTGGTGGACTCCGTCGGGCTCGATGCCGTCGGCCCCCAACTCGTTGCCGAGCGAGTCCTCGACGTGCTGCGCCAGCCGATCGAGTTGCCGGCCCAGCCGGCGATCTCGGTGACGGCGAGCATCGGCATCGCGACCGGGATCCCGGCCTCGGCCGAGCACCTGCTGCAGGACGCAGACCTCGCGCTGTACAAGGCGAAGGCCATGGGCAAGGACGGCTACGCGCTATTCGAGTCCGCGATGCACACCGTCGCGCAAGACCGCATCCAGTTGGACATGGACCTGGCGAACGCGCTCGGCGCCGAGCAGTTCTTCCTCGTCTACCAGCCGATGCTGAACCTCGAGAGCGAGCGGGTGGTCGGCGTCGAGGCGCTGCTCCGCTGGCTCCATCCGACGCGCGGCGTGATCCCGCCTGACGTGTTCATCCCGATCGCCGAGGAGAACGGGCTGATCGTCTCGATCGGACGCTGGGTGCTCGAACAGGCCTGCGCGCAGGCCGCCTCCTGGCACCACAAGGGATACCGCCTGGACATCTCGGTCAACGTCTCCGCCCGGCAGCTCGAGCGCCCGCAGTTCGTCGAGGAGGTGCGCACGGCGCTGCAGAACAGTGGGCTGGACGCGACGACCCTGACCCTGGAGATCACCGAGACGGCACTGATGCGCAAGCCGGACGCCACCACGCGCCTGCTGACCGAGCTGAAGGCACTCGGCGTCCGGATCGCCATCGACGATTTCGGAACGGGCTACAGCTCGCTGGCCTATCTACGCCAATTCCCGGTCGATTCACTGAAGATCGATCGCACCTTCATCACCGGGCTGGAGGTTTCGAGCGAGACGCACGCCCTGACGCACACGCTGATCCAACTTGGCAAGGCACTGGGCCTGCAGACGCTCGCCGAGGGCGTCGAGCACCACAGCCAGGCTCGCCAGCTGCAACGAGAGGGATGCGACCTCGCCCAGGGGTTCTTGTTCGCACGCCCGCTCGCTCCCGAGGCGGTCGAACGCTTCCTCGAAGACAGCATCGACCGAGACGGTGGCGCCGCGCTCGTGCCGGCACAGCCGACGGTTGGCCGCTGAGCGCCAATCGGTGAGGCGCATCGGCGTGCCGCGGCCTGGCCGGTTGAGCTCTGCGGTTTGCTCCCCGACGCCTTCGGCAATCTACGGATGCGCCGGACAGGACCCGTCGCGACGATGCCTCTGGAGTCCCGCGACGAAAGAAAGGAACGCGCCGATGGCCCTCCGCCCGAAGACGCCCAACGACCTCTCGCTCGCGCCCGTGGCGGCGCAGCTCGACATGAATCTCGCGCGCCTGCGCGACTGCTCGCCGACCGAGATCGACTTCCAGATCGCACTCGAGCTCGATCGTCCGGAGCGCCATGGCACCGTCGAGGAGCGCGCGGACCGCGTTCTCGCCGTGGCAGTGCGCAACGTCGAACTGCACGGCTGGAAGCCGGAGATCACCGACGATCATTGCCGCATGCGGCTGAGCGGCGGGTCCGTCTCGCTCGATCTGGGGCTGAGCGCGGAGATCATGCGCTACATCGAGGCCGCTCGTTGACGCGCGCGCGCAGGCCCAGGCAAGCCTGAGGCCCCCGCGCGGGTTGCCGGTCCGATGCCAGGCTCAGACGAGCCCGGGCACCCCGAGGGCGGTCAGCCGCCGAGGCACTGCTTCTCTTCGCTCAAGAGCGGTCCCTTGATCGCCTGAAACTTGCTGCTCTGCTTCAGGATCGCGGTGTTTGCCGAGCTCATCTGGGCGGTGATCGACGTCATCTTGGACGTGTTGCGACTCAGTCCGGCCTGATAGGCCTCGGCGACGAGCGGCGGATACTTCGAGGCGTCGGTCAGGATCGTGCCGAGGACGACAAACGCGTTGCCCACGCTGGTCGCGAAGGTGGAGCACGCAGCAGGCGCCTTTGCCGCCACGGCCAGCGGTTGTGCCTGCGATTGGGCAAGCGGTCCCGCGACTTCGCCGATCCCGATGCCGAGGGCCCCACTGGCCAGCAGGGACGCCGCGAAGGTTCGGCGCGTGATCAGGAAGGACTTGCTGCGGTAGGTGGTCATCCGGCGGTCTCCTCGTCGGTAGCTGAAGGCCCGGCGGGCGCCGGACCGACTCGAATCCGTTCTTGGCGTGCCAACTATCGCAGCACCGCTGGGGCCGCCGACCCGCGCCTCGGCGGATCGTCGGCTCATGCGTCGATCGCGGCGAGCAGCTCTCCGGCTGCACGGGCGGCGCCGTGCTCGGCCGCGTAGCCGGTCGCGGCGTCGCTGATTCGGGCCTGGCGCGCGGGGTCGCGCAGAAGCTCGATCGCGGCGCCGGCGAGCTCGGCGGCGAGCGCCTCGCCGTGCACGTGGACGACCGCGTCGGCTGGGATCGCCGCGGCCGATCCCGTGTCGTTGACGATCGTCGGAACGCCGGCGGCGAGGAGATCGCCGAGCGCTCCCGAGCGCTCGCCGTAGTCTCTTCTCCGCGGCTGGATCGCGACCGTCGTGGCCTCGAGCCGGTTGCGGTACTCCCGTTCGTCGACCCAGCCGGTGAAGACGACGCGCTCCGAGAGCCCACGGACGCGAACAGACTCGAGCAGCGGGTCCAGCTGCCCGGGGAAGTTCTCGGCGCCGACGAGCCAGAGCCGCGCCGCGGGGCAGGTCGCGACGATCTCTGAGAAGGCATCGATCACGAGCTCGGGCGCACGCATGTGACCAAAGCTCGCCACGACCGGCTCACCCAGGCGAGGCTCGCGCGGCCCCGGGCGCGGCAGGGCGAAGCTGACGACCGAGATGTCGTCGGCCCGATCGGGCCGACGCTCGATCAGCAGCCGGCGTGCCCGCTCGGTGTGAACGAACACGCGTCTCGCTGCATCGACGACCTCGGTGACCATCGCGCACGGTGCCGCGAGCGCGGCTTCGAAGGAGCCGTCGTTCATATCGCGGGCCCGGGCTTCGACGCCGCCTGGGCCGAGCAGGCCGAGCGAGTCGAGGGTCAGGTAGAGCCCGCAGAGCGACACCTCGTGGAGCAGTACGTCGCCGCCGAACTCCATCAGCAGCTGCCAGGCGGCGACGTGGAAGCGACTGTTGCCGAAGCACATCAGCCGCCGAGCGTGCTCGGGCCGCCTGTTCTCGAGCGCCGCGAACTCGCCGATCGCGTGCGTGTGGACCCGTCGCGATCCCCGCTGCACCGGGGCGCCGTCGCGGCCGTCGGCGTACGCGTGAACCACGCGATCAGTAGCCATCGCCTCGAGCAACCGCAGGCTATACGGAGCGATCCCGGTGTGGGATGGCGGCAGCGGTGTGACGACCGCCAGGCGGCCTGTCGCGCTCGAGCGATGCACCCGCATGCGTCCGGTCCGGTGGCGCCCGACGGCGCGGTCGAACGCCGTCCGGCTGCGGTCGATCATTCGCGCCCAGGCGCGGGGCCTGGCGCCGGCGGCGGTCAGCACACGCGTCATCGCGCGAATCTTGCCGCAGTGGTCGGGTGCGCGTCGTGCGCGCCGCCACCGGCGCGGGCACCGACGGCGGTCCGTTTTCAGCGCTCGCGCGCGGCCCGCGCCGAGCATCTCGATCGTGCGGCGGGAGGACCACGGGGCGACATGATGAAATACCACTGGTGATCCCCGCGAGCGAGGACGCGTTCGCGCGCTCCATTGGCCGGTCGCTGCGTCGATTCCTCGCCGGCGGTGGGCTGATTGCGCTGCTGACGATGGTGGCGATCTCGACGGCCGCGTTCGAGGCGGTGGGCTCCGTCGCCGACCTGTTCGCGAAGGGCGGCCTGATCAAATCGTCCGATCTCACGCCGACCGGTGGGGGTGCGCCGACCACGGTGCTCATCCTGGGGTCCGACCGGCGGGTGAAGACTGCGATCGACGCGAACGTGCCGGCGCACAGCGACACGATCCTGCTGATCCACCTCGACCCCGGCAAGGGCCTCATGTCCGAGCTGTCGATTCCGCGCGACCTCTACGTGCAATACGTGTACCGCGGTGGCTCGTACGCGAGCAAGATCAACTACGCCTACACGCTGGGTGGAGCCAAGTTCTCGCTGCACGTGGTCAAGGATCTGCTGCACATCCCGATCAACTACGTCGTCGACCTCAACTTCGAGGCCTTCGACGAGGTCGTCGACAAGATCGGCTGTGTGTATGTCGACGTCGACCACCTCTACTACAACCCGCTGGGGACGGGCTTCGCGGCGATCAATGTGCGCCCCGGCTACCAGCAGCTCTGCGGACAGCATGCGCTCGACTACGTCCGCTACCGCCACGACGACAACACGTTTGCGCGCGATGCGCGCGAACAGGCGTTCCTGCGCGACGCGAAGGAACAGCTCGGCGTGAGCGGCCTGCTCGGCCACGCCGGTGGCATCATCACCGCGCTCTCGAAGTCGATCAGCTCCAACATTCGCGGCGAGCACGAGATCGCCGGATTGCTGGAGACGGTTGCCAGCTCGGTTGACGGTCCTGTGCGCCAGGTCAGGTTCCCGAACAACCCGCTCAACGTCAACGGCCAGGATGACCAGAGCGCCAATCCGGCCGAGATCCGCAGCGTCGTGCGCCAGTTCCTCGGCACGACCGTCGCCGTGCCGGTCGTTCACGCGATCGCTCCGCGGCGCGCGACGAGACACCATGGCCACGCGGGAGGCGGCGCGGTCGTGATCCCGAGCGTGCCCGGACTCTCCGCGACGCCCTCCTACGTGCTCTCCGATGCCGTCGCGCTGGGCGTCAACGTGCCCTTCCCGGTCTATGTTCCGGCACTGTCGCTCGCCTCCGGGTCGCCCGACGGGTTCCGGCCGTTCTCGAACTACGCCGTCAGGGACCCCCAGGGGATCGTCCATCATGGCTACCGGATCGACTGGTCAACCGGCTCGGTCGGCTCCTACTACGGCATCGAAGGGCTGGACTGGACCGACCCGCCGCTGTTCGCCCATGCCAACACGGTCGAGCGCTACGGCCGCAGCTACCTCTATGTCGACAACGGGAGTCGCGTCCAGGATGTCGGCTGGATCGTCGGCAAGGCGCTCTACTGGGTCAGCAACACGATCTTCGACGACCTGACCAACGCGCAGATGTTCGCGCTCGCAGAGTCCGCGCAGCCGGTCGCCTGACCCCGCGCGGCCCGCGGCGATAGATTGGCCCAAATGGGGCGAATTCCGGCCGACATTACCGAATGCATCGGTGGAACCCGCTTGGTGCGGCTGGCGAAGCTCGCGCCGGCGGTTGAGCTGTACGGCAAGCTGGAGGCCGCGAACCCCGGGGGCAGCGTCAAGGACCGCATCGGCGTGGCGATGATCGAAGCGGCCGAGCGCGACGGGCTGATCGAGCCGGGACGCACGACGATCGTCGAGGCCACGAGCGGGAACACCGGCATCGCGCTCGCACTCGTCTGCGCTGCGAAGGGCTACGAGCTGGTGTTGACGCTGCCGCAGGGCATGAGCCGTGAGCGCGCCGCACTGCTGCGCCAGTACGGCGCCCGCGTCGAGCTCGTCGAGTCGATGGGCGGGATGAGCGAGGCGGTCGCCCTCGCCCGCGGCATGGCCAGCGAGGCCAACGTGTTCCTGCCCGACCAGTTCTCGAACCCGGCAAACCCGGACGTGCACCGGCGCACGACCGGGCCGGAGATCCTCGAGGCGCTCGATGGACGCGTCGACGCGCTCGTCGCCGGAGTCGGCACCGGGGGGACGATCACCGGGGTCGGCGAGGTGTTGCGCGCGCACAATCCCGACTGCCGCATCGTCGCCGTCGAGCCGGCAGCCTCGGCCGTGTTGAGCGGGGGGCCGCCCGGTCCGCACCGGATCCAGGGCATCGGTGCGGGGTTCGTACCGGCGGTCCTCAACCGCGAACTGCTCGACGAGGTGATCGCGGTGAGCGACGAGCTGGCGATCACGCTGGCCCGCCGCGCCGCGCGCGAGGAGGGAGTCCTCGCCGGCATCTCCTGTGGCGCGGCGCTCGCCGGCGCGCTCGAGCTCGCCGGTCGGGCGGAGTTCGCCGGTAAGCGGATCGTCGTGATCCTGCCCGACTCCGGCGAGCGCTACATGTCGACGCCGTTCTTCGCGGTGTAGCGCTCGCTACTCTGTGAGCAATGGGTGGGTTCTCCTCGCTGGCGCGCGTGGCGCGCGGAGCACGCCGTGACGTGCAGGCAGCGCGCGAGCGCGACCCCTCGGCGCTCGGCGTCCGCTCGGTCGAGATGGTCGCGACGTGGCCCGGGATCCAGGCGCTGCTGGCGCACCGTGTCGCGCATGCGATCCACCGCGCCGGTGTGCCGGTGCTCCCGCGGGTGATCGCCTACGTTGCGCGGGCGCTGACCGGGATCGAGATCCACCACGCGGCCAAGATCGGCGAGGGGCTGTTCATCGACCACGGGGGCGGTGTCGTGATCGGCGAGACCGCGATCATCGGCGACGGTGTGACGCTCTACCAGGGGGTCACGCTCGGCGGCACCGGGTTCGAGACCGGCAAGCGCCACCCGACGGTGCAGGACAACGTGACGATCGGCTCGGGCGCCAAGCTGCTCGGCCCGATCGAGATCGGGCACGGCGCGAAGATCGGCGCAAACAGCGTCGTCGTGCGCGACGTGCCGCCGAACTCGACCGTCGTCGGCGTACCCGGACATCCCGTGCGGGTCGACGGGCGCCGCGTCGAGGGGCCCGACACCGACTGGATCCACCTGCCCGACCCGGTCGCCGACGCGATCCGCGCGCTCTCGTTGCGGGTTGCGGAGCTCGAGCGAATGGTCAGCGAGCTCGGCGGCACGCCGCCGGCGGCCGATCCGCCGAACGTGCATCTGCTGCGCCCGGTGCGCGGCCGCAATCCGGCAGGTGGATAGCGCACGCGGCGAGGACGACCCGCCGCGTGATCAGTAGTACACGCAGCGGCAGCGATGCCGCGGCAGCGCCTTGTATCGCGGTGACTGTCCCCGGTTCCACAGCCAGTTGTCGAGCACGCGCGGCGCGACGCCAAGCCGGGCGCTGAGCAGCTCGCAGGCGTGCACGGCACAGGCGCGAATCTCGCGTTCCTGCGGTCCGGCGCGCAACGGGCGCCCGGCGTCGATGTGGGCCGCGAGACGCGCTTCGTAGACCAGCACGCCGTCGCAGCGGAGCACGTGGGGGACGAGGTTGTCGGCGAAGATCGTCAGACGGTCGAGATCGGCGAAGGTTGCGACGCCCGCGAGTGCGAGGTTCGCGGGGACGATCTGCGCGCGCTTGTAGAACCCGCGGTCGTCGAACCACGGCATCGCCGAGGCCAGGCTGGTCGCGAGCAGCTCGGCTGAGGCGTTCGCGTCGATCACGTCAAGCGCGGAACGCTGGCCGAGCCAGCGGCCGAGCGCGCGAAGCGCCTCGGCGTAGAGCGCCATCAGCTCGAGATCCGGGCTCTGCCCCAGTGTCGTGGCGATCGCGCGGGTGTCGAGCGAGCGCAGCTCGGCGTTGCTCCACGGGCCGTGGGCGCGGAAGCGGTCGCTGAGCATCGCCGCGACGGTCGTGTAACCCGAGCAGCCGGGGCGCTTGCGCAGGATCGGGAACCAGCCCGAGCCGAAGTTGATCGAATCGAGTGTCAGCAGGTAGCGCGCGACCGCTTCTCGCGGCCCATCGAGATAGTGGATCGCCGGGTCCAGCGTCGCGGCCGGCGCCGCGGCGAGCTTGGTCAGCGCGGCGACGTCGATCGCCACCGAGCGTGCCGAGCCGGCGATCCGCGCGCAATGCGCGCGGACATCGTCACAGAGCGCCATGTGACCGCGCGATGGCCCAGCGGTACCCGGCATGCCACGGTAGCCCGAGCGGTGTCCAGCCGAGCGCCACCGCCGCCGGGTCGCCGAACAGCACCGCCGCGATGTCGCCCGGCTGCTCGCTCGCACCGAGCAGCTCGACGGCGTCGCCGACGAGCGCCGCCTCGCCGGCCTCGAGCGGCCCGAAGGGGCTTCCGGCGACGGCATAGGCCTCGCCCTCGCGGGCGAGCACCGCATCGACGGTACGCGCCGGTCCGTGCCGAAGGCGCCAGCGCACCCGCTGCTCTGCGGCGGCACACTCGCGTTCGATGTCCGCCTCCTCGACCGGCTCGCCGGCCCAGAAGCGAACGAGCGGCAACGGCTCCGGGTCGGTTCGCAGCTCCACCTCCGTCGCGACGCGATCGGTCCACAGACCCGGCGATGAGACGACCACGGCCAGCTCGGCTTCCGCTGCGTGGCGGCCGGCGATCGCCTCGGCGTCGAGCTCGATCAGGCGCTGCACGCTCGCCAGCGCTGCCGGTCCGGCCATCGGGTTGTAGGCCGCCAGCGCGCGCTCGCTCTCGACCTGGGCCAGGTAGGCGACGAAGCGCGGCGAGCGAACCCCGCCGGTGCGGTCCAACCGGTAGATCTCGGCCATCGTCGCGAGTGTCGGCGAGACAGGCACCCCGCAGAGGCTAGCCGCCTACACATCTATGCTGGACGAGTGCCCGATCACACCGTCGCCGAACAGCGCGTCGACGCGCTCCTCGAAGGCCTCAACGACCCACAGCGCGATGCCGTCACCCACGGCGACGGCCCCCTGTTGATCCTCGCGGGCGCCGGGAGCGGCAAGACGCGGGTGCTGACGCACCGGATCGCCTACCTCGTCCACACCGGCCAGGCACGCGCCGACGAGCTCCTGGCGATCACCTTCACCAACAAGGCCGCGCAGGAGATGCGCGAGCGCGTCGAACTGCTGCTCGGGCGCAGCACGCGCGGCATGTGGGTGCTGACGTTTCACGCCGCGTGCACGCGGATCCTGCGCGTCGAGGCGGCGCGCTTGGGCTACACGCGCCAGTTCACGATCTATGACCAGGCCGACGCGCGGCGTCTGGTCAAGCAGTGTCTGGACGGGGTCGGCGCCGACCCCAAGCGCTTCACGCCGGCCGCGGTCCACAGCCAGATCTCCGATGCGAAGAACCGCCTGCGCGACGCCGCGGAGTATCGCTCGATGGTCGGCTCCTACTTCGAGCAGACCGTCGCCGACGCCTACGAGCTCTACGAGCGTGAGTTGCTGCGCTTCAACGGGATGGACTTCGACGATCTGCTCGTGCGCGCGGTCAACGTGCTGGAGTTGTTCCCCGAGGTCCGCGAGCGCTACGAGCAGGCCTTCCGCCACGTGCTGGTCGACGAGTACCAGGACACCAACCATGCCCAGTACCGTTGGCTCACGCTGCTGAGCGGCGAACGGCGCAACCTCGCGGTGGTCGGCGACGACGCGCAATCGGTCTACGGATTCCGCGGCGCGGATATCCGCAACATCCTCGACTTCGAGCAGGACTTCCCCGACGCGCACGTCGTCAAGCTCGAGCAGAACTACCGCTCGACGCAGACGATCCTCTCCGCAGCCAACGCCGTGATCAGGCACAACCGCGACCAGGTCGCGAAGGCGCTCTGGACCGAGCTGGGCGAGGGAGACCCGATCAAGGTGCGGATGCTGGCCGACGAGCACGCCGAGGCCCGTTACGTGCTGGGCGCGATCGAGGGGCTGCTCGACACGGGCGTGTCGCGCTCGGAGGTCGCCGTCTTCTACCGCACCAACGCGCAGTCGCGGGTGCTCGAGGACGCGCTCGTGCGAGGCGAGGTCCCCTACCAGGTGATCGGCGGCACCAAGTTCTACGAGCGCGCCGAGATCAAGGACG
>ODAK010003187.1_pt1 | contig 17121 bp, 14 predicted proteins | sample 1539591 | NCBI WGS metagenome assembly ODAK01 (sample SAMEA3539303, study PRJEB22396) | soil metagenome | biome: tundra; feature: field; material: soil | place: USA | collected 2010-05 | depth 0.15 m
GCGACCTGCTCGGGTCCAACCACAGGCACGTTGTTTTCGGACTGGCATCCGATGACACACGCGCCGCACCCGACGCAAGCGGAAAGATCGATGGCCATACCCCAGCGTGCACCCTTGTGCTCGTGCGGTTCGTAAAGTGTGGGCAACTCCTCGTGCGTTTCGCCTCGCTCCGCCTTACGCGCATAGTCCGCCAGCGTCCAGCGCCGCGCGATATCCCGACCGGCCTGCATGTCGTGGCCCTGGGTAGCCGGCAGTTCAACGTGTCCGCCGGTCGGTTGCACGGCCGCGACCGCAATCAGTCGCTCGCCTGTCTTCCCGGCAAAGTCCCACGCCCGCGTCCCAATGGCCGAGGCGACGCTGCCCTGCCAGCGGCCGTGACCAATGCTTAGCGCCAGGACACTGTCCGCCTGTCCTGGCTGAGCAATGACGGGAACGGCGGGACCGTTGCCGATCCGGACCAAGTCGCCGTTCTTGACGCCAAGCCGGTCGGCATCGGCTACGGAAATTGCAAGCGGATTGAGCCACGCGATCTTCGTGACTGGGTCGGGCATTTCCTGCAGCCAGCCGTTGTTGGCGTAGCGACCGTCGTAAAGGCGCGCGTCCGTCGTCAGAACCAGCTCAAAGGCCGCCGACTGGGATTTGCTGGCTCCGGCCACTAGCGCCGTCAGGGCCTTGCCGTCGAGCGTGCGCGCTGGCATCGCCGTCGGGTTGCGACGAAACACGCCGTCGTGCAGACAGGCATTCCAGAACTGCGCAAAGGGAATCGGGCTATCTTTGGGCTGAACCTCGTTTTCCCAGCGACCTTGCACCAGCTCGTGGAAACTGCGGGCCACGCTGTGCCCAAGCTCCACGAGCAGACGCAACAGAATGTCCTCGCCTGCCAGGCTGTCGTAAAGCGGCTCCACCACCGGCTGCTGGAGAGTCAGCGTGTCTGCCGTCGTGTCGAAGTCGTTCCAGCTCTCGAGCCAATGGTTCGCTGGCAAGACCAAGTTGCAGCCGGCCGCGGTTTCATCGGGCAGAAGCCCCATTCGAACCCGCAGCGACGTCTTGCTTAGAGCCGTGTTCCACGCCGACTTACCGTCGGGCTCGTCCGTACCAACACAATCGTAGGCCGGGTTGACGTCCCAGAACACCGCGATCGCAAACTTGCCGGCCGCCAGGTCGTCGACAATCGTCTTGAGCTCATCCGGAGTTGCGATAGGTGCCGCCGGCAGCGCTTCGTTCTCGAGCACCGTGCTTCCGTTGGCACCGAGCAGTTGATTGAGCAGGTGGCAAGCGGCGTGCGCCTCGGCCGAGGCCGACGGCCCGGCGAGGACGAGCGCCCTGTCGCCCGCGGCGCAGAGATCATTGACCAGCGCATCGAGCTTGGCGGCAATCGGCTTCGCTTCCGGTAGGCGATCGAGCGCGTACGCGTGGAGCACCGCCGCATCCATTCCCGTCGGCAAAGCCGCACCCTTCTTCTGAAGAACCGCATGTGCAACGCCGAGCGCCAGTCGTCCCAAGCTCGACGGCCGCACCGCCATACGCACGTCGGCCTTGGTACCGGTCAGGCTCAGCCCGCCTTCCAGTGCGTAAAGGCGACTCATCTCCTCGCCGGGCTCCTTCGGCCGGCGACTAGCCGCGAACTGCCTCGACGCAGAGACCGTATCGCCGTCGGTGCCAAGGAAGTCCGCCGCGAACGAAACGATGACCTTCGCTTTGTCGAAAGCGTACCGCAGCCGTCGGATATCGCCATAGAGCTGCTTTTGTACCTGTCTTCCGACGTGATCCGCCGCCGGCTCCCAGGACACATGGCGGAGCCCCGGAATGGCCTGGGCGATCTTGGCAAGCAGCGCTTGTCGCGTCGGCGAAAGCACCGCCGGGGTCATCAGCAACACCTGTTTGCCGCCAGCGCTCTTGAGGCCGCGCCCGAGCTCGGCAATGGCTTCTTTCCACGAGCAGCTCCGCCCGTTTAGCATGGGGCTGCGGATGCGATCGGGATCGTAAAGGCCGAGCAAATCCGCCATCGCGTGGAAATGGGTCTTGCCCTGGTAGAGCGGATGCTCGTCGTTTCCCTCGACTAGAATCGGGCGGCCTTCGCGCGCCTTGACCAAGACCGGATAAACCTGCTCTCCTTCTTGGAAGGTACTGGCGTAGTAGTCGGCGATGCCGGGAACGATTTCTTCCTGCTTCTTCGTGTAGGGCACGACCGTAGATCGGCTCTTCGCCATCTTGCAGCCGGCGCCGGTGGCGACGGCCGCAGACGCGCCGAAAAGTGCCAGGAAGCGGCGACGGGAAACGCCGTCGTCGGATGCAGCGGTGCTCCCGAGGACCGGAAGCTTGACGGGAGGTTTGCCCTTATCCATGGCGTTTCACAGCTCCGGATGCTGGACGCACGGCGATTCGGCTCGTTCGCCCGGTTGGGCTAGGCCGGCCATCTTGCGTCGGCGCATCTGCGATGGTTGGCGCCAGGGCGGCCTGTTTGGATGGCGGCTCGCTCTTGTCGCGCTTGCCGAGCTTCCAGACGGCAGCGCCGGCAAGGCTAGCGGCAATCGCTTCCAGCCAGCGTCGACGCCCATTCGAGCGGGAATTGTCTTGTGGATGGGTTTTCATCGGTGGCACGAAAAGCAGTCGGTTGGACCTTGAGTAACCTTCGCGGTCGGCGGCAACACCGCGTGGGCGTCGCGGTGGCACGACAAACAGTTGCCCATGCGCATGAGCATTTCGCGTGAGAGCTTTTCCATGTTTTCCACTTCGCCGTGGCACGACTGGCAGGCGATGCCGGCGTTCACGTGCGGGCGGTGGTCGAAATAGACGTGGTCGGGTAACGTATAGACGCGCTCCCACTGCCAGGTCTGGTTGGCCTTGACCGCCGCGGTGATGCGCTGGATGTCGGGCTTATCCGTGCGTGTGACGCCGTGGCAATTCATGCATGTTTGCAGCGCGGGCACGCCCGCGTGGCGCGAGCGTTCGGCTCCGGTGTGGCAGTACACGCACGGGATGTGGTTATCCCCGGCGTGCAGCTTGTGCGAAAACGGAAGGGGCTGATCGGGCGCATAGCCCGTGGCGAAGCGGTCGGGCTCGGTAGCATAGCCGACTGCAAATACGGTCGACAGCACAGCGACGGCCCCTAGGGGAAGGATGATTCGCCAAAAACGGTCTCGTGGATGCACCTGGTCCCTTTTTGCTATCGGATGCCAAAATCAGACAGAAAGGCTCCTGTTATCCTGAACTGGATTCGTTATTCTTGTCACAGCTGGAAGGTGGGCGAGGGTTAGATGCCAACACGCCACGCAAGGTCACAGAGGTTTCGTGCAGGTGGAGCGGAGCACGTTTTGCAGCCGTGGCGCGCGTCCCGCTTGGGGCTGGCGCAGGGCCGAAAAAACGCTAAAACGCGCGCAATCGTTCTAGGTTGGCCGCTGCTTCACGCCGACGCACGGGTTCGCTGACGCGCCGGGCCCGCCAAAGCAGATTGTGGGGCGTCGTGGTTGGCGGAACAAACGAGACTACATTGGTTTCGTATCCGGCGGCTTCCAGCCGAAGGGTGCGTTCGGCGTCCACCAGCGACTGAACAAAGCGGCGGCGAACTTCCGCGTGGCGGGGCATACCGATGCGCTCGGCCGCGCGCAGTGCAATCGGCATCGCCGCGACATCGGCGGAGGTACAGCACGGAACCAGAAGCAAGTGCCGGGCCCGGCAGGCCACCGCACGGTCGAGGATCGCGTCCGCGGCTGCGCCACAGGCGTGCAGAGCAACGACCAAATCCGGCTCGACGGGCCAGACGTCCTCTTCTTCGACGGCGTTCTCGGCAACAGTGAACGTCACGGATTGTCCAACGCGTGCCCCGCACGCGGCCAGCCGGCAAGCCGCTGCTCGGCGTGCCTCGCGCTCGATGAGAGTCACCAGCGTCGGACCAACTCGCTTGGCCAGAAAAAACTCGGCCGCGAGCAAGCCGACGTACGCCTTACCCGCCGCCGCGTCGACCAGGTGAAACGGTCGATCCCCGCGCGTGGCTTTCAGGAAGTGTTCGATTTCGACCAGGAAGCCGACCAGCTCACTCGCCTTTTTGCGATCCTCGGTTCGCAAGGATGTTCCGCCCGCGCCGATGTACAGGCGATGCAAGGCTTCCTCGACGGCTTCGCGCGTGACCATGGCAGGTCTTAGCTTCGAGCCGCGCGCGACAGCCGCTCCGCCGTGGCGCCGGCCCGCGCCCGAGCGTCGAAGTAGATGCGCGCCAGGGCAAGTGCCGGCACCGGTAGAACGGCTAGCAAAAGCAGCGCGCCGACGGTCGAATTCAAGAATACCGTGGCTCGTTTGCCTGAGGTCGGCAGCAGCAAACCCGTCAGCACCGCGATGACGAAACCGACAAGCGCCAGTGCCAAAAACGTAACCACGACGCGAACGATGTCCCCACGGACCAGCTCGATGCTGCGTTCAAGCGCGGCCCGGCCTCGGCGCTTCTCGAATACCACGACATGTGGCACGAAAAGGAAGACCGCCGCAAGGACCAGGCCGGGAATCACGAACACCGCGTGGCCCACAGCCACGAGTAAGGCGGCGGGAAGCAGCGACAGGAGGAACAGCTCGCGACGAGCCAGCAAGATGGCAGCGACATCGGCCACGCCGGGCAGCGTGGCTCCGCCCTGCTCGTCGGCAGCAGCGATGGAAAGGGCCGCGAAGGCGAGCGGCACCGTCAGGCCGAACAGCACCAGGCCGGCGAGAAAGCGCGCCAGAAACTCGCGCCAGAACCCATCCGGGCTGAGCTTGGCCGGGCCAAACGCTGACTCCGCTCCCTCGACTGCAGTCAGAGCCGCCAGGGCCACCGCCGCCTGTGCGTCGATCGCACCCTTGGCTTGGCTGGCCTGGATGCGTTTGGCCAGCGCCGCTTTGCTTTGCGAAAGGTCAACGGTGGCGACCCCGGGCAACACAAGCAACGCCGGATCCGCGCCGCGTGCCACGGCGGCGAGGAGACATGACTGCACAAGCGCCGCTGGCAAGACCAGCATAGCAGAGAGCACAAGCCACGGAAGGGGCCGCTGAAAGTACGTCCGCAGCGCCCAACGAAGCAGAGCAAAGGCGCTACTCGCAGCAATCGGCAGGGCGTTCGTCGCCTTACCGTTTGTCGCTGGCGTCGCCGTTTCTCGGGTTGCCTTTTGACTGTTGGCCTGAGGGAGGCGAAAAGGCTTGCCGGAGCCGGGAGGTGGCAGGTCGGTGGGAGCGTCGTCGACGGATCCGGGCGCCGCCGCCGGAGCGACCGGTCGTGCGACCGACGGCAAATCAGTCGGTGCGGTCGCGCCCCATGCAGTCGCCGGTGCGGCGTTGGTCGCGTTGGTTGGCACTTGCCTGTCCAAGCTGATGACGAGATCCGGGCGGTCGCGGGCTTCGAGCTCCGACGGCAGACGGGATCCCTCCGGAGCAGCGATCGTCTTGCCCAATGCCAGCGCGCTCGACGGTTTCGCGGTCCGTGCGGTCGCTTTGGTTGCAGCGGCTATCGGCTGCGCCGCGGGCGTCTCTGCCGTTGATGGGTCTGCGGTTGTCGCTTTGGGTGCGCGTGGCTGCGCCGCGGGTGTGACTGCCGTCGACGGGTCTGCAAATGTTACTCGGGGCGCATCCGGGTGCGGCGCTGGCGACGGAAGGTGCGGAGGCGGCGGTGGCGAGATTTGCGCTGGCAGCCCGAATAGCGTCTTTGTCACCCCGGGTGCTGTGGCGATGGGCCTTCCGCTTTTGGGACAAACGCGAAGGCTAGGATCGTGTTCTTGCCCGCAATGGCTACACCTGCTCACGACTTTACCTGTCACGAGTCTAGCCCCAATTTCATTGCGCTGCGACGGTCAGCAGCGGCCGAATCGGTTTCGCAAAGCTGGCATCTAGTGGAAATGGAACTTGAGAAGAAACAGTGTTTGGCCTGCGAGGGAGGCGTCAGTGCTTTGCCGCGGGACGAGGTCGAGCGGTTGCTTTCGCAACTTTCGGGGTGGAGCGTCGAGCCCAGCCGATCGGAGTTGCGCAAGCGCTTTCGTTTCGCGGGCTTCGTGGAAACGATCGCGTTCGTCAATCGCATGGCCGACCTGGCCGAAAGCGAAGGGCACCATCCTGACTTTTGCGTGCGCTTCGCCAACCTGGACGTCACGCTCACGACCCACGCCGTCGGCGGCCTTACGGAAAACGACTTCATACTTGCCGCCAAAATCGACGTGCTGGCCGCCTGATCGCTCACAACAAAAAAGGGGTTCGAGTCAAAGCTCAAACCCCTTTTTTCGCGAGTCGCTGAACTACAGTGGTGGTCGCGCGTTGCGGACCAGGTCGAGGAAATACGACTCGAACCATTCGCCGGCCTGAGGCGCACCCTTGGTGGCATCGGGGCCGCCGCACATTTCGTCGTAGCGCGGCTGCGTCGCATCGGAAACGCCATCCGATTCTCCCGGCGGCTTGACCCAGAAGTAGGCGTCGATGCCCGGCTCGGGATCCACACGTGGACGCTCGCCGAGTCCGGCGCCGTGCACGTTGCACCAGCTACCCCATGCCTTGCGGATCTGGCCCTTGCCGTTGCGGGCCGTGTCGATCATGAAGTGCGGGTTCTTGAAGCCGTACATTTCCAAGGTCTTGCCCAGCACCTTGGCGTAGGTCAGCTCGTTGGGGCACGGGTTCGTCGGTTCGAGGATGGCGCCATCGCGGTTCGACAGGCTCGTGAAGTTGGCCGTGTTGAGCGCGAAGCCTCGGATCATGCCGGGGCCGCCCGCGTCGGCGAGAACGCTCTTGAAGATCTTGGCGATCTTGGCGCGATTGTCGTCCCAGCCGAGCCAGCCCGAGTGGGCCGCATCGAGATAGATGCTGACGTTCGGGAGCGCGAATTTCTTGATGGCGTAGACGATGCCGTTCTTGTAGGCGTGCTTGGCTTCCTGGCACATCGGCAGCGCCATGTTGGTCGCAAGGTTGCCTAGGGAGTCGGGCTCGAGTAGGACGACGATGGGCTGATCGGGGTGCGCCTTGAGCTGCGCTGCAATCGGGTCGATGAATTCGTTCATGTAGCGGGCTTCGCCGTTTTGCGCAACCTTGAGCTCGCCGCCGGATGAGGCGGCAGAGCAGTCGCGGTTGGGCAAATCGTAGACGACGACCACGGCAACCGTCGGTTTGCCCGACGCATCCTGCTGCTTTTTGGCCTGGTCGAGCCAGCCCGGCAGGTTGTCGACGGCCTTGATCGAATCCAACCAAACGGCGGTCGGGTATTTGGCCACCTTGCGAATCCGGTCGGCCTCGTCGGGGTTCCTCTTGGCTGTGGCCTCGACGTTGGCCGCGTAGGCGGGATTGAGGTAGAAATTGGTGCCTTTGAAGGGGTTGTGGTCGGAGCCGGGGCTGGTCGAGCCGCCGCCTTCCGCCATCGAGCCTGCGCAGCCAAAGGCGGCAAGCACGACGAACAACGCGGGATGAAGGCGAGTACGCTGATGCATCGCTGAGTTCTCCTGCCGAGGCAACGAATGGTGGCGTCCTACCACCATGGCAGGCGCCGCTTCGGCGCGGCAGATACTACACGATTCGCCCGAGGCGGGCAGCAAAGAGCAAAATCAACAAACGCGGTTTCGACCGTTGTTCTTGGCTTCGTAAAGGCGGCCGTCGGTGTGCGCCAGGATGTCGGGGATACTTTCGCCAGGGCCGGGTTGGTAGACGCCTCCCGAGACGGTGACGTTAAAGCCCACAATCTCACCAAGCGTGGCCACTTTGGCGCGCATCTTCTCCGCACAGACCAGCGCGCCAGCGTGGGTCGTCTCGGTGAGCACGACCAGAAACTCCTCGCCCCCCCAGCGCGAGACCAAATCCGTCTCGCGTAGGCTACCAGCCATCGCCTTGGCGACCAATCGCAAAACCTCGTCACCCGTCCCATGCCCATGGGTGTCATTGATGATCTTGAAGCGATCGATGTCGAAAAGCGCGAACGAGACCGGCGTCTGGAACCGGCGCAGGCGCAGAAGCTCGTGGTGGATCGCACGCTCGATGCCGCGGCGGTTTGCGATGCCCGTCAGGCGATCGGTGAGCGCCATCTTTTCGTAGGCGCTGGTCAGGTCGACGTCGGCGGTGATGTCCGTGCCCACCGCGACGGTGGCGTAGTGGGGGCACTGAACTTTGCGCGCCACCCAACGCACGACGGTACGTGACGGCTCGAGAAGCTCGAACTCTTCGCAGCGAACGCCCGTGCTCTGCGGGAACAGACCTTCCTCCCGCAACCGCTGGGCTGGCTCGTCCAGAAGGCTCAGCACCAGCTTGTTGACGTCCGCCGTGGTGAGGCCAAGCACCTCGTCGGGAGACCGGCCGAAAAGCATGGCCATGGCCAGGCTGCACGACGTGACGAGACCGTCGTGTCCAACGAGAAGAATGCCCGATTCCAGCGAATCGTAGAGCGGCTGTAGAATTTCTTCCAAGCCCACGGGCGTTTCTTCCCGGGCCGGCGCATCGCCCGAGCTTGCGTGCGTCGCAGGCGTTTCCGCCGGGCTAGGCTTGGACAGTGATGAGCTCATTGGCTAGGCAGGCCAGAGCGTTCAGACTGCGCCGCTGCCAGTAGACGGTCGGGCTGGAAACGAAGACGATGCGGTAGCGGCCCTCAGTGGTTTGCTCCTGCACGGTGCTGATCCACCATACGAAGCACTTAAGGCACGACGAGTTCATGAACTCAAGCGCTCGCACGTCGACGGTGACTTCCTCGGCGCGGCTGCGCTGGGCTTCGCCGTGGACGTCGCGCAAGAAGCGGTCGAGCTGGCTGCGAACGGTGAGATCGGCGGTGCCCGAAAGGGTGACCTGAATCCGCCGCTCGCTGGCGTTGGCCTCGGCCGAGAAATCGTTCTCCTTCATGTTTTCCGCCCAGCTCGTCACGGTTGCGTCTCCTTGTGGGGCAAGCAACTTGCCGTGATGGTCACCGTCGTCCCGTGTGTTTCTAAAGACAGGTTGAGCTCTCCTTCGGCCCGGATGCGCGCCAAGCCGAGGCCCGATTCGTCCTGCAGACCGAAGCTCCGCCGCATGAAGGCCTGGTACAGCTCGCCGGGCTCGTCGCTGGCTTGAATCTCGTCGATGCAGGCGCGCAGCCGTCGGATGTGCTCGGGCGTTGTCTCATTGGTCAGCTTGATGCTTGCCGCCGCACCGTCGGATTCGAAGTAGACGGAAAGGCCCGCCTTATCCCCAATCGCGTACTTGGCGGCGTTTTCCAGCAGCTCGTGGACGGCGAGCGAGACGCGAAAGACGGCTTCCGGATCGCCGACCAGCTTTTCAAAGCTTTCCTCGACGAACCGGCGCACGATGGAGACCATGCGCGACTGGGGCTGGATTTGCAGTCCAAAACTTAGGGTAGGGCCGTCCGACATGACAATCCGTCTAGTTGTATCGGCAGTGGCGCTGCCGGAGTTTAGCCCCCGCTGGACTCGGGTTGGCTGCATGGGGGATAGTTGGGCGACGTGAAGACCCAAGGTGGCCATGCGCGCTTTTCGTAGCCCGACGGTAGCGGGACCGGTTTCGCTGATCCTGGTCCTGGTCTTTCCTGCCATGATCGCGGCCGCCGTCGCGTTGGCGTATTACGGGTTCAAGCACGCCGAGGACGTCTCGCGTCCGGTCGAGCAGTTGTTTCGCCAAGAATGCCAGGACTATGCCGAGACGTTGGCGCGAACCGTCGAGGCGCGACTCGATCGCGAGGCGCTGTCGCTGTTTGCCAAAGTCACGGCGCTTGAAGACGATCCGTCGTCGACCGATCCCTGCGACGTAGATGCGGGGCCCGGCATCGACTCTTTTGCCGTGCTGGGCGAAACCCGGCGCATCGAGTGCACTTGGCCGCGCGTCAAGGAAGGCGATAGCAAGCGTCGCAAGCCCGTCGATGCACAAAACAGAATCACCTGGCTCGGCAAGATCAAGAACCTGGCATGGGCGCAACTCGACGTGGACAGCTTTGCCTATCACCACGATGTGCTCGACAGCGGCGGCTCGGCGTTGCTTGCGTACACCGCGCGCAAGGCGGGCGACGGCGACCTCTACCACGTGGTGGCACGCCTCACGCTCGACTTCATCGGCAAGCAGTGGGCCGCGGGCGAGCTTGGGCCGGTGCGAAAGAATCGTCGCGTGGCCATTCTCGATGAGTCGAACAACCTGATTGCCGGCGTGCGGCCGACAGGTCCCGAAGCGCGTCCGGGCGGGCGTTTCTATTACGAGGGTCCCTTCGGCAAGGCGCTCTACCGCTGGCGCCTCCAGATGGTTCCGCAGAACGCCGAGGAGTTTCAGGCTCAGTGGGAACGCACCAAGAGCGTGCGTCGCGTTCTCATCGTACTGGCGACCATCATTATTGTAGTAGGCCTGGTGCTGGTGTGGCTGGCCATCCTCACCGAACGTCGCGCCTCGCGCATGAAGAGCGACTTCATCGCCAACGTTTCGCACGAGCTCAAGACGCCGCTCTCGCTCATTCGCATGTTCGGCGAAATGGTCGCCACCGGACGTCACAAAGGCGAAGAGGCGGCGCGCGAGTACGGCGGCATCATCACCCGCGAATCCGAGCGGTTGTCCCACCTCATCGACAACGTGCTGGATTTTTCGCGTCTCGAACGCGGCAAGGCCAGCTACCACTTCGCCGAGGGCAATCTTGCCGACGTGGTCGAGCGAGCTCTCGACGTGAGCCGCTACCGGCTCGAACGCGAAAAGATGAAGCTGGTCGTCGACATCGCTTCCGACTTGCCGTTCGTGCGCATGGACGAAAACGAGATGACGCTGGTCGTCCTGAATCTCGTCGACAACGCCATCAAGCACGCGGTCGACGGCGGCAAGGTGCACGTATCCGTGTCGCGTGCACCCGGCTTCGTCATGCTGGGCGTGCGCGATTTCGGTCCCGGCATTGCGCGCGAAGAGCATCCGCGGGTGTTCGAGCGCTTTTATCGATCGCAGAACACGCGCGAGAGAAATGTGCGCGGCAGTGGTATAGGATTGGCGCTTGTGAAGCATATTGCCGAGGCCCATGGCGGTCGCGTGACCGTGCAAAGCCCGGTCACCGATACTCCCGACAACGTGCAAGGTTCGCTCTTCAAGGTCTACATTCCCGCGCCGGTCGCTGCCAGCTCAGGTGACGAATCGGCGGTACGAAGTTCTGCGTAAGCGATGACCAACGGGAACAGCAATGGACAGGGCGCGCCTCGCCGTCGGGTTCTGGTCATCGAGGACGAACCCGACATCGCGCGGGGCTTGCGCGACGCTCTTGAATTCGAGCAATTCGACGTCAGCACCTCCAGCCACGGCCGCGAAGGTATCAAGGTTTTGCGTGAGCGCGGCGCCGATCTGGTCATCTTGGATCTCATGCTGCCGGACATCAACGGCTTCACCGTGTGCGAAGAGATCCGGCAGAGTCATCCCGTCGTGCCCATCATCATGCTCACGGCGCGCTCGCAAGAGACCGACAAGATCCGCGGCCTGGAAGTCGGCGCCGACGACTACGTCACGAAGCCGTTTTCCATCGGCGAGCTCATCGCACGCATCAATGCGATCTTTCGTCGGCTTTACCGCTCGGTTTCCGACGACGCGATTCAAATCGGACAAGCGACCATCTTCCCGCGCCGCCACGAGCTGGTGCGCAATCGCAAGACCGTCACCCTGTCGTTTTACGAAGTCGAGATCCTTCGCCTGCTGCACGAACGGGCCGGCGAGCCGGTGTCGCGCGAAGAAATCCTCGAAAAAATTTGGGGCGTGTCTGGCTACGGCAGCAGCCGTTCCGTGGACAACTTCGTGGTCAAGCTACGCAAGAAGATCGAAGTCGACGCTTCAAGTCCGCGCCACATCGTGACGATATACGGGACTGGCTACAAGTTGCTGGCATAGCCCGAAGGATGGCAGGGCGGCTTTTCGACCCTGCCAGTCGGATCGATTCACGAGGTATCATGAAGTTCAATCCCGTTTCTCCCGACGGAGGCAGAGTCATGCTGGAGGTGGACGGCAACGTCGCCACCCTGATCGGCGAAATCGACCAAGCGTCGCCCAAGGTATTCCTGGGTCCGTTTTTCGAGGGGATTCACGCCGCCGCCGAGCAAGAAAATCTGCGCGAGGTGAAGGTGGACATTCGGCGTCTGACGTTCCTCAATTCCTCCGCCGTCAAGGAGCTGATTGGCTGGGTACTCAAGCGCAATCGGTTGCCGCCGGGTAAGAAGTACGCGATCGAATTCATCTACGACTCGTCGATTTTGTGGCAGCGGGTAACCATGCCCACGCTCAGCCAACTGGATCCGGACTTCGTCGTGCTGAGCGACAGGGCCAAGGCACCGCCGAGTCGCCACCGGTAAGAGAGTCGTGCCTGCGAGAGCGCAAGGCGACTCGGCTGAGGTAGACTGCCGAGCCGTGCGCGTTTTAAGGTTCTGGGTGCGCGCTGTACGGCACGGACGGCCACTGCATCGATCAAATTCCTAGTCTAGACTGGCCAGGAAGGTCGACTGCAAGCCCGCCATCCTGGCCCGCTTCTCGTTACGGCGAAAGCGTCAGCGTCCCGGCGTCGAGGGAAATATCGTAGTAGCCGTGGTCGTCCCAGGCAAGAGTCGTATTACCTTGCTTGAGCGTGCCGCCGTCGGTCTTCACGCGCAGGTAGTGGCCGGGCGGAAAATGATCCGAAAAGTCGGACGTCTTCCAGGTCCAGGTCTTGTCGCTGCCCGAAGTGGCGGGCGTTAGCTTCGAGAACTTGTAGCCAGCGATCCAATAGGCAGACACATTGACGACTGTGTCGAGCCAGATGTTCCCTTGGGTCTTCGCCCAGGCGACGGTGGCGGTGAATTCCTTGATGTCGACGGGCTGGTAGGCACCGTCGCTGCCACCCGAAAAGCCATGCACCAGCATCGTCTTCCACTTGCCCGCGCTAGCGGTCGCGCTCAGAGATGCTTCCATGGCGGTGGCCGATGCACCGGTGGCCGGAATGTAGCAGGGGAGGTTGAACTTCAGTGACGACGCTGGCGTCGCCGTGTTGTCGGGGTTGTCGGTCATGGCGATGCCGCCGTCACCAACGCCGCGATTCGTGAGGAAGCGGCTGACGGCGACGTCTTGGTAGGTACTGGTCCCGTAGGGCGCCGCCAGCGAGTAGGCAGTGACGCCGAATTTGCTCTTGAGGAACGTCTCCGCCGCGTCGGCGTCGGCGCCGAGCGTTGCGACGTCTCCGGTTTGCAGGTGGCTTTTCGTATGGTTGGCGAGCTCGTGGCCGTCCTTTTGAGCTTGCGGCCAAACGCTGCTCGCCATTTCGGTGGTCTTGCCGGTGATGAGGTAGAATGTGTAGCGGACGCTGTTGCCCTTGTCGTTTTGCGCTTCGAGCTCGCTGTAGTGATCAATTTGGGTTTGGTTCGCGTCGTCGAAGGTGAACGACACGGCGCCTTTGAATCCGGCCCACGGCAGCACGGTGACGGCGGTGCCGCTGCCGGTCGGCTTGGTTTGGCCGCTGGCGCCCGCGGCCGCGTAGCCGGACGTCCCGACGGAAGCCGAGCTGCCACCGCCTGTGCTGCTGACGCCGCCCGAACTGGAAATGCCGCCGTTGCCGCTCGTTCCGCCTTTCGAGGTCGTACCGCCGGCCGCGCTGGCGCCGCCACTTCCGTTTGTTCCGCCAGCACCGGCATCCGCGCCCGCTGCGCCGCCCGCGGAAACCGTTCCGCCGGAATTGCCAACGCTGCCGCCGGTTGCCGCTCCGCCTGAGCCCTTGCCGCCGGAGCCGCTACCGCCCGAGCCGATGGTCCCGCCCGATGCGGAAGTGCCGCCGCTCGATCCCACGCTCCCGCCTGTGGGGCTCGCGGTCGCGCCGCCCGTCGAGGTGCCTCCGCTCGCGCCGTCGGACGACGAGCATCCGACCCAGATTGTTGAGACTGCCAGGAAGCATCCAAGGGACAGCTTGTGCATGGTGAAAGCCTTTTCTGCGTCAGTTATTCCAAGATCAGTGCCTGTCGGCGAAGGTATTCAGCTCAAGACGTACGGCAAATTCGCTTGACGGGCGGCGCTTAACTGCGGACTTATGACAGCATCATGTCGGTTCGCGTTCGCATTGCTCCATCGCCCACTGGCGATCCCCATGTGGGGACCGCCTACATTGCGCTCTTCAACTACGTCTTCGCCAAGAAACACGGCGGCCAGTTCATTTTGCGCATCGAAGACACCGATCGGGCGCGCTCGACGGCCGATTCCGAGGCGGCCATCTTGCGAGCTTTGCGTTGGGTAGGCGTAACGTGGGACGAGGGGCCGGACGTCGGTGGACCGTGCGGCCCGTACCGCCAGTCCGAGCGAAGCGAAATCTACAAGACCGAAGCAGACAAACTGCTTGCTTCGGGCGCTGCGTACCGCTGTTTCTGCACGGCCGAGCGATTGGAGGAAATGCGGGCCGCCGCGAAGGGAAAGTCGTTCGTCGGCTACGACGGCCACTGCCGCGGTATCGACCGCGCCGAGTCCGACCGCCGAGCCGCTGCTGGCGAAGCGTTCGTGGTTCGATTGGCGATGCCCAAGACCGGCGAAACCGTCTTTGCCGACCGGCTGCGCGGCGAGGTTCGTTTCGATAACACGCAGATCGACGACCAGATTCTGCTCAAGAGCGACGGCTTTCCGACCTACCACTTGGCCAACGTCGTCGACGATCACCTGATGGGCATCACGCACGTGATTCGCGCCGAAGAATGGCTTTCGTCCACGCCGAAGCACGTCGAGCTGTACAAAGTCTTCGGCTGGCAAGCGCCCGAGTGGATCCACATGCCGCTTCTGCGCAACGCCGACAAGTCGAAAATTTCCAAGCGCAAGAACCCGGTGTCGCTCGACTACTACCGCGCCGCCGGCTTTTTGCCTGAGGCGCTGCTCAACTATCTCGGCACCATGGGTTGGTCGATTTCTGGCGACCGCGAGAAGTTCACTGTGCCGGAGATGATCGAAGCATTCACCTTCGACCGTATGAGCTTGGGCGGGCCGGTGTTCGACCTCGTCAAGCTCTCGGCGATGAATGCTGACTACCTACGGGCTCTCGACGATGACAGTGTGGTGAAGCGAATGCGCGAGTGGCGGCTGGGCGATGAATACCTAAAGCAACTGGTGCCGCTCGTACGCCAGCGCATGCAGCGCATGGACGAGTTCCTTCCGCTCACGGAATTCTTCTTCTCGGGCGACCTCGACTACGCCGCTGTTGCCAAGGATCTGGTACCCAAGAACCGCACCGCCAAGGACGTGGCCGAGTGTCTGCTCGGCTTCGTCGAAGCCCTGGACGTGCAGCGGGATTTTTCGCACGCTGGACTAGAAGCCGCCACGCGTGCTTACGCCGAGAAGATTGCCTGGGATCCGAAAGAGCTATTCATGGTGGTGCGTATGGCGGCCACGGCCCGCAAGGCCACCCCGCCGCTTTTCGAAACCCTGGCCGTTCTCGGCCGCGACCTCGCCCGCCGCCGCCTGCGGTTATGCGCCGAATTCATGAAACGCCAAAGTAGGCCAGCTTCGCAAACCGCGTAGGCGTAGCCGAACTTTGCTCGGCGGAGCCAGAACGCGGGAGGGTTTGGGAACCCTTCGAGGGTTCCCATGACAAAGCGCGTAGGCGTAGCCGAGCTTTGCTCGGCGGAGCCAGAGCGCGGGAGGGTTTGGGAACCCTTCGAGGGCCCTTCGAGGGTTCCCATGACAAAGAATCACGAACGATTACAATCGAATGACAATTGCGGAGGTAACTTGCACGCCATGGATGCCTCCAGCGTGCTCACCACGCTCTACCTGATCATTCTTCCCCTGCTCGCGGTTTACGGATTTCATCGCTCGTCGCTGGTGTACCTGTACTACCGCCACAAGGACAAACAACCGGTCGAATCGGGCAAGTTCGCCGAGCTGCCCGCCGTGACCGTGCAGTTGCCGCTCTTCAACGAAATGTACGTGGTCGAGCGACTGCTTGATGCCGTGTCCGCCATCCGCTACCCGCGCGACCGTTACCAGATCCAGGTGCTCGACGATTCCACCGACGAAACCTGCGAGATTTGCCGCAACAAGATTGACCAACTTATTGGGCGCCATCCCGACCTCGACATCGAATACGTGCACCGCACGGATCGCACGGGCTTCAAGGCCGGCGCCCTCGATAACGGCCTCGGCACCGCCAAGGGCGAGCTGGTCATGATCTTCGACGCCGACTTCGTGCCTAATCCGGACATTCTCGAAAAGACCGTGCACCACTTCCTCGACCCCAAGGTCGCGGTGGTGCAATGCCGCTGGGAGCACATCAACCGCGACTTTTCCGCGCTCACCGAGGCGCAGGCGTTGATGCTGAACGGGCACTTCGTCATGGAGCACGCCGGTCGCAATCGCTCGGGCCGCTTCTTCAACTTCAACGGTACGGCCGGCATGTGGCGGCGCGCGGCCATCGTCGATGCCGGTGGCTGGCACCACGACACCCTGACCGAGGATATGGATCTGTCCTACCGCGCTCAGCTGCGCGGCTGGCGCTTCGTCTATCTGCCCGACATCGCAGCCCCGGCCGAGCTACCGGTGGAAATGTCGGCGTTCAAGGCGCAGCAGTTCCGCTGGGCCAAGGGCTCCATTCAGGTCGCGCGGAAGATGTTGCCCACCATTCTGCGATCCAACGCAACGTGGGCCCAGAAGAGCGAAGCTTTCTTCCACCTGACCAACAACTTCGCCTACCCGCTCTTGCTCCTGCTCTCGCTGCTGCTGCTGCCCAATCTCATGTTCCGCACCACGCACGGTGTGCGCGAAGTGCTGATGATCGACCTGCCGCTTTTCTTCGGCACCACGCTCAGCATCGCGTCGTTTTACATCACGTCCGAGCGCGAGGTGGCGCGCATGAGCGGCTCCACGTCGCACTCGACCTGGGGCACCCTGGCCCAAATTCCCCTCGTGCTTTCACTCGGCATCGGCCTGTGCGTGAACCAGACCCGCGCCGTCATGGAGGCGGTGTTCGGTCGCGAGACCGAGTTCGTGCGCACGCCCAAGCACGGCATTTGCGGCAAGCTGGAGAACTGGTCGGGGAAGAAGTACCGCGCGGCCAAATCGCTGACACCATTTTTCGAGCTGCTGATGGCAGCTTACTTTGTGGTCGCTGTGGACATCGCCGTTGCCAACGGCCACTACATATCGGTGCCGTTCCTGCTGCTCTTCGCGGCCTTTGCCTTGACCGTTCTCGCCATTGCCAACTCCAAAGCCGGA
>ODAK010003188.1_pt1 | contig 17115 bp, 17 predicted proteins | sample 1539591 | NCBI WGS metagenome assembly ODAK01 (sample SAMEA3539303, study PRJEB22396) | soil metagenome | biome: tundra; feature: field; material: soil | place: USA | collected 2010-05 | depth 0.15 m
AGCCTGACACCGTCTACGCCAAGTGTATATCTTGGTTACTTATCTATGCGGTCACAGCACTAGTAGCTCTGCTCCAGCAACTTGCGGCACTTTTCAAGCGGGCCCATTACACAAGCGACCACGATTGGACCGGCGGGTGCCCAAAGCCACGCGTATAATTCCGCCGTGATGACACGCCAACTCCAACTCGCTCTCCTGCTCGCCTTGCTCACTGCCTTACCGGCCGGGGCGCAGACTACGCCCATCGAAGCCAAACAGGCCCTGGTCGTCATTCAACACGATGGCTCGGAAGGCGATGTCCGCGTGAATGGCGTTCTTATACTGCATTTCGCTTCCGACTCCAAGTTGGGGAAAGGGTCGCTCAGCGATTCGCTGGGTCTGTTTTCTACCTTCGCTACCAACGGACCGAACGTCGTAACCATCGAAGCGCGGCCGGAGAAGGGGCAGACCCAGGCCACGACTACCCTCATTGGCATGGTGGCAACCGGATCGCTCGATGACTTCGAGAAGCCGCCACTGTTCAAGGAGACGATTGAAGGCAGCGGGAAGGCCGAAAAGACCATCGTCCTGAAGAATGTGCCGGAATGGGCGTTCCTGAAAGTCCAGCCTTTCACCGGCAACAAAGATGATGTCCTGGTCGCGGTGCGCGCCCTGCACAAGGCCCTCGTCGACCATGACGCCAAAGCACTACAGGCCACACTCCAACCCTTATACAACGACTTGCTTGCCTACACGGGAGAAGGCCCCCTAGGTACCCAAGCCGAGTTTTCACAGCAGATGGCGGAGTACGCCCAGACCTTAAAGGTCGGACCCCTGCCTGCTGATCTGAAGGTGGAGAGCTGCTACGGCAATCGTCTCTTCGTCGTGACTAACACTAGTGGGAAACCGCCTATCCAGGCCGCCTCGAAGGAACTTGGACAGGAGGGCAAGCCGAAATGGATCTGGGAAATCGGTAGCTACTGGATTCACCGTCCCGATGGGTGGTTCGTGATCCGGCAATGACATTCGCTGGGGTACCCAAACATTCTTCCGCGAATAACCCGCACTGACGTGAGCGCACGATCACAATCCAGTCCCACGCGAGATTCAGTCTTGCTAGCCCAAAAGTAACGGGATCAACGGTTACTTTCGTAAGAAGACTCGCACTATTTGTCACTGACGCTTGTTCCCGGTAGGAGCATGATGATTAGGCTCCACTTCGTCTAATTCCACAAATTGTGGGGCATGAAATGCAGACAAGGAACGTTGCGAAAGCGAAGGTAGCGCCCAGCCAACCTTCGGAGGGGCTTCGCTCTCTTGGCCACCCCAGTCAGAACACAATACTGACGGGCAAAGAACTGAGCGTCCTCGAACTGGTGTCATACGGCTATGACAACGGAGCCATCGCCGACCACTTTCACACCACGCTGCAAGCGGTAAAGAACATGATGCGGGTAATTCATCTGAAACTGGGCGCCGATAACCGCGCGCACGCGGTTGCCGTGTGTTTCCGCAATGGCTGGTTTCCTGAAAGACGGAATGGAGGCCTTGGCTCGGGACCTTCACCAGCACGCGAGTCGATGATTGATGAAGCTGGTATACAGGTTGGCAAAATCTATACGCTCAGCGCGCCTCGGCGACGGGACGGGTGAGGGACGATCCGTTCGGCCAAGTTCCGCCGTTGACGCCTGTGTCGCGACCTATTATCGGTTTGCCGGGGACCCTATCCTTCGCGCTAGGTTTGGCCACCCTTTCGCAATAGAGGCAAAGGGATGCATCTGCCTGCCCGGTTCATAAGCAGCGCGCGCCGCTGAGAGGCGAAGCTTTTCTGAGCTTCGTGCAGAGCTTTCCGATACCCACTCCAAGCCAGTAAAAAACAATTGAGTTTCCCACCAAGGTTGGAATGACGAAAAACCAATTTCTGAAAGGAGTGTAGGTTATGCTCCCGAAAACAAAAATTGGATTGAGCCATTTAAGCAGCGCAAGATAGAGCAATCCGAATGGAATAGTGGCAGGAAACTCGACTAGGTCACAAACCCAGCCCGTGCAGGTGAAAGCCTGATAGACAAGAACCGAGGCCATTACCAAATAGATGGCTACAAACACCCATCCAATTTTTGACTTCGGCAATTTCATTGGTCCTGAATTTCCTTGTGGGCCTCAAAAACGGCACCATGGTACACCCGCCCGCCGGTTCGCTGCGCCCTCGCTCCGCTTAGAATGACACAAGCCCCTCCAGGCCTGCCGCCTATAATCTCCTTCATGCCGTTCAAGCGCGCGCGCAAGACGTACGACGGGGAGTCGCTCTACGAATACGCCGTGGGAGCGCTGGCGCGGCAGATGCGCACGGTGGCCGAGATCAAACGCCTGATGCGCAACCGGGTGAAGGACCAGGAGCACGGCGAACTGCTGGTCGAAATGGTGGTCGCCCGGCTGAAGGAACAGAAATATCTCAACGACACCAGCTACGCCGAAAACTATTCGCGCTTCCGCAAGGAAAATGAAAAGTTTGGGCGGCTGCGCGTCATCCAGGACCTGAAGATCAAAGGCGTGCACGGCGACATCATCGACAGCGTGGTCAGCGCGGCCTACGGCGACGTCAACGAGGAGCACCTGGCGCGCCAATTTTTGCAGCGCAAGCGCATAGTCAAGCCCGAGGGCCGGAAGCAGGCGGCGCGGGTATTTCGCACCCTGATGCGCGCCGGCTTCAGCAGCCGGATTATCTTTCGCATCCTGAAGAACTGGGACGTGGACGACGAGACGCTGGCGGCGTTGGAGGAAGAAGCGAGTGGCTAGCGGTTAGGGGCTAACAGCTAGTCTGGTCTGGATTTATGCGCCAGGAATGCCTTGTTGGGAACTGGGCTTCAGCGGCGATGTTGTGCGTTATCTCCGGGCATCCGGGCGGTTCCGCGCCAGCTATTGTTGTTGTGGCGCGAAATCTTCACGTCGGTGGTATGGGCAGATTGAAACCAATCGACGAATTCTTCCTGGCTATGGTAGAACGCCGTGGGCGCCACCAGTTGATCGAATACATTCCAGAAATTTTCGCTGAAAGAATAATCGGAGATCGAGCAGAGATAATCGGAGTAAGGTAGCAGACGCTTCAGCCAAGCCATCCGTTTCGCGGGCCAGTAGAGCAGCTTCAGCGCCGCATAGAGGACAAGCGCCGGGAAAAACGAGAGGCAACGCGTGATGACCCTGGGCAGTCGCGACGTGACATTCTTGCGCACCGGGTCGACGAGTTTCTCAATCCAAAGATTGCCTTCTTTGCCGTACACCCAGGCCGAGATGCGGCCGCCAGGCTTGACATGACTTGCCAATGCCAGGAAACCCTGCTTCGGCACCGGAAGGTGGTGCAGCACGCCAATGCTGTAGGCCAAGTCGAAAGGCTGGGCAAACGGCAGATGGAGGATGTCGGCCTGGATAACGTGCACGTTGGGCAGGTCACGAGTATTTTGATAGGCCGCCTCGACAGCATTGGACAGATCGACGCCCACCACCGTGCGGGCCTTGAATTGGGCGGCCAGAAAGATGTGCCGCCCTTTGCCACAACCGGCGTCCAGGACAACGCGGTCCTCAAAATCAGCCGGCGTCAGCGGCGAGATCCAGTTGAGGAATTCTCGCCTGTCGGCATCGGTCAGTTTCGAGTAGTGGGTCCACTCGTAGCCAAAAGCGTCGGCGGTGGCCTTCTGATCTGCCGTGAGTGTATTGGCAAGGAAGCGGGGAATGCCCCGAGTGATCGGAAAGCTGGCAGCGCAGCCGGCACAGAGCAGCATTCCCTCGGTTATTTCAGGGCCTTCGGTGTTATCGCCCCGTATTTCGAAATTGTTGCGGCATTGAGCACAAGCCAGAAGTGAGAGAAGAGTCCGTTTCAAAACCAACCCCTTAATTTAGTCGGTGGTCGTTTGGTCAATTTTAGTTGATTCAGGAAGCAGGTTGGCGTTCGCAGGTTCCCAAAGGAGATGTTGCACTAGATTCACCGGCACTTTGAATAGGACGCCGGCATTGCAGCATTCGCAGAATCCAGTAACACGAAAGGCCGGCCGTCAAATGCTTCAGCGAGTGACCGCTCACCAAGCCGGTGAAAGAGTAGATTTGCTTGTCGAATGGCTCAAAGAGCTTGGCCACCACAAAAAGAATGAACGCAACCGCCAGGTAATTTGTGGCTGTGTAGCGCGGCGGAAAGAGAGCGATAATCATCGCCAGCAAAATCGGCGGGAAGAATTGCACAAACAGGTAAAAACGATAGTCCCCGCGCCCTTGCGTTTCGGTGAGATACCAGTAGATTACGCTGCCGATTCCAAACGCCAGCAAGGGGATGAACATTCTGAAGCCGACCCTCAGGCTGATTCGCTCCATGATGAGGGCCGCCACCATAGACATAAAGGAGCATGACATGGGCAGAAGGTCCCACAAAAGGCGACCGTTGCCAGGGGCCAGATGATACCAGGAAGAGCCGAGCCCGGTGAGCGCAACCCCGGCAAAAAAAACTAAATACGGAAGCCGCTCCCGCCGCTCGATAAACGACCTATCGCTCGATCTACCAGACAACCACATCACGCCAAGGATCCCCACGATCACGAACGGTAGGTTTGAGAGGACGTCGAGGCCATTCGGTATGCTGAAGATAGGGCGGTTGTCCACGAAGTCGTGATAGCCAGGCCCTAATGAAACCGGTGGGACGAAGCATAGAGCGGCGATAGACACAAGCGACACCGCGACAGTCAAACCCAGGCGTGTTCGGCGCTCCAAAAGCCGGAACGGTCGCAGATCCACATGCATCTTTTACTTCCTGACTTTGCCCGGAGTTACACACCGCGGATACTGGAACTGAACAATCAGCCTCGCAAGGCCGAGAATAGTTTACTGAATATTTGTGGGTCTGTCCGTCCAGAGGCAGGCGCGAGGAGCGGGTTAGGGAGAATCGGAATTATTGCCGGGTCATTACCGTTAATCGCGGTCCGCAATATACTGTGGTAGGAGAAGGGGATCCCCGCCAGTCCGCTACATCGCACTCGCATGCACGATCTTTTGCACAGACTGAATGATAAGGAGTTCGACCGACTGGAGGAATTGCTGCTCCGATCGGATAGCGAACACGCCATGAACCTGGAGGAGGTTGATGGTTTCTTTGCCGCTCTTGTCTGTGGTCCCGAGATCGTCCTGCCCAGCGAATACTTGCCAGAAATCTGGGGGATGGACTCGAGTGACACCGACGTCCCTTTGGACAGCATGGAGGAACTTCAGGAGTGCTTAGACCTGCTTGTTCGCCATTGGAACAACACTGCCGAAACCCTGTCGTCCGGCGAGATATTTCTGCCAACGCTGCTGGAGGACGACGACGGCATCGTTCATGCCAACGATTGGGCGCAGGGCTTCATGCGGGGCGTCGAGATGCGCAATGAGGCGTGGTGGGAATTATTCGACGATGAGGAGCATGGCGGGCCACTGATACCCATTCTGGTTTTGTTCCACGAACATGATCCTGACCTCGAGTTGCGCCCTTACGAGGAACCGGTCAGCGCGGAACTACGTGAAAAGTTGATTGTGGGGGCAGCGGTTGCGGTGAGAATGATATACGAGTATTTTGCATCCCATCGTCGCACAGCCGCAATGGCTCACGATGTGATTCCAGGACGCCGCAAGCCATTGAAGATCGGCCGCAATGACTCGTGTCCTTGTGGCTCGGGCAAGAAGTACAAACGCTGCTGCGGCCAAGCTTCCGTCCACTGAAACAGCACTCACTAGCTGGGCTTACGTTGCACGATCTCTTCATCCCGGATGAAGAACTGGGCGGAGCACTTCTCGGAACCGCAAATGACGGTCAGCAGGCCCGCGATCTGCTTGCGGGTGACCAGTCCGAGCTGCCCGCAATTTGGGCACGACAGAACGGCCCAGTAGGGGTCTTCCTTTTCGCCCACCTCGCCGGCGTTTTCCAGCACAAAGATGGTTCCAGGCTCCATCTGTTCGGGGATCCATTCGCTCAGGACGCTCAGTTCTCCGATCATGTGCCCTCCTTCAGGACCGTTCAAGAAGCCCTATGACGTCGTGCAGTTAGATGACGAACGGAACCGATGCGCTTTCTGGCGCCTCGCACGTCGGCGCGAACCCGCTGGATAGTGTCGCTCAGGCACACCGATAACATCGGCTGGCGGGCGTTCTTCAGCAGATCAACCACCGCTCGGGCCGAATCCTCCAGGTAAATATGCCGGCCATCGGTCAGCAGGTGGTATTCGGAGGCGGCGGAAACCGTCTCCACCAGGCGCTTGCCCAGCTCCTTTTGCAGGAAGCGAATTACCCGGCGAATCTTCTGCAGGGAGAAGCCGCGTTGGCGCAGATCGCAAATCACGGCCACTTCGGCCAGATCGTCGAGCCCATAGACGCGTTTGTGCCCCTCGCGGGCCGGAACCACGATATGACGCTCATCCCACCACTGAAGCTGGCGCGGGCTGATGCCGGTCAGGGCCACCACTTCTTTGGATGTGAACCGCAGCTGCATCGCAGAATCACCCGAAACAAATCCCACAACAAATGTTTGAAACATCATAGTGCACATTGGGGGTATGTCAAGATGAATTATTGATCAGGACGGTAACAAGGAGATGAACCTCGGAGGAATTTGCCCGGCTTGTCGTCACTCCTCGCTGTGAGCCCCGACCTTTCCACGTCTCTCCCGATAGCGCGATGATGGAGTGTATTAGTCCGATAACTAGCCACTGACCACTGTTAACTGACAACTGACTTTGGAGGCCTTCATGGAACCGTTTCGTCATCATATTTTCGTCTGCACCCAGGAAAAAGCTGAAGGAGTTCCCTGCTGCTCAGCGGCAGGTTCGTTCCGCGTTCTCGACTCCTTGCATCGCGAGCTTGGCAGCCAGGGACTGGCCGACGATGTCCAGGTGTCGAGTTGCGGCTGTCTGGGGATTTGTGACAGCGGGCCGGTGATGATCGTTTATCCCGAGGGCACCTGGTACACGAAGCTCACAGCGAACGACGTCCCTGAGATCGTGTCGTCGCACCTGAAGGCCGGAGAAAAGGTCAAGCGCCTGGAGCGAATCCCCGACGCCGAGATGAAGAGCGAGATCCTCGACCATCGCAACAAGTATCGCGCCATGTTGAAGGGCAAGGACGCCGCCGGCGTGCTGCCGGATGACCTGAACGATATGATCCGCGGCTTCATGCCGAGTCGCGCCATTCTGACCGCCCTGGAGCTCGACATATTCACCGCGGTCGGCAAGGGAGGCACCGCCCAGCAAGTCGCGGCCAAAATTCAGACTGCCACGCGCGCTACTGAAATGCTGCTGAACGTTCTGGTGAGTCTCAAGCTGCTGGAAAAACACGACGGGATCTATGCGAATACGCCGGTGGCGGCGCGCTTCCTGGTGGAGGGATCTTCCGATAGCGCTCGCGCGGCGCAGTTGCATACGGCAAACCTGTGGCGGCGCTGGTCAAAACTAACCGACGCCGTACGCACTGGAACTGCGGCGGAGTCGGGTCGCGACAACGGCTGGGTCAACTCGTTTATCGCCGCCATGGATCACACAGCCCGCGGCCGGGCACGCGCCGTGGCGCAAGCCGTCGAATTGAACGGCGAGAAGCGCATGCTCGATCTCGGCGGAGGCTCGGGTGCGTACTCCATTGCGTTTGTCAAAGCGGCATCAGCGCTGCATTCCGAGATCGTCGATCTACCCGAAGTGTTGCCGATTACGCAGCAGCACATTCGCCACGCCGGACTGGGCGATCGCATCAGCACTCGCGCCGGCGACATGCTGAGCGTTCCGCTGGAACCGGCGGCTTACGACGTGGTGCTGCTTTCGGCCATCTGCCACATGTACTCACCGGAAGAGAATCGGCAGCTCTTCGATCGTGCCTACGCCGCGCTTGCGCCACACGGACGGCTTATCATTTCCGACTTTATCCTCGATGCGGACAAGACCTCTCCTCGTTTCGGTACTCTGTTCGCGCTGAACATGCTGGTGGGAACTCGGGCGGGAGCAAGCTACAGCGAACCGGAATACGAAGAGTGGTTGAAGGCCGCGGGCTTTGCCGGGAGCAAGAGGATCCGCATACCAGGTCCCGTTAACCTCATGATTGCGACGAAGTAGTTTGAGAGAGTTTCGAGTTTCGAGTTTCGAGCCATGGCACAGATCGCCAATCCGGAATGGACAGCGCGCACCGCAAAAGCATTACTATTGATTCGCATTCTCGTGGGCTGGGTATTTGTATCGGAAGGCATTCAAAAGTTCGTCTTCCCTGCCCAGTTGGGCGTTGGCCGCTTCGAGAAGGTCGGAATTCCCTTCTCTCATTTCACGGCGCCGTTCGTCGGATCGATTGAGATTGCCTGCGGCTCATTACTGCTCATCGGATTGTTTTCGCGGGTTGCGGCGGTCCCTCTACTCGGTGTGATCCTGGTTGCAATCGCCACCACGAAGCTTCCCATGATTGCTAAGACTGGCATGTGGAGCATGCTGCACGAGGCGCGCACGGACTTCAGCATGCTGCTGGGGCTAGTGTTTCTGCTGATCACGGGTGCAGGCACATTATCGCTGGACTTCCGCAGGAAGACCAGGAATTAGCGCGTGACTCTTTCGAGACGATGAATCAATGGGCCCCGTACTGATTGCCCGAGAATTTGCAGGATGGTACACTTTGCACACCTACCGGACTGAGCGGGGTTAGTTCAGCGGTAGAACGCGAGCTTCCCAAGCTCGATGTCACGGGTTCGATCCCCGTACCCCGCTCCAAATTCACACAGCTATTTGGAAAGCGCAGCGACCTTTTCCTTCGCCAGCGGCCGGGCAAACGCGTTGGTCGGACTGTGTGTGTTGATGGTCAGGACTTTGCGGTAATAGTCCAAGGCTTGCGGCTTGTCGCCGGACTTTTCGTACGCCTGTGCCAGCAGGCTGAGGACGAACGGATCCTTTTGATCGCCCTTCTGCAATTCCGCAATGGCCGTCTTATAGTCGCGCAGGTAGAACGCGACATAACCGCTGAGGTAGGGATAGAAGCGCACCTGTTCGGGATTGTCACCCTTGTCCAATACCGCTTTGGCCGCGGCCACGTGCTTCTGTGCTTCTGCGCCCCGGCCTAGCTGCCGGACACGGATACGCGCCAGCGCGCTCTCCCAGCGAAATTCCCACAGGTCCTTCTCGGCTGGGCTCAGCTTGGGCTGGCGCAGCGCGGTAAGGTGCCCGGTCTGGTACCACTGAAAGGCGTTGTCGGTGTCACCCGATTCGAGGTAGATGCGGGCGAGTTCATCGGCTGTGCCCGCCGCATCCGCGAATTGGTTCGCGTTATATTGCGTATCGAACGCCTGCCGCTCGTACTTTGCCGCCTCGTCTGCGTTGTGTTCGAAGGCGTAGGAGACGGCCATCGTTCGCAGCGCCTGAACCTTCGAGGTAGGCGGAGCTTCCTCGATGGCCTTCGCCAGACGCTGGCGCGCCTGCTGGTAATTGCCCTGCAAATCCAAGGCGATTCCCGCCGCCACGTCTGCCTGGTAGAGATTTGGGGACAGTTGCAGGGCACGATCATAAAGCGCCAAGGCTTCATCCTGCTTGCCTTCGCTGTTCAGCTTTTGACCCTGTTTGACAAGCTCGAGCGCATCGTCCGTCTTTGCGCTCGGTGGACTCGCCTGAGGTTGTGCGCTGAGAAAGACGGCCGAAAGCAAGAGTGCGACCTCGGCGCAAAAGAGGAAGAAAGATTTAGTCTTCATAGACGGGTCATTATTTCACATTGAGCGCATGGCGATGAAGGGACAAAGCAAGCGGCAGAAAAAGTCGGAAGAGCAGATCTCTCACCGACTAAAGTCTTTTCGGGATGACAAAATTAAACGGCGTGACGCGGACCTGAAGGTCCGCTCTACCTGAGCTCACTCCATCCGCGACTTTTCGGCAGGCTGCTACAGCGTCGGCGGCGGCTGGGCGGGAGGCGAGTTGCGTCGCTTGGCCGCTTCCAGAGTTTCGGCCGGATCGCGGCCCGTGACCGCTTTATACCAGGCGGGATGGTGAGTCCAAGCCCAACCTTCGCTCACCGTGCCGCGGGTCATCGCCTGAATGGTGCCCGGCTCGCCGAAGGTGCTGAGATAGATGTGGAAGAAAATTCCAAACAGCATGATAAGCGCAGAGATGTCGTGGATCACATACGAGATGGCGACCAGGATGCGCCCAAAAATCTCCGGGAACCACATGATGACGCCGGTGATGACATAGGCGATGCAGCCGCAAACAATCTCCCAGAACTGAAGTTTCTGGCCGGCATTGAAGAAGCCGACATCGGAGGGTTCCGGGGAATCCGTTTCGCTGACATATTCCTTGATGCGCTTCATCCAGCGGGAGTCGGCGGGAGCCCAAGTCATCACCTGCCACCAATTCAGCGCCTGCAGCGCAAAGAAGAAGACGAAGGCCAGCCCGAACCAGGGATGCAGCAAGCGGGTCGTGGCTCCGCCGCCGAACAGCGGCGTGAAGAAGCGGAAGATCCACGGCAGATAAATTCCGAAGCCCGACAGCAGAGCCAGGAAGAAGAAGATACCGACCATCCAGTGCAGAAAGCGGGTGTACACGGGATGACGCAGCAGTTCACCTGCGTAAACAACCGTGCGTCCCATGCGATCAATCGCGTTAGGACGATGTACGAAGCGATCGGCCGGAGTCGCCATCTAGTTCTCCTTTCCCGCGGGAGGCGGTGGCGGTTCAATTTGCACGACTGGCGGAGTAGGTTGTTCGCGCCGTGGACCTTCGAACACGTAATGCATGACCACGCCGACGAAGCCCAGCATCGCGCCAAACAGTCCAATCGGCTTGAAGATGTCCTTCCAAACCGTGAAGCTGAGCGGAATGCGCGGCTTGGCGGGCAAGTTGCCATAGCGCTCGGGCTTGGTGGCATCGTGCAACACGTAGATCACGTGTGTACCGCCGATGGTGTCGGGGTCGTAAACCCCAGCGTTTTGAAAGCCCGAAACCTCGCGCAATTGTGTAGCACGATTCTCCGCCATGAACTTCATGTCGTCTTTGGTTCCGAAGTGCAGGCACCCGGTGGGACATGCCTTGATGCAAGCGGGCTCCAGGCCAGCTCCCACTCGGTCAGAGCACAACGTGCACTTGTACACTTTTTTTGTCTTGGGATTAAACTTCGGAATATTGAAGGGACAGCCCGAGACACAGAACTGACAACCTATACAGTTTTCCTGCTGGAAATCGACGATGCCGTTGGAGTACTGCACAATGGCGCCATCGGCCGGACATGCCCGCAGACATCCGGGATCTTCGCAGTGCATGCACTGGTGCTTGCGCATGAGCCAGGCAAAGCTGCCATCGTCGTGCTGGTCCTCGTTGAACTTTATGAGGTTCCAGTAGTTCCAGTCGGTGTCGGGCATCGTCTGGTAGGTGTTGTCGAAGTAAGTCGTCTGGAACGGCATGTCGTTCCATTCGACACAGGCCACTTCGCACGCTTTGCAGCCGATGCAGGTGGTGGTGTCGATCAGCTTGCACACCTTGTCCTGGCGTTGCACGCCTTCGCCGGGTACCGGTCCAGGATGGGCCGAGATTTGCTGGATTCGTAATGTGCCGCGATCGCTCATCCCGTGCCTCCTTTAGACCTTCTCCAGCTTCACCAGGAATCCCTTGAATTCCGGTGTGTAAGCATTTGGGTCGATAACGGTAGGTGTAAGCCGGTTCGCCGGCATCTTGGAAGTTCTGCCTTCGCCTTCGGAAATTCCCAGAAAGCCCCAATGGATCGGCATTCCAATCTGGTAAAGCTTCTTACCATCCACCATCATGGGCTTGATCCGCTTGGTCACCATCGCTTTGGCGATGTAATCGCTTCGTGCGCTGGTCACCTTCACCTTCTCGCCCCCGCGTATCCCCATTTGGTCGGCCAGTTCAGCGGGGATTTCCACGAACGGCTCCGGCACCAGCTCCACATTCATGGGATTGTTCTTTGTCCAGTAGTGATAGTGCTCGGTAAGGCGGTACGTGGTGCAGACAATGTTGTAGCCTTCCTTCGCGGTGCCGTACTTGTCCATCGCGGTTTTGTACTTCTTCACCACTGGATTGCTGGACTGGTTGGGATGCAAAGGATTCTCGATGGGACTCTCAATAGGCTCGTAGAACTCCGGGAATGGACCGTCGGCCATCGCGCCGAGCGGCACGAAGATGCGCCCCACGCCCTCGGGATTCATAATGAAGGGGCCCATGTGCTCCTCAGGCTTGGAGTCGGGCTTGAAGTCGGGGACATCGTTACCGACCCACTTTTGCGCGGTTTCGTTCCACCAGACCTGTTTGCGCGTCGAGTCCCACGGCTTGCCCGCGAGATCGCAGGAGGCCCGGTTGTACAGCACACGCCGATTGGCCGGCCACGACCATCCCCAGTTCGGGTAAACTCCCAGACCCGAAGGGTCTTCGGTTCCGCGACGCTGCATCATCGGCCCCGCCTCGGTCCATGAACCGCAATAGAGCCAATTTCCGGACGAGGTTGTGCCATCGTCCCGCAGCATGGCAAAGCCCGGCAGTTGCTGTCCGGCCTTAAGCGAGACTCCGGTTTTCTCGTCGCTGATGTCGGCAAGCGCCTTGCCGTTGATTTCTTTCGCCACCTCCGACAGCGACGGATGGTCGGGAAGCGTATAGGCCCACGAGGCATTCAAAATAGGATCGGGGAACTTGCCGCCCTCTTTCTGGTACAGTTCCCGGATCTTCAAGAAGATCTGTGCCAGAATGTCCTGATCGAGGCGGCAGTCTCCGGGAGGCGGCAGCGCAACACTCTTCCATTGCAGCCAGCGCGCTGAATTGACGAAGGTGCCATCCTTCTCGGCGAACCCAGCTCCCGGCAGGCGATACACCGTCGTATTGATCTGCTTCATCTCCTCGGGTGTAGTACCAGGTGCTTCCCAGAACGCGCTGGTTTCGTCGGGATAAATCTCGCACACTACCAGAAAATCGGCCTTCTTCAGGGCATCAATGTTCTTCTGCGAATCGGGGCCGATCATCACCCCGTTCATGCCGAAGGCAAAAATGCCCTTGACCTTGCCCTCGTACATGTCGTTCCAGATCTCGACCCACGAGTAATTCCGGTCGATCTTGGGCAAATACTGAAAGGCGAAATCTTTGTCTTTGGTTGCGGCGTTACCGTACATGGCCTTGAGGAACGACACCATAAATTTCGGCGTGTTCGACCAGTAGTTAAAAGACTCCCATTCGCTCGGCTTCGCCGGCTTAGGTGTGATGCGGTCGAGATAAGTCTTCAGGTCCTTATCGGCCGGATTCGGCATCTTGAGGTAGCCAGGAAGGATATCGAAGATGCCTGCCATGTCTGTCGCACCCTGAATGTTGGAGTGCCCGCGCAATGCGTTTACTCCGCCACCGGCGCGGCCGACATTTCCCATGAGCAACTGCAACATGGCGGCCGTTCGGATGATCTGGGTTCCAAAACTATGCTGCGTCCAGCCCACTGCGTAGATGATGGTGGCGGCCTTCTTCATGTCGCCGTTGGTGCGAACGGAAGTGAACAGATCCGCTGCTTTCAGGAACTGGTCTTTTGGTATCCCGGTAATGCGCTCCACCATCTCCGGCGTATAGCGGGAGTACTGCTGCTTCAGGAGTTGATAAACGCAGCGCGGGTGTTGCAGTGAAAGATCGTAAGCGACATTGGGTGGCAAAGAGGGCGGTGGAGGTGGAGTACTCGCCGCGCCTTTCGCGCCAGCAGACACCGGCATGACCGGGGTCTTCGCTTCGTGACCTTCCGCCGGCGTCGCAGCTGCCGATACTGGAACGAGTTTGCCGGTCTCGTTACCGCCTTCCTGGTAGTTCCAACTGCTCTTGTTGTAGGTCTTAGTAACCGGATCAAAGCCGGAAAACAGTCCATCTTCCGGAAGCTTAAAACCCTCTTTGACGATGAACGCCGCGTTGGTGTAATTGACGAGGTAGTCCTTGGCAACGCGGTTATTTTCGATGGCGTAGTTAATGACGCCGCCAAGAAACGCGATGTCAGCCCCTGCTCGAATCTGAAGGAAAAGATCAGCCTGCGATGCGGTGCGCGTAAATCGCGGATCGACAACGATCATCTTGGCGTTGCGCTTCAGCTTCGCTTCGACTGCCCACTTGAAGCCGCACGGATGGTTCTCGGCCGGATTTCCACCCATGATCAACATCATGTCGGTGTTCTTGATGTCGATCCAGCCGTTGGTCATCGCCCCGCGCCCGAAAGTTGGTCCCAAACTTGAGACCGTTGGGCCGTGTCAAACTCTGGCCTGGTTTTCCAGGCGGACGATTCCCATGCTGCGCATGGTTTTTACCACCAGGAAATTGAACTCATTAGTGTCGGTACAGCCGCCGGTGAAGGCGATCGATTCGCACCGGTTCACCGTCAGCCCTTTGGCGTCCGTCTCTATGAAAGTCGCGTCGCGGGTCTTCTTGGTCCAGCGTGCGATTTCGTCGATCGCCTGGTTCCACGGGATGTCCTCCCAGCGATCGGAGCCGGGACGCCGCACCTGCGGCTTCAATATCCGCCGCTCGTTCTGAATGTCCTGCTGCAGCGAGGAACCCTTGGGACAGAGCGTACCCCGATTGATGGGATGGTCGGGATCGCCTTCCACGTGGATGACCTGGGGCGTGACGTTCTTGGCCTTGTCGCCGATGGTGTGGATGATGACGCCGCAACTCACCGCGCAATAGGGGCAGGTGCTGCGCGTCTCCGTCGATCGTGAAATCTTCAGGCTCGAGGCCTGCGCCAACAGCGGCCGCGCATCGAAGCCGAAAACCGTAATCCCGACGGCGCCTGCTATGCCAGTCTTGAAGAATGCTCGTCTAGATACATCCATTACGCAGCCCTCCATGACGAAAGACTCGAAACCGTGAATTGGTACAGGGATGGAACGGAAGCGCTGGGGAAGCGCAAGGTTGAAGCACCGGGAAAAGTGAGCGCAGTGTGGTCCACATCTCTACCAAGCCGTTCTGTTACGACCCGGACAACATCGGGGACCCAGTCAATGCGACAAAGCGTATACCCGGAATCCCATGCCGGTCAAATGGATTCACGATGCGTTGAGAACGATGCCTGGAAATTGAATTGGCGGGCTAGAAACCCATCAGGTTCAGGCTAATTTTGTTAAATCCCTGTTCCATCGCCCAGACGTCCAGCGGCGCGGTGGCAATCTCGTCCACCAGTGGAACCGCGAGTCCGTCGACCGTCATGTCCACCGATTTCAGGTAGTACTTACAGGTATCGCAAGCTTCCACACGTACGGCATTAAAGTCCTCCGCCGAATAGCGCGGAAGTTTTTGATGATCGACTTCGCCGCATACCGGACACAGGATGCGGCGGAACTCCCATTCCGTCGAACAAAAAGAACAGACCAGAAACCGCTTGCCGCCATCGCCTTCAGGACGGAGAACCGCGACCTGGGGCCTGGCGTCGCAAACCGGACAAACCGAAGTGGAAGAATCTGCAGATCGCGAAGTCATCGCCCACGCAAGACGCTCCGCATAGGGCTGGAACAAAACGCGAGTGAAGAAGGCATTCGATACCGGCTCGTTGCCGTCTGTGGACAACAGGAAACTCTGAAGCATCTGGCGCTGCTGTTCCAGGGAGACTCTGCTTATCTCCGCCGCCTCCAACGCCAGTTTGGACGGACCTCTCCGCTGAACGAGGGAGAGTAAGAGCGGCAATTCCCGCATTGCGATGTCCAGGTCAAGCCGTTCGCGAAAAGACGCTTCGCTGCCGGCAGCAGAAAGGGACAGAGACGCAACGTCGGCGCACAACGTTTTCTGAAAATCGAGGATGTGCCGATAGAAGGCGAGGACCTCGGCGGCGCTGGGGTGGCGCTCGGCAAGTGCCACTGCCCGCTGGATGCGTTTGTCCCAATCAACTTTTTTCATTGCAGGAGCCGCGGACACGCCGGATTTCACTCGCGCCGACGAACCAAATGATAACCCATTATTCCGCGCTGACGACAAGTGGACAACCTGGCAGAGACGATGTAAGGTCTGCGTGTGATGAGGAGCACGCGTCATCTTTCTCAGGTTCCGCTGATTGCTCAAGCTGAGCCGCACGGCGAACGCACAGCTATTGTCGATTCGCAGAGGTCGTTCACCTACAACGATTTGCTCGATGCATCATCGCGCGTGGCGACCGCGCTGCTCGATGGCCGCGAGGACCTTCAGGAAGAGCGTGTGGCGTTTCTTGTGACCCCGGGATTTCCGTGGGCTGCGGTGCAGTGGGGCATCTGGCGGGCCGGTGGCGTTGCCGTCCCGTTACCGCTCAACTCTACAAGGTCGGAGCTGGAATACTTTATTGACGACACCAAGGCATCGACATTGGTGTTCGATGCCCTGGCGGAAACTCTCCTGGCGCCAATTGCCGCGGTGCGTGACATCCGTGCGTTGTCATGCGACCAGGTTCTCGCCTGCCAACCGGCGGAATTGCCGGACATCGCCAGCGAGCGACGCGCCATGATTCTCTACACCAGCGGCACGACGAGCCGGCCGAAGGGCGTGGTCACAACCCATGCCAACATAACAGCGCAAATCACAAGTCTGATTGAGGCATGGGAGTGGTCGGCCGACGATCGCATCGTGCTGTGCTTGCCGCTGCACCACGTGCACGGGATCGTCAACGTTGTTTCTTGCGCGCTATGGTCCGGGGCAACTTGCGAGATGTTGCCACGCTTCGACGCGAATGCCGTTTGGGAGTGCATTGCCGACAGCAGCGCAACTCTGTTCATGGCGGTGCCAACGATTTACGTGAAGCTGATCGCTGCCTGGGACGCGGCCCCGCCGGAGCGCCGCGCGGTCCTCAGCCAGGCCTGCGCGAAGTGGCGCTTGACGGTGTCCGGCTCGGCAGCGCTGCCGGTGAGCATACTCGAACGCTGGAAAGAAATCAGCGGCCATACTCTGCTGGAGCGCTACGGCATGACGGAGATTGGAATGGCGCTATCGAATCCGTTGCGGGGCAAGCGCGTGCCGGGCAGCGTCGGGACGCCACTGCCGAGCGTCGAGGTGCAGCTTGTTGGCGAGAACGGCCAGCCGATCGCGCCGGGAACGCCGGGCGAGATCGAGGTCCGCGGTCCCAGCGTGTTCGCGGAATACTGGGGCAAGCCCGAGGCCACGCGCGATGCCTTCCGCGACGGCTGGTTTCGCACGGGCGATA